>Ga0182012_10003048_pt1 | contig 17957 bp, 19 predicted proteins | sample 612S2SmetaG_FD_120486 | JGI IMG/M metagenome (GOLD analysis project Ga0182012, IMG submission 120486) | Permafrost microbial communities from Stordalen Mire, Sweden - 612S2S metaG | ecosystem: Environmental > Terrestrial > Soil > Wetlands > Permafrost | place: Sweden: Stordalen | collected...
ACATTTTTCAGAGAGACGCGCCCTGGGATGGAAAAGGGGACGGAAGGAGTGGATGGCGGTCCCGGCCCCGTTCAACCTGCCGAGCCGACTCCCTCAGCAAGCACCTCCAGTGTCACACGGGCACGCACAGAGCCGCAAGCCTCCGACGTATTTCCTCTCCTGGTAGAAGACGACATCGCTTCGAGGCACGGTAACTTATACTCCAGTTATCACAATATTGGTATGAGCGCGATCCATTTTTCGAGGCCCATTTTAAACGGGACCGGCTGGTTGGATCGTACAGCCCGGGTCGAGGGAAGCAAGCTTCCGCCTGTGCAGATGGCGAATCAACGACGCAAAGAATGACCTGCCGCTGGATCAGTTCATCGAGCTTTGCAGCAGTGTCCTTATCCATGCGAGTTATACCGTGATCAAGCCCGGCTAGTCGCTCGCCTCGCGCCGTGCCGAATGTGAAGCACCCGGACGAGTTTCGGCGTCTCGCCCACGCGGAAAAGCACTCGATAGACGTGGGGTTTGCCACCGTAGAGTAAGTGCCTGAGGCTTTCATTTTCAGGCGTCAGGGGACGTCGATTTAGGCTACGTTCCAGGCTAAGTATCGCCCCCCTCAAACCCAGGTACCATTTCAGCGCGGCTTCGGAATGTTCTGCGTTGATTCTCTTGTAGATGCCGGCAATGTCGCGTTCCGCACGAAGAGCGATCCTAACGGGATATGCCGTGTTGGGCTTCAAACTCGTCAAAGAACTCCCTTACGGGCCGTTCTCTTCCCTGTTTCACATCCTCCAGACCTTGACGAATGCCTTCCCCGGCATCGGCTAGCGCCGCAATATCCAGCAGACGCTGGTAGGCTTCGGGATCGGCGGCGGTCGGCCTCGCCTTCCGCACGGCGCATTTGTTGAGCGTCATATTCAGGTCCTATTTAAGCACCTGCTGAACTATCCATCCCCGCCCCATTCATAATGGCTCTATGTGCGGAATTGTAGGTTACGTCGGCCATCACAACGCCGTCCCCATCATTCTCGAAGGCCTGAAACGCCTCGAGTATCGCGGCTATGATTCGGCCGGCCTCGCCGTTTACTGCGCCGATGGGTCTCTCGGCATCCGCCGCGCTTCTGGCAAGTTGCGCAATCTGGAAGAGGTGGTCCGCATAGATCCGGTAGCCGGAACTTACGGGATCGGCCACACTCGCTGGGCCACGCATGGCCGGCCTACGGAAGAAAACGCACACCCCCACCGCGATTGTTCAGGCGATATTGTCGTGGTCCACAACGGCATCGTCGAAAACTATCTGCCGCTGAAAGACCAGCTGAAAAAAGAAGGGCACGTTTTCAAAACCGAGACCGACACCGAAGTGATCGCGCACCTGGTGGAGAAATACTCACCCGGCAAGACGCTCGAAGAGGCGGTTCGCTCGGCCGTGAAGGAAATCTCCGGCGTATTCGCGCTCGCCGTACTTTCGCGGCGCGATCCTTTCAAGATTGTCGCGGCCCGCGTGGGTCCGCCAGTCGTGATCGGGCTCGGAGACAACGAATATTTCGTGGCTTCGGATGTGCCCGCCATCCTGCACCACACGCGCGATATGTTCTTCCTGAACGATGGCGATATTGCCGTCCTGACCCCCGAGGGCGTGAGCCTGATGGACTTCGAAGGGCGCACCGTGAAGCGCCAGGTGCGGCACATTCTTTGGGACCCCATCCTCGCGGAAAAAGGCGGTTACAAGCACTTCATGCTCAAGGAAATCTTTGAGCAGCCGCGCGCCGTTCGTGACACCACTCTCGGGCGAGTGGGTCAGGAATCGGGCCGCATTTTCCTCGACGAAATGGATATCTCGGCGAAACAGTTCCGCGACATCCGGTCCATCCGCATCGTCGCCTGCGGAACAAGCTGGCATTCCGCGCTCGCTGGTAAATTCATGATCGAGCGCCTGGCGCGCATCCCCGTGGAAGTGGATTATGGCAGCGAGTTCCGCTATCGCGATCCCATCGTTTCCAGCGATTCGCTCACCATCGTCATTTCGCAATCCGGCGAAACCGCCGACACCATCGCCGCGCAGCGGGAGGCCATCGGCAAAGGCTCGAAGACTTTGGCCATCTGCAATGTGGTCGGTTCGATGATCACGCGGGAGGCGGCAGGCAGCATCTATACGCACGCCGGGCCGGAGATCGGAGTGGCTTCCACGAAAGCCTTTACCTGCCAGATCACCGCGCTGTTTCTGCTGGCCATGTACCTGGGCCAGACGCGCGGCGTGATGGACGAGGCCACCAGCCAGCGCTTGGTTCAGGAACTGCTGCGCATTCCGGGGAAGCTGGAAACCATTCTCAACGGCGACTCTCACTTCGAAGAGCTGGGCCGCAAACTTCACCGCGCGACCGACTTTCTGTTTCTCGGCCGCGGCGTCCACTTTCCCATCGCTCTCGAAGGCGCGCTCAAGCTGAAAGAGATCTCCTATATCCACGCCGAAGGCTATCCGGCCGGAGAGATGAAGCACGGGCCCAACGCGTTGATTGACGAGAAGCTTCCCGTGGTGATTCTGGCGGCCCGCGATACCACGCGCGAGGATTCGCGACTGCTCTATGAAAAGACGCTATCCAATATTCAGGAGGTGAAAGCGCGCGAAGGCATTGTGGTCGCCGTGGTTTGTGAAGGCGATACCGAAGCCTCGCGCGTGGCGGATCATATCATCGAAATTCCCACATCGGATGAGCTGCTGTTACCGATTTTGGAGATTGTCCCGCTCCAGTTGCTCGCTTATCACATTGCCGTCAGGCGCGGCTGCGATGTCGATCAACCCCGCAATCTCGCGAAAAGCGTGACGGTGGAATAATGCCATACCTTACGCACGATTTTTCCATCGAAACGCGCGGCCAGGGTTTATACACCATCACGCGCGAGGTTGCCGAATGGTTGGCGGCGCAAACCGTTCGCACCGGTCTGCTGACGGTCTTCATCCAGCACACTTCCGCATCGCTGGTGATTCAGGAGAATGCCGACCCGGATGTGATTCGCGACATCAACGAATTCTTCAAGCACCTGGTGAAGGAGAACGCGCCCTTTTACCGGCATCAGTCGGAGGGGCCGGACGACATGCCTTCGCACATTCGCTCCGTCCTCACCGCGACCTCCATTTCGATTCCGGTGGTGGACGGCCGCTTGGTCCTGGGAACCTGGCAGGGCATCTACGTCTTTGAGCATCGGGCTCACCCGCACCGGCGCTCCGTGGTTCTGCACCTCGCGGGCGACGCGAAGTGATCGTTCTGGAAGCGTTCGAGAAGCGCGTGCCCAGCCAGACCATCGTGGGTCTGCTGGGCGATGAGAACTCCGGGATTTCGCCGGCCCTCGAGAGCCTGGCTTACGCCTCAACGGGAATGACGCTGGTCAACTATTCGCTGGATGCGCGTGATCCTTTGTCGCAGTTGCGCGCGAAACGCGATCTCAACCTGGTTCGGCGTCACGGCGGAACCGTGCTGCTGGCGAGCTGGAACACCGCCCTGCTGATCGAAATGTGCGATGAGGTCTGGTGGATCGAGAACGGAAAGGTGATCGCGCAGGCGGATCCCACTCAAATTGTGGACCGCTGGAATCGCGCGATTCTGGAGCGCTGGCGCGCGGAGCAGTCGGGTTCCAATCCGCCGTTGAGCCCCGCGATGCGGCGTGGTGATGGACGCGCTGTTGTGAAGCAGGTGGAATTGCTCGACGCGCGCGAGCAACCGGTGACGGCATGGCAAAGCGGCGAAGAAGCTGTAGTTCGCGTCTCGGTGGAATTTACCGAGGCCGTTGCGCGGCCGGTGATCGGAATGCTCATCCGTACGCGCGTGGGCCTGGATGTTTACGGCACCAACACGGAGCTGGAGCGCATCGAACTGGGACCGCGCGCGGTTGGGGATCGCGTCCGCGTGTCCTTTCGATTCGCGTGCGAGCTCTGTCCGGGCGACTATACCCTGACCGTCGCTTCTCATGACCCCGATGGAACCTGGCACGAATGGCTGGAAGACGCTGTAGCGTTCGCGGTTGGCGACTCGCGCTATACGGCGGGCGTTGCGAATTTGAGAGCCAAGGCGACGTGGGAGTTACAATTGAACGGTACGCGCTAATGACACGCGAAGCCCTACATGAGTTGATTGATCGCCTTCCGGAGGGTGAGATCTTCGCGGCACAGCGACTGCTGGAGCATCTCGCCACAAGCGCCCCTTTCCGGGCGGCATATTCCGCGCCGCTGGACGATGAGCCAGTGACTCCCGGGGACATCGAAGCAATCGCGCGCGGCCGCCGGGACATTCAGGCAGGCGAGGTGGTTTCTCACGAGGATATTCTTCGCGAATTTGGAATGCGTTGAAGTTCATCTGGCCAAAGTCCGCCCGCTCGGAATTGAGAGCCGTGAAAGAGAAAATGCGATGGGCATTCTCCGTGCGCTTACCCGCTTCGGCGAAACGGGCGAAGGTGACATCAAAGCGCTTTCCGGTGAGTGGGAGGGATGCCTTCGGCTTCGCGTAGGTGATTTCCGAGTGATCTTCCAAATGGCTCCAGAAGAGATCAGCATTGTGCGCGTTCGGCATCGGTCGGACGTATTTCGGTAGGATGTTACTCGACCGCGTGGCTCGCGACTGCATCAGATGAGATCGTCTAACGGCATCGTCTCGCCCCGCTCGTCTTCCGCAAGGGCGTCGAGTGCCATTCGACGAATCACTTCGCTTTTCTCGGCGAACCGGGCCTTCCATGCCTCTTCGTCGGCCAGCGATGCCAGGATTTGAGACGCAATCGCGTCCTGCTCATCTTTGGGCAGTGCAACCACTTTCTCAAGTGCCCTCTCGAGCAGCGTCGACATGCCTCGATTCTATCAGCCCATACCGTGAATCCTCATGCCGGTGGCGGAGAGCTATACTGACCTGTAAGTGACTTTCGCCTTTTGTTTGCTCTCTTTCCTGGCTGGCATACTGCTCTGCTATCTATTCCTGCGCGAGCGTATGAACAGCGGCGCTCAAATGACGCAAACCCTCCGCGATTGCACCGGCGAATTTCTCAAGCTGGCCGAAGAACGCTTCAAGCGCCTGCAAGGCGACGCTGCCGGCGATCTATCCGAACTGGTGAACCCCCTGAAGGACACGCTGCAGCGATTTGAGCAGCAGGTGAATCGCGTCGAGGTCGACCGCGCGGGTGCGTATCAATCGCTCACCACCGAAGTTCGCAAGCTGGAACAGGAAGCGCGCAAGCTATCCACCGCCCTTTCCAGCCCCACGGCGCGCGGGCGCTGGGGCGAGATCCAACTGCGGCGCGTCGTCGAGATCGCCGGCATGATCGAGAATTGCGACTTCTCCGAACAGGCCACCATCCAGGGCGGCGATTCGCGCTTCCGGCCGGACTTGATCATCCGCCTGCCCAACGACAAGCAGATCGTGGTCGATTCAAAGGTTCCGCTGACAGCTTATCTGGCCGCTTGCGAAACATCCGATGAGGCCGTCAGAAGCGCCAAGCTCGCCGAGCATGCCCGCCAGATTCGCGGGCATCTGAAGTCGCTCGGAACCAAGGCGTACGCGAATCAACTTCCCTGCTCTCCGGAGTTCGTGGTCGCGTTCCTGCCTGGCGAGATCTTCTTCAGCGCGGCCCTGCAAGCCGACCCGGACCTGCTGGAATACGGGGTCGAAAACAACGTGATCCTGGCTACGCCCACCACGTTGATTGCGCTGCTCAAAGCCGTGGCGCATGGATGGAATCAGGAGAAAGTCGCCCGCGGAGCGCAGGAGATCCGCAAGCTGGGCGCTGAGCTTTATGAGCGCATCGCGACTTTCTCCAGCCATTACCAGCAAGTGGGAAAGAGCCTGCAAAACGCGCAAAACGCCTACGACAAAGGCCGCCAAAGCATGGAATCGCGCCTGCTTGTGACGGCGCGCAAGTTTGAAGAACTGGGCGTCGCCACAAGCGCGGGCGCCATTCCCGAAGCGCTATCGCTCGACTTTGGCGTCGATGATGAAAGTGGGAGCGATGCCGGACGAGGCGGAGAAAACGCCATTGCTCGCGGCGCTTAACCAGCTTGAGCAGCCCGATACCTTACCCAGAAACGCCTGTGGATGCACGTCCACATTCATTTCGCGGAATTCCAGGTGCCCGTAGCTGAGCAGCGGGAAAACCAGCCGCGCCGGCTCCGCGCTCTCCTGAACCACATAAGGTGAGCGCTGCGCCTGCCGCATCGCGGTCTCCCAATCCACCTGGCTCATCTCGCGCCCGAAGTAAACCGGCAGGTCGCTGCCGTCGTCATCCGGCTTCAAAGCCAGTGTCTCGCGATGATCGCGAACATAATCCAGCAATTCCACCGGCGTCTCACCGAAGAATGTCTTGCCGGGCTTCAGCAGCCGCGTCCACGGTACATGTTCCTTGATGGCTTTGCGTTCCGCCAGCGGAAATTTCTTCGTCAGCGTCTCATCCGTTAACAGCGCCAGCATCGACTTCTTGTGCGCCATCTCCGAACGGAAGCTGTTTACCACGCAAACCTTGTGGTCGCGATAAGCCTCCACCAGCGGATGGCTCAAATCGAAACGCGTCAGGAACTCCTGGATGGTGAACCGGCGGTACACCAGATCGATTTCAAACGCCCCGACGCTCAGCTTGCCATTCCGGTATTCCAGTTGTTCGGGAGAGAAAATCTCCGCCTGGAAACCCTTGCTCCGGAAATAATCGCGGAAAAGCCACAGTTCGCTTTGCCCAGTCGTCTGCTTGAATTCCACAAACGCGCTTTTCGGAAGCGCGCGTTTCCCGTTGCCGTTGCCTTTGGAGTGCCCGTTCGAGTGGCCGTTCTTTAGCGCGCGCGCGGCGCTGAACTGCTTCCACGCTTCGAGTAGCGCTTCGAGGAACGGCTCTTTTCCGCCCACGCGGGTCATGTTGTACTTGCGCCGGAATTCCTTCACCGGCGCCGCATCATAGAAAATGTTGGCGAGGTTTTCGGCATACGCCGCACCCGAAGGCGCGTCGCCATGATACTCGGTCACCTGTAGAGAACCGTTGTTCATTTGCAGATCGAGCTTCGAGGAAACCTCGGGAATGTCATAGCCCTGGTCGATCGCGGCCAGCATCTTCTCGGCCGGCAACAGCTCCAACCGCGCCAGCAGGCGAGGCGACGAAAGCGCCATTTGCTGCATGCGATAATTGGCCGAGAGCAGGGCTTCCCCTGCTTTCACCAGCGCGTCGTATTGGCGCTGCGTGACAAAGTTCGGTCGCAGGAATGGACATAGCAGCCGCCCACCAGAGGAAAGCTGCGCGGCCTCCATCCTCTCTTGAAGTTCCTTTACCCAGGAGAGGTCCCGGTACGGTTCCGACTCTAATATTTTGTGGTAACGAGCGATTGCCTCGTTTAACTGGGACATCGCAGATTTTGTCGTTTCTCGCCTACAGTATTGCACAAATAATGCAGTTTGTCGGTAGCTGGGAAGCACTATTTGTCCGTAAGCCGCTCATTCTAAATAATATACCTGTCGGGAAAGAAATACGCCGGGTGTGGAGGTTTTGAAACAACTTCGACATGGGGGTGGTTGGGGAGCGCCGAAGCTCTCGGGATTTCGTGAGTCAGACCGAAAACACGATATGCGGCTCCGGTTCGTCCGCCGCCGGGCTGCCCGCATCCAAATCCGCTTCCACCAAAGCCAGCTCGCGCAGAATGCGGTAAAGATCCACCTGATCGGGGAACAGCAGATCGGCGCGCTGCGTGCGAAACCGGATGCGCACCGATTCCGAACTGAGACTCCACACCAGAAACGCGCAGCTTTCCAGCACCTGCTCAAACAACGGCCCCGGCTCGGCTCGCAGGTCCAGATAGACAGAGACTGTGGATCGCTGTTCGCGGGCGAATTCGCGGACCTGCAGTTCGCCCGTGCGCGCCGAACTCCGCCAATCCACGTAGCGCGCGTTTTCAGAAAGCTCATACGGGCGCAGACGGTAGAAATCCGAACCCATGCCGCGTTCCTCCCGCTCCAGATCGCCGCGAAGATCGGCCAGAAGCAGTTCGCCTGTGGGGCCAGGTTCGAGAGCGGGATACACAATCACCTCGCTGCGGATGGAAAGGAACGCGCGTCGTTCCACCAGGCCGAACGGGAACCGCGTCCCCAGCACGAACAAACTCTCGCGATGCACTCCTCTCTGTGGAAATGCCGCGGTCGCCTCCACTTGCACCGTGGCGCGCGCCGGCAGCGCCGAGAAGACGATGGCCTGGTGCAGCACGCGGGGCTCCTCTCGGCTCGTCAGGTGCAGGGCGAAGGACGGAAACCACTTCAGGTTGCGGAGCCGGAAGCGCGCTCTCACGGGTTGCCGCGCGGCGATGTGCTCCGGCAGAATGAGTTCCAGTTCCAGCCCTGCCAGAGAGAGGCGGCTCACCACGCTCGAAATCATGGCGGACGCAAGCATCGCCGCCAGAATCAGGAAGAGAAGATTATTGGCCGACGCGATGGCCGCGGCCCCCACAACCACCAGGGCGGAGCCAAACAGGTATCCGGCGCGGGTAACGCGGTAATGGATGCGGACGCGCCAGGAAGGCCAGAGGCGGCGGATCCAGTTCGGCCTCTCATCCCCGTCAGGCTCGCTCATGCGAGTGGCCGTGATCGTGATCGTGGTGATGATCGTGATGCAGGTCCGCGTCGTGCCCGGCGCATACATCCTCCGGCGGACAGCAGTTGAGATGCTCGAACTGCACCGTGGTGTGCCGGATTCTGTACTGGTCGGCCAGAAGGTGTTGGATGCGGCGCAGGATTACGGTGCTGGCGCTGGGCGGAACATCGTCGATCAGCACATGGCAGCTCAGCGCGCGCGAACGGGAGCCGAGGCTCCAGATGTGCAGGTCGTGTATATCGAGCACGCCTTCCACGCCGCGCATTTCGTTTTTGACATCGCCCAGAGTGAGGCCGCGCGGCAGCGCCTCCAGCAGGATGTTGCAGGAATCGCCGATCACGCCGCAAGCCGACCACACAATGAGCGCCGCGATGGCGATGGAAAGCGCCGGGTCCACCCAGTACCATCCCGTGGCATGCAGCACCAGAGCCCCGGCGACGATGGCCGCTGACCCGATCAGGTCGCCCAGCATGTGGATCAGCGCGCTGCGCAGGTTCAGGTCTTCCTTATCGGTGCGGTGCAATCCCCACACGATGGAGCCATTGAGCACAATGCCGCCCAGCGCGGTGATCGCCATGATGGCGTAATTCGCGGGCTCGGGATGCGCCAGTCTGATGGCCGCTTCATAGATGATCCACGCGGAAATGACGATCAAAGTGACTGCGTTCACCAGGGCGGTGAGCACGCCCGCCCGCTGGTAGCCATACGTTCTGCGTTCATCCGGAGGCCGCGCTTCCTGGCGCAGGCCGAACCACGCCAGTAGCAGTGCCAGCGCATCCGTGGCATTGTGACCGGCGTCGGAAAGCAGGGCCAGACTATGACCGCGGAATCCGGCGAAGATTTCGATGAGAACGAAAACGGCGGTGGCCAGCAGCGACCAGTTGAGGATGCGTCCTGTATGAGGATGCGCGTGGGAGTGCATCTCTAACTATTGTAAGCCGGGGCGAGTAACCGTGCCCGCTCTAAAACCAGAGCGCGTTCACGTCGACGGCAATTGCCGCGCCGGCCGCCTCAAGAACGCCGCTTCCCGCCTCATGTACGCCGGCTCGATCTGCCCAGTAGGCCTTCTTGCGGCGCGGGTCGAATATCCAGACATTGTCGATTCCGAATGCCAGGTAGTCGTCAATGCGCTCCTGCATCGCACTCATCGAGTCTTCGGGCGACAGGATCTCAATGACCAGCACAGGGGGAAGAGTCAGAATCTGTTCGCCCGGGTTGCCGCGAACCACGCAAAGGTCGGGAACCCGGAACCGCGAGGCCTTCACCCGCACGCGCTGTTCGGGAACTGCCAAGAGGCCGGCGCTGTCTTCATAAGGCAGCAGCTGCTTCAACAAAAGCGCCTGCAGGCGGCTGTGGTCCCACTCTCCCACGTTTCGCTCCAACAGTTGGCCATCCACGTAGTCCCTGTCCGGGCGGTAACTGTTTGCCAGGTATTCGCTCACGGAAACAAGGATGGCGCTCGACATGAACCCCTCTATTGTAGGTCTTCCGCGACCGCCGTGTTCCGCAGCTCTCCAAGCCCTTCAATGGCAACCAACACTTCATCTCCCGGACGAAGCCAGCGCGGCGGCTTCCGCGCCATCCCGACACCCGGCGGCGTGCCCGTCGCGACAATATCGCCCGATTCCAAAGTGAACACGCTGGAAAGATATTCCACCAGCGCCGGGATGCCGAAAATCAGTTCCCGCGTGTTGGAATTCTGCAGCGTTTCGCCATTGATCTCCAGCCGAATATTCAGGTTGTGTGGATCTGCAATCTCATCCGCCGAGACGATCCACGGCCCAAACGGGGCGAACGTATCGAACGTCTTCCCGATCGTCCACTGCGACGTGACAAGCTGGAAATCGCGCGCGCTCACATCGTGAAAGTTGGTATAGCCAAACACGTGCTCACGCCAGTCAGCCGCCTTGATATGGCGGCCGCCTTTGCCGATCACGAACGCGAGTTCAGCTTCGTAGTCGGGCTTCTCGGAGTTCGCGGGAAGCACGATGTCATCCCCCGGCCCAATCACCGCGGTCGCAAATTTCGTGAAGATGACCGGCGTTGTGGGGATCGGCAAACCGGATTCAATGGCATGGTCGCGATAGTTCAGGCCGATGCAGACGATCTTGGGCGGCCGCGGAATCGGCGCCAGCAGCTTCACGCTGCCGAGCGGAAACACGGAGTCCGCCGGCGGCTTCGCCAGAAGCTCTTCGATTCGATTCTTGGCTTCGGGTTCCACGCCCTCAAGAAACGAAATCACCGTGGGAAAGCCGGCGCTGCCCAGGCTGATCACATCCCCGCCGGAAATTACCCCTGCGTGAGCCCGGCCGTCCTGCTGAAAAGTGCAAAGTTTCATCGGGTATAACCTACATTATGCCTAGACTAAAAAACGCTCCGGTGATCGAAACCGAGCGCCTGAGGCTGCGCGGACATCGCCTCGGCGATTTCGACGCCTGCGCCGCGCTGTGGGGCGATCCCGTTGTCACGCGCTACATCGGCGGCAAACCTTTCTCGCCGGAGGAAGTATGGGCGCGCCTGTTGCGTTACGCGGGCCACTGGCGCTGGATGGGCTTCGGCTATTGGGTCATTGAGGAAAAGGCCACGGGTGGTTTCGCGGGCGAGTTGGGGTTCGCCGACTACAAGCGTGATATGGAACCCTCCCTCGACGGTGCGCCGGAGCTCGGATGGGTGCTCTCCCCGCGAGTGCACCGGCGAGGTTACGCCACCGAAGCTGTTCACGCTGTCCAGGCATGGGGCGATGCCCACCTCTCGCACGCCAGAACGGTATGCCTCATCCATCCGGAAAATGCGGCGTCTTTACGCGTGGCCGCCCGGTGCGGATTTCAAGAGGCCTATCAAACCAGTTACAAGGGGCATGCCGCGATTGTGTTCGACAAAGCCCGTGTTTGACAAGCCGCGCCTCCACGGCAAACAATAGTGGGCGCAATGAATTTCATATCCCTCTCGTTCGCGGTCGGCCTCGTCGCTTCCGTCGCGCCCCTTCACGCCGCTATTGACGCCGCCAAAGTCGCCACCGGCTCCCTGAAAGGTTCCATTTCTGACGGCGTTGTTTCATTCCTCGGCATTCCCTTCGCCGCCCCGCCTGTCGGCGATCTCCGCTGGCGTCCTCCGCAGCCCGCCGCATCGTGGGCCGGAGTGCGCGCGGCCACCGAATACGGGCACGACTGCATGCAGCTTCCCTTCCCCAGCGATGCCGCGCCTCTCGGTACCGCTCCCAGTGAGGATTGCCTGGTGCTCAATATCTGGAGCCCGGCGAAGCGCCCTGCGGCGAAACTTCCCGTTATGGTGTGGATCTACGGCGGCGGCTACGTCAACGGAGGCAGTTCCCCCGCCGTTTATTCCGGCGCTCAGTTCGCCAAACGCGGCATCCTCTTCGTGAGCTTCAATTACAGGCTCGGACGCTTCGGCTTCTTCGCCTATCCCGCGCTCGATCGGGAGAACCCCGGGGAGCCTCACGGCAACTACGGCTTCATGGACCAGATCGCCGCTCTGCAGTGGGTGCGCCGGAACATCGCGGCTTTCGGAGGGGATCCGGCTAACGTAACTCTCTTCGGTGAATCCGCGGGCGGAGGGTCCGTCCTCACCATGATGGCTTCGCCGCTTTCGCAAGGTCTGTTTCAAAAAGCCATCGTCGAATCCGGCGGCGGCCGCAGCAGCGCCATCATCCCCGATCGCACCATCAAGGATGCCGAAGTGATCGGCGTCGCCTTCGCGAAGAAGGCAGGTGTCAGTGACTTGGCGGAGCTCCGGAAGCTCCCCGCCGAAGCCATCGTCGATAAGATGAATATGGCCACCATGTTTGGGGCCGCGTCCACGTATTCAGGACCGATGATCGACGGCAAGCTGGTGGTGGAACCCGCTGAGATCGCTTTCCGCGCCGGACGCGAAGCCCATATCCCGGTGATGATCGGCGCAAATAGCGCCGATATCGGCTTCGTTATGGGTAACACCGTGGAAGCGCTTCTCCAACCCTTCAGCGATCTTGAAAAGGCCCGCGCCGCTTACGATCCCGATGGGAACGGAAAGGTGGCCCAGATCCGCGATGAACTCGGGAAAGACCGCATGATGGTGGAGCCCGCCCGCTTCATCGCGCAAACCGTATCCGCTCAAGGTCAGACGGCTTATGAGTATCGCTTTTCGTATGTCGCGGAATCCATGCGCGCCCAATGGAAGGGAGCGCCGCACGCCACCGAGATTCCCTTTGTGTTTGACACGGTGAAAGCCAAGTACGGTAAAGATCTGACCGCAAAAGACGAAGCCATCGCCCAGGCCACAAACGCTTACTGGGCCGCATTCGCGCGAAGCGGCAACCCCAATGGGGCCGGTCGCCCGGATTGGCCGGCCTACAAGGCCGCGAAAGACATACTGATGGACTTTACCGAAGCTGGGCCCGTCGCCCAAGCCGACCCCTGGAAGGCGCGTCTGGACATCACGGAAACACTGAGCCGGAAATAGCGCGATAGAATCTTCGTTGTCCCCATGGCGCTCTTTCGAATAGCCGTCGCTCTCTTCATTCCCTATGCGCTGTGGGGCGCCGTGGGCGCGGAAACATCCTCCGCTCTCCACGAAGTTCAGATCGACGGCGATGAATGTTTCCGCGTTCGCGAACTCGAAATCACGCGCGGTGACGTGAAGTTCTTCTTAACCGACGGATTTCTCGTGTTTTCAAAACCAGTCCTTGGGCAACCGGTCGCCGCCGTGTTTACCACGGACGTCGCTGCCGGCGACGGCGAAGTGCTTCTGCTACCCCCAAACCGCGATGAGCGGCAGGTCTTGAGCACGTACACCAAAGCGCCGAATCTGAATGAGCACATCAAAGAGGCGCTCTTCTTCTTTAGCGACGACGCCGCGGCCGAGTTGAAAGATCAGATGAAGGCGAATGAGTGGATTCATCGCGACGCCGCCAGAGGCGCGGCGATGGCCGCCCAGTTCGGACAAATCGTGCGCGGGCTCATCCCCCCGTTCGGGACGAAAATGCTGGTCGATCTGCTCAACCACCCGCACGAGAAGAACCAGTTCTTCGCCGCCGTCCTGTCCGGCAGGGATTTAGGGGCGTTTGAAATCATCTTCGACCCCAGCTCCCCCGAACAAGTGATGGCCGGTGGCCTCAGTGCCGCAAACGGTGTACGAACCTTTCAACTGTGGACCAGTTACACCCCGAAGTCGCTCGCCGGACAAACCGCGCCTCAGGAATTCCGCGCGGACCATTACCGGATTGATGCCGAAATTGACGACAAGCTTCACATGCTGGTATCTACCAGCTTCGTGGTAAGTGACTTACAACATGACTTACGTGCGCTTGATTTCGACTTGTCGCGCCAGATGTCAGTCCGTTCCGCCGAAGTAGACGGCCAGGCGGCCGAGACTGTCGGCGATGAAGGGATCGGGACGGGCGGCGACGACCAGAGCGATCGCCTCTTCGTAGTGGTGCCGGGCGATGCCCTCCATAAGGGTACGGAGCACACGGTCAAAATTGTGCACGAAGGGAACGTAATAGCCGAGGGCGCCAATCATGTCTACTTCGTGGGATCGCGGGGACGCTGGTATCCCCACCGGGACCTCGATTTCGCCCGCTTCGATGTGAAGTTCCGATTCCCCAAAAACCTGGACTTAGTCGCGCCAGGCGACGAAGTGAAAGACGCGCTCGATGGCAACGAACGCGTGGTCGAGCGGCATTCGGATATCCCGCTGCCCATGGCCGGATTCAATCTGGGCCAGTATGCGCGGACGACCGTCCAGCGCGATGGCTATACGGTAGATCTATTCGCCAATAAGTCCGAGGCGGAAGGCGCGGCGACAGGAAAGGAATTGGGGAACCGGGTGGCCGATGTGCTGGAATTCTATGCGCAGCGGTTAGGGCCTCCGCCGCTCAAAAAGCTGATCGTCTCGCCCATCCCCGCGCGGTTCGGACAAGGGTTTGGCGGCCTGATCTATCTTTCCAACATGGCTTACATGAACCCCTCGGGAAAGGCTTTCGCGGACACCGATCCCAGTACCGCTCTGTTCTTCACGCGCCTCATGCAGGCCCACGAGGTGGCGCACCAGTGGTGGGGCAACCTGGTAAGTACGGAAGGGTATCACGATGAGTGGATTATGGAAGCGCTCGCGAACTACACGGCGATGCTCTATCTGCAGAAGGCGGAGGGCGATCAGGCGATGAATGCGCTGCTGGGCACCTACCGCGACGCCTTGAACGCCCGCAATGACGCGGGCGCAAGCGTCGAGTCGGCCGGCCCCGTAACCCAGGGCAGGCGCGTGGAACTCCCCGGCAAGCCGGAAGCGTGGATCGCCGTGATGTACGGAAAGGGCGCGTGGATTATGCACATGCTGCACGCGCGCATGGGCGATGAAGCCTTCTGGAAGATGCTGGGCGAGCTGCGCCGCCGATATGAGTACAAGAACCTGACCACGGACCAGTTCCGCGCCCTGTGCGTGGAGTATTCCCCGGAAGGAGCCCCGGACCGCAAACTGGAAGCTTTCTTCGACCAATGGGTGACCGGAACCGGAATCCCCCAGTTACAACTGACTTCAACAACCAAGAATGTAGGCGGCCGTTTCGAGGTGACCGGAACCCTGCTGCAGCGTGGCGACTTTTCCGCCGATGTCCCGGTCGAAGTGAATCTGAAAGGCAAATGGCTGACGAAGTGGGTCAGGCCATCTGGGGAAACGACCGACTTCCGCTGGGCTTTCGATGACAAACCCTCCGCCGTGCGGCTTGGCATCGTCCTTACCGGGCAGCGGCTGTAACTACCCCAAGCAAAAAACTATGGATGAATTTCGGCGGGCCGGTGAAAGCGTCGGACGCGGATTTCTTTCTCGCGGCTCCGCGTCTTGGCAATGTCGAAAGCCGATTGCATCCGCATAAGCGTTTCCATCTTCACGCCGAACGCCTTCTCGATGCGAAGCGCCATCTCCCCGGACAGGCCGGCTTTGCTGTTCAGCAAGCTGGACAGGGTAGGGCGCGACACTTGAAGCGCGGCGGCTGCTGCGGTGACAGACAGGCCAGCCGGTTCAATGATCTCCGTCCGGACGAAATCGCCGGGGTGCGGCGGGTTCTTCATGGGCATGGTTTTATACTCCTTTTGCTAGTGGTAATCCTCTAAATTCAGGCCGCGGATTTCGCGCTCGTCGTCGATAGTGAAGGTCAAGCGGCGGTTCCGGGTCACGCTTAAGCTCCATGTGCCTCTGCGGTCGCCGGTCAACGTGTGAACCCTCCAGACTATATCGTGTTGAGAAATGCCATCTTCCGCAGCTTGTCCACTGTGTCGGGCGAAACGCTTTTGGCATCGTCTTCGACATCGATCGCGAAACAACTGGAACGTCAGTATCCGGATTCCAATCATCGCCAAGGCGCGGCAGTGACGCCGCTGAGCGACGCAGCATGAAGATCGCGGCAAAGTTGAATCCCGCGCTCTTGCGCAGTTGCCGCACCGCGAACCTCACGTCTTGCAGCGTGTGTTCGACGAACGGCACCGTGCTTCTTTCACGATAGTTTTCCTTAGTCGATTCCACTCCGCCCAGTTGCAACAGGGCACTCCGCCGCGCCTGTTCCTCGGTCATCCCCAGTCGCAGATTGTCCTCAATGTGCAATTGCAGATGGCTCTCGATTTCATCCGCCAACTCCCGTTCCCGCTGTTGATTCGGTAGTAATCCCCCCAGTCTGACCATCCAGGCCCGTAGTTTCTTCATAACGGATTCTCCCCAGGCGCAAGGAATCGAGCGAGTATCTCGGTCGTCTGCGCCCAATCGCTTGCTTCTTTTTCAAGCTGCTTCCGCCCCGCCCTGGTCAGCTTGTAAAACTTCGCCTTGCGGTTGTTCTCGGACAGTCCCCATTCCGATTCAATCGACCCTTCCTGCTCTAGCTTCAGCAGCGCGGGATACAAGGTTCCATAGTTCAAGGCCAGAAGGTCGCCGCTGGTCTGCTCGATGCGCCGGGCAATCCCATACCCGTGAAGAGGCCCCAGGGTCTCGATGGTCTTGAGGGCCATCAGCGCCAAAGTCCCCTGCCAAACGTCCGCTTTTTTCATCCATAAGAAGGTTGGCACAGTTTATATGGGAAAGCAATAGGAAGAGTTTGAGTCACAGATGAAAAAATAAATTTCGCGCATCGCGATGGTGAACGTGACGAACCGGCTGGCGGAGGCTTATACTGGGCCCATGGCCGGCAAGCTAACCGATCTGGGTTTCAAGTACTCGGCGCGGGGCGAAATTTCAGACACGTATCAATGGTCGCCGCATTCCGGCGCGGGCAATTATGTGCACTTCAACGCGACCTACTGGCAGAATGGGTTGCTGGACGCGTTCTCCTCGAACCTTTCGGGGTTGCCCACGTTGACTACCACCCCCGACGGTGAGGGGCGGATCTACTCAATGGCGGCGAGCTCGGGACAGAGCCCGGTGTCGGCGGTCGCGTACGATGGATCGAGCAACGCCACGCGGGTGAATTATGGCTCGAACGGCGGAGCGGATCACGACACCTTTTCGTTCGATCCGAATACGGAACGGCCTACCGGATACGCGATCAACGTGAATAGCCTCAGCTACAACGCGACCATCACCAACAACACGAACGGGACCGTCGGCGGGCTGAATATCACAGACGGATTCTTTTCGGGCGATACGCAGACTTGTGCCTATGTCTACGATGATTTAAATCGTCTTTTGACTAACAACTGCGGATCGGTCTGGGGCGCTTCCTACACTTATGATTCCTTCGGCAACATATCGAAGGGAACTTATGGGAGCGATCCGGGCACGAGCTTCTTGCCGACGTTCAATCTGAGCACGAACCGGTTTGCGACCATTCCGTCCGGGACCCTCTCTTACGATGCCGATGGGAATTTGACTTCAGATGGAACTTACACTTACGGATGGGACGCGGAGGGAAATCTGATTACGGTGAGCGGGGTGACCGGGACGTTCGACGCGCTGGGGCGGAGGTTGGAGGTAGATAACAGCGGAACCTACGAGCAGATGATGTATCCTCCCTTCGCGCCGACTTATCAGATGGCGTTGGCGGAAGGGTTGACAGCGGAGGGGATCCGGATGCCTCTGCCTGGTGGCGGCGAGGCGATCTTTAACAGCACGGGGCTCAGCAACTACCGGCATCCGAACTGGCAAAGGAGTCAGGTGGTGCTTTCTTGGCCGAGCGGGTCGCCGAATCCGAACGTGGGCGGGGCGTTTACGCCGTTTGGGGAGAAGTATGCGATTTATCCCGGCGGTTTCAACGGGTTCTTTGCAGGGATGCTGGGGATAGCGGATGAAGGTCCGATCCAGTATGCCTATCAGGCGACGGCGCGGCTGATGCAGCAGGAGGCGGGAAGGTGGGTGAGTCCGGACCCGGCGGGGTTGGGTGCGGTGGATTTCAGTAA
>Ga0182012_10003049_pt1 | contig 17937 bp, 14 predicted proteins | sample 612S2SmetaG_FD_120486 | JGI IMG/M metagenome (GOLD analysis project Ga0182012, IMG submission 120486) | Permafrost microbial communities from Stordalen Mire, Sweden - 612S2S metaG | ecosystem: Environmental > Terrestrial > Soil > Wetlands > Permafrost | place: Sweden: Stordalen | collected...
CCGCAATACTCCGCGCATTCGCCGGCGTAAGTCCCCGGCGCGTCGGCTTCCAGCCAGAGCTGATTCGTCTGGCCGGGAATCATTTGCATTTTGCGCGCCAGTTCCGGTACCCAAAAATCATGAATCACATCCGCCGATGCCAGGCGGACCAGCCATTTCCGGCCGGTGGACAGGTGAATTTCATTCGCCGTCACCTCGCCACCAGGCAAATAGCGCACTTCCCACCACCACTGATGGCCCGTCACCAGGATATCCGGCGTTTGATTCGCCGGTGGATCCGCCTGCTGCATGCCCTTCGCGGTGAGGATGAAGAGCCAGCCAACCACCAGCAGCGGGCCGGCCGTCCAAATCATTTCCAGTTTCCGGTTCCCAAAACACGGTCGCGGCTCGGCCGCGCCCGGTCGCGCCCGGAAGCGCATCAAACTGGTCCCTACCAGCCCGGCCACGATGGCCAGAATCACCCCGCAAATGACCAGCACCAATTCAAACAGGCCTGCCATCGCGGCCGTCTGGGCCGAGGCCGGCTCGAAAATCGGATTAAAACTGGTTGGCATTTCTTTGCTGCGGATATCCTCAAGTCATGCGTTGCGGGCGCGGTTTCGCTTCGCGATAACTTCACCCGCCCCGCTTCCCCAAAATATACCGCCCGGCCGGCCGGAGGACATGGGGTGTTAACCCCACCCGCCGCGGCGTTTAAGCTGTCTTTGCCGGAGCGAAAAACCATGGCCGGGTTTCACCCCATATCCTTTCCGCTCTTCCTGCTCCATATTCTTCCCCGGCTTGGGCGCGCAACAATTAATGCGAATTAAGTGCGCGCCGCTGCCATGCCCCTGTACCTTGCACTCGTTGGCGGGTGCCGGCGCGCAGGGAAACCAAAAAATCGCTTATGAACTGGACACCGCTCAATCTCACCGTTCGCGTTGGCTGCAACCTCGTGTACGAAACCACCGTGCCCACCGCCGTGCTCTTCGTCCTCAAACCCCGCCTCGAGGGCAACGTCCTCGTCATGCAGGAAAAGCTTTCCTTCGGCATCGGCCAGCCGGCGTATGAGTTTCAGGACTCCCACGGCAACATCACCTACCGTTCCACCTTCATGCCCGGTCGCAACGAAATCCGCCACGACGCCCTCGTCGCCATTTCCTCCCTGCCGGACAGCCGCCAGATCAACGGCCCCCTCCTGCCCGTCGGCCAGCTTCCCTACGAATTGTTGCGCTACACCCTCCCCAGCCGGTATTGCGATTCCGACAAACTCCTTAATTTCGCCTGGAACCAGTTCGGCCAGATCCCCCACGGCCTCCCCCGTGTGCAGGCCATTTGCGACTGGGTCCATAACAACATCGAGTACCGCTATATGTCGGGCCGCTCCGACCTCTCCGCCTCCGAGGTCATCGAACGCCGCTACGGCGTCTGCCGCGATTTCGCCCACGCCATGGTCGCCCTGTGCCGCGCCTTCAACCTCCCCGCCCGCTACGTCACCGGCCACCTCCCCGACATCGGCTTCATTGACCCGGGCACGCCCATGGATTTCCACGCCTACTGTGAAGTCTATCTTGGCCGCGACTGGCTCACCTTCGACGCCCGGTTCAACACCCAGCGCATCGGCCGCGTCAAAGTCGCCCATGGCGCCGATGCCGTGGATGGCGCGTTTGCCACCGTTTACGGCTCCGCCACCCTCACCTATTTCCAAGTCTGGGCCTACCAGGTCAACCCCCGCCAGGTCTCCGTCGGCGACCCCATAGACCTGTCCAAACGCCTCGACGGCCGCGAACTCATCCAATTCCAGTCATAATTCCTTTTGACAGTGTTTAATTTTGAGCTATTATCATGAGTAGATATGGTATTTGGCCATGCTGCCCGACGGCGCACGCCATCCATCCGCAAGTTCTTTGACATCGCCCGCCCGCTCCATGTGCCATGGCCTCTTTAGGCGGCGGCGGAAGCCTCCTCCCATTCAAGGTGATTCAAGGTGATTCAAGCCTATTCAAGGTAAATTAAGGTTAAGAATTTTTTGTGGACGGCTTAATTTCCCCGGGTGGACGAAATTCGCGAACCAAACCGGTCCCGAGTCCTACCCAGTCGAAGTGCATTTGGCGGGGGATCCCCATTGGCGTCCCTGACTTGAGACTTTGGACATGAGACTTTAGACCACTTAGGCTTCCCCCCCATGCCAACCCTCGCAACCGGCATGCGCGTTTTCCGCTTTGCCTCCGCGCGCCGCCCCCTTAACTTAAACCCCCATGACTCAAGACGAAGTCCTCCAAGTGTTCCGGGATTCGGGCGCGCTGCTCGAAGGCCATTTCATTCTCCGCAGCGGCCTCCACAGCCGCCAGTTCTTCCAATGCGCCCTCGCCCTCCAGCAAATGCCCGTCGTGGAACGCCTCGGGGCCGGCCTCGCCGCCCGCGTCCGCTCCCTGGGCGCCGTCACCGTCATCGCCCCGGCCATGGGCGGACTCGTGATCGGCCAGGAAGTCGCCCGGCAATTGGGCGTCCGCTTTATCTTTGTCGAAAAAGAGGCCGGCCTGCTGGTGTTGCGCCGCGGCTTCCAAATTGCCCCCGGCGAAAAAATCCTCATCGTCGAGGACGTCGTCACCAAGGGCGGCCGGCTGCAGGAAACCCTCGACATTGTGCAGGCCTGCGGCGGCTGCGTCGTCGGTACTGCCGCCATCGTGGACCGCTCCAACGGCGCGGTGAATTTTGGCGTGCCGTTTCTCAGCCTGCTTGCCCTGAAAGTCGAGGCCTTCGAGGCGGATAAACTGCCGCCGGATCTGGCGGCCATCCCGGCGGTGAAACCCGGCAGCAAATAGTTAACATTTTCAGGTTAAATTGGTTGTCAATCCACCCGACTTGCATTTTTAATAGTGGATGAAGTTGACGTATTCGACTTGTGACTTGCAACTGACCCATCGCTGGGCCATCGCCAGCGCGCCCGGCGCGGGCGACCACGTTCATCAAGTCATCCTCGTCCAACTCACGGATAAGGAGGGTGTGGTCGGATTGGGTGAGGCCGCCCCATCCCGCACCTATGATGAAACCCCGGAAGGCGTGCTCGCCTTTTGCGCCCGGGTGGATCCCCGCCGGCTTTCCTTTCAGGATTTGGACGCCAGTTCCGCCTACCTGGCCACCGTGGATCCCCGGCCAAAGGCCGCCCAATGCGCGTTCAACCTCGCGCTGCTGGATGGCGCCGCCCGCCGCGCCCGCCAGCCGCTCTACGATTACTTCGGCCTGGGTTTTCGCGAGGGTCATCACCTCACCTCTTTTAGCATCGGCATTGACACCCCGGATGTCATCCGCGCCAAAGTGCTTGCCGCCGCCCATTACCCCGTGCTCAAACTCAAGGTGGGCGATCCTAACGAAGCGGCCAATCTTGCCGCCTTGCGCGCCGTCGCCCCTGGCAAGCCCGTCCGCGTGGATGCCAATGAAGGGTGGAAAACCAAGGAGCAAGCCCTGGCCCGGCTCGAATGGCTCGCCGGCGATGGCCACATTCAATTCGTCGAGCAGCCCATGCCGCGCGACACCCCCGCCCATGATTTGATCTGGCTCAAGGAACGCTCCCCGCTGCCCCTGCTGGCGGATGAATCGTATCACACGGAGAGCGACATCGCCCATTGTGCCGAGTGCTTTCACGGCGTGAATGTGAAACTCGTGAAAACCGGTGGCGTGAGCGTGGCGTTCCGCGCCTTGAAAGCCGCCCGTCGCGCCGGTTTAAAAACCATGATCGGCTGCATGATCGAAACCAGCCTCCTCATCACCGCCGCCGCGCACCTGGCCGAACTCGCCGACTACCTGGACATTGACGGCAATCTCCTCATCAACAACGATCCCTACCTCGGCGTGACCGCCGAAAACGGGCGGTTATCCTTCTCCCGGACGAAGGCGGCCAACGGCCTGTGCGTGACTCTGCGGAAATAATCCATGCGCTAATGCCAGCGCCCCGGCACACACCGCCAGCCACCCGGACCGGGCATCCATTGCGTGGCCACCCAAACCGCGCCGGGTTCAGGCGGCAGCACCCAGCCGCCGGCATTCCAGACCCAGGCGTCGCCCCGGCGGTTCCATTCGCCCGGAACCCATACGAAATCCTGTCCCGGCGGCCCGACCACCATGTCCGCCGGCGCGGCCGGCGGAGCGTTGCCGGCCACGAGGTTGGTGGCCGTGTTAATCAGGCAGGCAATCAGCGGCTCATCCAATCCGGCGTTCTGCAATTGAATAATAGTGGTGGCATCCAGTTCATACACTGCCTGCGTGTCCATGACTTGCCGGATGATGCGCTCATCTCCCACCCCGGCTTTGACCAATTGTTTGAGGTCCGATAACTGGGGTGTCTGGCTGGCGGTGGCAGGGCCGCCGCGCGACGCGCAGCCGGTCAGCAAAGCGACCGCCAGAATGGCCATGAGCAGTTGGCTCGACAGAGTAGGCTTCATGATACGAAGGAAAACGGGGGCAGACACCGGCGTCCGGCCATCCAGCCTCCTGCATTCCTGAAACAAGGGTGCCCTTGGCAAGGGGAAAATGCTCAACTTGGTTTGTCCGATGTTCCCCCAATTTTATCGAACCGCCGCCACTCCCATCACCCGTGCCATTGCGGCACGTGTTTTAGCAGCACCTCCGCCAGCGCCGCCAATTGCCGCTGCGTGTGCGCGCTGGAAATCACAAAGCGAAAACACCCGCCCGCCGGGCCGCCGGGATATTGGATGAACGAGGGATAGATGTTCGCCGCCAGCAGCGCGCGGTGCAATGCTTTCGTCTGCACCGTCGTGCCTTCCGGCAGGGGAATGATCGGCCCCGGCGCATCCGGCAGCGGCACGCCCGCTTCTCGCAACGCCGATTTCACCCGCGCGGCGTTCGCCAGCATCCGCTCGCGCCAGCCCGGATTCGCCGCCAGCAATTCCAGCGATTTCAGCGCCGCCGCCGCCAGGGGCAGGGGAAAGGGCGTGACCCCCGCGAAACTATTGCTCGTGGCCACAATGCCATCCCGCAATTTCCGGGATGCCAGCACCGCGCCGCCAAAAGCGCCCAGCGCCTTGCTCAAAGTGATCGTCTGGATGATGCGCCCCCGGTCCACGCCCGCGTGCTCCAGCGTGCCGCGTCCGTGCCCGCCCAGCACTCCGGCCCCGTGCGCGTCATCCACCAGAATCATGCCTCCCGTCGGCAGCAGCGCGAGATAGTCCTTCAACGGCGCCACCGCACCATCCTGGGAAAACATTCCATCCGTAATGATCAATATTCGGCTGTCCGGTCCGCAGCCCTGAATCGCCCTCGCCAGTTCCGCCACGTTGCGGTGGGGAAACGCGACGAGCGGACAATTCAAAAAGCGCGCCGCTGAGGCCAGACTGCCATGCGACCGGGCATCAATGAGCGCATGCGTAAACTGTCCCGCCAGCGCCTGCCCCACCGCCAGATCCCCCATGTAACCCGTCGGCAGCAACACCGCCGCCGGGGCGCGGAAGAACGTTGCCAGCGCGCGCTCCAAGGTTTGGTACAGCACATGATTGCCCGTCGTGCGCCGCGAGGCGGATACCGTCAGGCCCACCGTGCGGCAGGCCTGCGCGGCCGCCCGTGCCACTGCCGGATGCCGTCCCAGCCGGAAATAATCGCAGCCCGCAAAGTAATCCAGCGTGCGACCCCGATATATAATTTGCGTTTTCCCGTACTGCTGCAAGACTGCGGCGGTTTTCATAGCGGTTTCGGCGCCGGCGCCAAATAATAATCCGCGATCTTGTCCGCCAGCGCCCCGCCAAAGGCGGACTCATCCGTGTTCGACAATACGATGATCGTCAAATGATCGCCCGGATACCACTGGTTCGCCGCCGAAAACCCGGTCGTCACGCCCGTGTGCCAGATGCTCGGGTGCGCCCGCTCCGGGTTCAGAAACCAGCCGTACCCATACGAACCCGCATGGCGCCCTACCCGCGTGATCGGCTGGCCGTTGTTCAGCGTCACCGGCGTCCACCACAATTTTTTCGTGGCGGCGCTCAGGATGCCCTCCCCCTGAATGGCCGCGTCCCATTTGGCCAGGTCCTCCACGGTGCTGACCATCGTGCCGGCTGAAAATAAATCCGTCAGGTCCGTGTCGCGATTCTGCCAAAGCCCCGCCGTTTTGCGCCACACATAACCATTGGCCCGGTGCGGCACGAGGGTTGCCGGGTCGCGCTCGTAGGTGTTCGTCATTTGCAGCGGATCCAAAATGTGCTCGTGCAAAAATTTCCAGTACGGTTCCCCGCTCACATTTTCAACGATATAACCCAGCAAATTAAAACCAGAATTACAATAGGACCAGGCGTCCCCTGGCGGGAATACCAGCGGATATTTGCCCAGACGCGCGATGAATTCCGCCTGCGTCAGCCGCCGTTGCATTTCAAACCCCGCCAGATGGTCATAATTCGTAAGCCCGGAGGTGTGCGAGAGCAGATGCCGGATTTTGATGCCGGCCCACGCGGGCGGCGGGTTCGTGAGGTATTGGCTGATGGGATCATCCACCGAGAGTTTGCCCGCCTCGGCCAGGGTCAGAATGCAGGCCGCTGTGAATTGCTTGGTGATGGAGCCGATTTCAAAGGCCGTGTCGTTCGTCACCGGCTGGTCCCACTCCAGATTACCTTGGCCGGCATAAATCGTGGCCAGCCGCTGACCGTCCTTGATCACCAGGCACGCCACGCCCGGCACATGGTGTTGGGCCATTTCGCCGCGCACCAGATTCTCCACTTCATCCGCCGGCCGGGCCACCGCCGGTCCCAGCAGGATTAACAGGGCCGCCACCCCGGCGCCAAGCAGTTGCCTCATGCAAAAAAACTAGACGCCGCCCCGCCAAAACACCAGCGGAAACCTCGCTGCAAACCATTCCCGCCGCCCTTTCCCGCGATTTGCCACAGCGAGAGCTTGCGCGGGCCCGTCCGATGAACTAGAACACCTTCAAGCATAACCATTATGGCGAACTACACTATCATTGGGGGCGACAAAAAAGAATACGGACCCGTCACCGACGCGGAGGTCCGGCAATGGCTCGCCGAGGGCCGGCTGGATGCCTTTACCCTCGCCCGCTCTGACAGCGATACTGAGTGGCGTCCGCTTTCGACGTTCCCGGAGTTCGGCACCGTGTTTCAAAACCGGCCCGCCCCGCCCCCGCCGCTCACCGCCTTGCCCCGCCACCGCCCGGGCACCGCCGAGCAAGACGTGAAAACCCCCGCCTTATGCCTCATGGTCGTCGCCAGCGTTAACCTTCTCCTCGCTCTGTGGAGCATCGTGCAGGCACTGGTTTCCCCGGTGACCCCGGATAAAATCATGGCGCAAATGCCGGTGAGTCCGGATCCCCAAACCCAGCAGATGATGGCCTCGCTGGCCCATTTGATGACCGGTCCCGCCGCGATTGTGTCGGATGTTTTGGGACTCGTCATGTCGCTGGTGATTTTAGTGGGGGCCGCGCGGATGCGGGCTCTGCGCAATTATGAATTTGCCATGGTTGCCACCATTGCGGCCCTGGTGCCCTGCCTCACGCCGTGCCTGGGCTACCTCCTGTTGCTGCCGGCCGGCCTTTGGGCCCTGTTTGTCCTGAAACGACCCGGGGTCAAAGACCAGTTCAACTGACCTGCCCATGTCTGCCTTCCCTGAAAATTCCCGGCCGCGCTTGAGCGCGGTCCGCGCCTGGACTTTTCTCGGGATTAATTTGCTGGCCACGCCGGGACTGGGTTCGCTCTGGGGCGGACGCAAGCTGGCGGGCCAGGGTCAGTTGCTGTTCTCGGTCACGGGCTTTTGCCTCATCGTGGCCTGGATTTTCAAAATCACCATTGGCAGCATGACGGCGCAACTCTCCGGAACCGAATCCGCCCCCGTCTCCGCCGGGTGGTGGCAGGCCGGGGCCTTGCTGTTTGGCGTTGCCTGGTTGTGGTCCCTCGCCACCAGTATCAGCCTCGTGCGCGAGGCCTGGCCGGATACCGCCGTCCCGCCGCCCCGGCTGTCCACCGTCGCGCCGCCCCGCCTCGCGGATCTTCAGCCACGGCCCGCCGGTGTCCGGCTGACTGGGGAAAAGGTGGCCGGCGCGTTCCTCACCGTCAGCGCCTGGCGTCGCCAGGGCGAGGCCATCACCCGCACGTTTCAATTCCCCGATTTCCCCGCCGCCATGGCCTTCGTGAATCAGGTCGCCGCGCTCGCCGAGGCCGCCGCCCACCATCCCGACATCGACATTCGCTGGAATAAAGTGACGCTCGTGCTGACTACCCACGAAGCTGGCGGGCTTACGGAAAAAGATTTTTCCCTGGCCCGGCAGATTGATCAGGTTCGGGTTTAGGGTCTAAAACACCACCGGCACACCCTCGGTCAAAATTCTCACTTGCCGGGTCAGCTTTTCCTTGGCGGCAATCTCCAGCAGCCAGCGCGGCGGCTCATCCATTTCTTCAAATGAAAGGCGGAACGTGCCGTAATGCATCGGCACCAGCCATTTGGCCCCGAGTTCTTTGAACGCCCGCATCGCCTCATCCGGCCCCATGTGAACCCGCCGGAACGAGTCCGGAAAATAGGCTCCGATGGGCAGCAGCGCGATTTCCGGCGCGAGGCGCTTGCCAATTTCCTTGAAGCCGTCGAAATACGCGCTGTCCCCCGCGTGATAAATTTTCCGGCCCTGATGTTCCAGCACAAACCCGCCGTACCCCCGGTGCTCGTCGTGCAGCGTGCGCGCCCCCCAGTGTTTGCTCGGGGTGAAGGTTACCTTCCAGTCGCCCTGCGCGAAACTTTCCCAGTGGTCCAGCTCGATCACCCGGGAAAATCCCAGATTCAGGGCCAGGTCGCCCACCCCGCGCGGCATGATGCCGATTTTCGGATGCGGCAGGCGCCGCAGGGTCGGCCGGTGAAAATGGTCAAAGTGCGCGTGGGTGAGCAGCACCACATCAATCGGCGGCAACTCCTTGAGCTTCAAACCCGCGCGCTTGATCCGCTTCAGGAGAAACAGCCAGTTCGCAAAATTCGGATCAATCAGGACGTTTAAATTCGTGAATTGAATCAGAAACGACGCGTGCCCGATCCACGTGATCGCCACCTCACCCGTCTTCAATTGGGGGAAAATCGGGGATCGCGACTGCCCGGTGCGCGGTGTCAACAGGGCCTTGATCACCAGCTCCCGGAAAAAGACCGCTGGTTTAAAATGCTTCGCCGGCGTCAAATCCTTGAAGGACCGCGGCAGCTTGCGCCGGACAACGGGTTTGGTCGGCTTCGTCATGTCATTCCACCTTACACCGCCCGTCCGGTGAATAAAGACTATTCGGTGCCTCCCCGTCCTGCCGTTTTTTCGTTTCCCTTCCGCCAAAATCAGGTATCAAACTTCCATGGACAAACTCATCCAGCAGCTCGACACCCATTTGCGCCGCGCGCCCAAACTCGGGCGCGGGGTGTACATCGCCCGCGGGGCCATGGTCCTCGGCGATGTCACCCTCGGCGCGCACAGCAGTGTGTGGTACAATGCGGTCTTGCGCGGCGACATTAACCGGATCGTCGTCGGCCACCATTCCAACATCCAGGACAACGCCGTGCTGCACCTCGCGGATGATTACCCCTGTCTGCTCGGCAACTGGGTGACTGTCGGTCACGGTGCCATCGTTCATGCCTGCAAGATTGGCGATGAAACCCTGGTGGGCATGGGGGCGGTTGTTCTCGATGGCGCGGTGGTGGGCCGCCAATGCCTCATCGGGGCGAAGGCACTGGTGACCCAGGGGATGAAAATCCCCGCCGGTTCTTTGGTGCTGGGCGCGCCGGCCAAAGTCGTGCGCAAACTCTCCCCCGGGGAACGCGCCCATTTGAAGTGGTGGGGCGAAAAATACGTCGGCAATGCCGCCTACTGTCTGCAGCATAAAATCAACGTCGGCGGGCCGCTGTAACTCGAATTCCAAAATAAAAAAGGCCGGCCGCCTTCAGGCAGCCGGCCAAGATTCCCCACCGTCGTATTAAGGCGAAACCAGGATGAAGAAGGCGCTGGTGTTGGTCGTGGAGTTGGTGTAACCAAAAGCGCCACCCGCGGGAACCGTGTTCGTGCCCACCCCTTTCCAACTGCTCAGTGGTGTCAGCAAATTGGTGGCGGTGATGAAGTGGTACTGGGCGCCCACCGGACCCTTGGTGCCGCTTAGCACGAGGTTGGTGCCGGAAATCGCGGCCGTCACCGGGGTGGCCGGGCTGATGGCGCCCACGGTAAACGTGCTCGAACCGCCCGGGCCGTACACGGTCACATGGGCGGTATAGGTGGTGCCGCCCTTCGGGTAGGTGTACGTCACCGTCGGAGTGGAATTAGTGATGAATATCCCGTTGCCAAAGTTCCATACGTAGTTGGTGATCGTCCCGTACACCGTGCAACCCAGCGTTACCATCAGCGGGCCAAAGCCGTTGTTCGCCGAAGTGGTGGCCGCCGTCAGCACCGGGTTCGGGGCCGAGCGGGTGAAAGTGAGGGTGCCACTCGGATTCAACGTGAAATATCCCACGTGCAAGCTCGGATTCACCGAACTCAAGCCGGTGATGGGATCCGCCTCGCCGTACGGGCAATTTTGGTAAAAATCCGAAGCCACGGCCGTCGTGAAACTGGCGGGCGTCGTGTTCTCCACCGTGTAGGTAAAGGCCTGGCCCCCAAAATCAGCCAGGGGCGGCGTGTTCACATCATTGATGTTGGCATCCAGGGTGGCACCGCTGGAATCAACCCCCGAATTGACTGGTTCGGAAAGGACATAGGCACTGTTGGTCCCGCTGGCCGACAGGGAGGCTGAAATGTCCGCCGCTCCCGTGGTGACCGTGCCAATCGGCCCGGTCAGTGTTTGCGCCGCATTCACCGACAGGCGGGCGGGGGTGGCACTTTGCACGCTCGGATTGCTGCGGGGGATGGTGTACCAACTGGTGTTGGCTGGAAAATTACCCAGGGTGGTGCTAAAGGTCGCGGGGTCTTGCGCCGCCTCCGAAGCCGCAAACACCGACCATTGCAAATTGTTCAGATTATTGCCGCACAGTGTGTTGAGTTGCGCCGTGGTGTAATTGGTGATGGTGATCGTCGTGCCCGCCGGAACGGTCAAAAAATTGGTGATGTCGCCCAGATAAACCACCATCTCATATTGCAGGGAAACGGACCCGGTTTTGCGGAAACCCGCCACCACATCCGCCGTCTTGGTTTCGTAGTTGGAAAAATAGGCCGTTCCCGCGTCGGCAACAGAAGTCATCGCCACCGCCGCCAGGAGCGATAACTTCAGGGCCAAAGATTTGAATTTCATTGTGATCATTTAAGGTCCTAAAACATACCGGGAAGGTGGCGGGGGTTCTTCCACTTTTAGGACAATGCCATGCACTTGCCGGACATTCACAATGCTTGGAAACCCCTTTGTTTGCAGGCTCTTGCCAAAAATGAGTGGCCTTTGCGCGCAAATCCGGCCTTCCGTAACCGGATTGTAACTGCCCACCAAGTGGGGGAGTGAAATTGTGGAGGTGGCCGGTGGCGGGGAAAAATCGTCCGATCAAAGTTTTCCCGGGTCGGGGAATTCATGGCCAACTTCGATCGAACTATGTTGGAGAGCTCTTACCGCCGCCCCATCCCCGGCATTCCGCCCATGCGGCCCATCAGTTTGGACATCTTGCCCATCTTGCGCATCATCTGCTGCATCTCGCCAAACTTGTTGAGCATCGTGTTCAACTCCGTCACCGTCACGCCGCTGCCTTTGGCAATGCGCATCCGCCGCTTGGCGTTTAAGATCTGCGGACTGCGCCGTTCCTGCGGGGTCATCCCGCAAATCATCGCCTCCATGCGCTTGAATTCCTTCTCCTGCTTCGAGAGATTGCCCTGCTGCTTGATCATCTCCGCGCCGCCCGGCAGCATGCCCACGATGTTCTCCAGCGAACCCAGCTTCTTCATCGCGCGCAACTGCTCCTGAAAATCCTCCAGCGTGAACAGACCCTTGCGCATCTTTTCCTCCATGCGCCGCGCCTCGTCCTCCGTCACCGCCTCCGCCGCCCGCTCCACCAGGCTCACCACGTCGCCCATCCCCAGAATCCGCGAGGCCATCCGCTCCGGATGAAACGGCTCGAATTCATCCAGCTTCTCGCCCGTGCCCATGAACTTGATCGGCTTGCCCGTGACCGACTTCATGCTCAGCGCCGCGCCGCCGCGCGCATCGCCGTCCAGCTTTGTCAGAATCGCGCCCGTGATGTTCAGCGCCTGGTCAAAATGGGTGGCCACGTTCACCGCCTCCTGCCCCGTGGCCGCGTCCAGCACCAGCAAAATTTCCTGGGGTTTGACCAGGTCCCGCAGGCGCACCAGCTCCTGCACCAGCGCCTCGTCAATTTGCAGCCGCCCCGCCGTGTCGAAAATGATCGTGTTCCGGTGGTTCGCCCGCGCAAATTCCAGCGCCTCGCGCGCGATTTTCAGCACATCCGTCTCCCCGCGCAGCAGGAACACCGGAATGTCCAGTTGTTTGCCCAGCGTCGCCAGTTGATCCATTGCCGCCGGACGGTACACATCCGCCGCCACCAGCAGCGGCTGCCGGCCCTGCTTGAGCAGCAGCTTGGCCAGCTTGCCGCTCGAGGTCGTTTTGCCCGCGCCATGCAACCCCACCATCATCAGGCAGCTCGGATTGCCGCTCAAATTCAGCGTGGCGTTTTGCGAACCCAGCAGCGCCACCAGTTCGTCATGAATGATTTTGATGATCTGCTGGCCCGGCTGCACGCTCGCGATCACCTCCGCGCCGATGGATTTCTCCTTCACCCGCTCGATGAAATCCCGCGCCACCTTGAAATTCACATCCGCGTCCAGCAGCGCCATCCGCACCTCGCGCAACGCCTCCGTCACGTTGGCCTCGGAGATCTTGCCGAGCCCCCGCAAATTGCGAAAGGCCGTCTGCAGCTTGCCGCTTAACGATTCAAACATCCGCACAAGCTAGGCGACCCGCTCCCAATTGACAAGCCGCTCCCCAACCGTTTCTGAAGCGGTGGTGAGGGACACATTCTCGCCTTTCCCCGCCCCAGCTTTGCGCCTCCGCGCCTCCGCGCCTTTGCGTTAAATGCCCCCCATTTTCCCATTGCCTAAATTCCCCGCCGCCTTAAGATTCCCCGTATTCAAATGCCCCAAGGGAATTTGCAACTTATCGCCAGTCGCCGGGAAAATTTCAGGGCAGAAAGCCCGACATGTTATAGCCAAGGCTGGAGGCCTGGGTAAACCGTCCAACCGTCAATCCCCGGCCTGCTTGGCCGGTACAACATCAATTTAAAATTATGCTAACCGACATAATCCAAAGCCTGACCAGCTCTTTCGAGGCCCATGCCCAGCAGACCGAGACTGGCACTGAATACTGGCTGGCCCGCGACTTGCAACATTTGCTCGGTTATGACGAGTGGCGCAACTTCACTGCTGTGATTTCCAAGGCAAGGACCGCCTGCGAGGTTTCCGGCAATCGAACGCCGGACCATTTTGTTGACGTCAACAAAATGGTTGATCTGGGTTCCGGCGGCCAGCGCGAGGTGGAAGACCTTATGCTCACCCGCTATGCGTGTTACCTGATCGCCCAGAATGGTGATCCTCGGAAGCAGGAAATTGCCTTTGCCCAAACCTACTTCGCCGTTCAAACCCGCCGCGCGGAATTGATTGAACAACGGCTTTTGGAAGCCGAGCGGGTGGCCGCCCGCCAGAAACTGACCACGACCGAAAAAGAACTCTCTCAGGTCATTTACGAGCAGACTGGCGGCAATGATGATTTTGCTCTCATCCGCAGCAAGGGCGACCAGGCTCTGTTCGGCAAATCCACCCAGGCCATGAAGGCGCAATGGAAGGTTCCAGACAATCTGCCGCTGGCGGATTTCGCACCCACGATCATTCTTAAAGCCAAGGATTTCGCCACCGAGATTACTATCTTTAACGCGCGCCAAAATGCGCTGGCCACTGAACGGGCAATTTCCCGCGAGCACATCACCAACAACGACGCAGTCCGCCGCACCTTGCTCGAACGCGGCATCCGCCCGGAAACCCTTCCGCCCGAGGAAGACGTTAAAAAGGTCGAGCGTCGCCTCGCCTCAGAAAACAAAAAATCGCTCAAAAACCCGGATTCCCTTGAAACATGAGCCAGGCAAACGAATTCCTGGCTCTTTTCTCATCTCTGTGGTTAAAAATCTTTGCCGTTAAAATTTCCCATTCCCTTCGCGTCCACTCCTCTTGGTGCTTGAATCTTGATTATTCTCTGAAGGTTGGAGCTTGAAATTTGAAGTTTCTGCTTCCTTCAACCGCCGGTAAACGTGCGTCCACGAATCAATCCGGCACACCGACGCATAATCACAATACTCGCACGGCGTGCTGCTCCCTTTCCGATACGGATCCACTTCCGCCGCCCCGGCATAAATCCGCCGGCCCATGCGGATGAGCTGCGCCTCCACCCCGTCCAGCAACGCCAGAAATTCCGCCGCGGCCAGCGCTTCCGTCGAACCCTTGTGCAGGCTGCCGTCCTTGTTCCGGCGGTAATTAAACTGGTCCGCGTTCCCGCCCCGATCCAGTTGTGGCAGCCGGCTGGCGTCAAACCGGCCCGTGTGACGGTACGCCTGCCGCCGCGCCTCGGCCGCCCCGCCAATGACTTCATCCCGTGTCCCGCCCGATTCGAAGGCCCCGCGCAAATTGACGTAAAACACCCCGGCCGGTTCCAGCCGTTGCAATCCCGGCCACAAATCCGGCTTCGGCCAGTGGCGCAGCACATTCAAGTACGCCAGCAACTGCAATTGCACCCCGTTTTCCACCAGCAACGGCTCCAGTTTTTTGCCCCCGGACTTGTAATCAATAATCACCGCCAGGCCCGTCTCCCCGCCCGGCTCGCGCCACACATCCACCCGGTCAATCCGCCCGTGCAACGACAGCTTCAGTCCCGGCAAATCCGCTCCCAGCGGCACCTCCCAGGCCGGCAGCCGCGCGCCGGGTTTGCGGTCAAAGTCCACCTCCGCCAGTGCGGGATCAAACTCATATTGCCCGTGCAACCACGTGATGATCACCTCCACAAAATCCTGCAACGACGCCGTCATGGCCCGGGCCGCGAAGCGCGTTTTGGCCGATTCCCGAAACAACCCATCGCGATAATCCGGCATCAGCTCCCCGGCGATGACCCCGATGGTTTGCCGTGCTTCCAGCGGCGTCAGTTCCCGCCAGGGCCGGTGCTCCGCCGCCAGCCGTTCGTGAAATGCTTTGAGCACCTCATGCTGGAAATTTCCGCGCTCGCGGGCGTCCAGTTCAAACAGTTTGCGCTCGCCCGCCTGCAAGCCGGACCGCACAAAAAACCGGAACGGACACGCCGCAAATTCCTCGAGCCGGCTGACCGATGTCCGCAAAGTGGCGCCGTAAAGTTTCCGGGCCAGTGCGGGTGCGAGATTCTCGGTGGGGATTGGCTCGCGCAGGGCCGCCAGTTCGCGAACCCGGTAGCCCACCACCGGCCATGCCAGCAAGTCCGACCATTGCGGCGTGCCGTCCGCCGCGCGTTCGGGTAGTGGGGGCAAACCGAGCAAGGCCGGAGCCAGTTCCCCCGCCGTCTCCGCCTGCTGCCAGGGAATATCCGCCTCAAACACCTCCGTCACCAAATCGGGAAACAGCCGCTGCACCTGCCCGATGAAAGGCGAGGGATTCAGCGCCTTGCCGCTGGCATCCTGACGCGAACTCGTCAGCAGCAATTGCTCGCTGGAGCGCGTACAGGCGATGTACCCGAAAAAGCGTTCGCGGGCCAGCCGTTCCCGCAAATCCGGGCCCAGCACCACCCCCGCTTGTTGCAGTTCCGCGCGGTCATCTTCCGTCAGAATTAATGGCATGGCCGGTGTGGCGGGAAATACCCCCTCGTTCAGACCCAGAACCACCATGAGTTTAAGCTCGGGATTGCGCGCCCGGTCAATCGCCCCCACCAATACCTGGTCCAGGGCAGGGGGCACCACCCCCACCGTCAGGCCCGAGAGACCCGTTTCCAGAATCGGCAGCCAGTCCCGCAGCGCCAGCGCCTCGCCCGCAAACGCCAGCTCCACATCGTCCAGCCAGGCGTTCATCTGTTCCCGCACGGCGCGGTGGGTCGCCACTTCGCTCGTGCTCGCCGCGCTCCATACTTCCAGGGTTTCCTCCACCCGCAAGGCTTGCCAAAACTGCCGGATGGCGGCCGCCAGCCGTTCGCCGCTCGGACGCGATTGGTTGATGCCCAGTTGCCGCGCCAGTTCCCCGTACGGCGGCCAGAGCCGGCGGCGCAGGTCTTCCGCCCATGCCTCCAGTTCCGCTGCTCCCTTGATCCGAATGGGCTCGCGCCATTGTTTCCCGCGCCAGCCCCGCGCCAGCGATTCGTTTTCCAGCCGGTCAATCTCCGTTTCCGCCACCGGGCTGAAGCCGGCTTTCAAGGCGCTGAACCAATCCTCGTGCGGCCAGTCATGGGCCGCCGCCCGCAACGCGCTGCGCGTCAACTCCGCCAGCGGGTGGTGCGCGATGGATTCGCGCCGGTCCAGAAAAAACGGAATGTCGTAACGGCGAAACGTGCGCGCCAGCGCTTTGTGATACCCCTCCAACTGCCGCACCACCACCGCGCAATCCCGAAACCGCGCCCCGCCCCGCACGCACTGGAGAATCGTCCGGGCCGCCAGCACCGCTTCCGCCTCGGCATCCGCGCCCACCGCCAGCCGCACCCCGTCCGCCGCAACCGTCCCCGGCAAAACCTGCCCGGCCCAGCCCGCTTCCAGGACTTGCAGCGCCGGACTGCCGGTGAACCGCGTATGGCCCGAGTCCCGAGCCAGCATCTCCACCGTCACCTCCGCCCCCGGCAACAGTGCCACGCGCTGCCGGCACTCCTGGTACAATTTGCCCACCGACGCCCAGATCGAAAGCCACGAGCCACCCGCCTCCTCCGGATTTGCCCCCCCTTCATCCAGACAAAACGCCAGCGTTGCTTCCCCGCAATGCGGCAGCACCGCCATCAACAAATCCATTTCCTGCGGCGTCATCCCGGCAAACCCGTCCAGCCAGAGCCGGCTGATTTTTAGCGTAAACGCCGGTGCCCGCCGCCGGCCCGCCAGACTGGCTGACAACTCCAGCAAGTGGCTGCCGTCCTGCAACTTGTGCTTGTCCGTCCATTGCTGATACGCCTCCAGGAGCGTCGCCAGGTCCAGCAATTTCGCCTGCAATTCCTCCGGCACCCCGTCGCCTCGCGCAGTTTCGCGCAGTTTCGCGCAGTTCACCCCCTGCTGCCGCAATTCCGCCACCATCCCCCCCAATTGCCGCGCAAACCCCGTCCGCCACGCACTGCGCCGAAACTGGCGCAATTCCTTTTCATGAACCATCAGCAACGCCCGCAGAACCATCACCCGGCCCTCCTCGCCCAGGTAATGCGGCGCCGCCACGCCCGCTTGGTCCAGCACCAGGCCCGCCAGCCGTTCGAAGGAAAGAATCTGCAACCGCGCGAATCCCGCCGGCGCGCCCGCCGCCAGCAACTGCCGTTCGAGCTGGAAGGTTGCCTGTTTCGGGGCCAGCAGGATCAGCGGATCACCCGCCGGGTCCGCTGCCAGGGCCGCGCGCAGATCCGCCAGGCAGCGCCACGTTTTGCCGCTGCCCGCCGGTCCCAGGAGAAATCGCACCCGCATCCTCTTCTTGTCGCGCAAAACGCCCCGCACGGAAAGCAATTAATGTGAGGCGACGTCAGGCTCGCCCGGATTGTCACCTTTCCTGAATCACCCTTTGATTTCTCCTCTGTTCGACGGCGGTTTCCCTCCCGCGACCGCAATATATGCCCGGTAAACGCCAATTATTTTTTATTTCCTTTCCCCGCCGCCCGCCTATAATGCCCGTTAGTTGGGACCATTGTTAAGGATTTGCGGTGAATTTAAAATTTATAAAATTATGCCATTAACACATACAAATGACCTGTTCGCCAAGGCGTTGAAGGGTAAATATGCGCTCGGCGCGTTCAACGTAAACAACATGGAACTCATCCAGGCCATCGTCGA
>Ga0182012_10003050_pt1 | contig 17937 bp, 25 predicted proteins | sample 612S2SmetaG_FD_120486 | JGI IMG/M metagenome (GOLD analysis project Ga0182012, IMG submission 120486) | Permafrost microbial communities from Stordalen Mire, Sweden - 612S2S metaG | ecosystem: Environmental > Terrestrial > Soil > Wetlands > Permafrost | place: Sweden: Stordalen | collected...
TGGTGCGCCCGGCACGACTCGAACGTGCGACCTTTTGGTTCGTAGCCAAACGCTCTATCCAACTGAGCTACGGGCGCATACGGGGAGGGTTGAGCCGCACAATTTCGCGGCACCCCCCAGAATAACACGACATCTTAAGCCGACTTGATCTCTGTCCAGATGCGATCCCGCAATCTCTGCGCGTCAGAGGGCGGCGCTGCTGGCCAGGTGCCGCGCTTCAAAATCTCCGGCGTCCCGTAAAGAACCGCGCTATCCCGCTCGCTCGCAGGCAGCAGCATCCGGCCGCCTTCGTTGCAAGTCGCCGTTTCCCCTACCGTCGCATTGGCCGCCGCAATCTCAGGCCTCAGCAAAAAATCAAGGAACGTGTGAGCCAGCTCCTGCCGTCTGCTTTCCGCCAAAATCACCGCGTTGTCGCAATAGAGCGGAAAGCCTTCCGCCGGATACACGAACGCCAGCGGCCGCGAAGCTTGCTGCGCATTCAATGCCTGCTGCGCTGTGGTGGACCACATTTGCGCGGCCAGCACATCGCCCGCCACAAGCTGGTCGCGCACCTCCGCATTCAAGTAAGCGCGGATGTAGCGCTTCTCCGCAATCGCTTCCACGCGCGCCCGCATCAGCGCCTCGCGGCCCTCCGCGCCAAAGGGGTACCCGGCCTTCAGTAAGCAGGCCCCAATCACGTCTTCCGGATCATCGAGCATGGTCAATCGGCCGCGCAAGCGGTCCGACCAAAGATCCGCCCAGGCGCGCGGCGCCGGTTGCAAACTCTGGCTATACGCGATGCCGGTGCCGTTCCACATGTACGGGACGCCCCACTGGAGTTCCGCGTCCCACACGGGCCGCTGGAACGCCGCGCTCAACTGATGCAGATTCGTCAGCCGGCGATGGTCCAGCGGCGCGATCAACCCTCGATGCGCCATCGGCGGGATGCGGCTATGCGTCGGGAACACCACATCCCAGCCCGAGTTACCCGTCATCACCTTGGCCAGCATCTCTTCGTTACTTTCATAAACGGCATAGCGTACGCGAACGCCGAACTCCTGGCTGAATTTCTCGATTGATTTTGGATCGATATAACTCGACCAGTTGAACACGTTCAGCCGTGGCCGGCGGTCCCGCTGGCAGCCGGCGAGCGCTGTGGTTGCGGAAAGAAGAAAAGCCCGACGATTCACTGAAGGTTTCACCAGTAGCTCTCTCTCACTTAGACGGGAAGCGTCAGTGTGCCTACTGTCTCCGACGTTTCATCAATCACAATGACACGGACCTTCGTGATCCGCGCGCCCAGTTTCACATTCTGCTTCAGGAGGATTCCGTCATTCAGGATCTTGTGATGCTGTAACTCGCTGTGATGAAGAACCAGTTCAAAGGGGACAATAGGCGCGCCGGAATCCCTGCCGCTCTCCAGATACCCCACCACGGCGAGGCGCAGCAACCCCTCGTACCCAGCTTTTTCATGGATGAGCGCGAGATCACGGGCGTTCACCAGAATCCGCAGACCAACGATTCGCGAGTTTGCGGGGTCGCGCGAGACCACTCCGCGTATCCCGATCTCAGCCGCGTCGAACGGAGGAATGGACGCGGAATGAATCATTTGAACGAAACCCGCGTCGGCCATTCCCGGAACTGCTAAGTAATGGGCTTTCGTTTGGATTTGGATACCCTTGCGACTCGTCGCCACGCGCAGCTTGTGAAGCTTTCCATCCAGGCTGTGAAACGGCTCCTCATATCCCAATTGGTAAGTGGTGCGGGCGTCCCTTAATGCCTGTTCGATGACATCCCCCATCTCTTTTCCATCATTGAAGCGACCGCCCGTTTCCGCTACCAACGCATCCAGAGTCGCTCCCGCGTCCGCGCTCAGGAGAGAATAATTGGACGAAAACGGGTTCAGCGCATAAAGAGCCTCTCCAAAGGCGTTGAAACGCTGGCTCAGGACATTCAGATCCTGCGAATAACCGGCCGCTCTCATCGAGACGAAACGCGGCGAGTTAGCGAACGCAAGCCGCGTTGGATTCGGTAGTCCATTGTTGAGCCAGACGATATTCTTCCGGCCGGGAATTCGGGAAAGTTGTACGGCCAGTGAATCGAGCGAATGGAAGGTAAGATCCGCGCGATCTGAAATCGTGATGCTCGGGCGTTGCGGACCGACAGACCGATCGAGCGCCGCGTCCATCAGCGCCTTCAGTCCGTCGGTCCAACGCGGTTCCGTGGATGGTCCACGGAGGTGAAAATGGAGATCGAACGGGATTTCGCGGACGGCGACCAGTTGACCGTCTGCGTTCAGGATGTAAAGAAAGAGGGAATCGACGTTCGACAGAGATTGGAGATCGTGAATGAGGCGGCCCTCCGCATTCGCCTGGGCGGCAAAGTCTTCGTTAAACAGATCGAGGAGAACAATGGTTGCGTAAGGTTCAGAGGAGCCCGAGCGGTTGGAGACTTCATTCGGTCCCAGCGGCGGGGGATTCCAGTCTTCGTTTCCAACGCGTCGTAAGAAGAGAAGGTTCCGGCTCACTCCGCCGTCAGAAACGCGAAGATCTTCACGATGCAGATCTTCGACGATCTGTCCCTGAGTGTCTACCGCGATCACGTTCAGGCTGACGATGCGGCTCTTGGCCGGCGAATCGCTTCCGGAGAGTATCGGTATTGCAAAGACTGCAAGGGCGAGCGCCAGGGGGATCGGCGCGAATCCTGACATAGAGTGCCCCAGCAGAAATGACACAATGAGATGATACCGGACATGAGCACTCATCCGCCGTTCAATCTTCCGGAGCCCCTATGGGATGAGGTCGAGGCGGCGAGTTCGGCATAAATACCGCGGACGTCGAGGGTCTCATGCAAAAGATCGCCGTGAGCGCCTTCAGCACGACCGTTAGCCTCCGAGGCGCAGGAGGTGACAGAATGATAGAACGCCGGACGCGGATACGCGATGAACAAGACAATTGAGATTCCCCTTCCAGAAGAGCTTCTGAAAATGGTGGACGAGAAAGCTCGGAGAAGCGGGCTGGGTCGCGATGTCTACATTCGCGACTTACTTGCCAGAGACCTCGGCGGGGAACCTTCCATTGCTGACATTCTTGCTCCGTTCCGTGATCAGGTGGGCAGTAGCGGGATCACCGACGATGAGCTGGACCGTCTGTTCTCGGACGCCCGCGACGAATCCCACCAGGAGCGAACCCGCGTTAAGGGCCAGTGAGCGCGGACCCGCCAAAACCCCGTGCCGTCTTCGATTGCATGGTCTTCCTTCAGGGTGCCGCTCGACGTGATGGCGCTGCTGGCGCCTGTCTTCTCCTCGTCGAACGAAAGGCCGTCGAGTTGTTTCTGTCGGGTGAAGTTCTCTCGGAGATCCGGGACGTTCTGAACCGGCCCAAAGTCAGGCATAAGTTCCCGGCGCTGAACGATCAGCGTGTCGAGCAGTTCTTGCAGGCACTTGAGAATATGGCCGAGATCATTCATGAAGTACCGCGGGCCGTTGCCTATGAGCGCGATCCCAGGGATGAGCCGTACGTCAATCTCGCGATCGCCGCGCGAGCAGGGTTCCTGGTCAGCAGAGACGGCGATTTTCTCGACCTGGCTAATCCTTCAAACGCCGACGGAGCACTCCTCCGGAATCTCGCCCCTGGTCTGCAGATTCTGGATCCGGTTTCGTTCCTGCGTGAGGTACGACGCCACTCACAGACTTCGCCCTAGCGCCCGAGTTGTCGCGATAGGATCGGGACGTTGTGATGACGAAGAACACCGAAGTGTCTGTGCCGGCTCACCGCTGCCGCACCCGTTCACTGATAATGATCAACGCTCCAAATCCCACCACAATCAACGTTGAAACGGCGTTAATCGTCGGATTCGCCCCGCGCCGCGCGATGGCATAAATGACCATCGGGAGCGTCTCCGAATCCACGCCGGCCACTAAGCTGGTAATCACATAGTCGTCAAAAGAGACGATCAACGCCAGCAGCGCCGCCGCGATAATGCCGGGCGCGAGCGCAGGCAGCGTCACCCGCCAAAATGCGCGCCAGGGCGTCGCGCCGAGATCCATTGCCGCCTCTTCCAGCGAGGGGTCCAGCGTTCGCAATCGCGCCGTCACCACGATCGCAACGTAGGCAATTGAGAAAGCCACGTGCGCCAGCACCACCGTGTAAAGACCCAGAGTGAGGTGCACCACACGAAACACGAGTTGAAAAAACGCGAGCAGGGAAATTCCTGTAACTATCTCCGGCGTCACTAAGGAAAGATACAAACTCCCCGTCAATAGAGGGCTGCGGCGCTTCCAGATTCCATACGCCGCCAGCGTGCCGATTACCGCCGAGAGCGCGGAAGAAGTAACGGCAATCACGACACTATTCCATGTAGCTTCCGCCATCTCGGTGTTGGCAAATACCGCGCGATACCAATCCAGCGAGAACCCCGTCCAGATGGTGAAGCGGGATTGGTTGAAGCTGAAAACCACCAGGACAAACAACGGCACATAAAGAAACGCGAAGGCCACGGCGGCGTAGAGAGAAAGACCGCGCTTCAAAGCACGTCCTCCGAGCGGCGCATCATCGGCAGCAGCAATAACATGTTGATCGCCATCAGCATCAACGAAACCGCGGAACCGAAGGGCCAGTCGCGCGCCGTTGTGAACTGGTTTTGAATCAGATTTCCCGCCATCACGGTTTTGCCGCCCCCCAGTAGATCCGGCGTCAAATACGCACCCATGCACGGAATAAATACGAGCACAGATCCCGCAAACATGCCGGGCAATGCGAGCGGCAGAGTGACTCTGCGGAGAGCCGCGAAGGGCCGTGCGCCAAGGTCGGCGGCCGCTTCGAGCAATGCGGGTTCCATCCGCTCAATGGTCGCGTATAGCGGCAGCACCATAAATGGCAGGTAACCATAGACCAATCCCAGCAGTACAGCTCCGTTGTTATAAAGCAGTGGAAGGGGCGAAGAGACGATTCCGGCTTTGATCAGCAGCGTGTTGATCAAACCCGTATCGCGCAGCAGAAACAACCACGCGTAAGTTCGCACCAAAAAACTGGTCCAGAAAGGCAGCGTCACCAGTTGCAGGTACAAGTTCTTGCGCCGGCCCGATCGCGAGATGAAAAGGGCCATGGGAAAGCCCAGCAAGAGGCAGAACGCCGTCGCCACAATGGCGATCACAAGCGAACGCAGCAGGATTGCGCCGTACAGCGGATCGAACAGGCGCGTAAAGTTTTCGAGCGTGGTGGGTTGTTCCACGCCACCATAGTCACCGCGCGTGAGCAGGCTGTAAGCCACCACGATCAGCAATGGCGCGGCAAAGAACAACGCCATCCAAACGCGCGCGGGGGCAAGCATCCAGAAGCGCAGTTGCTTCATCGGGGAAAGCGCATCTCGTCGGCGCTCGACCAGTTCACGTGCACTAATTCGCCGGTCCGGAAATCCGCTTCGGCTCCCGTCAACTCCGCCGTCGCCGATTCGCCGGATTCCAGTTTCAACAGGACGTGGACGGCATTGCCTAAGAAGAGCGATTGCTCCACGCGGGCGGTCGACCGGTATTCGGAGCCGTTTCGCGCGATCCGCAAAGCCTCCGGCCGAACGCCGGCATCTCCAATCCAGTTCATCGCGCCCAGAAATCCCGCCACGAATCGCGTAGCCGGCTTCCGGTAAACCTCGCGCGGCGGACCCGTCTGCTCGATCTTGCCGCGATGCATGATCGCAATCTCGTCGGACATCGCCAGCGCTTCTTCCTGATCGTGCGTGACGAACAGAAAGGTGATTCCCGTGCGCTGCTGCATGGCTTTCAGTTCCGCGCGCATCTCGCGCCGCAGTTTCAAATCGAGCGCCGCCAGCGGTTCGTCCAGCAGCAGAATCGAGGGTTCCAGCACCAGCGACCGGGCCAGCGCCACGCGCTGCTTCTCGCCTCCGGAGAGTTCCGCCGGCAAGCGCTTGCTCTTTCCCGAAAGCCTCACCATCTCGATGGCCTGTTCCACCTTGCCCGAGAAGCTACGCTCGCCGCGTTGTTCGAGCCCGAAAGCGATGTTCTTCTCCACGGTCAAATGCGGAAACAACGCGTAGCTCTGGAAAACAGTGCTGACGTTGCGGCGGTAGGGTGGGACGTCGTTGACACGCGTTCCATTCAGCAGAATCTCGCCGCTCGTCGGCTTCTCGAATCCGGCGATCAGACGGAGCGTCGTCGTCTTCCCGCACCCCGAAGCGCCCAGGAGCGAGTAGAACCGACCGGCTTCCAGCGTGAGCGAGATGTCGTCTACCGCGCGGTGCGAGGGGAAATCCTTCACCACGTTCCGCAGTTCCAGGATCGCCTGCATTTGAGCGATCATCATAGCAGCACGCAGGGAGAAAAGGTATACTGCATGAAGGGATTGAGATGCGGGCTGGCATCTCAATCCCGAGATCGCCTTCTACCGTTTACGGCGGAAGATGATCTCGACTGTGAACGTTAAGAACACAATCTTCAAGCTGAGTGTCACAAAGCAACACCCCTTTCTGCTTCACAGATTGGACGAAAGCCCCCGACTAGAGGGGGCTTTTTCATCTCGAAGCTCAAGTGCTTCTCCACGAAAACCGGCCCTTTCGTCCCTGTGGCAGATCTGGTAGGGAATGCGCCCGGAATCGGATATTTCTACAATTTTGATCCGGAATCGCAATGGTTTATACTGGTTGTTTACGTCAATGGTCCGTTTCGGGCCACAACTCTAATAGAGGTAGTCATGCAAGCGATAGTAGAAACCGGCGGGAAGCAGTTCCGCGTCGCCTCGGGCGATACGCTGCGAATCCCCACGATTGAAGGCGAAGTGGGGGCGGAAGTCACTCTGGGACGTGTTCTGGCGGTCTTTCCGGGCGAAGGCGCCGATGCGCTCACCGGAGAAGGTTTGGGCAGCGCCAGCGTGAAGGCCACCATCGCCGGAAACGATCGGGGCAAGAAAATTCTGGTGTTCAAGTTCAAGCGCAAGAAGCAGTACAAGCGCACCATCGGACACCGGCAGAATTATACGGAAGTGAAAATCGGCGACATCGCGGTATAGCAGGATCATAGGTAACGAACGATGGCACACAAAAAAGGTTTAGGAAGTTCCAAAAACGGCCGCGATTCGAATGCGCAGCGGCTGGGCGTCAAGGTTTTTGGCGGACAGTTGGTCCCGGGCGGTTCGATCATCGTTCGGCAGCGTGGCACCCGCATCAAGCCCGGCGTGAATGTCGGATGGGGCAAGGACGATACGCTTTTCGCGAAGATCACCGGATTGGTGGAGTTTAAAGACCGCGGCCGGATGGGCAAGTACGTAAACATCAAGGCCGTCGCCGCTGAACAGCCGGTCGCTTAGTTTCTCCTTAGTTGTCTTGTTTGCGGGGCAGGCGTGATCGTCTGCCCCGTTTTTCTTTTGGAAGCCAATGTTTATAGACGAAGTTCGAATTCTGGTGAAGGCCGGTGACGGAGGGAACGGATGCATGGCGTTCCGCCGGGAGAAGTATGTGCCGCGAGGCGGTCCGTCGGGTGGCGACGGCGGGCGGGGCGGCGACGTGTTCATGCGGTCTACCGTCCATGACAACACGCTGCTCCGTTACCGTTTCAACCCGGAGCATAAAGCGGAGCGCGGGCGGCACGGAGAAGGCAGCGATTGCCACGGGAAAAACGGCGAATCCGTCCAACTGGAAGTACCTGTGGGAACCGTGGTCTACGACGATGCCACCGGTCGAATGCTGTTCGATTTCTCCGCGGCGGATCAGGTATTTCGCGTGGCGAAAGGCGGCCGTGGTGGACGCGGCAATGCCCGGTTCGCCACCTCCACCCACCAGGCGCCCACCGAGCATGAACCGGGTAAGCCGGGCGACGAGAAGAAGCTGCGCCTCGAATTGAAGCTGCTGGCGGACGTAGGCCTGGTCGGCTTTCCAAACGCCGGCAAGAGCACCCTGATCTCCAGAATTTCCGCGGCCCGGCCAAAAATTGCAGACTATCCGTTCACCACCCTGGTTCCGAATTTAGGCGTGGTGCAAATGGATGATTACCGCAGCTACGTGGTAGCGGATATTCCTGGAATCATCGAGGGCGCGCATGAAGGCCACGGGCTCGGTATCCAGTTTCTGCGCCACATTGAACGGACACGCTTGCTGGTTCACCTGGTGGATGTATCGGAAACCGGACGCGATCCCGTGAATGACTTTGAAGTGCTGATGGGTGAACTGGAGTCATTTAGCGAAGGCCTCGCTACGAAGCCGATGATCCTGGCGCCAAGTAAGATGGACGCGCTGGCCTCGGCCGAAGTGGTCGAAAAGCTGCGGCACATCGCCCAAATCCGCGGCATGCAGTTCATTCCTATTTCGAGCGCTACGGGCGCTGGAATTGAAGAGCTAAAATACGCCATGTCTTCGGCAATATTTGCCGCCGTCCCGCAGAGCGCATGAACAGGCGTGACTTTCTCGCAGTAGCCGCCCAGGCGCCGCTGCTCGCAGCACCCCGTGGATTCACGGGCGCGCTTCCCTCCCCTCGCCAGCTAAATCGTCAGAAGCTCGAACTTACCGCCTTCCTCCATTTCGGAATGAATACGTTCACAGACCGCGAATGGGGCCTCGGAGATGAAGATCCAAGCCTGTTCCATCCGGAGGCACTCGACGCCGACGGCATCGTGGGAAGCCTGGCGGACGCGGGCATCCAAGGCGTCATTCTCACCTGCAAACATCATGACGGCTTTTGTCTCTGGCCCACGGAAACAACAACCCACTCGGTAAAGGGCGACGATATCGTTCTGGCATTTTCGAACGCGGCCCGCAAGCGCGGGATTCCGTTCGGCGTTTACCTTTCACCCTGGGACAGAAACAACGCGGCCTACGGGAAGCCGGCGTACATCGAGATCTACCGCCATCAATTGACGGAATTACTGACCAGGTACGGCCCCATCTACGAGGTTTGGCACGACGGCGCCAACGGCGGTGACGGCTATTATGGCGGCGCTCGCGAGAAGCGCGTGATTGACAAGCAAACCTACTACGACTGGCCACGGACCTGGGAACTAGTTCGCCAACTGCAACCCGGCGCGGTCATCTTCAGCGACGTCGGTCCAGATTTACGGTGGGTGGGCAACGAAGACGGAACAGCGGGGGACCCGTGCTGGGCAACGTACGATCCGGTGGGAGAAGACGGTGGCCTCGCCTCTCCTGGAAACGTGAGGGCCAAGGATTCCATGACGGGGACCCGGTGGGGTTCGCAGTGGATGCCGGCGGAATGCGATGTCTCGATCCGGCCCGGATGGTTTTGGCATGCGGCGGAAAACGTCAAGGTCAAGACGCCTGGGCAGTTACTGGACCTCTATTACAAGTCGGTAGGCCGCTGCGCCAGCCTGCTTCTGAATGTGCCCCCCAACCGGAAGGGACAGCTCTCGCGGGAAGATCTGGACTCGCTGCGTGGTTTTCAAAAGCTGAGACAGGCCGCGATGAGCGAGAATCTTGCAGCGGGCGCGGATCTGAAACGGTCCGGCAAAACTTGGAACTATCGACTAAAAAGCCCCCGGGCCTTTGATCTGCTGCGCCTGCGCGAAAAGACAGAGTTCGGTCAGCGGATCGAGCGCGTCGAGATCGAGGCTCGCCTGCGCGGGCAGTGGTCGTCCGCCGGCTCCGTAACGAGCGTGGGCGCCTGCCGTCTGTTGCGATTTCCGGATGTGATTACCACAGACGAGTTGCGGCTAAAGATCACCGCCAGCGCGGAGCCCAGGCTACACGAACTGGAGCTATTCAGGAATCAGGAGTCGCGTTCTTGAAGAACTTGTTCGAGCAGAGCTGAGAAGTGTGCGGCTCGGTCGGTGAGCTTGCTTTCGAGCGACTCGACGGAGCGCAAACGATCCGCCAGGTGCAGGCAAGTGAGGATGGCGACGCGATTCACGTCCGCCGAACCAGCTTTCTCGGCGATCGTATGCATCAGTTGGTCGACTTCGCGGGCAACGCCGAGCAGTTCAGCCGGGTCGCCCTGCGAGATCAACGTGAATGTCTGGTTGAAGATGGTGACTTTGACCGGTTGTCGATCCAAGTTATAAGCTTAGCTGATCGATATGTCCCAGCAGCTTTTCAATGCGGCCGCGGACCTGCGTGCGCTCTTCGCGCAGGCTGCCGATTTCGCTCTGCAGCCGCTCAACTTCGGATTGCGAAGTTGCCAGTTCCTGGCTGAGAGACTCGCGCTCTTTGCGGAGACTTGAAACCAGGGAAACAGCTTTTTGAATGCGGTCTTCGAGCCCGTCCAGGGCGTCGAGTTGGGGTTCGGCGTACGCTTTTTCAGCCATTTTCTTATTGTGCGGCCGGCTCCGGCTTCGGGGCTGAGGCAAGCGCGGCCTTGGCCTTTTCCACCAGTTGCGCGAAACTCGCGGCATCATCGTAAGCGATCGAAGAAAGCACCTTGCGGTCCAACTCGATGCCGGCAAGCTTGAGGCCGTGCATGAATTTGCTGTAGTTCAGGCCCGAAGCTTTGGTGGCGGCGCCAATGCGGATGATCCAAAGTGAACGGAAATCGCGCTTCTTTCGTTTGCGGCCAGTATACGCGAACTTGAGCGCGCGTTCCACCGCTTCCTGCGCCGAACGGTGCAGTTTGCTCTTCGTTAAGAAAAATCCAGACGCGAGTGCGAGCGTCTTCTGGCGCGATGCTCTGCGCTTGGTACCACGTTTTACTCTCGGCACGTTTTCTTCTCCTGTTTGTTGGTGTTGACGCGGTGAAGACGGGCACGTGCGGTGGCGCCGTTCACACGCTGACCAGGCGGTAACCGCCTAGTAGGGAATCATGCGTTTCAGCTTGGCCTGATCGGACGGATCCGCCACCACATCCGTGTGGAGACGATTCTTCCGCTTTCGGGCTTTGTGCGTCAGTTGGTGACGTCCGAATGCATGGCTGCGCACCACCTTGCCGGTTCCTGTCTTTCTGAACCGTTTGGCCGCACCTTTATGAGTCTTAAGCTTGGGCATTACCTTCCGACCTGCTCTTTGGATTTACTGCTGGTATGCGAGAACCCGCAACTTCCTAACATACCACAGACGGCTATTGGTTATCCTGATATTCCTCAAGCCACGCCATTTGAATCGCTTCCAGCTTGCCTTCCGTGGAAGCCAGCGGATCGTCGCCGAAATCCGGCAGCTCGATGATCTTCTTGTGCAGGTCCGTGAAGCGGATTTCGAGAGGGTTGGTTTCCGGAAAGGCTTCGCAGAGCGCGAGAGCGATGTCTTCGGTGTGATCCCACGTGAGTCCAGCCATGCACTGATTATAGGAGGTAGAATGGGTCAGTATCAATTGGCAGAGAATCATGCTAAAGTGATACCAGGAAGTGCAGACATGGTAAATGCAGATAAAGTGGCTGTGGTGATGGGCGGAGTGATGACGCTGAAGACCACCGTAATTTCGACGCGCGACCTGGCGAAGGCGGTGACTTCCGGCCTTCCCAAGCAGTCTTTGAAGCGAACCGTGCAGCGCGTTTTTAGCGAGCCGAAGCAGGTGAACGAGCTGGTGTACAAGCTGGTCCCCGAGGCCACGTATAAGCGGCGCACGCGTTTGACGCAGGGCGAAAGCGAGAAGACGGAGCGTCTGGCGCGGGTGATCGCGGCGGCGGAACACGTCTGGGAAGACGACCAGGCGGCACGGCTCTGGCTGACGACGTCCCATCCGGAACTGGGTGACCAGACTCCGGTCGATTGTGCCATGAGCGAGTTGGGCGCGAGGGAAGTGGAAGAACTGCTGGATAAGCTGTTTTATGGTCTTCCTTCGTAGCGGTGAAGGTCTATCGGATTGCGGATCGCCGTCATCCGTTGCTCGACGGCACGGGTGCGTTTGTTCAAGGCGGACGCTGGAATTCGCCTGGGAAGCTGGTGATCTACGCCGCCGAGACGTACGCAGGGGCGCTGCTTGAGCAGTTGGCCCATTCCAATATCGGGCGCATTCCGGGGACGCAGGTTTATATCGAAATCGAGATTCCGGACCGGTTGAAGATAGAGCGCATTCATGGGGAAGACGTGGCGGGGTGGAATTCGGCGGATATGCGGGCCTCGCAGACGCGCGGCGATGCCTGGCTTCGCTCGGGAGCGAGCGCGGTCCTGATCGTTCCGTCGGCGGTGACGGGGGGCATTGAGTCAAACGTGCTGATCAGCCAGACGCATCCCGATTTCAGTTCCATCCACGCCAGCGCACAGCGCCCGGTGATTTGGGATCCTCGTTTAGTACGGAGCTAACATGCCGATCATCGTGGTTGCGGGCCGGAAGGGCGGGATTGGGAAGTCGACGATTGCGGGGAATCTGGCGGGTGAGTTTGCAGCCATGGGGCGGACCGTCGCTGTGCTCGATGCCGATCCGCAGCACAGCCTGGTCGCGTGGGCCGCGCAAGGCGACGGAATGCTCGCCCGGTGCGTCGAGAAGGTGAAGGACGATTTGCGCGTGAAAGTGCGCGCCGCCGAAAAGACCGCTAACGTCATTCTCATCGACACGCCGCCGGGGTTGCCCGACGCCGCCTATCAGGCGATCCTGCTGGCCGATCTTGTCCTGCTGCCGTGCGGCCCATCACCGCTCGATCTGTTCCCGTTGAAGGAAGCGCTGGGGTTGGCGCTGAAAGCTCGGGCAGAGAGAGGTTCGAAGAAACCGCGCATTCGGTTTGTCCCTTCCAAAGTTCTGATGAACACGAACCTGGGCCGCGAACTGACTTCCTCGCTCGAAGGCATGGGCAAGAAGGTGCTGCCGCCGATCGGCCAGCGGATCGTGGTTGCCGAGGCCGTAACGAAAGGTCTCACCGTTCGCGAGTACTCCCCGGGCTCGGCGGCTCATGCGGAATTTGAGCAGCTTGCCAAGGCCGTGGATAAGATCGTCAGCCGCTAAATGTGGGTGCCTTTGAGTGCGCCCTGAACGGCGGAATTCATGATGTTCTCTGCTAATGCCTGCGTGGCATGGTCAAGGGCTTCGATCTTACCCTTAATAACCCGGTGATCGCTACTTTCTTTGGCTTGGACTAAGTCGGCTTCGGCGCGTTCGATGGCGTGTTGATCTTCCTTGGATAGAAATGACCACGCGTTGCTGGTCTTCGCTTTGGCGGATGCGGCGAGGATAGATTCGGCTTCCACGCGGGCCTCGGCCGCCTGACGCGCCGCGAAGTCGGCTTCGGCGTTCTCGAAGGCCGATTCGATCATGGCTTCCACCTGCTCTTCACTGAGTCCGTAGCTGGGCTTCACATCCATGGATTGCTCGCGTCCGGTGTGAGCGTCACGCGCGGTGACGCTGAGGATTCCGTTGGCGTCGATGAGGAAGCGGACTTCGACGCGCGGCAGGCCGGCGGGCAGCGGGTCAATGTCTTTGAGGTCGAACACCAGCAGCGAGCGGTTATCCTTCGAAAGCTCGCGCTCCCCCTGGACGACGTGGATGCGGACGTTCTTCTGGCCGTCAACCGACGTCGTGAATGTCTCGCTGGCGCTGGCGGGAATGGTGGAGTTGCGCTCAATGATCCTGGAAACAATTCCCCCCATAGTTTCTATACCCAGCGAGAGCGGCGTTACATCCAGCAGGAGTTGGTCCTCCACCGAGCCACCAAGGATGCCGGCCTGTACGGCTGCGCCCAGCGCGACCACTTCATCCGGGTTGAGATCGGTATGCGGGCGCGCACGGAAAAGGACCTCAACGGCATTGCGCACCATGGGGATTCGCGAGGAACCACCGACCATCACCACTTCGTCGATCTGATCGACCGAAACACCGGAGTCTTTGATGCACTGGCGGCACGGTCCCAGAGTGCGGTTGACTATGCCTTCGATGAGCTTTTGAAAGACCTCGCGCGATAAGGTGCGCTGGTATTTACGGCCGTTCCATTCAAACTCCAGATCGACGGACAGTTCGAAGGAGAGGCGTTCCTTGGCGGTAATGACGGAGCGGCGAAGCAGCTCCATCGCTTCGGCGCTGTTACTCAGGTCGGTGTGCCATTCGCTGGCGATATCTTCGAGCGCGACCTGGATGAGAAGGTTGTCGATATCGTCCCCGCCTAAGTGCGTATCGCCGTTAGTGGCGAGGACTTCAAAGATGCCTTCCTGTAACTTCAAGATCGAAATGTCGAAAGTTCCGCCGCCGAGGTCATAGACGGCGACGATGCCTGCCTTGCGCTTGTCGAGCCCATAAGCCAGCGCGGCGGCGGTCGGTTCGTTGACCAGCCGCAGCACTTCGAGTCCGGCGATTCGTCCCGCGTCTTTGGTCGCTTGCCGCTGGGCGTCGTTGAAGTAAGCCGGAACGGTGATGACGGCTTTGGAATAGGTTTCGCCGGTGGCTTCTTCGGCCAGATGCTTCAGTTCGCGCAGGACCATAGCTCCCACTTCGGGCGGCGTGAAGATGCGTCCGCCGGCTGCGATGCGGACGACGGAATCGACAGCTTGATCGGTGGCGGCCACGAAGTTGAACCGCTCGGCTTCGACATCCTTGATGCCTTTGCCCATCAGTCGCTTCGCGGAATAGATCGCGCGCTCCGGATGATGGAGCAGAATCGTGCGCGCGGCTTCCCCCGCGACGACGGTGTTGTCGCCGGTGACGGCCACGATGCTGGGTACGATTCCTGTCAGGATGCGAGGGCCAGCGGGCTCCATGACAGCGGCCAGGCTGTTGGTGGTGCCGAGATCGATACCGAGGATGCTTTCTTCGGATTTTCCAAAGTCAATCTGAAACATGGGATTCGAGTGCCTTTTCGGTTTCCCGCAAGAGATTCGAGATGTACTTCCGGTGATTCAAACGAGCGCGAAGACGGTCGAGCAATTCGGGGTTCTGCGTGCTGTCCCAGGCGCTGAAATCGCTTTCGAGACCATGATCCGTTTCGGCGAGCATTTGCTGAAAGCTTTTGTGGGATTGACGAAGCTGCGGGATGGCTTCCCGGTCTCCCATTTTGACTTCTTCAAGCGCCATATTGAGCTCAAAGACTTCTTCGAGCAGTTCGGGCGGAACGTATTTGGAATCCGCAGGCACGAGGCCCCTGAGAGACAGCAGATATTCCGCGCGCGCAACAGGATCGCGCAGCACGCGATAGGCGTCGTTGAGCAGAGCCGAAGCATCGAGGGCGCGTTGTTGTTCTTCCGGCGCGGCGCGAGCGAAACGATCGGGATGCAGGGTGCGGCTCAGCCGGTAGAACCGGGCTTCCAGGTCCTTGCGGTCGATCGAGAGCTGTTCCGGGAGTTCCAGCGCCGCGAAGTAGCTAACCTGAGAAGCTGGTTCCACAACCGCAGCTCTTGGATGCATTCGGATTTTCAAAAACAAACCCGGATTGCATCAGGCTTTCCTTGTAATCGAGAGTGAGGCCGCGAAGATAGATCAGGCTTTTCGGGTCGATGAAGATCTTGATGCCATCGAAATCGAAGATGTTATCGCGCTCGCGCGGCTTGGTTTCAAACTTGAACTGGTAACTCAAGCCGGAACAGCCGCCGCCCAGGATTCCCAGGCGGAGACCTCCAAAAACCCCTTCGCGCTCGAAGGTCTGGCGGATCTTCTCGATCGCCTTGGGCGTCACCTGAACGGTAGCCTTCGGCGTAACATCCGTGGCAGTCATTATGCGACGGCCGGCTCGAGCGCCGGCTTATGAGCGGCCTGCTTCTGCTTGTAATCCGAGATGGCGGCCTTGATGGCGTCTTCGGCCAGCACGGAGCAATGGATCTTCACAGGCGGCAGGCTAAGCTCATTGACGATGACGGTGTTCTGGATGGCCAGGGCTTCATCCACCGTTTTGCCCTTCAGCATTTCGGTGGCGAGTGACGAACTGGCAATCGCGCTGCCGCAGCCGAAGGTCTTGAACTTGGCATCTTCAATGAGACCGGTCTGCTCATTCACCTTGATCTGCAGCTTCATGACGTCGCCACACTCCGGCGCGCCAACCATTCCGGTGCCGACATTGGGATCTTTCTTGTCGAGAGATCCGACGTTGCGAGGGTTGTTGTAGTGATCGAGAACTTTATCGGAATACGCCATTCTGTTTGTTCCTTCCCTTTTACTGAGATTGAGTTAGTGCGCGGCCCACTGAACCTTGGAGAGATCGACGCCTTCCTTGGCCATTTCATAAAGAGGCGACAGTTCACGCAGCTTGCGAACGACATCGATGACTTTCGCCGCCGCGTAATCCACTTCCTCTTCCGTGTTGAAGCGGCCCAGGCCGAAACGAATGGAGGAGTGCGCGATGTCGTCACCCGCGCCCAGCGCCTTCAAAACGTAGCTGGGTTCCAGCGTCGCCGAAGTGCAGGCGGACCCGGAGGACACCGCGATATCGTTAATACCCATCAGCAGCGATTCGCCCTCCACATAGGCGAAGCTGATGTTCAGATTGTTCGGGAGATGATGCTCCATGGTGCCGTTGATATAGACTTCATCGAGCTCCGCTTCGAGCTTGTTCCTGAGTTTGTCGCGAAGATATCCGAGCCGTTTGGCCTCTTCCGCCATTTCCTTCTGAGCGATGGCGCAGGCTTCGCCGAGGCCGACAATGCCGGGAACGTTGAGAGTGCCGGAGCGCATACCGCGCTCATGGCCGCCTCCATCCATCTGCGAAGTGATTTGAACCCGCGGGTTGCGGCGGCGGACATAGAGCGCGCCCACACCCTTCGGTCCATAGATCTTGTGGCCGGTCAGCGAGAGGATATCGATATTGTCCGCAATCACGTTCACCGGAACCTTGCCGACCGCCTGAACGGCATCGGTGTGGAACAGGACGCCGCGTTCCTTGCACATCCTGCCGATTTCGGCGATGGGCTGAATGACGCCGATCTCGTTGTTGGCGTACATGATGGTCACAAGGATGGTCTTATCCGTGAAGGCTGCCTTCAGCATCTCGAGATCGATCAGACCGTTCTGTTGCAGCGGCAGGTACGTGACGCGATAGCCGCGCTTTTCAAGGTGTTTGCAGGTATCGAGAACAGCCTTATGCTCCGTGGCGGCGGTGATGATGTGGTTTCCGCGCTCAGCATACATCTCCGCCACGCCCTTAATGGCGAGGTTGTTGGATTCCGTTGCGCCGCTGGTGAAGATGATCTCCTTGGGAGAAGCGCCAATGAGAGACGCGATCTGCTTCCGCGCGTTCTCGACAGCGACTTCCGATTCCCAACCGAAGCTGTGATTGCGGCTGGCCGCGTTGCCGAACTTCTCAGTGAAGTAGGGCAGCATGGCATCGAGGACCCGGGGGTCCATCGGGGTGGTTGCGTGATTATCGAGGTAGATAGGTGTTTTCATTTCGAGCTTAATTCCTCAGAGGACATGCAAGGACTGCAACCCCGCACCCAAAGGAGATGCGAGCGGCGCAGCGGGTGATTCGTTTTTCCTGGAAGGGCTGCCGTCCCGGGCCAGATCGGCGATGGTCATTTTGGCCAGCAGATTCAGGATGGCTTCCTGAACGTGGCGCAAAGGTTCGCGGACGGTGCAGCGATCAGACTGATCGCAGGCGCCGTGTTCGGTGAAACAATTCGTGAGGATGGCGAGTCCATCGATGCACTGGATGACTTCGAGCGCGGTGATGGATTGCGGATCGCGAGCGAGACGGTAACCGCCATTGGTCCCAGCCACCGAAATCGCGAGACGCCCTTTCGTTAAAGATTGCAGAACTTTCGCGAGCAGCGGCAGCGGAATCCCATATGCATCCGAGATTTCTTTGGCGCTGGCGGTGCCTCGCGGCGAGACGGCAATGTGACGCAGCGAGATGAGTCCGTAGTCGGTCTTCTTCGTTAGCTTCAGCATTGCGTCCTTGCGGAGCGAGCGGTTCGGAGAATCCGGACCTCTTCAGTCTCATATCAGTGTAGCAGGTTGCCGAGGGGTGGCGTCAAGGCCGGATTTCAGCCGTTACGTCGCGGTCTTGCACGGTGTCCGTGTACTGCTGGAAGCCGGCGATTTTGCCGTCTTTGAACTTGAAGACCTGCGCGAGCAACCAGCGAGCGTCACGCTAAAACTCATAAATTCCTAATCAACTCATCACCCAATTCCCGATTCAGTTGCGTAAGCTTGCAGTGTTGGGGAAA
>Ga0182012_10003051_pt1 | contig 17931 bp, 17 predicted proteins | sample 612S2SmetaG_FD_120486 | JGI IMG/M metagenome (GOLD analysis project Ga0182012, IMG submission 120486) | Permafrost microbial communities from Stordalen Mire, Sweden - 612S2S metaG | ecosystem: Environmental > Terrestrial > Soil > Wetlands > Permafrost | place: Sweden: Stordalen | collected...
ATCTCGGTGGCGCTGACTGAACGGTGTCCGGCCGCTGCGGCGTAGTTCGGATTCTCTCCTGCAAGGTCGCCCTTGGCTTTGGCCGTCAAACCTTCCAGACGGGGCTTGGATTCGATGTATGACGAGACCTCACCGACGATAGCTCGGGCGGAACGCATGGCGGCGGGTGTTGCAGGCTTTACCGGCTTCCAGCGATGCTCAACTTCACTCCAGTAAAAAAGTTGCGCCGTCCGGACCTTGTGGACTGGATGAGGAATAGTGGGCGGCGGCGAGTCGTTAGTCCATACCGTGCGCCCGTTCTCATCGACGGGATGCAGTGCTTGCGCAGGCAGCGAGGCTGCAAACGCAAGCAGCACAACGACTAACCACAAGGGTCGCGGATGTTGCCATGCCGAAATTCGGGTTGTCCACAGCCTGATGCTCATAAACCTCTAAGGGGCATTTCAGCCCGCTGCAAGTACGCGAACGTGTCCCAGAGTGACTGGATTATAAGGCCGCGCAAACTTGTACAGCAATCATTGAGACACAGGGAATCCAGTAAGTGAACGGGGTAAAACACGTACAAAGGCGGTAGAAACACCGAAAAAGTGTTTATCGGAGGTTACGTGAGTACATGGTTGGACGGGAGACCGCGCTCAGTGGCCTGCTGGAGCGATTCAATATTGGTTGTCTGGCACTAATACTGCCGGACAAACATCCGCCTGCTTTGCGGGTACACCTTCCGCGAATCTGGTCTAAGCTGAAGAAGAATGGAGCTGAACTCTCACGATGAATCCCACGGAAACTAGCTACGTTGTGCGTCTGCGATTTGGCTCGGATGCCAAGCTGCGGCGGAAGTTCATGGTGACCGACGAGGCAGTTCCCTCCAACCTGCGCTTTGGTCTTCTGCTGGAGCGGCTGGATAAAATCGCCGAGGAAACTGCGTTGCGATATGCGCGGCGCTTCTACCCCGAAGCATGGGTCGTGACCGCAGCGATGGATTCGTTGCTGGTGCGCAATATGCCGGACATCGAGCGGGACATGGTGCTGAGGGCGCGAATGAATCTGGTGGGCCGCTCTTCAATGGAGGTGGGCGTACGCATCGAGCAGCCGGGCGAACCGCTGCTGCATATCGGTTCGTCGTATTTCACGATGGTGGCCCGCGTACGGGAATGCGGCGAGGAAAAGAGCGTCCCACTGCCGCCGCTGGAGTACAAATCAAAGATGGAGCAGGTGCGCCGGGCACGTGCGCTGGCTCGACGGGAATCCTATCGGGCCGCCGTCAACCTGGCTGCCGAACCGCCGTCGCGTGAGGAGTACGAGATGCTCCGGCAATTGCATGAAGCCCAGGAGCAGCCCGGCCTGAAGGTTTTGCTGGCGAGCAAACAAGTGACTGAGGGCTGGGAGCGCACCTATCCTGAATATGAGAACGTGCCCCAAAAAATCTTTGGTGGCTGGGTGGCGCATCGAGCCTATACCTACGCACACATTTGCGCCGAGCGAATGGCAACACACCGCATGTTGCTGGCCTCGGTGGATAGGATCAACTTTTACCATCCGGTACGCATGGGCGACAAACTGCACTTTGTAAGCCGAGTGACCTACACGGGCAATACGTCCGTCACGGTTGAGACCGAGATTACGCGCATCAGCCGAGACCGCAAAGAGACGGCTCTGAGCAACGTATGCGCGTTCACCTTTGTCCATGTTGGAGTGGAGGCCGAGAGGCTGCCTGTGCCGGAGCTGCATCCCACAACGTACGCGGAAGATGCGCGGTACCTGGCTGGCTATCGACGACGGAAGGCTTACATGGAAAAGAAAGACCGCACGAACAAGAAGTAAGGGAATGCAAAAAGGGGCCGAGCGCATAAGGCGTCCGGCCCCTTGCTATGTGAGGAGAATTAACCGATTAAAGCTTCTACCACTGAGTAGCTTTCGCGCAACGCGCCGTCGAGCGCCTCGGGATTCTTGCCGCCAGCTTCGGCCATGTCCGGGCGACCTCCGCCGGAGCCTCCAACCTTTTGTGCCACCTGGCCGACGATCTTGCCGGCCTGCAGTTTGGCGGTGAGGTCCTTGGTGACGCCGACGATAACCGCTACCTTGCCCTCGGTAACCGAGCCGATGATGACCACTCCCGAGCCGAGTTTGTTGCGGAAGTTGTCGACCAGCGTGCGAAGCTGGTTGCGGTCCAGGTTGTCAGCGCGATGGGCGAGCACCTTGATACCCTTCACGTCCTTCACGTTCTCATCGGCGCTGGCCACGGCCGAGGCAGCGGACTTCATGCGAACCTGATCGAGTTCCTTACGCAGCTTCTTGAGTTCATCCTCGCGGCGGTCCAACTCCTGCCTAAGAGCTACAGCAGGGCTCAGATCGCTGCGGCCCACGAGAGTGGAGACAAGTCCTTCAAGCTCGTGATCCTGACGGAAGTGGCGCAGTGACTGCTCGCCCGCAACCGCCTCAATGCGGCGCACGCCGCTGGAGACGCTTCCCTCTTTGAGAATCTTGATGAGGCCGATCTCTCCCGTGGCCGCGACGTGCGTGCCGCCACAGAGTTCGGTGGAGAAGTCGGCGATCTTGAGAACGCGCACCTTCTCGCCATACTTTTCGCCGAACAGCGCCATGGCGTGATACTCGTTGACGGCGACGTCAATGGGCACATCTTCCACGGTCTGCACCTTTTCGTTGCGCAGAACCTCGCGGTTGGCAATGTCCTCAATCTCCTGCAACTCCTCGTCGGCAACGCCGGAGAAGTGCGAAAAGTCGAAGCGCAGATAGTTCGGCGAGACGAGCGAGCCCGCCTGCTTGACGTGCGTTCCCAGCACCTGGCGTAGCGCGGCGTGGAGCAGGTGGGTTGCCGTGTGATGGCGGCGCGTGGCATTGCGGAGTTCCGCATCGACCACGGCTACAAGTTTCTCTCCAACGGCAACAGGTTGACGCGCAGTGACCTTGTGGACGCGCACTCCCTGCACGGGCGAGTACACGCCTTCCACTTCGGCGACAACCACGGTGCGGTCAGCCGAGTAGAGCCAACCCTTGTCGCCCACCTGACCGCCGCTCTCGGAGTAAAACGGCGTGTGGTCGAGCACTAGCTCGCCCTGCTGACCGGGAACCAACTGCTGCGCGCCTTGTCCATTGAAGACAATGGCAAGAACCTCACAGCCGACGGACTCCATCTGGCGATACCCTTCAAAGACGCTCGGCGGCAGCGCAGCAAAGACCGGCGATGCGCTCTTCTGCGAGCCACCCTTCCAACTGGCACGAGCGGTAGTCTTCTGTTCCTCCATCGCGCTGTCGTATCCGGCTTTGTCAAACACAATTCCCTGGTCGCGAGCGGCGTCCACCATGAAATCCAGAGGAAGACCGAAGGTGTCGTAGAGCTTGAAAGCTTCTTTGCCCGGAAGCGTATTGTTCTCGGCGTGATCAAGCAGGTCCTGCAATTTTGAGAGGCCCACTGCGACTGTATTTGCAAATCGTGTCTCTTCTGTCTCGATGACTTTGGCAACGCGCGCGGCGGATTCGGCGAGTTCGGGATAGGCCTCGATCATCTCCTTCACTACGGCCTCGACCATCTTGTGGAGGAACGGCTGGGTCTGCCCCAAAAGGCGTCCGTGACGGATGGCGCGACGGATGATCTTGCGCAGAACGTAACCGCGGCCTTCGTTGGCCGGGAGAATTCCGTCGCTGATGAGGAATGTGGCGGCACGGCTGTGATCGGCAATCACCCTGAGTGACGCGGCGCTGGTAGATTTCTCTTCACTACTCTTTTTCTTGTCGGCTCCGGTCAATTCAGCCGCGCGCTTGATCAGCGGCACAAAGAGGTCTGTGTCATAGTTGCTAACCACTCCCTGCATCACGGCGGTGACACGTTCGAGTCCGGCGCCCGTATCAATGGAGGGCTTGGGCAGCGGAGTCAGCACGCCATCCGAGCTGCGATCAAACTGCATGAAGACGAGGTTCCAGATTTCGACGTAGCGTCCGCACTCGCACGGGAACTTACATTCGCCCGCCGCGCACTCCGGCAGGTGCTTGTCACTGGAGGCGATGCCCATGTCGTAGTGGATCTCCGAACAGGGGCCGCAGGGCCCGCTGTCGCCCATCTGCCAGAAATTTTCCTTCATCCCGAGTTCAAAAATGCGGTCGGGCTTGACCCCATTCTGAATCCAGAGATCGTAGGCTTCCCGATCCCGCTCCACGCCGTTCTCACCCTTGAAGATGGTGACGTAGAGCTTTTCGGCAGGCATATTGAACCACTTGGGAGAGGTAATCAGCTCCCAGGCAAAGGCAATGGCGTCCTTCTTGAAGTAGTCGCCAAAGCTGAAATTGCCGAGCATCTCAAAAAATGTGTGGTGGCGGTTGGTGAAGCCAACGTTTTCAAGGTCGTTGTGCTTTCCTCCAGCACGTACGCACTTTTGCGAGGTGGTGGCGCGTGAGTAGTCGCGCTTCTCTGCCCCGAGAAAAACATCCTTGAACTGGTTCATTCCCGCGTTGGTGAAAAGCAAGGTGGGATCGTTGGCGGGCACCAGCGAGGAACTGTGCACCTGGCGATGGCCCTTCTGGACAAAGAAGTCCAGAAACATGCGTCGAACATCATTTCCGGTTGGCATACGAGTCACTTTCAATGAATCCCCTAGTCCTTGAGCCTGCGCAAAGCGCGCGGCGACCTTGGAGAAACGAAGGTCTGATTTTAGCATTCCCGAAATTGCCCGGGAATCAGGAGCTACCACGGTTGTTGCATGTGTGAAAAAAGTTCCACACGAATAGTGAAATTCGGCGACAATTAAGTAATCAACAGCCATAATAGGCTCCGGGCAAAGAAGTTGAGGTAAGCCATGGATTTAGCCAAGCCGAGCACGCCAGGCATTGCGGTACTGCCCAAGCGTCGGGAAGCACGTCTTCCGGCTGCGCTCAATGTGCGCATATTGGGTATCGACGCACAGGGAAAGGCATTTCATCAGGCTGCGGTGACGGTTGATATCAGCCTCTCCGGCGCGCGGATTACCGGGTTGATGGCCCAGTTGAACGCGGGAGACATTGTCGGACTGCAAAGCAGCGGAGACAAATGCCGCTTCAAGGTTTCCTGGGTTCGCCCCAACGGCTCAGATGGCACGTTCCAGATCGGTCTGCATTGCGTAGAAAAGGGCAAGAGCCCCTGGCGCGACCAAATTCAGCACTTCAGTCTAGGAGACCGCCGTGGAGGGGAACGTTATCCCTGCAATGGCTCCGTTTCATTGCGTTCCACGTCGTTTACAACTCCCATCTGGGGTACGCTGCGGGACATTAGCGAGGGTGGCTGCTATGTGCAATGCGTAAACGTCGCTCCCGCAGGCGAGATCGTAAGCGGTCAGTTCATCCTGAACGGAGTGCAGATCAACGGTGTAGCAGAAGTGCGCACCTCGCGCGCCACGGTGGGCATGGGTTTGCTGTGGTGTGACCTCGGTTGGGATGGACAGGAAAAGCTAAACAACGTCCTGCGTGCACTCTCCCTGAACTATGGCGAGACAAACTCCAGCAAAGCGAAAGCTCTGGCTCAGCTTGATAAGCTGCACCAACTTGTGATGGCGCTGCGAGAGCGCATGGAGAGTAACCACACCTTGGTAGACGTGCAGATGATAGGGCGGTTGAGCGACGCGCAAGAGAAGCTTGCTGCTGCCCTGAAGAGCGTGCAAGCTTAGCTCCGTCTGAGTTACTCTTTACATATGCGCAATTTATTTCTGTCTACAGCTCTGCTGTTCAGCCTGATTCTCCCGCCATTCGTGGTGTGCGCTCAGACAGGCACCCCTGCGGTTCCCCCCACGGAAATTTCGGCCGATCTGGGTAGCTGCACGGCTCTGATCACTGTCACGGACAAGGACGCCAAGCCGATTTACAACGTAAAGATCGCCACTCGTATCCGGTATGGGATGATGGGAGCCAAAAAGCTCGATCTGGAGACCTTCACGAACTCCGCAGGACAGGCAAAGCTCATCAACTTGCCGGAAGTTCCCAAAAAGCCGATCTATTTCTACGTCAGCAAGGACGAAAAACTGGAGATCGTGGAATTTGCGCCAGACGTTCATTGTCACGCGACATTTGACGTGGTGCTGAAATAATGATCGCGGAATGAAGAACTACAGACCGCCTATTGGGCGGTCTTTTTAGCGATTCTTTTGCCCGGAATGCGCTTTGCCACGGACTTTTTCTTCGTTGCGGCCTTGAGGCGCGGTTTAGCAGTACTGGGCTTCGCCTTACCCGCAACCGTCGGCAGTTCAGCACAGCGCCACATATACCAGCTTGCCACCGAACACCATGGCTCCCACTTGCGAGCGCGCCGACGCATCGCATCTTTCTTGGGCAGCTCACGCATCCGGTATAGGCGCTGCATTCCTTTGCGCACTCCGTAATCATCAACCGGCAACACATTCGGTCGTCCGAGGCGGAAGATAAGCATCATCTCCACCGTCCAGCGGCCAATGCCGCGCACCCTCGAGATGCGCTCGATGATCTCTTCGTCCGCCATGCGGACGAGGGCTCGCTTGGTGGGAACAGTGCCGTCCAGGCATTTGGCGGCAAGGTCGCGTAGTGCCAACATCTTGTTCTGCGAGAGTCCGGCTGCACGTAGCGCGGTGTCGTCCATTGCAAGCAGGTTCTTGGGAGTCATATGGCCCTTGGGAAACAGGCCCTCGACGCGCGCCAATATCGCCGAGGCCGCGGATCCTGCGAGCTGCTGATAAACAATTGAGCGAGCCAGCGAATAGAAGATGCTGAATTCGTGCGGAATCTGCAAACCGCAGGGGCCAATTTGGGCGATGAGTCCGGCCAGTTTGGGATCTGCAGCGCAGAGGTGCTCAACAGCTTGGAACCACTCAGGCTGCGGTGGTTGCGGTAGTTTCACGATTCGTCCTCAGCCAGAGGCGATTGTTCGGCCATCTCGCGCTCCAGTTCCAGCGCGGCGAGGGTTTCATCTTCCACCTTCCAGTTGCGCAGAAGTTTGACGATGGTACGTGAGGAGAAACCGGCACGCGCCATCATGCGGAAGATTCGCGCAGCTTCCTTCTGATCCTTTGGTTGCTTGAGGCGTTTGCGCGCGGCAAAATCACGAGCGAGCTTCTCTTCATCCACTTCGTCGTAGACTTCAGCTACGGTCTTTCCTATCACGTCAGGATGCACGCCCTTGGCCTTCAACTCGTGCACCACGCGAATGCGTCCAAACTTTTCGGTATCGCGCCGATAGGCAGAGTACGACGCTGCGTAGCTGGTGTCATTCAGATAGCGCTGCTCTTTGAGGCGCGCAGTCACCGCTTCTACCAGCAACTCGGAATCCGGCTGCTTTGACACACGAGTGCGCATCAGCCTCTTGAGTTCGGCCACTGTGCGCATTCTGCGTCCGAGCGCCCCGACCGCATACTCATACAGAGTTGCTTCGGTGTAGATCTTCTGGGCCGTACTTTTCTTCCATGCCATCGCCTGACCAGTTTCAGACCGATGTCGGAATTACGCAAGCCTGTTCAGACCTACGGGATCAGAAGCGATAGACGAACCCAGCGCCAGCTCGTAAGTGCAAGTCTCCGTTATCGTAAAAACGTGTGTGAAATACGTCCGCGGTTAGACGCAGCGCAATTTTCTTGTACACCTTCGCGTCAACGCCTCCACCCAGTGCCCAGGAGCGGGCCGTGTCGGAGTCGCCGCTCAGGTTATGGACATGGGAACCGCCAAAAAGGAAATGGCCCCACGGCGTGAACCCGTGGCTGCGAACCGGCGATTGGACCTTTACTCCGCCCATGAAGGAATGGATCGTATTGTTGTGGCTGTAGTAGCCGCCGAGATCGCCTTCCACCATGAAAGTCTTGGCTACGTTGATACCAGCGTCACCGTTCCAACCATTCTTGCCGGAGGTGAAGGTAGAGTAACCAAAATAGGCTTCTCCCCCTTTTTGAGCGAAAGCACCAGCGCAGAGCAGCACCAGGCAGGTGCACAGAAGCAGCAACTTGCGCATCCGAAATCTCCCGTTGCACCCGTAAACTCCGGGTGGCTTATGCCCTTGGAGGAAGATTTTAAACGCGGGGCTGCCTTGGGGTGCGGATTCAAGCTGAAACAGAGTAGGTCTAGAAGCGCCCTAACTGCTGTGAGAGTTGATCGCGAGTGGACTCCGCAGTACCGGAAATGCCCTGCACGCGGAGTTTGAAATCATCCGGATTGCTGGCATTCTCAATCGCGGTCTCATAGGAAATCAGACCTTTCTGCAGAAGATCATATAGTGACTGATCGAAGGTTTGCATGCCGTACTGAGATGTTCCCTGCTGCAACGCTTCCTTGATGTTGCGTGTCTTCTCCGGCGTGGTAATGCACTCGCGAATGTAGGCAGTGGAGATGAGCACCTCGACGGCAGGAACACGGCCAACTCCATCACAGCGCTTGACCAGTCGCTGACTGACCACGGCGCGCAAAGTTGCCGCAAGCTGGAGTCGTATCTGCTTCTGCTCAGGCGGCGGAAAAACGCTAATAATGCGATTCACGGTCTCAACGGCGTCCAGGGTATGCAGGGTGCTGAATACCATGTGACCCGTTTCGGCGGCATGCAGCGCAGTGGAAATGGTTTCAAGGTCGCGCATTTCGCCGACCAGAATAACGTCTGGGTCCTGGCGAAGACTGGCGCGCAAGGCGCTGCCGAACGAGGGAGTATCCACCTCCACCTCGCGTTGATTCACGAATCCCTTCTTATCGCGATGAAGGAATTCGATAGGATCCTCAATGGTGATAATGTGCTCGGGCCGCGAAGAGTTGATGCGGTCGATCATGGCAGCCAGCGTAGTGGACTTACCTGAACCGGTAACACCCGTGACAAGCACCAGACCGCGCGCCTCTTCGCAGATACGCTCGGTGACCGCCGGAAGATAGAGCTCTTCCAGTGCCCGAATCTTGGTTGGAATTACACGGAGGACAATTCCCACGTTGCCGCGCTGCTGAAACACATTGACGCGAAAGCGCCCCAAGCCCGCAGCGCCATAGGCCAAATCAATTTCCGCGCATTCCTTAAATTTCTGTTTTTGGCGGTTGGACATCATGCTGAACGCCATATTGAGCATGTCTTCGCCAGTGATACGGGGATGGTCGGTGAGAGGAACGAGTTCGCCGTCCACGCGAACATGAGGGTAGTTTCCGACCTTAAGATGGAGGTCGCTGGCTTTGCGCTCGGTTGCTACGCGCAACAGGTCATCGATGTTCATCGAATCAATCTCTTCACAATTACGAAAGTAAACTGAAACTAACACGTTGGCTGGGAAGGCGCAATGAACGATCGCCATCGCAGCGCAAGAGATTTGCAAGCCCCGCCAATACAATGGGTTCTGAGCCTGTTCCAAACGACCAAGCAGAAAACAATGGAGCGGATAAACGAAGCCGCAGGGTTCTCCGGCTTGAGAACTAAGGCGGAATTCCCGACCATGTGGAGTGTTTAGACGCGTTCGCGGTTCGGATTTCGCGCTAGGCTTATGATATGCGCCTATGGGGAATTCGTGTCGCGATCTTTACTTCAATCGTTGGAATGAACGTTCTGGAGGGGCTGCTACTGCGACCCCTGATTCGCAGGACAGGCATCAACCTTGAAGCCACTCTCATCGATGAATTCCTACTGGGAATTGTGATGGGCATTGTGGTCTGCGTCATTTATGACGTCTTCCGGCGGCGCTATGAGCGCAAGTTGCAGACTGCTGTGGATGAACTGAATCACCACGTGCGAAACTCGCTTCAGGTAATTCTGAATCAACAGGAGCTCTGTCCTCACTGCCATCCGAGTGACACGGCACAGGCGATGGAGCGTGTAGATTGGGCTCTCAAGGAGATTCTTCCGAGGGAGATGCAGCCTAGGCGCGAATAAAGCCTTTTGCAGACCAAGAGAATTTAGACGTGCCCTCCATGTACGGGTGGGCATTCTGTTGGGCCAAAGACAGGCAGCAACAACGGTTGACGCAAACAGGGTGGCTGGAGCATCGAAGTATGAGATGGCACCCCATACTGAAACTACAGAGAAAACCGCAACCAGTGACACGAAGGTTGGACTGAATCTCCCTCCTGGCCCCGGCGTGAATCTGCTGCTCTCCGTGCTGAAACAGAAAAGGTGGGTTGACCCGATCGCCCACTTCACACACCTGACGGCAGAATACGGAGATATTGCCCATTACAAACTCGGGCGGCGCCACATCGTATTCCTCAATCATCCGGACTATATTCGCGAGGTCTTTGTGGTGCAGCAGGCAAACTTCATAAAGGAGCGCACGCAGCAAAAGGCGCGTTTGCTGCTCGGCGAAGGCATGATCACTGCCGATGGAGTTCGCCACAAACAGCAACGACAGGCCGCGGCACCCGCGTTCCATCGCCAGCAAATAGGCGCGCATGCGGACGAGATTGTGCGCCGCGCTGCGGTCTTGCGTGATCAGTGGAAGGCGGGCGAACCCCACGACATTCACCTGGAGATGATGACCCTCGGGTTGGGAATCATAGGCGCGACAGTCTTCCGCACTGATCTGGGCGAAGAGGTTCACGCCCTGAATCGCGCCATGGCTGACATCATGAATGTTTACAACGCCATCGTCCTGCTGCCCGGCATTCGACTGTTGTTGCAAGTACCATTCACACCACTGCGTAGATTTGTTCACGCGCGGCAGAATCTACATGATGCGGTGGACCGCTTGATCAAAGAACACAGGAAGCGTGGAGCAGATGCGAGCGGCACAGACCTGCTGACCATGCTGCTGGACGCACAGAAGACTTATGGATGGAGCGACGAACACGTACGCGATCAGGTAGTAACGGTCATTCTTGCCGGCTATGAGACCACGGCAATCGCGATGACTTGGACCTGGTACCTGCTTTCGCAGAACCCCGAGACCGAGGCGCGCATGCATGAAGAACTCGACCGTGTACTCGGCAATCGGCTTCCCAGATATGACGATCTGCCACAGTTGCGCTACACCGAGATGGTGATCGCCGAAGCGCTACGTCTGTATCCTCCGGCTTGGGCGATGGGAAGGGTTTCGCTGAATGAGTTTCAGCTTGGGGAGTACCGGCTACCGGCAGGAACCACGGTGCTTGCGAGCCAGTACATTCTTCATCGTGATGCGCGCTTCTTTCCAGACCCGCTGCGTTACGACCCTGAGCGGCATACTGCCGCCGCAAAAGCCGCGCGTGTACGGGGCGCTTACTTCCCTTTCGGCATGGGATCGAGGCAGTGTATTGGCGAGGCATTCGCCTGGATGGAAGGCGTGTTGGTGCTGGCGACAATTGCCCAGCGATGGCGGATGCGACATGACGAGCGGCACAAGGTCGAGGTAGAACCGCTTTTCACGCTGAGACCGAAAGGTGGAATGCCCATGGTAGTGGAGTCACGATAGACGGATGCACTCAATAGAAAAGCGCGGGCGATGAAGCCCGCGCTGGTAAGCGAACCCGCAGCTATGCGCCGACCTTCTGGTGCACTGGAACCGGTGTAAGCCAGTTGTAGCGGTCAGGCTTGCTGCCGTCGAAGATGCTGAAAAGTTCCTTGCGGATTGCTTTGGTGACCGGACCGACATGGCCATCCGCAACCGTGATCTTGTCCACCGAGCGGATCGGGGTGACCTCGGCGGCTGTCCCGGTGAAGAAGACTTCGTCGGCGATGTAGAGCAACTCGCGGGGAATGACCTGCTCGACCACTGGAATGCTGAGATCCTGGGCCACGCGCGTCACTGAATCGCGGGTGATACCAGAGAGCACAGAGTTGCCCAGCGGCGGTGTGAGTAGTTTTCCATTGCGGACAACAAAAATATTCTCGCCGGAACCTTCGCTCACGTATCCGTTGACGTCCAACGCGATACCTTCAACGTAGCCGTTCAGCACAGCCTCCATCTTGATGAGCTGTGAGTTCATGTAATTTGCGCCAGCCTTAGCCATGGAAGGCAGAGTGTTGGGCGCAAGGCGCGTCCACGAGGAGACGCAAACATCCACGCCAACGTCCTCTGACCCGCCAAGATACTTGCCCCATGGATAGTTTGCGACATAGCACTCTGTGGGCAGTCCAATCGGGTTCACACCGAGCTCGCCATATCCGCGCACAATTAAGGGGCGAACGTAGCAAGGCCATATGCCATTGGCGCTGATGGTTTCCACCATTGCGTCGATCAGTTGCTGGCAAGTATAAGGGACAGGAATACGATAGATTTTGGCTGAATCAAGCAGACGCTGCATGTGTTCCGGCGCGCGGAAAATGGCTGGGCCGGTGGGCAGTTCGTAACAGCGAACGCCTTCAAAAACGGAAGACCCGTAGTTCACAACATGGGCCATGACGTGAATCTTCGCGTCGTCCCAGTTGATGAGTTTTCCGTTGTGCCAAATTTTTTCTGTAGGTTTGACGGGCATAGGTGCGCGCTCCTGAAAGGTACCGAGAATCCATTATAAAACAGGGCGGAAGCGGCATGCCGGAATTGAGTATACGGAGGGGCTTATAGGGGCCATTGAAAAGTGTGATGAGAGTAGCCTCTCAAAGTTGCTAGCATAGAAATCATGCGGGGTTTTGCAATTCTTTGTGCGTTTCAATTTGCAGGTGCTGTGATTCATGCATTCGGCGTGCCAATGCCAGGAGTGGTGATTGGATTGGTTCTGTTCACTGCTTCCCTGTTCCTGGGGTGGATCAAGCTGGAATGGGTCGAGTCCTCTTCGAGTTTCCTGCTCAAACATATGTTGTTGTTCTTTGTGCCAATGACCGTTCTGACCATGCGTCTGGCTCCCATGATCAGGGCCAACTGGGCTGAGCTGTCGGTAAGCATTATGGTGAGTACGCTGGCCGTGATGGTAACAACGGGCCTAGTCGCAGAACTACTGCTGCACCGAAAAGACAAGGTTGCGGAATGAATACCTTCACTGCATCCCCTGTTTTTGGAGTGGCTCTGACTGTGATGTTTTACGCAGCCGGACTGCAGTTGCAGAAGAAGCTCAAGTGGGCACACCCTCTCGTTTCGACCTGCGTCGGGCTTATGCTGACCGTGAAGTTGCTGCACATTCCACTGGAAAACTACGCCGTGGGCGGCGACATGGTCACATATTTACTGGGGCCGGCCGTTGTCGCTTTGGGTGTTCCGATGTACAAAAATGGCAAGAAGCTGCGCAAAGCTGCCGTGCCACTCTCTGTCGCCATCGGCGTGGGTTCTGCCGTTGGGATGATCACCGCAGGCGCTTGCGCAGCACTGATGGGCGCGTCCCCGGAGTTCATTGCCAGTGCTGTGCCCAAGTCGGTCACAACCCCGATCGCCATGGAAATTGCACGCGAGTTGCATGGATTTCCTGAAATCGCGGCAGCCATGGCACTCGTCGCAGGAATCATTGGGAACCTCGCCGGACCCGAGATTCTGCGCTTCTGCGGAGTCAAACACGATCTTGCTATGGGCGCTGCGATGGGGACATCTTCCCACGGATTCGGCACCGCACGGCTCCTCAAAGAACACGACCTGCAGGCCTCAACTGCATCGCTGGCGATGGCCGTAGCGGGAATGACCGTCTCAGTCCTGGCGATGATGGTGCCATGGTTTCTGCGGATGGTGGCAGGGCGGGGTTGGCACGGAATCTAGAAGCTTGCACGAGACATTTTCAGACACGAAAGCCCCATTCCTGATCCGTCGAAAACGGAAGCTCAGGAACGGGGCTTTTGATTGTCTTACGGACATTAAGCTTTTTCAGTCCGCGCCAGTTCTGCGATATCGTGCTTTTCTCCTGCTTCAATCGCGCCAGAGAGTTCCCGCACAAAGAGTTCAGCATCCGTGACCAGACCCAAAGCCTGAAACGTGCCGCGATCCGCCAACTTGGTGACCACCGCGGGATTGATGTCTACGGCTACCACTTTCACAGAAGCCTTCAGCATGTTTCCGGTGGCAATGGAGTGCAGCATAGTTGCGATCATCAGCACCAACTCCACGCCGACCAGCGCAGAACGCATCCGAACCTGGGCCACGGCGGTGTCTGTGATCACATCTGGCATGGGACCGTCATCGCGAACCGAACCCGCGAGCACCAGATCCACATTGTTCTTTATGCACTCATACATGATTCCCTTGTGAAGCAATCCACTCGCCACGGCCGCGCGCAACGATCCTGCGGCGCGAATGGTGTTGATGGCGGCCATGTGATTACGATGGCCTCCGGGCACAGCACGACCATCCTTGAGCGCGACTCCCAACGATGTGCCAAGCAGCACGCTCTCTACGTCGTGCGTTGCAATAGCGTTACCGCCGAAGAGAACCTGCACGTAGCCGTCGCGAATCAACTTCGCAAGGTACGGCCCGGCACCGCTATGCACGATGGCTGGCCCGGCAACGATGAGAATTTTGCCTCCGCGGGCGCGAATCTCACGCATTTGCCGTGCAATTTCCTCGATGACGAGACGCTTGGGATGCTCCGAGGAGACGTTGCTGCCCATGAAGCTGAACACCTCGCGCTCGCGTGAACGCTGCGGCGGCAGGATGCGGATACCATCATGGCCAACCACGACAAGTTCACCTTGCTGCACCGCAGCGGAGGGGATCATGGATGCATCCGACTTGGCTGGGTTTAAGACAATGACCAGGTCCATCTCCGTATTCTTCACGTCCACCCAATGACCGTTGAGGCGCACTTGCGTGGGCAAGTGCGTGCTCGAATAGAAGTCCTCGGGAAGCACGCCATTCGCGGGCGCCGGTTTATAAGCCACGTCATCGCGCGAAGCAAGCACCGCGCCAAACGACTGGAGTTCCAGGAGAATTGACTCCAGCTTCTTATCCGTGTCGGCGTGAATCTTGAGGCGAGCGAAGGAAACTTCGTCCTTGGCACGTCCAACCTGAATATCCAGCACGTCAAACGTGCCACCCATATCCATGATGGTGTCAAAAGCGCGGGGCAGCGTCCACGAGTCAATGATGTGTCCTTCGAGGGTGACTTCTTCACTGAATAGGTTCATAAATTCATTCATCCTGTACTGGTGTTATGGTTCGATTCGCGTTGGTCGATTCGCCCCTTGCTCAAAATGAAAAGGCCCGCAGGCTCTATGCCTGCGGGCCGGGAGATGAGTGCTATTTAGCTAACAAAAATTAAGCTCTCTCCACGCACACAGGCCCTCAACCGACGGTCGAGGTAGCGGGTACGGGTTTGTGGCGTGGAGTTTCATGGTTCTTGCATTCTCCGGCAAGCTACCGGGAATGTCAACTGAATCAGCTTCACAGGGATGCGCCGCTGTAAGGTCCGCTATGCGCGATTTGAGGCGCAGGTATTCAGATGCTCATCTGCTTCGGCAGTAGAAGACCACTGATCATGACCGCTTGTTCCCGCGAAGGTTGTCAAGAACAGTGCTGCGCAGATTACAAAGAAGAACAGAGCGGGATATCCGGCGATCGAGAACAGCGGCATGCAAAAACACGCTCCAGCCACTAGAGCCGCTGCCTTTCGCTTCTGTACCAGCATTGCCACAATCGGAATCAGAAGCAAACTCAGGTCATGCGTATTCACATGAATGCTGGTCACTAAGGCAAGCGCTGCCAGTGGGGGAAACAGAACTTCAGGAGAGCGCTGATTTCGCAGATGCCATGCCACAAGCAAGAAAAGCACCGCGGAGATCACGACCGTTAGTATCAGCGCAGTATGCACGCTTACGCCTGACAGATCCATGATGCCGCGCAGGTTGGGTCTTAGTTTCGCGACGCCGCCAATTTGGTCGCCGGTGCCCGAAGCGGCGTATCGCATCAAATCTGCCAACTGTTTCCATCCCTTTAGCCCAGTGATGCCCGTGCTGAGGAGAAAGACTACTGCGCTTCCACCCAGGAACCCTTGAGAGAAACGATACCCGCGCCTCCAGACGAGAACGGCTGCGATGGGTAAGATCAGGTGCGGTTTGAACAACGCAAAGGCAAGCAGGATTCCAGCAAGTCGATCTTTTCCTTTGTTTAAAGTCGCCAATGACGCTGTCAGCAACAACAGGAGGAGAATGGAATCCTGACCCTGCAACACTGCCACGATGATAGGAAACAATGCGAGAGAAAGCGCGAGTAAATGTGCGCGTACCACGTGAAACGAGTCCGCCAAAAGACGGGTTGAAAGGAGGAGCATTCCCAGCGACAACGCCCGCCAGATCCAGAGTCCCCATCTGAACGGCAGCAACGCAAGTGCAATGAAGAAAAGCGACTCATAAGCGAGATGATTGAAGGGCAGAAACTTGTGCATGCCAAGGATTCGCTGCTGAAATTCGATCTGCGTTGGTACATCGAATAACTGGGTGCGATGCCCCTCAAGGATGACGCCGCCCGCCGTGTAAAGGACGGAGAAATCTCCCAGCGCCGAGCCCCAGTGCAGTGCGGCTACGAACCAGATGAAGGCGTCGAGTATCACAAGAAGTTTGAGTGCGTCAGATGACAGAACCCATTCGGCGTTGCGATTCTCTGTCTTCATCATCTCCTCTGCCAGAAAGGGATGAGTATGTAGTCACGCAACGACACAGTCCAGCAATTTCTTATCTCGCTGGGAGTTTAATCTTCGGACGATACGGGAACCGCAGGTCGAATCTCACCGCAACCGCGGATGATCTCCCAAGCTGGGGTGTGTCAAAAATGGAAAGAAAATGGTCGGGGCGACAGGATTCGAACCTGCGACCCCCTGCGCCCAAGGCAGGTGCGCTACCAGGCTGCGCTACGCCCCGACATTGCACGGTCAGTAGATGCCGTGCTTTTAAATCCTAGCACACGGAGAGAGCTTAGTTGTTCACAGCTGGGTCGTCGGCTGATTCGGGCGAGGCAACGGTCAACGGCGTCAGGCCCGAGGCATCGGCGGTCACGGTCAGAATTGGATCTGAGTACCTCCACTCTTCGGCAGGCAAGCCGTCGCGCCACGTCTGGAGTTCAATACCCATCTCGAAGGTAAGGAACAGGTCGGAGGTGCGCGGGGCCACGCGCACGGCTTTCACGCGAAGGTTCTGCAGCAGGCGGCGTGGTTCTTCTTCATTCGCGGAGATATCCGGCGCGGGATTGCTGGCGAAGGCCAGGTTGTCCTCGAGCACCAGTCTCCATGGGCACGCAAGCATCAGTTCGGAATTGTGCTCGAACGATAGTATCCAGACCGAATCGTCCCCTGACTTTTCTACCGCCGTGCAGAGCTTGCCCTCCAGCCGCTCGCTGACGAGATCGGCAGCGGTTGGAGAATTGCTATACCAGGCGCGCAGTGGGCGTGTATTCAGCCAGTAGAGCAGGAAGCATGCCAGTGCGAGTTGAACAAAGCGCAGCGGGTGACCCATCAAATCAAGCAGGCTGCTGTTGCGGTCAAGGATGCTGGAGAGGACTCCAGCAACGTTCAGCAGAGAAACGGCGAGAACGAGCACGCGCGCCCAGTTGTGGCCATTCCAATAACACCAGATCGAGTACAGCTCAAACGCAAGCACCAGCCCGCCAGCGTAGTAACCCATCATCCCAGCTGAACTGAATTGCGATGAGATCATCCGGAAGCCGGGGAAACATAGCGCAATCATGATCAGCGCAGTGACGCTGACACCCTTGGGGCGGGGTTCATCGAATTGAGCTTCAGGAGTGAATGGCACGGTGCGCTCAGTATAGCCGCTTATAGATAGGCTCAGCGGGAAGGGCGCAGAGTGCTCTGCGCCCTTCAGTAGATTCTGAAACTCTACTCCGCGGACTGCGGTTCAGGTCTCTCGGCCTTCGGGATGGGAATGAAGTTGCGCACGATGACGTAGAGAATGGGAATGAGGAAGAGGTTCAGAATCGTCGAGACGATCATGCCTCCTACGACTGTGGTTCCCACCGAGTGACGTCCGGCGCTGCCCGCGCCTGAGGCGAACACCAGAGGCAACATTCCGAGAATGAACGCCACCGAGGTCATCAGGATGGGCCGCAGGCGAAGCCGTGCAGCCTCTACCGTTGCGGCAAATAGCTCCATGCCATTACGCTGCAACTGCTCGGCGAACTCGACGATCAGAAT
>Ga0182012_10003052_pt1 | contig 17930 bp, 13 predicted proteins | sample 612S2SmetaG_FD_120486 | JGI IMG/M metagenome (GOLD analysis project Ga0182012, IMG submission 120486) | Permafrost microbial communities from Stordalen Mire, Sweden - 612S2S metaG | ecosystem: Environmental > Terrestrial > Soil > Wetlands > Permafrost | place: Sweden: Stordalen | collected...
CGCCGCGAGGTCCAGGGCAACATCAAGCGCCTGATGGACATCGGCTGTTACCGCGGTCTGCGCCACCGCCGCGGCCTTCCCGTTCGCGGGCAGCGAACCAAGACGAACGCCCGCACGCGCAAGGGTCCGAAACGGACCGTGGCCGGCAAGAAGAAAGTAGCGGTCAAGAAGTAAAGCGAATCGGGCTCGGCAAATGCCGGGCCCGATGCTTTTGCAACCCTGCGTCGCCATTACGGCCGGCGCGCGCGTCGAGGGAGCGTATGCCGAGCTCGCGGGGACGCGAGTCAAGGCCCTTGCGCCCGTGCGCGGGTCGACCATGCTCGACCGGACCCTGACCGCCGCGCTCGAGATCGCGGGCGCCGACCGGATTGCCGTCGTCGGAGGGCCGGAGGTGCGAGCCGTTTGCGAGGCGCGTGGCGTGCGAAGCATCGAGGAACGGGATACGGGCGGCGATAACGTGCGGCTCGCGCTCTCGGCGTGGCCGTGCGACGCGCCGCTGCTTTATCTGACAAGCGATATGCCGTACGTCTCCGGCCCGGCGCTTCGCCGGTTCGTTGAGGCGGTGCCGGCCGATACCGTCGCGATGCCGATCTGCACGTACGCGGCATTCGCGACGCGCTTCTCCGGCGCGCCGCCATTCGGCGTAACGCTTGACGGCGAGCGTGTGGTCAACGGCGGCGCGTTCCTCGTCCCGGCGGGTGCGCGGGATGCCGTTGCGGATCTGTCGGGCGCGTTTTTCGACGCGCGGAAGTCGCCGGTTCGCATGGCGAGCCTCGTAGGGGCGTCCGCGCTCGCTCGGCTTTTTTTCAAACGTTTGTCGATCGCGTCGATCGAACGCCGCGCGTGCCGCGTCCTCAAGCATCGTACCGTAGCCGTTCGAGACTCGGCACCCGAGCTCGCGTTCGATGCCGATACCGCTGCGGAATACGCGTACGCGTGCGCACATGACTGAACGTGCGAGCGCGCCGCGTCTGGCGCTCTTTTGGTTCGGAATTCAGGCGGTCTGGGGGGCACTGCTCGGTATCTCGCTGCAGTCGCGCAGCGCGGACCTCGCCGAAACGAACGCGATCGCGCTCTACGGTATCTTGGCCGTTTCCGGGGCTGCCGTGGCTGCCGCCGCCCAACTCGCCGCCGGTGTTTGGTCGGACTCGCTGGCGCGACGCGGACGGGGCCGAACGGGCTTCTACGTTTGGGGCGCGCTGACCGGAGCGTGCGCGCTCCTTTGGTTCTACACCGCTCGCGACGTGCAACAACTCGTGCTGTCCGTCGTCGCGCTGCAGGCGGGCATGAACCTCGCGATCGGCGCGTACCAGGCGGTCGTCCCCGATGCCGTGGAGCCCTCGCGCTACGGAGCGGCCTCCGCTTGGATGGCGGCGTTGCAAAGCGCGGGTAACGCGACCGGCGCGGCACTGGCCGCGCTGGTCGCCGACGCGCGACTCGTTGGCGTTTTGCTTTCCGCGCTCTTGCTGCTTACGTGCGGGGCGACGGTCGCGCACGTCCGCCGCCTTCCGCTGCGAGCCGCTCGCGCCGGGACGGACTTGACGATCTCGCAGGCGTTCGTGGATTTGTTCGTCTCGCGGGCGCTCGTGTATACGGGGTTCTACACCTTGCTCGGATACCTGTACTTTTACGTCGCGGCGCTTCCGCGCGCGCGGCATCTGCCGGTCAAGGCCGAGAGCGGAATTCTGATCCTGCTCTTTACGGTCGTCGGAGTGATCGGAGCGGCGGTCGCCGCGCGGCCCAGCGATCGCTACGACAAGCGCGCCATCGTGACCGCGGGGGGCGCGATCGTGGCGTGCGCGCTGGCGCTGTTCGTCGCGACGGATTCGCTGCCGCTGGCCGCGGTCGCAGCGGGTGCGGCCGGCATTGGCTGGGGCATCTTTCTAGTCGCCGACTGGGCGCTCGCCTGCCGGGTGCTCCCGCCCGGCGCCCTGGCCACGACGATGGCGATCTGGAACCTGGCCGTCGTCGGCCCCCAGATCGCGGCTCCGCTCCTTGCCGGGGCCTTGCTACTAAAGTCGCATATCCTGGAGAGGCAAAATTGGCCGCGTGTCGCATTTACTTTAGCGATCGCCGAGATAATCTTGGGAATTCTCTGGATTTGGCGTTTACCGAGGGGCCTTTCGGTGGAATAAATCCATGGAAAAAGACACCCTTGGCGCAACCTTACTCATACGTATTGCGTTGTCGGGGAAGGCCGGGCGGCTTGGTTCGCCTTGCCTAGCAAACGACAAGCAATCTAACTGGAGGCTTTCGTGAAACGACTGAGCACCGGAGTGCTCGCCATCCTCGTAGCGGCCTGTTGCGGAATCACCGCAGTAGCCGCGCCGACTTCCGCGCAAACGCATGGCAACATTGGAACCAACGTGATTGCGCAAGCCGGTGCCCCCGCGACCGCTCCGGATTTCGGATCTCCGCCGTCAGGCCAGATTCCGATTCTTTACAACGACCACCACGTATATAGCAAACCCGACGTCCTCAAGCAGGGCCGAGTTCTCTCGGCTTTGGTCAAGGGCGGAACCTTGCTCATCCCCTTGCGCTCGATGTTCGAGCAAATGGGCGCGACCGTTTCGTACGACGCGGCGAGCAAGACCGTTGACGTAACCAAACCGGGAGCCGACGTTAAAGTTACCGTCGGTCAGCCGGAGGTCGTCATCAACGGCGAATCGCGTCCGCTGGACGTTCCGCCGATCATGTATCAGGGTAACGTTCTCGTTCCGATCCGCGTGATCTCGGAAGGCATGGGCGCGTACGTTCTGTGGGTTGCCGACAAGCAACTCGTCGTCGTGCGTTACATTCCCCCGACGCCTCCCCCGACACCGGCTCCGCCGCCGCCGGCAACCCCGGCGCCGACGCCGACCCCGGCGCCCGTCGCGACTCCGTACCACGACCTGTTCATCGTTGGCGACTACCTCGTCTCACCGAAGACGTACAACGAGTTCACCGCGGGTAACGGAACGCAGGGCTTCAACTACTCCGCGCGCGGTGCGTGGGAGTTCAACCTGTTCAACCTCCCATGGATGATCGAAGGCGACGTCCGTCAGTTCCAATACAATCACGCCTGCTCCGGCAACGTGAACGATGCTCGTTGCTACGTGACGACCATCGGCGGCCAGGGTTCGACGTTCGTTCCCGGATTCAACGTCCGCGATACGGACTTCGACGGTCGCTTTGCACTGAAGGTCCTCGATCCTCGCATCTACATCGGTGTTGGCTGGTACTCGTCTTCCGGCAACTACGGTTATCCGAAGGTTCAAGGCTTCGGATACGGTATCGAAAAACTGCCGGATCTCAACCACACGTTCACGTACTACGGCAGCTACTGGTACTATCCCAACGCGCACGGTAACTTCACCGATCCGTTCGGCAATGGTTACACGGTCGCGTACCGGGTTAGCAAATACCAGATCGGCGTCAACTACGTGATCGCCGGCCCGCTGTACCTCGACCTCGGATGGCTCGGGAACAGCGGAAACAACAAGAGCGGCGCTCCCGTATCCTACACGCAGAATGGCGGATACGTCGGGCTCGGGCTCAAGTTCTAAGTAACCACCCCCGAAATCGGGAAACGAGAGGCTCCGGCGTAACGCCGGGGCCTCTCTTTGTAAAACGGTGCGGCACGGCCCCCCGTTCACCCCCGAGCGGCCGCTCCTGTGAGCCGCACCCGCTCGGCGTCGCGATTCCCCTCCTACGACGTCCCAGACGAGACCCTTCCACGTTGCTGCGCCATACGCGCTTGACCTGGACCCTGGGGTCGGGTAACATAGCGTCTTGGCGCCCCTCTCTCGGGCGTCGCGGCACATCATGCCCGCCTCAGGCCGACGGCCGAGGTCGCGAACGCAATCGCCGAGCGCTCGCGTAACAGATCCCCGCGCGGGGGGTCGAGGCGACGACACCTCGTCGTTCGAGGATAGGAAAAGCGTCATCTCGCGCCGGGCTCCTTCGTCCGCGCGGCATCGGAGAATCACTTGGCTGCTAAGAAGCAAACGAAAACGCGCCGCAAGCGCGAGATCAAGAACGTGCATTCGGGCGTCGCTCACGTGCATGCGTCGTTCAACAACACGATCGTCACCATCGCGGATACGCACGGCAACGTCGTGTCGTGGGCGTCGGCAGGCAACTTAGGCTTTAAAGGTTCGAAGAAGTCCACGCCGTTCGCCGCGCAGATGGCGGCCGAGGCTGCCGCCCGCAAGGCGATGGAGCACGGCATGAAGCAGACCGAAGTGCTCGTCAAGGGTCCGGGCGGCGGCCGCGAAGCGGCGATCCGCTCGCTTCAGGCGACCGGCCTCGAGATTACGATGATCAAGGACGTTACGCCGATTCCCCACAACGGGTGCCGCCCTCCCAAGCGCCGTCGCGTTTAGTTTGTAAAGTACGAGAGAGAAGATATGTCGCGTTACAATGGTCCCGTCTGTCGTCTGTGCCGGCGCGAAACCGCCGCGAGCAAGACCGGCGAAAAAATCAAACTTTTCCTTAAGGGCGACCGCTGCCTGACGAAAAAGTGCGCGGTCGAACGTCGCGGAACCGCGCCCGGTCAGAAGACGACCGGAAAGTCGCGCACGAAGACGTCGGAATACGGTCGCCAGCTGCGCGAGAAGCAGAAGATGCGTCGCTACTACGGCGTGCACGAAACCCAGTTCGCGAACTACTTCCGCGAAGCGGCTCGCGTGCCCGGACAGACCGGTCGCACGTTCCTGCAGCTGCTCGAACGACGTTTGGACAACGTCGTCTATCGGCTAAACCTCGCGAGCAGCCGCGCCCAGGCGCGACAACTCGTGACGCACCGCCACTTCCGCGTCAACGGCCGGCCGGTGAACATACCGTCCTACATCGTCAAGCCCGGGGACGTGATCTCGATTTCGGAACGGAGCACCAAGTCTCCGGTGTTCGAGGCCAACCTGGACGTCGCGCGCAATCGCCGTCCGCCCGAATGGCTGGAATGGAACGATCAGAACAACGAAGGCAAGGTTTCTCAAATACCGTCACGCGAGCAGATCGATACGCCGGTCGACATCCAGTTGATCGTCGAATATTATTCGCGCTAAAAACCACTAGTAAGCTGCCGTTAGGCGTACGATCGTCCGGTGACGGGCGGATAACGTAAACGGCGACAAAGGAACGAAACGTTACCCATGACCACGTTAGATATCCCCGCGGGAGCGAGCATCGACGTTCGCGAGCGCCGCGAGAACTACGCCAAGTTCGTCATCGAGCCGCTCGAGCGCGGTTTCGGCATCACCCTCGGAAACGCGCTACGGCGCATTCTGCTTGGATCGATTCCGGGAGCCGCGGTGACCTACATGAAGATCGACGGCGTGCTGCACGAGTTCTCGACCATTCACGGAATGGTCGAAGACACGATCGCGCTGATGCTCAACCTCAAGGGTCTGCCCGTCAAGATGAACACGGACGAGCCGAAGGTTCTTTCGCTCTCCGTGAGCGGATCGAAGAGCGTCACCGCCGCAGACATCGCTCCCGATGCCGACGTCGAGATTCTCGACCCCTCGTACCACCTGGCGACGCTCTCGGCGAAGGACGCGAAGTTGTCCATGGAGATCGGCGTGGAAAAGGGGCGCGGCTACGTCATGGCCGACAAGCAGCGCAACGTAGAGCACATGATCGGCCTCATTCCGCTCGACTCGATCTTCTCGCCCATTCGCAAGGTGAACTTCACGGTGGACGACACGCGCGTGGGTCAGAGCGTGGATTTCGACCGCCTCACGATCGAAGTCGAGACCAACGGCTCGATCACGCCCGACGAGGCGCTGTCGACCGCGGCGGCGATCATTCAGGACCAGCTCGACCTGTTCGTCGGCTTCACCAACCGCGAAGAGCCCCTTCCCGAAGCTCCGGCGAACGAATGGGACATCCCGGTGGACACGCTCAATCTCTCCGTCCGCTCGTTCAATTGCCTCAAACGCGCCGGAATCTCTCGCATCTCCGAACTTCTCGATTTAACCGAAGACGAGATCATGAAGATGCGCAATTTCGGTAAGAAGTCGCTCGACGAAATCCAACAAGTTCTCGCAGAGAGGGGACTCTCGCTGCGCCAAGCGTAGGGAGAGCACACGATAGCCAAACATGCCGCATCAAATGAAGTACAAGCGCCTATCGCGCACCGACGGCCACCGCAAGGCGCTGTTGCGTAACCTGGCCACGTCGTTCTTCAAGCACGAGAAGATCGAAACCACGACGACCAAGGCGAAAGAAATCAGCAAGGTCGTGGAACGTCTGATCACGACCGCCATGGCCGGCGACGTGGCCGCGCGCCGCAACGTTGCCGAATTCCTCACCGAGCCCGCCGTGGTGAAAAAACTGGTCGAGCAGATCGCGCCGTCCCTCAAGGATCGCAACGGAGGCTACACGCGCATCACGAAGTCGCGCGTGCGCAACGGCGACGCGGCGGAACTATCGATCCTCGAACTCGTGAAGTAGCGCCTTTAAAAAAACAAGAAGAGCAGGGCTCCCAGAACGAGACCCGCGAGCGCGACGACCGGCCGAGCTTTGGGGCGGTCGAGCGTGAGGGCGGCGGACGCCCCGACCGCAAGCGCTCCGAGAACCGTGGTGACGAGGTCGGCGTCGAAGTGTTGAGCGTAAGCCACGGCGATCGCGCACAGGAATCCGAAGAAAAACGCTATCGGGGCCGTAATGGGGCCCCGATTTTCTACGATGGCCGCGCTGACGAAGACGGCGACCGCGGCTAGGGCGAGATTGATCGGCGCCAGCGGCACGCCGGCGACGCCGCAACCGATCGCCACGGCGGCCACGCCCGCATACGGCAGCGATTTCGTCGCGGCGGGTTCGCCCGGCACGTACCTAGACGGCCGCCGGCGTCGCGCCGAGCCCGAAGCGCTTGTCGGCGTCGTCCGAGATGTATCGCCCGATCGCCAGCGACGAGGTGGCGGCCGGTGAGGGGGCGTTGCGCACGTGCACCACGCGCTCGTCGCCGTCGAAGACGAAGTCGTCGACCATCTCGCCGTCGGCCATCATCGCTTGCGCTCGCACGCCCGACGGACCGGGCAGCGTGTCGTCGACAGCGAGCTCGGGAATATAGCGTTGGAGCGCCTTAACGTAGGCGCCGCGAACGAGATCGCGATAGATTTCGCCCATTCCGGTGCCCATGTATCGCGTCGAAAGCTTGATGAATCCGGGATAGGTCAGCGTCTCGAAGAGATCCCGTGGATCGATCGTCGTGAACGTGTAGCCCTCGCGGGCAAACGCCAACACGGCATTGGGACCAAGCCATACGTCGCCGTTCATGCGTGGCGTGAAATGCACGCCGAGAAACGGGAAGCTCGGATCCGGAACGGGGTAGATGTTTCCCTTGATCATGTCCCGCTTTTCGGGCTTGAGAATGAGGTAATCGCCGCGGAAGGGGACGATCTTCGGATCGGCTTTCCCGCCCGTCATCTTTGCGAGGCGGTCCGACTGGAGTCCGCCGCACGTGATGACGTAGCGCGCTTCGTAATCGCCGTCCTTCGCGTGCACCACGGTTGCGTCGCCTTTGCGCGTGATCGCGGCGACCTCGCGGCCGGTCTCGATCGTCCCGCCGGCCTCAAGCACGTCGGCCCCATAGCTGCGGGCCACGACGCCGTAGTCCACGATGCCGGTCACGGGCGAGAAGATGGCCTTGAGTCCGCGACACTGCGGTTCGCGCTTTGCGATGCCTTTGGCATCCACGATTTCGAGGTTCTCGATGCCGTTCTCGAGGCCGCGGCGATAGAGATCGTCCAGGAGGGGCAGTTCCCGCTCCTCAGTGGCGACGATGAGCTTTCCGACGCCCTTGTACGGAATGCCCTTGGCGTCGCAGTAACTCCAGAGCAGACGCCGGCCTTCGACGCAGAGCTTGGCCTTGAGCGATCCGGGTTTGTAATAGATGCCCGAATGGATGACGCCGCTATTGTGGCCGGTCTGGTGGGTGGCCAGGACGTCTTCTTTCTCGAGCACGACGAGTTTCATATGGGGATGGCGGGCAAGCAATTCGCGCGCGGTCGCCAGGCCGACGATGCCGCCGCCGACGATTGCGATGTCGTAGGTCATATGTGCCCGATTCTCGCACGCGCACCCGCCGCCCGCTACGGGAAGAGTCGGCGCAAAGCAGCAAGGCAAGCAAGCAATGGCGAATCCCCCGGCGAACTCGGCGGAGCATCGGCCCGCGCAAAATCAGCCTCGGCGCCATCTCGCTTTCCGGAAGGACGAACCACGTGAGCACCACGCTCGATCGCATTGCCCCGTTTCAAAACGAAGTCGTCAAGACGTTTACGAACCCCGAAGACGCAGCTGCCGCGTCCGCGGCGCTCGCCGCGGTTCGCGCGACGTTCGGCGCGCAGTATCCGCTCGTCATCGACGGCAAGGCGATCTCGACGGAGAGGAAGATACGCTCGTACAACCCCGCGAATCCGGCGGAGGTCGTCGGCTCGGTGAGCTCGGCTTCCAAGGAGCACGCATTGGAAGCAATCGACGCTGCCGCTCGCGCGTTCGAATCGTGGAAGCGCGTCTCCGTTACCGAGCGGGCCGGTTACATCTTCAAGGCGGCCGAGTTGTTGCGGCAGCGCCGCTTCGAGTACGACGCGCTGCTGGTTCTCGAGGTCGGGAAGACGTGGCCCGAGGCCGACGGCGACATCGGCGAGGCCATCGACTTCCTCGAGTTCTACGCTCGCGAAGCGCTGCGATACGCCGAGCCGCATCCGGTCGTTCCGATCGCCGGCGAGAAGAACGAAATGGTGTACGTGCCGCTGGGCGTCGGCGCCGTGATTCCGCCGTGGAATTTTGCGGGCGCGATCATGATCGGTATGACGGCGGCCGCGATCGTATGCGGCAACACGGTCGTGCTCAAACCGTCGAGCGACGCGCCCGTGATCGCGGCCCGTTTCGTGGATTTGCTCGCGGAAGCGGGCGTACCGGCCGGTGTCGTCAATCTCATTCCGGGGTCGGGCAGCGAGATCGGCGACCTCATCGTCGCGAGCCCGCTCGTGCGGTTTATCTCGTTTACGGGATCGAAGGAAGTGGGGCTGCGGATCAACGAGCTCGCCGCGAAACCACAGCGCGGCCAAAAGTGGATCAAGCGCGTGGTCGCCGAGATGGGCGGCAAGGATTCCATCGTCGTCGCCGCGGACGCGGATCTTGATGCGGCCGTCGAAGGCGTCGCCGTTTCGGCATTCGGCTTCCAGGGCCAGAAGTGTTCGGCATGTTCGCGAGCGATCGTCGAGGAACCGGTCTACGACGCGTTCGTGGAAAAACTCAAGGCGCGCGTGGCCAAGATCAAGGTCGGCGATCCGGCCGACCTGGACAATTACATGGGGCCGGTCGTGAACGAGGCCGCCTTCGAGTCGATCTCCGCATACATCGCGGTGGGAAAGAACGAGGGACGGCTGCTAACCGGCGGGGGTCGCGTCGGGAACGCGGGATATTTTCTCGAGCCGACGGTGATCGTCGACGTCGCGCCCGATGCGCGGATCTCGCAGGAAGAGATCTTCGGACCGGTGCTTGCGGTGATCAAAGCCAAGAACTTTGACGAGGCGATGCAAATCGCCAACAACACCGAGTTTGGTTTGACCGGCTCGCTCTATACGTCCGACGAGAAGAAGATCGAACGGGCGCGTGACGAGTTCTTCGTCGGCAATCTCTACTTCAACCGCAAGAGTACCGGCGCGATGGTCGGCGCCCACCCGTTCGGCGGCTTCAACATGTCCGGCACGGACAGCAAAGCCGGTGGCCGGGATTATCTGCTTCTCTACATGCAGGCGAAGACGATCTCGCGTAAAGTCTAGCAGCGGGTCTCAAAGGGGCAGGCGCGTCCCGACGTTGATGGCGACGCCCCAGCCGCCGAAGATCGTGCTCGAGGGCTGTTCGGAGCGGCGTTCGCGACCGGTCACGGGGATTCGAACGAGGGGATGCGTGGGCTTGGCTAGCATGGGTGGGCCTTTCGTCTTTAACGGGTAACTACCATAAATTATATGCCGGTTAAGGTAACTTGTCAACGTGTTTAGATGGTGATATGGTGGGCGTGTGCAACAGTCCCAACCGCTCCCGCCTGGCCCGCGGCTCATCGTCGAGTTCGTAAATACCTACGAGATCGATCGCGGGGCCGACGCGCTGTCGGGCGAAGAGGCGGCTCGCGGCTGGCTGGCCGGTGCGGGTCTTCCCGCCGAGGTGGCCCATGGGGATCTGCCCAGGCTGCGCGCCCTTCGCGAAGGCTTAAGACAGGTATTGGAGGCGCATGAAGCCGGATCTGCGCCGCTGGACGGCTGGTCTTCGGTAGGGCTGGCGGCGGCCGGCGTGAGGTTAACCCTCGAGTGCTCGCCTCAAGAGGACGCCCTTCGCCTGGTTCCAGATTCTTCTGGGGTGGGTGCAACCATCGGGGCGCTCATGGCTGTTGTACACGATGCGGTCCTCGACGGGACGTGGCGGCGGCTGAAAGCCTGCCGCTCCGAAACGTGCCGGTGGGCGTTTTACGACTCATCGAAGAACGGATCTGCAGCCTGGTGCAGCATGGCGGTCTGCGGGAATCGCGCGAAAGCGCGTCGCCGACGCCGGAAGGTTGCCGGCGACCCGCCGGCGCATTGAACGGGTCCGGGTGGACGGCCTCGACGTTTCGCGAAAGCGACCTTCGTCGGCGTCCGTAAAATAGTCCAGCACATTGCTTGACACTAGTATGCCGCGACGATATGATAGCCGTCGTGGCTCGAGCAGCCTCGTCATTTTCGTGCGGTCGATTCGATCCGCCGAATGTGACGCGGATGACGAGTTCGCTCCTTGAAAACTGAACAGTACAGCAGCGCAAAAGTCTGTGGGTCTCCGACCTCTAAGACAAGGTCATCACTGGCAATGTCTTTTGAGAATCGCGAGAACGTACAATTTCCGCTAGTTCGCAACGCGCTCGATCGTCTCGATCGGGTTCGTTTCGGGCGAGTCGTGTCGCAAGCGACTCTGCAAATAGCATGCGATTTTTGAGAGCCAATTCAAGGCTCCATAAAAATGTTTTATGGAGAGTTTGATCCTGGCTCAGGACTAACGCTGGCGGCGTGCCTAACACATGCAAGTCGAACGAGGTAGCAATACCTAGTGGCAGACGGGTGAGTAACGCGTGGTCAACCTACCTCTTAGTGGGGGATAACTAGCCGAAAGGTTAGCTAATACCGCATACGATCGTCGTGAGGCATCTCATGACGATGAAAGGAGCAATTCGCTAAGAGAGGGGACTGCGTCCCATTAGTTAGTTGGTGGGGTAATGGCCTACCAAGACTCCGATGGGTAGCTGGCTTGAGAGAGCGACCAGCCACACTGGAACTGAGACACGGTCCAGACTCCTACGGGAGGCAGCAGTGAGGAATTTTCCGCAATGGGCGCAAGCCTGACGGAGCGACGCCGCGTGTGGGAAGAAGGCCTTCGGGTCGTAAACCACTGTCGAAGGGGACGATATTGACGGTACCCTTGGAGGAAGCCCCGGCTAACTACGTGCCAGCAGCCGCGGTAAGACGTAGGGGGCAAGCGTTGTCCGGAATTATTGGGCGTAAAGCGCTCGTAGGCGGATCTACAAGTCTATGAAGAAAGACCCGGGCTCAACTCGGGGAACGGCATGGATACTGTTGATCTTGAGGTAGTCAGAGGATGATGGAATTCCCGGTGTAGCGGTGAAATGCGTAGATATCGGGAGGAACACCAGTGGCGAAGGCGATCATCTGGGGCTATTCTGACGCTGAGGAGCGAAAGCTAGGGGAGCAAACGGGATTAGATACCCCGGTAGTCCTAGCCGTAAACGATGGACACTAGGTGTTGGTGGTATCGACTCCATCAGTGCCGCAGTTAACACAATAAGTGTCCCGCCTGGGGAGTACGGCCGCAAGGTTAAAACTCAAAGGAATTGACGGGGGCCCGCACAAGCGGTGGAGCATGTGGTTTAATTCGACGCAACGCGAAGAACCTTACCGGGGCTTGACATCCTGCGACATCCTAGGAGACTAGGTTTTCTAGCAATAGAACGCAGAGACAGGTGCTGCATGGCTGTCGTCAGCTCGTGCCGTGAGGTGTTGGGTTAAGTCCCGCAACGAGCGCAACCCTTGTCGTGTGTTGGTAGGAAACTATCTCTCACGCGAGACCGCCGGTGACAAGCCGGAGGAAGGTGGGGATGACGTCAAGTCAGCATGGCCCTTACGTCCCGGGCTACACACGTGCTACAATGGGAAGGACAGCGAGCCGCAAACCCGCAAGGGCTAGCCAATCTCTTAAACCTTTCCTCAGTTCGGATTGAAGGCTGCAACTCGCCTTCATGAAGTCGGAATCGCTAGTAACCGCAGATCAGCTACGCTGCGGTGAATACGTTCCCGGGCCTTGTACACACCGCCCGTCACGTCACCTGAGTTTAGTGTACCCGAAGCCGCCCGTGTAACCGCAAGGAGCAAGGCGTCTAAGGTATGCTAGGTAAGGGGGACGAAGTCGTAACAAGGTAGCCGTATCGGAAGGTGCGGCTGGATCACCTCCTTTCTAAGGAGTACGTGTCGTTGGACCGTGGTTTACCACGATCGCAACGGCGTACATTCTAAGTCGACCACAGACGATGCCATCGAAAACCGTGCGGTCCCTTCGGGGATAGCGCGGGCCTAGGGATCTATCCGCTCATCTCGAGCGTACGATCGGAGGTCGTGGCGAGAATGGTTTTCGAGCCATTCGTTAGCGCGGCTCCCGCAATGGGGGTCTACCGTAAACGCTCGCAAGAGCGTCTAAGTACTGTACTGTTCAGCTTTGAGGGAATGAACCGTTCCCCGGTGAGTTCGACGTTTCGTTCGACTCAAATCCGGGCCGGCGCATTGCCGCATGGTCCTTGAAAACTGCATAGAGAAGAACTTTCATGTGTTGTGATACATGAGAGAGCGGCCGTCAGATCCGTCCGATCTGATGGTGCAATTTTGCGTTAGAAAAACTCAAATAAAAATACATAAGGGCATGCAGGTGGATACCTTGGTTCCACAGGCGATGAAGGACGTGCAAAGCTGCGAAAAGCTTCGGGGAGCTGCTAAGAAGCGATGATCCGGAGGTATCCGAATGGGGAAACCCCCACGCCGTCATGGGCGTGGACACTGAGATGAATTCAATAGTCTCAAGTGGGCTCACCCGGTGAACTGAAACATCTAAGTAGCCGGAGGAAAAGACATCAACCGAGATTCCCGTAGTAGTGGCGAGCGAAATGGGAACAGCCTAAACCGTTCATGTGCAAGCGTTCGGGCGTTGCATGAGCGGGGTTGTACGACTGCCGTCTCAGAGCCGAATCTCTGGGCACGAGTTACAAAATCGATCGATAATAGAAGCCGGCTGGAAAGCCGCACCATAGAAGGTGATAGTCCTGTAGATGAAATCGTTCGATCTCGTGGAGCAGTTCGTGAGTAGGGCGGGGCACGAGAAACCCTGTCTGAAACTGGGAGGACCATCTTCCAAGGCTAAATATTCTGTGGAAACCGATAGCGTACTAGTACCGTGAGGGAAAGGTGAAAAGAACCCCCAAAGGGGAGTGAAATAGAACATGAAACCGCATGCCTACAAACCGTGAAAGGCCCATGCGCAAGCAAGGCTGATCGCGTGCCTATTGAAGAATGAACCTGCGAGTTACTTGTAACGGGCTTGGTTAAGGCGTTGAGCCGGAGCCGTAGCGAAAGCGAGTCTGAATAGGGCGTTCGTCCGTTGCAGTAGACCCGAAACCGAGTGATCTATCCATGGCCAGGGTGAAGCATGATTAAACTCATGTGGAGGCCCGAACCTGTTGTTGTTGAAAAAACATTGGATGAGCTGTGGATAGGGGTGAAAAGCCAATCGAACTCGGAGATAGCTGGTTCTCCCCGAAATAGTTTTAGGACTAGCGTCGCGCGTTAACCCACGGGGGTAGAGCACTGACAGGGCTAGGGGTCTTACCAGATTACCGAACCCCATCAAACTCCGAATACCGTGGCGGACTGCGCGGCAGTCAGACTGTGGGGGATAAGCTCCATGGTCAAAAGGGAAACAGCCCAGATCAACAGCTAAGGTCCCTAATCGATGCTCAGTGGTAAAGGAAGTCTCGTCGCATAGACAGCTAGGAGGTTGGCTTAGAAGCAGCCACCCTTGAAAGAGTGCGTAATAGCTCACTAGTCGAGTGATGGGGCGCCGAAAATTCAACGGGGCTCAAGCATCGAACCGAAGCTTTGGGATTAATGAATAACTAATCGGTAGGGGAGCGTTGTGGCGTAGGCTGAAGCACGACCGTAAGGACGTGTGGACGAACCACAAGTGCGAATGCAGGTATAAGTAGCGAGAAAAGAGAGTGAGAACCTCTCTCGCCGGAAGTCTAAGGTTTCCTGAGCAACGTCAATCGTCTCAGGGTGAGTCGGGAGCTAAGCCGAGGCTGAGAAGCGTAGGCGATGCACAAGCAGTTCATATTCTGCTACCACCGACGACCGTTTAGACTTTGCCGGACAGTGTTGTTCGCGAGACGTCGCGCTTTGTGAGGGCTTGCCCTCGCGAAGTATTTTTGATCGAGCGCTAGGAGCCGGCGAGGGAGCGATCTACAGATCGTGACCGAGTCCGCGACGACGCGATCGACAAAAAGACGAGCAGCGTGCAATACCGCCTGTCAAAGTCTATGAATTGAAGGGGTGACGCAGGAGGATAGGTCAGCGCGCTGATGGATGTGCGCGTTCAAGCAGGTAGGCGGTGTTGTAGGAAAATCCGCAACACTAACGCCGAGAGGCGAATACGAGGCTCTTCGGAGCCGAAGTGACTGACTCCACGCTGCCAAGAAAAGCCTCTAAATAGGATCGTAGGTGCCCGTACCGTACACCGACACAGGTAGACTGGCAGAGCATGCTAAGGCGACGGGAGAATCCCTGTTAAGGAACTCGGCAAATTGACCCCGTAACCTAGGGAGAAGGGGTGCCTTCTTCGGTCTAGACTTTACGTCGAAAGCTGAGGGAGGTCGCAGAAAATAGGCCCAAGCGACTGTTTAACAAAAACACAGGTCTCTGCGAATGCGAAAGCAGACGTATAGGGGCTGACTCCTGCCCGGTGCTGGAAGGTTAAAGGGACGGGTTAGCGCAAGCGAAGCTCGGAACTGAAGCCCCAGTAAACGGCGGCGGTAACTATAACCGTCCTAAGGTAGCGAAATTCCTTGTCGGGTAAGTTCCGACCTGCACGAATGGAGTAACGACTTGGGCACTGTCTCAATGGGGATCCCGGCGAAATTGCAGTACCAGTGAAGATGCTGGTTACCCGCAGCAGGACGGAAAGACCCCGTGAAGCTTTACTGTATCCTGATCTTGGGTTTTGAGATTGTCTGTACAGGATAGGTGGGAGCCGTTGATCCGAAGGCGCTAGTTTTCGGGGAGGCAACGTTGGGATACCACCCTGATGATCTTGGGATTCTAACTAGCTACCGTAATCCGGTAGTAGGACATGGTCAGGTGGGCAGTTTGACTGGGGCGGTCGCCTCCCAAAGAGTAACGGAGGCGCCCAAAGGTTCCCTCAGAACGGTCAGAAACCGTTCTCACAGAGTGCATAGGCATAAGGGAGCTTGACTGCGAGACGAACATGTCGAGCAGGTGCGAAAGCAGGGCTAAGTGATCCGGCGGTACCGAATGGAAGGGCCGTCGCTTATCGGATAAAAGCTACTCCGGGGATAACAGGCTTATCTCCCCCAAGAGCTCACATCGACGGGGAGGTTTGGCACCTCGATGTCGGATCGTCGCATCCTGGGGCTGTAGTTGGTCCCAAGGGTTGGGCTGTTCGCCCATTAAAGCGGTACGCGATCTGGGTTCAGAACGTCGTGAGACAGTTCGGTCCCTATCCGCTGTGGGCGTAGGAGATTTGAGGAGTGTGGACCCTAGTACGAGAGGACCGGGTCGAACGAACCGCTGGTGAACCGGTTGTCCCGCCAGGGGCATAGCCGGGTAGCTATGTTCGGATCAGATAAGCGCTGAAAGCATATAAGCGCGAAACTGACTTCAAGATGAGATCTCAATCTCGAAAGAGTGAAGAGTCGTGGTAGACCACCACGTTGATAGGCCGGGGGTGGAAGCACTGCAAGGTGTGGAGCTGACCGGTACTAATCGCTCGGAAATTTTTAGAGAACTACGCACAAAATTGCATCGCACTCGCATACGGTCACAACACTGGAAGTTCTTCTCTGCGCAGCTTTCCCACCGCGATCGGCTCGGAGCTCAGGCTCGCCGTCGCGGTTGGGGATCACGTTTGGGGCCCCGCACGACTCGCGTCGTCCGGGGTGACCCGACAAGTTTCTGGCGCCCATAGCGGCGGGGCCACACCCGTTCCCATCTCGAACACGGCAGTTAAGCCCGCCAGCGCCGATGATAGTCGGACCGCAGGGTCCCTCGAAAGTAGGTCGGTGCCAGATTTATCAGACGGAGACGAGCCCGCGGCAGCAATGCCGGCGGGCTCTTTTCGTTTCCGACACCGTTTTACTTAGTCGCCCCTACTTGACAGAATGTCGTGTATAACGTACATTCTGTCACATGAAGCAGACACAGCTCCCCCACCCGCCCCTCAATCCGACGGTCGCGGCGACCCGCCGATATAATGTCGGTCTAGCGCTCGCAATGGCGGCCTATCTCGTCGTCCTGTTCGCGACCATATGGACGATCCGCCACTACGACCCTCAGGGCTTCCTGCGTTTCGTCCTGGCGTTGGCGCCTCTGGTGCCGATTGCGCTTATCGTTCCGATCGGCGTCCGATACTTTCGCGAAACGGACGAGTTCGAGCGAAGGATGACGACCGAATCCTTGGCAATCGCGGCCGGCGTTACGGCGCTGCTCTCGGCGACGTACGCCTTCCTCGAGAATGCCGGGCTACCGCCGCTTTCGGCCTGGTGGACCTGGACCGTCCTCATGCTCTCGTGGGCGGTCGCGCGCATGACGGTATGCCGTCGCTACCGGTGAAGAACCGGCTAAAGGTCTTGCGCGCCGAGCACGACTGGTCCCAGGCCGAACTGGCCGATCAACTCGGCGTCGCGCGGCAGACGATCGTCGCCTTGGAAGCGGGCAAATACGCGCCGAGCCTCCCTCTGGCGTTTCGGATCAGCAGAGTTTTTTCCAAACCGGTCGAGGAGATCTTCGACGCGGATTCCGCCGAGTGATGGAGCACCTGTAGGAGAGGCGATAAAAGATGTTTGGATTCCACGGCGTTCGCGTCGTCGCGATCGCGGGGCTTACGCTGGCCGCAGCCTGCTTTGGAATAGCGTCCGCCGCGCCCCTCGCTAGCGCGCCCGCCGCCGTCGTGTCGTTCGAAAGCGGAACGCTGCACGTCGACGTGTACGGTCACGGTCCGCGCAGCGTCGTCTTGATTCCCGGTCTGGCGTCCGGTCCGTGGTCGTGGTACGGCACCATCGACGCGCTCTTGGCCGGCGACGGGTCCGGCCGTTACACGATCTACTCCCTGACCCTGCCGGGATTCGACGGCCGGCCGCCGTCGGAGAAGACGCCGCTTTTCGATACGTTTGCGAGCGATTTTTGGGCGCTGTTGGCGGCCAAAAACATTTCCAAGCCGGTCGTCGTCGGACACAGTTTGGGGGGAACGCTAGCGATCGCGCTTGCCGAGGAACATCCCGAGCGGCTGGCCGGAATCGTCGCCGTTGACGGCCTGCCGGTGTTTCCGGGCTTAGCAAACGCGACGCCGGCGCAGCGGCAAGCCGTCGCGCAACAGATCTACGCCACGTTCGCGGGGCTCGATGCCGCCGGCGAACTTTCCGCCGAGCGCACGTACATGGCGTCGGTCGCAACGAACCAGCCCGCGCTCGTGGACGAGATGGCGGCCGACGCGGCGCGCAGCGACGCAAAGTCGATCGGCGAATGGGCGAGCGAGGACGCACTCACCGATCTGCGGCCCGCGTTGAATCGGATCACGATCCCGTTTCTCGAGATCATGCCGTACAATCCACCGGACGCAGTTCCGCC
>Ga0182012_10003053_pt1 | contig 17917 bp, 17 predicted proteins | sample 612S2SmetaG_FD_120486 | JGI IMG/M metagenome (GOLD analysis project Ga0182012, IMG submission 120486) | Permafrost microbial communities from Stordalen Mire, Sweden - 612S2S metaG | ecosystem: Environmental > Terrestrial > Soil > Wetlands > Permafrost | place: Sweden: Stordalen | collected...
ATACACCAACACGGAATCGCGATTCGCCCAAGAGTGGTTCAAGCGTTGCCTCTACCTTGGCCGTTAGATCTTTTTCCACTTGGTGCCGGTAATCCAGGAGGGCGTCTCCCGCATCGACACCGTCTGCGGCGCGCCGGGGTTTAGTGAGCAAGTTTCCCTGCATATCAACGACAGACACAGCATCCGGCGACAACCCTTCCACCGCACTGCCCACTAGATTGCTAATCGCGATCACGTTTTGCGGCTGCAAACTGGCCCCGGTGCGCAGCTTTACCAGAACGCTCGCTTTCGCGGCTTCACGCGACTCAAGAAAAACCGAATCTTTGGGGAATGTGATATGCACGCGGGCCGATTCAATACTGCTGATCGCCTTAATCGAACGTTCCAACTCGCCTTCCAGAGCGCGGCGGTAATTCACTTTTTCGCTGAAGTCCGTCCCGCCCAGATTCGTTTTGTCAAACAGCTCGAAGCCAATGCGCCCGGTCTTCGGTAATCCCACTCCCGCCAGTTCCAACCGGGCTTCGTCGACTTTTTGTTCCGCTACTAACACGGTCGACCCATTTTCAGTGAGACGATGTTCCACGCCGCCTTCTTTTAGCTTTTGCACCACGGCGGCAGCATCTTCCGGCGCCATATTTGTGAAGAGCGGCCGAAAGTCGCGCTCGTGTTGCCAGCGCGTGAAGAGCGGTATTCCCGCTGCTACGAGCACTAATGCCGCTACCAGCCCGATTTTTTGGGTTAGGTTCAGCGAGGCGAATAGTTTCTTCAACTGGTCCATTGCTTGTTCAGTATTCTTCCAAGTCTTTGTCTTTTATCTCTTTTTGTCTCTTTCACGCCGCTTGCCGCCATGCATTCTGAAAGGACTTCAGATCTGCATCTTCATGATTTCGTCATAGGCCGACACAAGCTTATTACGCACTTGCAAAAGCAATTCGAAATCAAGCGAAGCGCTTTGCGTTGCCAGAATGGTGGAATGCAATTCCTGGTTTCCGCCAGCCAAGTAGTTCGATACGGCAGCATCGGCGTTCGCCGACGACTGCGAAACCTGCGACAGCGCGGAACTGAGAACTTGCTGGAAACCTGTCGCCGAGTCGGCGGCAGACGGCGACGCTATCGGTTCTATAGCGCGCGGTAATGTGATGGGTGCAATCGGAGCAGACATACTTGACTATCGGAACAAGTCCATCGAGCGATTAATCATATCTTTCACAGCCGAGATGGCCGAAACGTTGGCTTGATAGGCGCGCGATGCTCCCATCAGATCAACCATGTCCTCGGCCGGATTGACCTTAGGGTACGCAACGTAACCATCTTTGTCGGCATCCGGGTGACCGGGCATGTAACGTCGGTCCGGTTCCGATTGATCGACGACAATTTGACTCACCGCGACACCCTGAGGTTGGTCATCCATTTGAGACTGAAATACCGATGAAAAAGGCTGCCCCACAGCTTGTGTTTGGAATACGACATCCTGTCGTTGGTAGGGGCCACCATTGGCTGTGCGAGTCGTGTCGGCATTGGCGATGTTTTCAACCAGCACCTCGGCACGCTGCCGTTGCGCCGTCATTCCCGACGCGCTTACAGAAATAGAGTTAAACAGGCTCATGCGGCGCCTCCGCCACCTGAGATGGCCGTGCGCAAGTCTTTTAATTGAGACCGCAATAAATTTGATGCCATATTAAAGCGCATCGCGTTCTCTGAAAGCAATCGCGCCTCGCGGTCCAAGTCCACGTTGTTGCCGTCATTCTTTACGCGCAATCCTGAGACGGGCGTTGCGGCGGGCGGGGAAAGCGGTGCACCCGCGGGCGTTTGCAGCGCACTCTTTAGCTGCGCCTCAAAATCAAAGTCTTGTGTTTGATAGCCCGGCGTATCGGCATTGGCAATGTTAGAGGCCACCAATTTCTGCCGCTGGCTCACCAGTGTCAAATAATGATCGAGTTGGGTCGAAAGCGAATCAAGCATAGATTACGGAGAAGGTAATGCATGCAAGGGGCCAATTTTTTGAGGGTTGGTTCGGGACAATTATTTCGGGGATTGGGCGTGTTTGGCGGAAGCGCTTCGTCAAAATCTTGAGTGGCTTGATTGAGGGAGCGTCAGAAAGTTGACTCAGGCTTCGAAATGCCAACAGTGCTCCCGGTCTGAGACTGGAACATAAAGAGATGCCGCCAGATTCGCGTGGTACTGGGCAGCCAAGTGAGCCTTTAGTACACGGGCCAAGCTGAGGTGCTCTTGGAAAAGCTCAAGATTTCGCCTAGCTATGGCAGCCCGCTCAGTGGGCGGGGCTGTGCGCGCCTGCTGAAGAATCGCCTGCCCCAAAACGAAACTCAAGCGCTGGGCCTTCGCAAATTCGCCTGATTCCAGAGCGAGTTTGAGCTCCTGATGTAATCCATCAGACGGCGGATTAGACACCACGGTTTGCGATGGCGGGCTTGCTACATTATCCATTGTTTAGGGTCTGCTGATCGTATTGCTCGGCCGTGAACAGACTGGTGATCTGCGTGACTTGCTGCTGCAACGCCGAAATACTGGCGTCTGCAGCGGCCATTTGCGCAGTTATCGTACTTTGTAGATTGCTGATGTAGGTTTGATCGCTGGATATCTTCGTCGCGAGGCTGCTAATCGATGAGGCCAGAGAGCTGCTTTCCTGGGAAATAAGACCAGTCGTCGAATCGGTGACCGAAGTGAGCGCGGTGCTGGCTGCTCCGAGAAAGCCGGTGTTGGCACTTTCCGATCCCAGAAAGCTCATCACGTTATCCAGCGAACTACTGGCCGCCGCTTCGAAGGTACTGGAATCGAACTCTAATTGACCGCTCGAATTAAAAGAGAGACCGATATCGGTCATGTTCTGAATCGTGCCTGACGAGGTGCTGGTATATTGCGTGAGATTCTGCAGGACAGTAGTCAAGTCTTGAACGATTGAATTTCCGGATAGCGCGCCGCCATTCTGTCCGCGGTTATTGTTCAACTCCGTCAGCGCCGAGTTGTAACTGGTCACCAGCGAAGACAGCGCATTTTCGACGCCCGAAGCGTTTTGGGCGACGGTAACATTGGCGGTGCCAGTTGCTAACGCGGTGACGGTCAAACCGGTGGATATCTCAAGCGAGCGAGTGGTGCTTGTTGCGGGAGTGGATGGTTGCCCGTTTACTTGATAGCTGACATAGGAACCCAATGAAAGTTGGTTCATTAGGTTTTGTGTACCGTCATTCAGTTGAATGGTAGTGGGCGCATACTGCGTGCCTTGAATCGATAGCTCATAGTTGGGCGAAGCGCTGCCGCCGACGTTGACCACGGTCGCCTGTACGTTCGCGCCACTGGAATTGATGGCTGAAACCAAGCTATCAAGATTCTTGCTCGCAGGTGTGAGGGAATAGTTTGTGCCATTCACCGTCAGAGTAAAACTCGAGCTGGTCGAAATGTTGCCGGAGGATGGATCTGAAACGCTTGGAAGAGTAGAGTTGCTAATGGTATTTGTCTGTGCGCCCAATCCTAAAATATCGACGGCGTAGGTACCCGCCAAAACACCGGACGACACGGACGCGCTCGCTACGGAATTGTTATCTACGGTGGCTGCGAGAGAAGAACTGGCGGCGCTATCGACGGCTCCGAATGCTGTTTGCAAGCTTTGAAAATCATTACCGAGGGTTTGCAGTTCTGTCTGCTGGCCAGTGAGCGTGCTTTGCTCGTTCTGCAGCTGCGTCATCGGCAGCGTCGCGATCTGCACAGCGCGCGTAATCACATTCTGCAAATCCCCGGAAAAGCTGCTATTCCCCGTGAATCCGGTGCTTGAGGTTCCGCTACTACTGCTCGATGTGCTCGTCGTTGTCGGCGTGCTGCTGTTGGTGCTTGAAACTGTTCCCATAGGTAATCTCAGATCACGTTGGCCGGGGCGCTCTCAAAACGCCCCGGCCCAAAGGTTAAAGGTTAGAACTACTGCAGAAGCTTGAGAATCGACTGCGGTTGGGAGTTGGCTTGCGCCAGTGCCGCCACAGAAGTCTGCGTGAGCACTTGCGCTTTCGTTAAGTTAGCGGCTTCCTGCGCCACGTTGGCGTCTTTGATCTGGCTTTCTTCCGCCGAGTAGCTGGTGATTTGGGAATTGGCCAGGTTGAGGGCATAATTCAAAGTGTTTTCGCCGGCACCGATTTTACCTTGTACCAGGCCGAGTTGGGCGATAGCAGCGCTGATCTGGGTCAGAGCGGCACTGGCGTTGCTGCCTGCACCGGTCGTCGGAGCCGTTGAGGTGTTGTTACCGGCGGCGGTAAATACGCCACCACCAACAGCATCGTAAATCGAGAAGGAATTCGAACCTTGGAATTGAATACCGGTTTGTGCGGAACCTTCGACGGCGTACACGCCCAAGCTAGCCGTCGATTGGTTGATCTGGTTAATGGTCTGAGCCAAATTCGCAGTTCCTGCCAAAGTAACAGCGGCAGTACCGGTGCTCGTTTGGAAGGTCAACGTTTCTGGAGTCGACGCGAAGGCCGCGTCAGCGCCCGCTGCGCCTGTAGTCACGATGTAGTTCGAGGTGTTGTTGGCCTTACCGCCCGCAGTGGCGATGGCGTTACCGGCGGTGGCAGCGGTGGTAGCCTTCAGAGTCCAAGGGGTTGAACCGCTGAATTGGAGCAAACCGTTGCTATCGACACTGGCGCTCAAACCGTAGGTATTTAGCTGGGTATTTAATTGGCTCAGGACTTGGGTCTCAGTAATACCGGTGCTAGTGGCCGAAGTATCTGAAACTTGTGCAGTAACTGTCTGAGCATAGCCGTTCACGTAAGTATTGAAAGTAAACGACTGGCTACCGGCCGCGAGGAAAAGCGCGCCCGGCGCATCGAGCCGCGTGGTGTTCGCCGTACCGCCTGTAATGTCAACGCCGCCGTTCAACACGTTGCTTGTGCTGAGTCCCAAGCTGGTGGCATCCACCGCGCTGTTGGTACCAGCAAGATTCAAATTAACTGAGGCGTTCGCAGACGCTGAGGCGCCGCCGATAAAGACACTCAAGTTGGTATTGTAGTTGCCACCCGAATTCAGACCAATATTCGACGACTGCCGGTTAATTTCCGAGATGAGCGAGGAGTATTCCTGGTTCACGGTAGCGCGGTTACCAGAGAAGGTGCTCGACGCGGATTCGGTAGCCAGGGTATTCATGCGGTTCAGGATCGTGGAGATGTTGCTCAAGCCGCCATCAATGATTTGCAACTGGCTGACGGCGTTGTTAGCATTCATCACGCCCTGGTTCAACTGAGCCACACCAGCATTAATCGTATTCGCGATCGCCAAGCCCGCTGCATCATCACCGCTCGAATTGATGCGGTAGCCAGAGGTCAACTGTTGGATCGTGTTGCTCTGGAACGCATTGTCGTTGTTCAAGTTCTGCTGCGCCATGAGCGAGTCTATGTTTGTCTGTAGTGAGATCATTGGTTTTCCTTTTTCCTTTTTGTCCGGCCTTCGCCTCACGGCTCGTATTCGGCCTACACAAACCATGTCGCAACTTTAGGGACGGATTCTAGGAGTTTTTCTCAAAGGTGTTTCTTTTTTGAAAACCAAAGGTCTCAGGCCCTATTGGCCTTAGGGGGTTAACCTTGCAGCAGCTTTAAAATGGCTTGTGGTTCGGAATTTGCCTGCGCCAGAGCGGCAACCGACGTTTGGGTAAGGACTTGCGACTTTGTCAAATTCGCCGCCTGCTGAGCGATGTTAGCGTCGCGGATCTGCGATTCCGCGCTTGAGAAGCTGGTGACCTGCGATTGCGCCAATTGGGTGGCATAATTCAGCAGGTTTTCACCCGCGCCCACTTTGCCTTGCACCAAGCCTAGTTGTTGAATGGCCGAGCTGATAGCAGTGATTGCTGCGGCTGCGTTGCTACCGCCCCCCGCTGTAGGAGAGGCTGCGGTCGTGAGACCAGCCGCCGCGAAGACGCCGCCAGCCGTGCTGTCATAAACTGAGAAGCTATTCGCGCCTTGGAACTGAATGCCCGTTCCGGCTGCGTCGGCAACGGCGTAGACACCCAAACTGGCGGTAGCCGCGTTGATCTGGGCAATATCTCCCGCCAGACTTCCCGTGCCGGACAACGTCACGGGGACATTACCGGAGCTGGTTTGAAACGTCAAAGTTTCTGCCGTCGCGGTGAACGCGTTGTCGGCACCGGACGCACCAGTGGTCACTATGTAATTAGCAGTATTGTTCGCTGTACCGCCCGTCGATGCGATGGCAGTGCCCGCCGTCGCTGCCGGCACTGACGCAATGGTAAACGCCGTTGAACCGCTGAACTGCAGCAATCCATTACTATCGACACTGGCACTTATGCCGTATGTACTGAGCTTGCTGTTCAACTGAGTGAGAACTTGGGTCTGAGTTAAGCCAGAGGCGCCGCCCGTCACCGTCGCGGTCACGGATTGAGCACCGCCATTGGACGTGTACAAGTTAAACGTAAAAGATTGCGAACCATTCGCCAGAAACACCGCTCCAGGCGCATCGACGCGCTGGGTATTTCCGGTCAAGTCCACACCGCCATTCAGGACGTTAGTCGTATTCAGACCCAAGCTCGCGGCATCCACCGCGTTTTGTGCGCCGGCCAGATCGACGTTCACGCCAGCATTCGCAAGCGTAGTTGAACCGCCGATATAAACGGTCAAATTGGTATTCAAGGCGCCGCCAGCGTTGAGGTTGATGTTCGACGCCTGGCGCGTGATTTCGCTCACTAGCTGCGAATATTCCTGGTTCAAAGTGGCGCGGTTGCCATTAAACGTTTGCGATGCCGATTCAGTGGCCAACGTCTGCATACGATTCAGAATCGTCGAAATATTGCTCAATCCACCGTCAACAATTTGTAGCTGGCTGACAGCGTCGTTCGCATTCAGTACGCCTTGGCTCAGCTCGGCAATCTGTGCACGATAGCCGTTAGCGACGGCCAAACCCGCCGCATCATCACCGCTCGAATTAATGCGGTAGCCAGAAGTCAATTGTTGAATCGTCTGGCTCTGGAACTGATTGTTGACGTTAAGATTTTCCTGTGCGTTCAGTGAGTCTATGTTTGTCTGAATTGAAATCATCGGTTGCTCTAGTCCCCTTTCCGGCGTTCCCTTGTGGGCTCGTATCCGGTTCTCGGGGGATCTGAGAGCAAGCAGGCTACCAAACTACGTAGTTCGATTGCGAGCGAAGACTAAGGATGGTCTGAGATTGCGAACAGCGGGGTGTACGCACATCGCAGATTCAATTCGGCGTCATCTAGCGATGACAATATCGACACGCCGGTTGCGCTCGCGCCCTTCGGCAGTGTCATTGGAGCTGATGGCATGAGTATCGGCGTAACCAACTACGGCCATGCGTTCCCGTACCACGTGCTGCCGCTCGTTTAGCAGCCGTAGCATAGCAATACTGCGCGCAGCCGAAAGTTCCCAATTGTCGTGGAAACGGGCATTGTTGATTGGCAGGGAATCGGTGTGCCCTTCTAGCCGCAAGGCGTTGGGCAAGCGGTTCAAAATTTGTGCCACTTTCGCTAATGCTGCATAAGCACGCGGCTCAATCCTATCGTCACCAAGAGAGAAGAACACCGCTGAGTTCAGCCCAATGACAATACCGCGCTCGTCCACTCGAATATTCACTGCGCCTTGGGCGATTTCGTTTTTCAGACTGGAACGGAGCAGTTCCGCAGCGGTTGTTAAATCCCGAATCGGCTCGCCGTTGGTTGGAGGTTTTGAGGAATGCCCACTCGAGTTGTAGGTAGCCCCGGAATTCAGAGCATTCTGTACCGCTTCCGAAATCTCTTTCGCGCTGCCATGCCCAGACTGCGTGGAAGCGAACATCACCACAAAGAACGCAAACAACATGGTGATGAAATCCGCATAAGAAACGAGCCACCGCTCGTGATTCGGTTTGGGCGGGGATTTGCGGCGCCTCATGGGCTTAACCCACTTTCCTGAGCTGCGACTGCGGGTTGCGCTCCACTTGGTGCTCTTCCAAGAAAGCGCCTAGCTTATTCTCAAGCAGTCTGGGATTCAGCCCCTCAGCAATACCGATGACGCCTTCGAGGACGAGTTCCTTGTCTTCCACGGATTGTTCCACACGAGCCTTGATCTTGGCTCCGGCCGGCAAGAGCACCAGATTCGCCAGCCCCACACCGTAAACTGTGGCCACAAATGCCACGGCAATTCCGTGACCGACACGCTCGATGTCTTCGAGATGTTTCATCACCTGGATTAAGCCCAAAACCGCGCCGATAATGCCGATGGTCGGGGCGTATCCGCCCGCCGTTTCAAAAACCCGCGCCTCCGCTTCGCCGCGACGCTCCGCCGCGTCGATTTCGAGTTCCATAATCCTGCGCAAATCCTGAAGATCCGTACCATCCACCAATAGCTGGAGCGCTTTTTTCAAGAATGGATCGTCGGTGATTTCGTCGACCGGGCCTTCGAGAGACGCAATGCCGGAGCGGCGCGCCTGGCGGGCAAACTGCAACAGCTGTTCAATCAAATCGGCCCGTGGCGTAGTCGTGTCCCACATCACATGCTTCAAGCGTCGAAAGGCGGCAAGAATGAGCGCAGAAGGCGTCGTAACCATGACAGCGCCTGCTGTTCCGCCGATCACGATGAGCGCGGCTGTGTACTGGGCGATATCTGTGAACTTACCCCCCTCTAATGCCAGTCCGCCGAGTATCCCGCACACGGCAATGATCAGGCCAGCTAGGGTAGCAAAGTCTATTCTCCGGCGCGAGCCGTTAGCCATAGCGCCCTCCCACCGTTGCTGAAGGCGTGACTAGCCCTTCTACGATCCTGCGCCGGAAGCCGACAACTCGCTCAATGATTTCATCTGCGCTTTCACGCACCAGAATTTTCTGGCCCGTTGTCAGCGCAATCACGGTGTCGGGGGTGGTCTCAATATGTTCTATGAGATCGGCATTGACCACCACCGGCACTTGGTTCAAGCGCGTAAGGTGAATCATAAAGATGTGCCTAGCAGGGCGGCTAAGCGGCCACGCGCTGACGGAGGTGTTCCAGCAAAGTAAATCCGGCGTGCAAGCCTGCGGGAGTACATTCCGAGGCCGCGTTGCTGCGCTGTGGCTTCAGGAGACGCAAACGTTCCACAACGCTCGCCAGAACTTCCCGCCGCTCCTCCTCGAGACCATTGGGCTCGGGTTTTTGGCAGGAATGCATCGCCGCATTCAGTTCCAGTTCAAACCGAACCACGTCGGCCGTTTTCCAGGCGGCCAATATCTGCTCGGCATGTTGCGCCACGCTCATTGCTTGAAATCTCCTCTACGGCTCTATCGCAAAGAAGTTTTGTTGTTAGAGGAAATCTTGCCGCGCAGCCACAAATTGTTTTGCCGCAAAATCAATTTCTTCCCCAGTATGCCCGGCGGACACTTGGACTCGTATCCGAGCCTTACCTTGTGGCACTACGGGGTAAGAAAAGCCCACCGCGTACACTCCCTTTTCCAGCAATTTCTCAGACATTCGCGAGGCCTGCGTCGCCTCTCCAAACATCACCGGCACAATGGGATGCTCGCCCGGCAAAATCTGAAAGCCGTTCGTCGACATATGCTGGCGGAAGCGGACCGTGTTCTCAAAAAGTTTGTCGCGCAAAGCGGATGACTCGGTCAGCAACTCCAGAACCTTTAGAGACGCAGCCACAATGGGTGGCGCCAGGGAATTCGAAAACAAATAAGGCCGCGACCGTTGACGGAGCAAATCGATGATCTCCTTGCGCCCGCTGGTATAGCCGCCGCTAGCGCCGCCCAGCGCCTTGCCTAAGGTGCCGGTAATAATATCGACGCGTCCCATCACATCATGATGCTCGTGTGTGCCGCGCCCGGTCTTCCCCATGAACCCAACCGCATGCGAGTCGTCCACCATCAGCATCGCGTCGTACTTTTCCGCTAGGTCGCAAATTTCGGGTAGCTTAGCGACATAGCCGTCCATAGAGAAAACGCCATCGGTGGCAATCAGCCGATAGCGCGCGGAAGAAGCCTCGCGTAGCTTGGCTTCTAGGTCAGCCATATCGCCATTCTTGTAGCGAAAGCGACTGGCTTTACAAAGCCTGATACCGTCGATAATGCTGGCGTGGTTCAGCTCATCGGAAATTACGGCGTCATTTTCGTCGAGCAGCGTTTCGAAAAGCCCGCCGTTAGCATCGAAGCATGAGCCATAGAGAATTGTGTCTTCAGTCCCCAGAAACTCACTCAGCTTGGCTTCTAACAGCTTGTGAATGGACTGCGTGCCACAAATGAAGCGCACGCTGGCCAGTCCGAAGCCCCATTTCATTAGAGCCTCACCCGCCGCGGCGACCACCGCCGGATGATTGGCCAAACCCAAATAATTATTGGCGCACATATTCAGCACTGGTTTGCCGTCTAAGACGCGCACGTCAGCCTGTTGAGGGCTGGTAATCTGACGCTCGTGTTTATATAAGCCCGCTTCTTCAATGGAGGCTAGTTTCTGCCTGAGAAAAGGTTCAACATTCTTGTACATTCAACAGTCCTTCACGTTCACCGCCAGCCCTGCCAGCGCCGTTTCCTTGTATCTCGACTGCATATCCAAACCGGTTTGATACATGGTGCGAATCACCTGATCGAGTGAGACCTTATGTCCGGATTCCTGCATTGCCATGCGGCAAGCATTAATGGCTTTTACCGCGCCAATCGCATTGCGTTCGATGCAGGGAATTTGCACTAAGCCGCCGATGGGATCGCAAGTCATTCCCAGATGGTGCTCCATGCCAATTTCGGCGGCATGTTCCACTTCGTCGTTCGACGCGCCCATGGCGCCCGCCAAACCGCCGGCCGCCATGGAACAAGCTACGCCTACTTCGCCCTGGCAACCAACCTCGGCACCGGAAATCGAAGCGTTCTCTTTATATAGGATGCCGATAGCTCCGGCGGTCAAGAGGTAGTGCAGCAGCCCTTCGTCTGACGCGCCCGGAATGAAATGGCGGTAATAGCGGCCAACAGCTGGCACCAACCCCGCCGCGCCGTTCGTTGGCGCAGTCACCACCCTGCCCCCGGCAGCATTTTCCTCATTGACCGCCATGGCGAAAGCGTTCACCCAATCTATGGCAGCCAGCGGGTCAGGGTGTTGACGAGCTTGAATCTTTGCCAGCAGCCTGGGCGCACGACGGCGCACTTTCAAACCGCCGGGCAGAATGCCCTCGGTCGCCAAACCACGCTCGATGCACGAGTTCATGACGGACCAGATGTAACGCAAACGATCGCGCACTTCCGCTTCCGGGCGTAGGGCACATTCGTTCTCAAGGATAATCTGCCATACGGGCCTGCCGCAGGCATTCGCTAAAGCCAACAGTTCGGCGGCGCTCGAAAATGGGTGGGGCACCGGCAGCGCGGCAGAATGACTAGCATGCGTTTCCCCTTCGCGCACGATGAAACCGCCGCCTACCGAATAGTAGATGTCTGTCGCCACGACGCCGCCAATCTGGTCGAAGGCAGTGAAGCGCATCGCATTCGGATGGCCAGGAAGCGCTTCATTCATCAGGAAGACTAAATCGCGCGGCTCTGAGAAGGGGAGCGAACGCTCTTTCAAGATATTCAGCGTTTCTTCCGCGCGAATTTTCTGCACGATCTGTTCGATGTCAGCCGGATCTATGCGCTCGGGCTCTTCGCCAGCCAGACCCAACAAGATCGCCCGGTCTGTGGCATGCCCTACTCCTGTGAGTGCCAGCGAACCGAACAACTCAGCTTTGATGCGCCCAGTGGCAGCCAGCAAGCGTGCTCTTTGCAACTGAATCACGAACTGACGGGCTGCTCGCATCGGGCCCACGGTGTGTGAACTCGACGGACCAATGCCGACCTTGAACAGATCGAATACGCTGGTTTTCATAACGTCCAGTGCAAGATGACTTTGCCAGAATTCCCAGACCGCATCGCGGCGAAGCCTTGCTCGAAATCCGTGTAAGCAAAACGGTGGGTAATCACCGGGGAAATATCTAAGCCAGATTCAAGCATGACGGTCATCTTGTACCAGGTCTCATACATCTCACGGCCGTAAATGCCTTTGATGGTGAGCATGTTGAAGATCACCTGACGCCATTCGATGGCCATTTCCTTGGATGGGATGCCGAGCATGGCAATCTTCGCGCCGTGGCTCATGTTGGCCAACATTTCGCGGAAGGCCAGCGGGCTACCGGACATTTCTAACCCGATGTCGAACCCTTCATGCATGCCGAGTTTCTTTTGCGCTTCGGCCACAGGAGTTTCGCGCGGATCGACAGCCAGGGTCGCACCCATCTTACGCGCTAATTCCAGACGATAGGGATTCAAATCTGTCACCAAAACAAAACGCGCCCCGGCGTGCTTCACTACCGGAATCGCCATTAGGCCGATTGGTCCCGCGCCGGTAATCAAAACATCTTCGCCCAAAACGGGAAATGAGAGCGCCGTATGAACAGCGTTGCCAAACGGATCGAAAATGGCCGCAATTTCACGATTTACTGCGGGCTCGTGCCGCCAGATATTGCTCATGGGCAGCGCGATGTATTCGGCAAAGGCTCCGGGCCGATTTACGCCAACGCCTTGAGTGTGGGCACACAAATGACGTCGCCCCGCCAAACAGTTTCGGCACCGCCCACATACTACGTGGCCTTCGCCACTCACCACTTCCCCGGGATGAAAATCATTTACATTTGAGCCAACTTCCACAATCTCGCCCACAAACTCATGCCCAACTGCCATAGGCACTGGAATCGTAGCGCGAGCCCAGTCGTCCCATTCGTAAATGTGCAGATCGGTGCCGCAAATGCCGGTATGCGTCACGCGGATCAGCACATCGTTTATGCCGATTGTTGGTCGGGGAATATCAAGCAGCGAAAGACCAGGAGAGTCTTGTGCTTTAACGAGAGCTTTCACATTTGTAATGGTAAACCGACGATCTTCGACGGAGAGATTTTGTTCACCTAAATGCCAAAAGGAGTCTGGATTTCTCCAGACTCCTTTTGGCTTAAGGTAACTTCCTAGCGATTCAACCGATTACTTGCAGTTGACCGAAGCAACGATCACGTTCCGGTTGTTCGGAAGCGTGACACATTGCACAGCCTTGCTGCTGTTCAACGGGAACGAATAACCGTACAGATTGATTCCAGTCGGGCTGGACTGCGTGCCGCCATTCGGAGTGCAACGGTAGCCAGTGTTGACAACTACCGACTCACCCGAGTAGTTCGACGGCTTGCACCAATCGCTCAGGTTCTGGGTGAAGGTGTCGGTCGATCCATCGGTGTAAGTCACAACGAAGGTTTGGTTGTACTGTGCGCCGTTGACGGCAGTAGCCAAGCACTTCAGAGTGCTGTACTTGCCGCTGGGCAGAGGAAGCGTCTTGCCGCTGGCGCAGTTGGCGGAGCCAGGGACTGGCAGATTAAAGTTGCAACCAGACCAGGTGATCTTGCTGCCGAGAGAAGGATAGCAGTAACCTGCTCCATCTAAACCACCGTTCGACGGGGCGGAACCAGGGTTGCAGATGCCAGTCACATTGTGTTGCGGGCAACCTTGATCAGTGCAACGGACGTCGGTGCAGTTAGACTGGGTGCACTGGTTATGCTTGCCAGCTTGGCAGTTTGCGCAGGGGCAAACGCACTCAACCTGGTGTTCGCACTTGTGGAGCGACAGATTATTGCAGCCGGTTGGAATGGCGCAGCCATTTAGCGTGATGCAGATGCTCGCTTGCGTGTGGATGACAGTGTTGCAACCGCAAACCGTAGCCGTAGCGAAAGCGGTATCCGTGATCTTAGCGCCAATCGCGTATGGGCTATAGCAAAGATTCGCACCCAATTTCGAGTAGGCAATGTAGTTCTTATTGATCTTGATCGCACCAACACCAGCACCGCACTTATCGGCATTAAATACCGACGGGTTGATGTTTGCAATGTAGGCTGAATCAGCTTGCCAGGTGGACGTGGTCGGAGAATTCACGGTAGCCGGACTTCCTGCAGGGATTCCCGACAGATCCTGGGCTAAAGTCGATGTGATCGATTCGATATAGCTCGAAGACCCAGCGATGATTCCACCGTGGAGGCCAGTGCTATAAAAACTCGATCCGTTGAAGGTGAGGAAGTCAGCATTGAAATCGAGGACATCGTGATTGCCGGCATCAATGAACTGATATTCAGCGTAGTTGCCCTGGAGATCTTGCCAGAGTTGATGACCACCGACAGGCGTCCAACCAGCGGAAGCTGAAGTGCCATAGGTATTGTCCATCACGTCTGTGTCGATGAGGTAAGAAACTTGCCAGTCAGTTGAACTGACCACTTGAGGAATCAACGTATCGAAAATTGCTTCATTCCCAGCTTGCGCGAATAAGGTTATCGGCAAATACACTGTCTTGAAGAACGTTTGACTTTGACCCGGTGTCAATGTGAGACCGGAAACAACGGTGTAATCGTCGCCAGTGTAGTTGGGAGTGCCATTGTCGTCAGTCACGGTGACGTTGGTCAACGTGGTGGAACCCGCGTTGATAACAGCCCAACCGTAGGTAACCGCTTGGAAAGGATTGGCTGAAGTGACTGATTGTCCGCGGACCAACTCGAGGTTGCTGGTGCCAGTGCAACCGTTGTTGCTGTTCACCGGCACGGTCACAAAAAGGCCTTGCTCGTCGTCGTTGTTAAGGTTTTGTGGAACGAGAACAACGGCGATCAGTTGGCCGTTGCTAGGGATAAAATTCAAAGCTGCGGCGGAAGCAACCAATTTATCGAAATATGCCAACGAGTTGGTGCCGTCCGCACCGAAGGTCGTACTGCCTACGTTATTGTTACCGTTATAGTTATCGAGAATTTGCCAGATCACGCCCTGAATGTCCGCGACGGTCAGAGACGTGGTTCCGAAGGCTGTAGAAGTGTAGGTCTTCGTGGAAGAGTTGTAGGTGATATCGTTGATGAGGAAGTTGATCAGGCTCCACTCTTGAGCCAAGCTGTACGGGTTCGGAAGCAGTCCGCCAGTGTTCGAGCTCGGCCCAAACGTGGTGCTGGTGAAGGCCGTGCCATAGCTGTAGGAGCTGTAGGCGGTGTAAGCAGTGCCGCCGGTTTTGCCGCCAGGCCCGCTGCCAGAGGTTTGATAAGTACACCACGCATTGTACGCTATGTTACTCAGCGTCGATGAAGTGCTGGCGCTCAAAGTAGCCGAATAAGCAGTTACTGTGCCTGCAACGGCGGTGACGTTAACGGTGCCGGGAAGACCGGCCAAAGTTGGTGGAGTGGTGGGGGCTGAGCCCGTTGGACATTGCCCTAAAACGAGCGCCGGGATCATTAGCATGCTCAGCGCGACTTGAGTTCTTCTCACTAAAATATTCCTCCTAACAAAAAAGCAGAATTAAGATCTCGAACGATTTTTCTCGCTCTTTAACCCCAGTTTTCACACATGTGGTTACTTTCAAAGATAAGCTGGGACGCCTGGAAATCAAACCTAGTTCGGTACTGTTCAATGAAGGACCCTACTAGTACCAAAACGCTGGGTCAAATTGAGGTAGGAATTCCGCCCAGGATTCGGTAGTCCGAGAGAAAATTAAGTTTTTTCAATAAGTTAAGTGACCCGCGATGAAAATCCCTTCCTAGCAGCTGGCTATTTGCGTTGAGAGACGGCTTGCAAAGTACCAAGCGCGGGTTGAAACCTTCTAGTACTCTTCTGTGATTAAGAAGGGCAGGAACGGCGCTGCTCCCTGTTCAGCGTGGCTATAAGTGGCTATAATTGTATTGGAGTTATTGGATATTGAAGCGTTTTTGGCGCTAATCGCTAAAGAAAACGTTGACCGGGTACCGTCAGTACCGAGTTGCCGCGTGCGGGATTGACTCGGGTTGGAAGCGTCGGTATTCTAGGAGAGCATTACTTTAAGAGAAGAGTTGGAAAACGAAAGATTTTTTGGGCAAATATCGGAGGATATGAGCATTGATTACTAGAACGATAAACTCACGCAGCATTGTAGCCCTGGCGTTCGGCGCTCTTTTGACTGCGTTGCCGGCAGCGGCGACTACTATGACTTTTGCTACTTCGGGCACTCCTACCACGGTTGGCACCGGAACCGGCGATTTTAATTTCGTAGGGGCGACTGATTCCACCGCTTTTAATCCTGATGCGGTGGGTGGAAATTTCTTTGGTGCAGGTTCGGGTAGCGCGGCTTCCTTGTCGAATTCTTTTGGCGAGTTGGTTTTTACTAGCAACGCGGCAAATTCCAGTGTCATCGACCTTAAGGTGACCCCGACGCTGAGCAATGGCACCACCCCCGCGGTTAACTTTTCAGGCACCGTTGAGCCGGTAACCACGGGCAGCACGACCTATCAAGTCAGCTTTGCTGCGACGACCGGCTCCACGCAAGTTACCATTGGCGGTGTAGCTTATACAGACATCGTTTCGAATGGCGTCAATTACGCAGTCCAGACCACCGAAACGCTCGACACGAGCTTAGTCGGTAAAGGAACCTGGATCAACGGATACATCGCCGGCGTCGCTGGCCCAGTAGCCCCTGAGCCCGGCACGATGGCTACAGCTGGACTGGCCTTGGCTTTAGTTGGTTTTCTCGCTCGTCGCAAGACGAATGTTAGCCGCTAACTTCTGATCTATATTCTGTTCCTGAAAGGGCTGTGTGAGGTAATTCTCACACAGCCCTTTTGCTATTGATAAGACTGTGCGAGCAATTACCATAATTCCCGGACAAGCCAGTTCAGTTTCTTTGACCGAAGTTGAGGAGCCGCAAGCAACGGAAGGTTCTATCTTGGTACAGGCTACGCAACTTGGCATCTGTGGTACCGATTTTGATTTGATCGCTGGCGATTACGGTTGGGCCCCCCCTAACTCGAATCATTTGATTTTGGGCCACGAATCATTTGGGCGGGTACTGCAAGCTCCTCCCAATACCGGCTTCGAAGAAGGCGACCTCGTGATCGGCATTGTCAGAAGGCCTGATCCTCATCCGTGCTCAGCGTGTTCATCAGGCGAGTGGGATATGTGCCTGAACGGCCGCTATACCGAACGTGGCATTAAAGAACGGCATGGATTCGGCGCGGAACGTTGGCGGATTGAACCAGAGTTTGCCATTAAAGTGGATGCCGAACTCGGCCAATTGGGAATTTTGGTGGAACCGGCTAGCGTTCTCGCCAAAGCTTGGGAGCAAATTGAACATATTGGACAACGCGCACATTGGAAACCGCGCATAGTACTAGTGACCGGCGCTGGACCAATTGGCTTGCTAGCAGCCCTAATGGCAAAACAACGTGGTTTCGATGTTTATGTTCTTGATCGTGTAAGCAACGGGCCCAAGCCAGATCTTGTCAAGCGCCTGGGCGCAACTTACTATTCTGGAAATTCGCAGCAGCTCGGACTGGCGCCGGATATCGTGATTGAATGCACCGGAGCTGCGAGTGTAATCGAGGATACACTGGAACATTTAGGTGGCAGCGGAATCTTCTGCATGGTTGGCTCTTGTAATCATGCTGAGCAATCACGGCTGGATATTCGCCAATGGAATTTGGGAATGGTACTAAAGAACCAACTGGTATTCGGAGTTGTGAACGCCAACCGCCGGCATTTTGAAAAGGCAGCCGATGCGCTCAAACGGGCCGACCGAACCTGGCTGCAAGGATTGATAACCCGGCGTGAACCGCTGGCGAATTGGCAGGCCGCTTTCAAAAGGCAAGCGCAAGACGTCAAAGTTGTGATCGACTTCTGAGCCGACTCACTTAAAGCGCTAACCGCCCCAAGGTGAAACGCGCGTTAGCTATTCATCACTTGCGTTAGCTATTCATCACTTATTGACAGGACTAAACGCAAGTCATTGCACAGACTTACGTGAGGGAAAGGTCGAGATCATGATGATGAGTAACAGCAACCCGCCAATCGCTGCGGCCACCCCGGGACCCGTCGCCGAGTCAAAACGCTGCGCGGAGTGCGGCGAAATCTTCCCGGCACAAGACTTGGTTGATTTCAGCGCCGATTCGGTAGGAAAGG
>Ga0182012_10003055_pt1 | contig 17907 bp, 16 predicted proteins | sample 612S2SmetaG_FD_120486 | JGI IMG/M metagenome (GOLD analysis project Ga0182012, IMG submission 120486) | Permafrost microbial communities from Stordalen Mire, Sweden - 612S2S metaG | ecosystem: Environmental > Terrestrial > Soil > Wetlands > Permafrost | place: Sweden: Stordalen | collected...
GCCGCGCTCCACTCCCTTAATCACGCAACGCACGCGGTCGCCCACGCTAAAGCTTTCGACCCGCGACTGCTCCTTCTTCACCAGGCGCGCCTCTGTCTTGCCCATGTCGACGATGTAGTCTTGCCCCTCAATGCGCTTCACCACGCAATTGACCAACTCGCCCTGCCGCCCTTGAAACTCCGTAAAAACGCTGTCGCGCTCCGCTTCCCGCACTTTCTGCAGAATCACTTGCTTCGCCGTCTGCGCCGAGATGCGCCCCAGCACATCCATCGGCTTCTTCTCGCGCACTTCGGCGCCAATCTCGGCCTTCTCATCCAGCTTCAGCGCCGCGCTCAGGCTGATCTGCTTCACCGGATCTTCCACCACATCCACTACCTGCTTGACGCTATAAACCTGCAAGCCGCCGGTCTGTTCGTCCAGATCCGCCACCAGGTCTTCTTGCGTGCGAAACTGCTTGCGGGCAGCGGCGAGCATAGCGTCCTTCACCGCATCCAGCACGATTTGCGGGTCGATACCTTTCTCTTTGCTCAAAATTTCAATGGACTGATAGATCGTAGCCACGTCAATACCTCATTCAAATTGCTGATTTTCTATTTGTTCTGCGAGCCGGCGCGGGGCGCTACCACTCGAACTTCAAATTCGCCTTTTGCACCGTTTCAAGCGGAATGCGAACCATATTTCCCGGCGTCACTTCCACTTCCAGTGTTCCTCCGGAAAAGTGCGCCAGCCGCCCTTCCACCAAACTGCGGCGCGCCTCGCCAGGCGGCTGTACCGCCACGCGGACCTTCTGCCCCACGACCCGCTCAAAATCCCGCGGTTTGGTCAAGCGCCGCTCTATGCCCGGTGAACTTACTTCGAGCGTATAGCGACTGTCGAAGAACTCGCGCAAAACGGGCGCAACGCCCTTCGCGCTGCCGGACAGGGGGTCTTCCTCATCCAGCAATTTCCCGAAGCGCTCCGAGATTAATTCGCAATCCCCGTGCGTAACACCGCCCGGCTTATCGATATACACCCGCAGCAAACGCGCATGCCCCGCGCCCTTGAGTTGTATCTCGACGATCTCGATATCTGTGCCCATGGCAGAGCGCTCACCTAACTCGGTGATCCTTTCCAGTAATTCGTTATTTTGTACCGCCGCCATAGTCATATCCCGGTTTGTCGTTTTGGGAAATAAAAAAGTGGGCGCTTAGCCCACTCTTGTATTCGACATTCCTCTATCATTAGACCACACTTTGTGTGGAATTGGTGGCGATGTTTGCGAAACGTACTTGCTACATCCGGCTAGGCACATTGTAAAATGGAGACATGACACTGGAGGCAATCAAAGAGGCCATAGCTGAGCTTCCCGCGCTGGAAAAAACGACGCTGATCAACTGGCTCGCCGCTCAAGACTCCGATGCCTGGGATGAGCAAATCGCGGTCGATTTCGCCGACGGCGGCCGGGGAATATCTTTAGTTGCCCAATGGGATGCCGAAATCAAGGCCAGAGACTCAATCGCGCTTGAAAACTTTCTGAGCACTAGCGAGAAGCGTCCTGCGGCAAAGTAACGGATGACGAGCCAGCGCTCATTTCTAACGCCCGCGTTTCGCAAGCTCTATGCCGAACTTCCCGAAAATGTTCAACTGCTCGCCAGAGAAAATACCGGCTGTTTATAGCGAATCCGTCTCATCCTACGCTCGAATTTCAGGCGAAAGGATACGTTTGGACAGTGGCGGTAGGACGATCCTACCGGGCGATTGGCCGACGCATGCAGAACAACATCTACTGGGTTTGGATCGGCTCTCATGAAGCTTATAACCAAATGTTGCAACGCCTGAAATAAATAAAGATAGACCCAGATCGGCCCTCCCCCACTTCACTTCCCCATCCACCTCCGCAACACCCCCGCCAAGTCCTCCGACCTCACCGGTTTCGCCAAAAAATCGTTCATCCCCACCGCCAGGCACTTATCCCGATCCGCCGTCGTCGCCGACGCCGTTAGCGCCACAATGGGCACCTCCGCGCATTTCCCCGCCAGCTTTCGGATTGCGCTCGTCGCCTCGAAGCCATCCATCGCAGGCATCACGCAATCCATAAACACCAGTTCGTACCCGCCCAACCCCACCTTCTCCACCGCCTCCGCACCATTGTCCGCAGTATCCACTTCGCAACCCAACTTCGCCAGCAGGGCGGAGGCCAGCTTTTGATTGATCGAATTATCGTCGGCCACCAAAACCCTTCCCAAGCGACCGACCGTGAGTTTCCCTGGCCGCCTTGCCGAAAATTGCGCACTCGGCAGCATGGGCTTAGCTGGATTTGGCAACAACTCGCGCAGCTTATCCCAAAGCACTTTCGCTCTAACCGGCGTCTTCAGCACCGCATCCGCCGGCAAAGCCTTCGCCTTTTGTGCGCTATCCGAAGTCAGCAATACCAGCTTGGGCGGCACTCCCCCGGCGCTCAAACTAAACTCGATCACCGCTTCGTGAAGCGCCTCGTAACTGCCATCGGCAATCACCATCCGCCACGCGCCCTCTCCGTCCGCCTGCTCCCGGAGCCGCTGTCCCATTTGTCCCAAATCACACTGGTCGACCTTCATCCCCCAGCGCCGGCACCACTCCGCCATCACATAGCGCCCCACCTGCTGACCGCACACCAGCACCGCCACACCGGCTAGCGAAGCATTATCCAGCGGCGGCCGCGATTGCCCTCTATCCACCTTGAGCGGAATCGTGCAGTAAAATGTCGAACCTTCCCCCTCCTGGCTCTTGACTCCGATGTCTCCGCCCATCGCGAGCACGATCTGCTTGCTAATCGCCAATCCCAAGCCCGATCCGCCAAACCGCCGGCCAATCGACGCGTCCGCCTGATTGAAATTAATGAACAACCGCCGCTGATTCTCCTGCGAAATGCCAATGCCAGTGTCGTGAATCGCCAACCTCACCATGCATTTGCCGTCTACCGGCGCCCCAGTGTCCACTTCCACAAAGACATATCCGGCATGGGTAAACTTGATAGCATTCGCCAGCAGATTCATCAGGACCTGCCGCACCCGAAGCGCATCCCCCACAAAATGCGTTGCCGCGCCCGCCGGATACCAGCACGCCATCTCGAGCGATTTCTCCTGAGCCTTAAATGACATCAGAGCCAGCACATCGTCAATCAATCCTTCCAAGTTGAACGCGAGTTCATCCAGCTCGAACTTACCCGCTTCAATCTTGGAAAAATCCAGGATGTTATTGACTAACTCAAGCAGCGCCTCCGCCGAATCGGCCACTATGCCGGCATAGCCCGCCTGCTCCGCTGTCAACTCGGTGTGCATCAGCAAGCCGGTCATCCCAATCACGCCATTCAGCGGCGTACGGATCTCGTGGCTCATCGCTGAAAGAAACTGGCTCTTCGCCCGAGTGGCGTCTTCCGCCGCTAGTTTGTCGGCCGATAATCTTACGTTGGCGTGCAGAGCCCCTTCTAATTGCTTGCGCTCCGTGATGTCGGCAATTGCCACGCGGCAAACGGGCGCACCTCCCGCCTTCGCCGCTCTCATCTCCAACCACGCCCAAAACCGCGAGTCGTCCCGCCGAAGCATCTGGCACTCACACGCCTGCCGCTCGCCGTCTTCGAGCAACCGCTTCCGGGTCTGCTGATAAGCTTTCCGATCCCCTCGTGCGATAAACTGCGAGAACTGGCGCCCCACTAAGCGGGCGCGTTCGGTGGCGAAGAGTCCCGCCGCCCGCAAGTTCGCCTGCAGCACCACACCTCGTTCGTCAATTGTGAGATAACCAACAGGCGCATCGTCGTACAGATCGAAATAGAGCGCCCGCGAAGCCTCCAGTTCGGCATGCGCTTGCCGCAACTCTTCGTTCTGCGTCTCTAACTCGACTTGATGAATGCGTAACGCTTCCAATAAGGCAAGCGTTTCTGGCGGTCCGTCGTCAGGCAAATCGCCCGATGGGCGGCGCTCGTCCAAAAGGATAGGAATACGAGCACCTCTACTTCAGTATTACTAGCTGAGAGATCAGCGTACACCTTTTGATAGAAGGATGCAATCTCTTTTTTTAATCGAGGCTTGCGGTAGATTGTAGCTGATCGAGCGCTCAAGGGTCGCGCAGCCGGCGCCACAGAGCTTACTTCTTCAGCCAATTACTCAACGCCTATGCCAATCCTCCCATATGCCTCGGTCCACAGTGTTAACTATGCCGCTTTCGGTCACTAGCAGTTGCCGGCTAGAAGTCAGAATGAAGAAGCCCCGCGGCAATCGCCGCGGGGCATCATTGTGCAAGAGCGATTGGAATTAGTCTGAATCGAACTACTTCTTCACCTTCGGCGGCACAATTGCGTCTTTCACGGACTTAGCAAGCCGGAATTTGACTACTTTCTTGGCGGGAATCTTAATCGCTTCGCCAGTCGCTGGGTTGCGGCCAACGCGTGCCTTACGTTCCGCGCGCACTAACCGGCCAATGCCCGGCAGGATGAATACGCCGTTCTTCTTCGTTTCCCGGACCGCCATCTCAGCCAGCGAATCCATGTAGTGCTTCGAAACTTTATTGTTGACGCCAGTCGTTTCCGCCAACTCTCTTATGATGGCGGTTTGCGTCATCTTCTTTATTTCAGCCATGTAGAACCTCCCTATATCCTCTTTTTGATTTGGAAGAAAATTGCCCATTCGCCCGCCTCAACCGGAGGGTTGCAAAAAACAAAACGATGCGAAAATGTTCGATCTCTTCTTTTGTCAATCCGATCATACGAGACAAAGCAAGGGCTTGTAAAGCAAAAAAACGCGGAAAACCCAAGAAAACCGTCGTTTTTTCGTAATCTTGCCGCCGCGAGCCCTTTCTCAGGGGCTTTTCAGTGTTCTCTGGCCCCAAACCCCCCTGTTTCTCGCAGTGCAGCGCCGTTAAAATCATGTTTGGCTTTCGGACTTCCGGGACATTCGCATAAACTGTTGTGGTGAACCGACGCGACTTTATCCGGGCAACCGGCGCCACGCTTGCCGCCGCTGCCGCAACCAAATCAGCGAGCGCTTTTACGGACGAAAAGAAACGGCGCGTGGGCCTGATCGGCTGCGGCTGGTATGGAAAGATCGATCTGCTGCGGCTGATTCAAGTGTCGCCGGTGGAGGTTGTTTCGCTCTGCGATGTGGACCGGCACATGCTTAGCGAAGCTGCCGCCATTGTTGCAGGACGCCAGCTTTCCAAGAAGACGCCGCGCACTTACAGCGACTATCGCAAGATGCTCGCCGAAAAAGATCTCGATATCGTGCTGGTGGCCACGCCCGATCACTGGCACGCCTTAACCATGATTGAAGCGTTGAAATCAGGCGCCGACGTTTACTGCCAGAAGCCCATCAGCGTGGATGTGATGGAGGGCGCGGCCATGCTCGACGCAGCCCGCAAATACCGACGCGTCGTACAGGTTGGCATGCAGCGCCGTAGTACCCCACACATTGCGGAAGCGAAACAGCGCTTCATTGATGAGGGAAAGCTGGGCAAAATTGCGCTGGTGGAAGTGTATTGCTACTACCACATGCGAGCTACTGAAAATCCTCCCGATACCGCGCCGCCCGATTACTTCGACTACGAGATGTGGACTGGCCCCGCGCCCATGCGCCCCTACAACAGCCTGGTTCACCCGCGTAGTTGGCGCGCCTTTATGGAATACGGCAACGGCATCGTGGGCGACATGTGCGTTCACATGCTCGATATGACGCGTTGGATGCTGGGCCTCGGCTGGCCCACGCGCATCTCTTCGACGGGCGGAATCTTTGTGGATAAAGCCAGCAAAGCGAATATTACCGACACGCAAATGGCCACTTTTGATTTCAACGACCTGCGAGTGGTTTGGCAACACCGGAGTTGGGGGGAGGCAGCTGATCCGAAGTATCCTTGGGGCGCAACGTTCTATGGTGAAAAAGGGACGCTTAAAGTGGACGTGTTCGGCTATGACTTTATCCCGCTCGGCGGAGGTCAAGCGGTTCGGCGCGACGTCACCTATGAGTACGAGAAATATCCGGAAGACCGCACGGAAAAAGATCTGGAACGCCATGTCGCCCCCGCGGTGCGCTATCACATGATTAATCTTTTGCAGTCGATTGATGCGCGCAGCCGGCCCATTTCCGATATTGAAGAAGGATTCATCTCGGCTTCGTCTTGCATCATGGCGAATAATTCGCTGAAGCTAGGAAGAACCATTCAATGGGACCCGAAAGCCCGGCGCGTGGTGGCGGATGAGGAAGCCAACCAATTGCTGGCGCGGCCTTATCGCGGGCCCTGGGCTCATCCCGGCATAGAAATGTGAGTACCGAACGCACCATCGCCGGCGGCTGGGCTAACAGAGAAGGACTTGCGAAGGGCCCAAACGGCCGCTGTTTGTGCCGTTGGTGCCAGCTCGAAGTGTCCCCCGGACGCCACACGTTCTGCTCGGAATTTTGCGTGGAAGAATGGCGTCTGCGCAGCAACCCTGGCCATTTGCGCGAGCGCGTTTTTGAACGCGATAAAGGCATATGCGCCGTGTGTGGCGTAAATTGCGTTGCGGAATATGCGCACATACGCCGCTTGCGTGGCAGCGCGCGCCTGAAAGCAATGGCAGCCTGGGGGCTGAAAGGCCGTAAGTCGCTTTGGGATGCCGATCACATTTTGCCAGTTGCCGAAGGCGGCGGCGAATGCGATCTTACGAATATGCGCACCCTTTGTTTGAAGTGTCACCGGCAGCATACGGCGGCCTTGCGCGAGCGCCGGAGGAGCCGTGGCCAAGCGGGCTGACAATCTACAAGGCAGCCTGGAGCTTCTCATTCTGAAAACGCTCGACGCTGCACCACGCCATGGCTTCGGCATTGCCGAGCATTTGCACGAGGCGTCGGAAGGCTTGCTGCGCATTGAGGAAGGTTCGCTCTATCCCGCCTTGCATCGCATGGAGCGGCAGAAGCTGGTGACTGCGGCTTGGCAGACTACCGAGAACGGACGCCGCGCCAAGCTTTACACGATAACAAACGCCGGGAAGACCCGACTGGGCGAAGTACGGAGTAACTGGAAGACGGTGGTTAAAGGAGTGAAACTGGTGTTGCGCTCGGAATGATGGGCCGCCACGCTAGGCGTGAGATAGCGCTAAAAGAGGGCTCTCGTGGCCGCGCGCGTGAACGCGTTCCACGCCCATCACTTGGCCGTCTACGATCATGAGGGCTTCGTCAAAATTGTTAACTGATGGGCAGACGTGGCGGGGTACCAAATAGAGATTGTCGCCAATTGCGGGCAGCTTGCCGACTGGCCCTTCTATCGGCAAATGTTCTTCGCTCGGTTTCAAAGGAGTAAGTTCGGGATGTCCGATGACAGCGCACGTCGGGACACCGGCATCGGCTGAAACGCTTTTGTGTCCGGCGTCGCAAGTTATTTTTTCAGGGAGGGGATGGCTGATGACGGTAGACAGCACCACGGCGGCGGGCTGATAGCCGAAGCCGGCGAGTTGCTGGAGACTTGTGGTGTCGTGGTAAACCACGGTGCCGGGCGAAATGCGATGGATGAAGTTGGCGCCTTGAAAACCGGGGTATGAGTGGCCGTAAGGAGCTACGGGGGTGCCGGAGGTAATGACCTCGCCGACTTGGCAGCCGGCCGCTTCGACTGCTTTGACAATTTCCATTAAGCGATCATAGCCGCGGTACGCGGTGGCGCGGCGTTCGTCTGACTCGCCACTGGAAATGTGGCCGTCATACCAGTGCAAACCGCGCAGAGCCGAGCCACTTTCCCGGCACAGCTTCACTATTTCTTCGGCGCGATCAGGGTTCAAACCGGTGCGGTTCATGCCTGGATTCACGTCCACGAATATGCCGATTCCAGTATCGCGCCAGGCCGCCAGTTGTTGGGGCGCTTCGATCAGCGCGGAGATGCGCACTGGCGGAAACTGCTTGGCTAATTCCAAAATTCGGCGGGCGTTTGCTCCGTTCATAGCGAACGCCACCAGGACATCGCGCGCGCCTACTTGACAGGCGGTTAGGAGTTCCAAGGTGGTGGCGCATTTGAAATTTTGAATGCCGTGGCCGATCATCTGGCGGATTACCGCTCCCAGTTTAGAAGTTTTGACATGCGGACGCCAGCGGTTTGGATCGTTGCCCACCATGCCCAGCGTGATGCGGATATTCTGATCCACCATCTTCGGATAAATGAGTAAGGCCGGGGTCACAATGCGCCCGGCGTCGGCCAACGAGTAATTCTCAAGGAGTACATCCGTCATGGCGTTCATTGTCCCACTGACATAATTAACGGAGATGAGTTTTTTGGATAATTTAGAGAGTTCGCTGAAGAATTTGGAATCGCAGGAGGAACGCGATCCGCGCGAACATCTTCGCCGGCAAGAGGAACGGAAGCGCGCTGTCGCGGCCGGTCCATGGGCGGAGCAACTGAAGACCGGTCCCTATACGCAGAAGTTGTTCGAGGAAGCGGCCTTGGCGGGCCATCGCATCCGCACTAAAATTTACATGGCTTGGTTTGACGATATGCTGCGGCTGGAGGCGAGACAGCGCCGGCTGGAATTGCGGCCGACGGCGGACGGCATTGTGGCTGCGCTCATCGAAGCTGATGGGGAGACGAAGGTTCAGGCGTTAGATCTGGGCGGCGATCCGGCAGAGTTGCTGCGGCAATGGCTGGGGTAATTCGTTCGCATGAAGTGAGGCGCGAAGAGGCGCGCAGGACGTGCGGCTTGGTTGGTGGATGTCCATTGCGCTCGCTCAGTAAACACTATATGATTTTGCGTATATGCCGACTCGCTGCTCCTCAGTTACCCGGCGCGTGGCTTTGAGAGCCTGCGCCGTTGCCGCGCCCACGTGGCTCGCTAATGCTTCGGAACGACCAGAACCGCCATTGCACTTTGTTGCCAAAACGATAGAGGGCGACAGATATTCGAGCGACTCATTGAAAGGCAAGGTTGTGCTGATTGAGTTCTGGGCGACTTGGTGTAAATACTGTAAGAGCGACGAACGCGCCATAGAAAGCGTAACTAAGGATTTCGAAACTAAGGGGCTTGTTGTGCTGGCGGTAGACATGGGCGAACGGCGCCGCTGGCGAAGGAGCTTTGCGTAGACTACTGGGCAAAGCGGGACTAGAAGGTGAGTAGTAGCGGCTCTTTTTAATAAAGGTTTCGGTCAACTTTCGCTGTCCGGCAGCCGTTGTAGTTTATGTGAGGCATTTCACCAAACCCGACCCGATTTTGCGCACGGCAGTCTTGTTATTGCTGCTGTCGTCTTTGCAACTGGTTTGGGCAAGAACAAAAAAGATCAAGCGCATTAAAGCTACGGACAACACGGTAGACTACGTGGCTTTTAGCGAGAAGCTTGACAAAGAACAACAGCTGCGCCACGCCTTAGACCGGCTGACGTTCGGCCCGAGGCCAGGCGATCTGGACCGGATTCAATCCATGGGGCTTAAGAAATGGTTGGATGCGCAGCTGCATCCGGAGAAACATGCTGAATCGCCAGTGCTCGAAGAACGGCTGGCACCGTTCGATACCTTGCGAATGAGCATTCATGAGACGTGGGTACATTACCCTTCGCCGCAGCTGATTGCGTCGGTGGCGCGCGGGACTGGCGCGTTGCCGGAGGATCCAGAACTGCGGGCGATTGTGGTGCGGCTGGCTGACCGATATTTGGAAAAGAAGAATCTACCGGCGAATGGGACGCCCGATAAAACAGACGAGCAAGATTTGAATTTGAGAATGCAGCTAGCGGAGATTCTGAAGCCGGAAGCGATTGAAGTGTTGAGAAAAGGAAAGATGGATGAAAAGCGTGCGATATTGCAGACGATTCCGGCGGATAAGTTGGACGATTTTTCCTGGGCGTTGCCGCCGCGTGAACGGCAGCAGTTGATTGGCTTGGCTCCCGTTCCTTTACGGCGGCGGTTGATGCTGTCGGTAAATCCGCAAGGCGTAGTGAAATCGGATCTCTGCGAGGCGAAAATTTTGCGCGCGGTGTATAGCGAGCATCAGCTGCAGGAACTTCTGGTGGATTTCTGGTTCAACCATTTCAATGTCTACATGGACAAAGGCAGCGACCGCTATATTCTGACGAGCTATGAACGCGATGCTATACGGCCACATGTGTTCGGCAACTTTTACGATCTGCTGCTGGCGACGGCGAAGAGCCCAGCAATGCTGTTCTATCTGGATAACTGGGAATCGGTAGCGCCCCAGCAAGCCTCGGGGCGAACGCCGAAAAAGGGCCCCAAACGCGGCTTGAATGAGAACTACGGCCGCGAATTGTTGGAGTTGCACACGCTAGGGGTGGATGGCGGATACACCCAGAAGGACGTGATTGAAGTGGCGCGCTGCTTCACCGGCTGGACCATTGCTAATCCAAAAAAAGGCGGCGAATTTGAATACAACGATAAAGTGCATGATCGTGGACAAAAGGTTGTGCTCGGCCAGGTGATTCCAGCCGGCGGGGGCATGGGCGACGGGTTGAAGGTGCTTGAAATTCTGGCGCATCATCCCGCCACGGCGCACTTCATTTCGTTGCGGCTGGCGCAGCGCTTCGTGGCCGACGCACCGCCGCCGTCGCTGGTTAACCGCATGGCGGATACATTTCTGAAATCCGGCGGGGATTTGCGAAAAGTGGTAGAGACCATGATTTATGCGGGCGAATTTTTCTCCCCGGGCAGTTATCGCGCGAAAGTCAAGACGCCGTTTGAGATGGTGGTCAGCGCAGTGCGCGCCACCGACGCCGATGTGACGTCGGCTTTTCTTTTGAACAACCAGATACAGCGGCTGGGCGAGCCGCTTTACCGTAAAGTTGAGCCCAACGGATATCCGATTGCGAACGCGGATTGGGTGAGTTCGGCCAGTTTGCTCGATCGCCTGAACTTCGCTTTGGCGTTAGCGCACAACAATGTTCCAGGCGTGAAGCTCGATTTGGCCGCTTGGCAAGCGGTTAGCCAGCGAGATCCGATGGAGTTGGCGCGCAGCATTCTAGAACAGGATCCGAGCGAACAAACGAAAGCAGCCATTGAAAAAATGCTGGCGGCCAGAGACCTGCAACTTGAATTGGCGCAGAACGCCAAAGCGGGACCGCCGCAAGTACCGAGCCTGATCGCCGGGTTGAGCTTAGGCTCGCCGGAATTTCAACGACGTTAGGAAATGATTATGCCCACTCGCCGCCTTTTTCTAAAAAGCTCCGCGCTGGCCATGTTCGGCGTAGGCTCCGCGCCGCTATGGCTCTCACGCGCGGTGTACGCTAAGGACGCGCCGCAGCGGCGGAAGATTTTGATTGCCGTGTTTCAGCGCGGTGCGGTAGATGGCTTGAACGTGGTGGTGCCGCATGCCGATGCCGCCTATTATGCGTTGCGGCCTTCCATCGCGCTGCCGCGGCCGAATCGCACGGAATCAACCGTGATCGATCTGGACGGCCATTTTGGTTTGCATCCGGCGTTGCGTTCGCTAAAGCCGTTATGGGATCGCAAGCAACTGGCGATTGTGGAGGCGGTGGGTTCGCCGGATCCGACGCGCTCGCATTTCGATGCGCAGGACTATATGGAATCGGGCACGCCAGGCATGAAGGCCACCTATGACGGGTGGTTGAATCGCGCCTTGTGCCCGGAGCCGAAGCCCTCGCCTGTGCGGGCCGTGAGCCTGGGCGCGGAAGTGGCGCGCACGCTGCGCGGCAAGAATCAGGCGCTGGCTATTGGCAATCTAAACGATTTTCAAGTGAAGGACCAGCGTATGGCTTCGACTTTCGAAAGCTTGTATGGCGTGTCCGGCGATCAAGTTTTGAATACGACCGCACGCGAAACGTTCGACGCGGTGCGTTTGGTGAAGTCTATCGGCGATAGGCCGTATACTCCCGCCAATTCCGCTAAGTACCCTAATGGCCGCTTCGCGCAGAGCTTGCAACAGATTGCGCGCATTATCAAGGCGGATGTGGGGCTGGAGGTGGCGTTTACCGATATCGGCGGCTGGGATACGCACGTGAACGAAGTGGATGCGCAGCCGCATCAAGGAAGGCTCGCCCAGTTGTTGCGGGAGTTTGGCGATGGGCTGGCTGCTTTCGCCTTAGATATGGGAGACCGCATGGAGGATATCACGCTGGTGACAATGTCCGAATTCGGCCGCACGGCGCGTGAAAACGGCGACCGCGGTACAGATCATGGCCATGCCAACGTGATGTTCGCGTTGGGCGGTAATATTCGAGGCGGTAGAGTTTATGGGGAGTGGCCAGGCCTGCAACCGGAACAGCTTTACGAGGGGCGCGATTTGAACGTAACGACGGATTTTCGTGCGGTGTTGAGCGAACTAGTGGCGGGGCAATTGGGCAATTTGGATTTGCGGCATGTGTTTCCGGGATTCGAAGGGATGAAGCCGACGGGACTTCTTGCGGCTTAACTTAGCGCCGGGCGGAAAAGAAATAGCGTCCTTGGCCGAAGTCTTTGTCGGTGCAAATCTCGACAGCCGGGTGAACTTCGATGCCGCGGAATCCGGCAAATTGCAAAGCGTGAATGATGTCGTGCTTTTCGTAGCAGCGTTCTTCCACCACACTTTGACGGCGCTGCCAGCAGTTTCCCGGACCCTTCAGCGTGAACCAGATCAGTTCGGTATGCGCGGTGTGGGTGACGGTATCGTATAAACCGCGCGCTAAACCTACGGAATCGTGGTGAATATTCACCAGCCATTGGTGCAAATCCTGCGCGTACGCTTCTTCGAGGTTCATATCGAACAGGAAGAGGCCACCGGTGATCAAAGCGCTATAAACGCCGCTGAATACGGCGTGCAAATCCTCCAACGACAACATATGGTTCAAGGAATCAAAGGTGGAAATTGCCGCGTCATAAGGTCCGGGAAGCGTTAGGTGCCGCACATCTTGAAGAACCAACTGAGCAGCCGGCAGAGTCTGTTGCGCGATTTCCAGCAAAGCCGCCGAGTTATCGACGCCGGTAACGCGATAGCCCTGCCTGAGCAGTTCGCAAGTGACATGCCCGGAGCCGCAACAAACATCAAGCACGCGCGCATGAGGTTGGATTTTCGCAAAAAACAGGTTTGCCAAAGCCGGTTGAGCCGCCGGCAGATACGAAGAGGCCCAGAGCGCGTGGTACATGGGAGCGATTTCGTCGTAGGAAGATTCAGGCATCCTTGAAAGGCTTCTCCTATTTATGCACGGTTCACTAGGGCCACTAGATAAAATGGGGCTCGCGTTTATGCATATCAAGGAATTGTTCGACCTTACGGACCGGGTCGCGATTGTCACGGGCGGTTCCACGGGATTGGGAAAGCAGATGGCCGAAGCGCTGGCGGAAGCGGGCGCCAAGCTGGTTCTTTGCGCACGCAATAAAGAGCGCTGTGACTTAGCGGCCGCCGAATTGCGGGAAACGGGAGCGGAGGTTTTATCACTAGGCTGTGACGTAAAGAAGCTTGAGAGCATTCAGCGCGTAGTGGATGAAACAATGGCACGCTTGGGCGCTCTAGACATTTTGATCAACAACGCGGGCACTTCCTGGGGCGCGCCGATTGAGGAGATGAAGCTCGAACAGTGGAATAAAGTGATGGACACCAACATGACAGGCGCGTTTCTGTTCTGCCAGGCGGTGGGCAAAATCATGGTTCCGAGAAAGCGCGGGAAGATTATCAACATTGCTTCCGTTGCCGGATTGCGCGGCTCGCCGCCGGATTTTCAGGCGATCGGCTATCAGGCCAGCAAAGGTGCGCTGATTACGTTCACCAAAGACTTGGCCTGCAAATGGGCGATGCACAACATTCACGTGAATGCGATTGCGCCGGGATGGTTTCCAACGAATATGTCGGGCGCGGTGATCGAACGAAATCAGGAAGGCCTGCGGCAGAGAATACCGCTGAAACGTTTTGGCGATGAACACGATTTGAAAGGCGCGGCTGTTTTTCTGGCGTCGACGGCTTCCGACTTCGTCACTGGCCATACGCTGGTGGTTGATGGCGGCCAGACCGCCTGGTGAGGAGTAATGCTGATCGATACCGACCCAGTGCGGCAAGGCGAAGAGTTGGATGTGGCAGCGCTTGCGCGTTACCTGCGGGGCAAAATTCCAGGCGCGGAAAGCGTAGCCAAGGTGGAGCAGTTTCCCAAAGGCCATTCGAATTTGACCTATTTGGTGGAAGCGGGCGGGTGCGAATATGTGTTGCGGCGGGGACCTTTGGGACCGGTGCCGCCGAAAGCGCACGACATGGCGCGCGAATATCGTGTTCTAGCGGCGGTGCATCCACACTTTCCGGAAGCGCCGCGGGTGTTTCATCTGTGCGAAGATCCGTCGGTAATTGGTGGGGTCTTCTTTTTAATGGAGCGGCGGCGGGGTCTGGTGTTGCGCGACGCGATTCCCGACGAAATTTTGCCGGCCGCCGATTATGCGCGGCGCATCAGCGAGGCTTTTGTTCGGTGCCTCGTTCGGCTGCACAAGATCGACGTGGTGGAAACGGGCTTGCTGGCACTGGGGAAGCCGGAAGGGTTTCTGGGACGCCAGGTGGAAGGTTGGGCCGAGCGCTGGCGGCGAGCGAAGACCTCGGAGATTCCCTCGATGGACAGTGTGATCCGCTGGCTACGCGAACGACTGCCCACATCCGGTGAGCCAACGCTGGTACATAATGACTACAAGCTCGACAATGTGATGCTCCCGTTGGACGGCGATGATCGCATCGAAGCGGTATTGGATTGGGAGATGACCACGGTGGGCGATCCGCTGGCTGATTTAGGTTTGACGCTTTGTTATTGGCTGGTGGACGGGTTGAATGGGCCATCGGTGACTCAACAGCCTGGCTGGTATTCGCGGGAAGAGTTGGTGAATCGTTATGCGGAGTTGAGTGGGAGGGATATCTCGGATATTGGTTATCACGAGGTGCTGGGTGTCTTTAAGCTGGCGGTCATTTTGCAGCAGATTTATTTTCGCTTTCGGCGCGGGCAGACTAGCGACAAACGGTTCGAGAAATTCGACGAGCGGGTAGCGGCCTTGATCCAAAGAGCGGAGCGCCTGGCGGAAAAAAGCTGCTAGCTGGAAGCCCTCGCGGTACTGCGAGTCACCTGCTTGTGATAGAGCAAGACTCTGCTGCCGGAGCGCGCGAGAGCAAGGTCGATTCGGCGAAGGCCCAGGGCTTCTTCGATTTCACCATGGCGTTCTGGCGGCGCGAAAAATGTTAGGAAGCCCCCACCGCCCGCGCCTAATAGCTTGCCGCCAATGGCTCCCGCCAAGCGCGCCTTTTCGTAAAGACTGTCGATCTCGCTGTTGCTGACAGCGGGATGAATCGACCGCTTAAGACACCAACCTTCATGCATGACTTCACCCAGAGCATTGATATTGCCATTGTTCAACTCAGTTCGAAGTTGCCAGGCAAGCTTCACCATACGCTGAAGTAATGATTGGGTTGCTTCGCTCTTTTCCGTGAGTGCGGTTTGTTCCGCCAGAATGGTGGAAGCTTGGCGAGTTTGACCCGTGTAGAAAGTCACCAGCGACGACTCGAGTTGGAGAAGCTTATCGCCTGAGCATAGAATCGGTTCCACGATCACACTGTCATCGGGCTCAAAACGGATGAAATTCAAGCCGCCGAAAGCGGCGGCATACTGATCTTGTTTGCCGATCGGCTCACCGCATAGGTCAATTTCAATCCGGCAGCTCTGTTCGGCCAGATCGCCGGGCGAAATATAACTAGACTGATAAGCATGCAAGGCGAGTAGAAGCCCGGTGGTGAATGAGCTTGAAGAGCCGAGGCCGGTTCCCTTCGACGGAATATCGGCTATCGAAGTGATCTCAACGCCGCCGGGTATGGACAACTCCCGCAGCGCGGCGCGCACAAGTGGATGTTCTACTTGATCGACCGACTTTACCTCTTCTGTCCTTGAGTAACTTAGGCGTATCCAGTCGTCGAATTTCTTGTTGACAGTGACGTAGACATATTTGTCAATGGTGGTGCTCAAGACCGCTCCGCCAAATCTCCGATAGAAGCTGCGCATGTCGCTGCCTCCACCGGCGAAACTAACCCGGAGCGGAGTCTCGGTAATAATCATTGTGGTCCTTGCTCCCACTCAAGAATGCGTTTCACAGCGTGGGAAACATCCTGGCAAACCAAGTCGGGTGAGCTTCTGAGCGGCTTGTCTTGATGGCCCGTTTGCACCAACACCGAGCGAATGCCGAATGTGCGCGCGGCCTCGATATCATCGGCGCTATCGCCGATCATCCATGATCGGGGGATGTCAACATTCAGTTCGGCGGCGGCCTTCTCAAAGAGCCCTATGTTCGGTTTCCGGCAGTCGCAACAGACTTTGAGCTCTGGACGTTCGCCCGGATAGCCCTTGTCAGGGTGATGAGGGCAGTAATAGATGCCGTCCACAAAGGCATGGCTCTGCCCCAACAGCCATTCGAATTTATTGTGAATCAGCCGGAGCTCGCTTTCCGAACAATCCCCACGCGCGATAACGGGCTGGTTCGTCACCACTATTGCGAGACGCGAATTCTCATTCACCGCCCGGACAGCCTCCGCGGCCCCCGGCAGCAACTCCATTTCATTCGGCGATTTAATCCAGCGCGAGTCGAAATTAAGGGTGCCATCCCGGTCAAAGAATATCGCAGCCTTCTTGCAACGCAAGGACGACGATTGAATGCGTCCAGCGCGGTAATGCTCCCTGATGCGCAGGACTCGATCGGGCGTACCTGCGTCTTTTATGTACTCGCGGCTGACATAGCCCGAAATGCGGCCTCCCGCCGAGATCATTTCAGGGAAAAGATGCTTGGCAAAATCGAAGGGATGATTCAAGGTGGCGTGCCGTTCATACCAGGGCTGAAGTGCCTGCTTGCGGACGATATACAGGGCAGCGTTGACCAGATTTCTGTAATAGTGCCCTGTTGGATGAGGATAGAGATGCAGTTTGGTGACGCGATTTGTGGCATCTACTTCAACAAGGTCGGAATCTTGAGGATGATCGTTCGGATGGAGAAATACCGTGACTGCAACGCCAGCGGAATGATGCGAGTGCATTCTCCGCAAGTCGACATTGAGCATCGTGTCTCCGTAAAAGACGAAAAAATTGTCATGCAAGTGGTCGAACGCTTCGAGTACAGCGCCGGCCGTGCCCAGCGGTTTCGATTCGCGATGGTACTTGATGGAAACGCCCCATTGCTTTCCATCGCCGAAATATGCTTCGATGGCTTCGGCTCCATAGCCGGTTAGCAACAAGACATCTTCGATCCCATTTTCTTTCGCAAGGATGATCTGGTGTTCAAGCAATGGTTTGCCGCCGATATCCACCATTGGCTTCGGCAAATTGCCAGTTAGTTCTTTGAGACGGGTCCCTTTTCCTCCAGCAACGATAACAGCTTGCATTTAGCCTTTCGGGAGGAGGGCATCAAACTCTTGGTGGATCTCGACCACCGAGCGCTCTATGGCTTGCGCCGAGGTCAACGACGGAGACCAGCCTAGCCCGCGCAGTTTATCAATGGAATACCAAAATCTCGGGACGTCCCCTACCCAACCTCTGGATCCACCAGTGAAACGAACCGGCAGAGTAGGAGCAGCTTTTTGCGAAACGGCGAAAGCAATCTGCCGTACGGTCGTGCCTTCGTCGGGAGGACCAATATTAAACAGATTCAGCGGTTCGTGGGATTTATCGTAAATCGTCAGCATGGCATCAATCAGCTCAGACACATGCAGGTACGGCTTTTGCTGGGTGCCATCTCCCAGTACCTCTAAGTCGACGGGATGGCGGCTCAGTTTGGTGAGCAGGTCGAAAATGATGCCGTGGGTGGCGCGCGAACCAACTACATTCGGGAAACGGAAAATCCAAGCCCGTTCCAAAAAGCTTTCGACGGCCGCACTGATGACTGCTTCCGATGCAAGCTTCATCGCGCCGTAATTCGAAATGGGAGTTAAGGGGCCGGTATCCTCTGTGAGCGCCTTATTGTGGACGCCATAAACGGCCGAGGTAGAGGCAAACGCGATCTTGCTTATTTTGA
>Ga0182012_10003057_pt1 | contig 17904 bp, 13 predicted proteins | sample 612S2SmetaG_FD_120486 | JGI IMG/M metagenome (GOLD analysis project Ga0182012, IMG submission 120486) | Permafrost microbial communities from Stordalen Mire, Sweden - 612S2S metaG | ecosystem: Environmental > Terrestrial > Soil > Wetlands > Permafrost | place: Sweden: Stordalen | collected...
TGAGGGCTTCACGCCGGGCACGGCAGGGATGTGGTCGCCGTCCGCGGTGAGGACGATGGCGGTGAGGCCGGGGATATCGATGGTGTCGCCCGGGTGGACGATGCGGCGGGGCTTGCCTTCGATGGCCTTCAAATAGGCGGCGTAGTCGTGGCGGGTGATGTCGGAATCTTCGCGGTTGGGGCCGTGGTCAAGGAACTCGCCAATGGGGACGCGCTGGACGAGCTCGGGGATGCCGCCTACGTGGTCGACATGAAAGTGAGTGATGAGCACGTGGTCGATGCGGGTGATGCCGGCGTCGGCCATGGCGGCCTGGATGCGGGAAGCGTCGCGGCCGGCGTTGCCGGGCCAGCCGGTGTCGACGAGGAGCGATGCGTGGGTTGCCGTGTCGACCAGCAGCGTGGACTGGCCGCCTTCGACGTCGATGGTGTAGATGAGCAGGTGGTGTGCCGCATTCGCCTGGGCGCGGGCGACCTGTGGGAGCGGGAGCAGGGCAACACAGCAGATGAGGATGGACAGGCTCGGCAAAAGCCGGCGGCGAAGATGTACGAGGCGGGAATCGGCGGGAATTCGCATGTGCGAAAAAGTGTACACGCTAAGAGGGTTGGAGGCGAAGGGCTGTTTGTTGTGGCCGAGGGCGCCGTTGCGGGTGTTGCTGGTGTAAACTGATCAAGACCCCAAAAGCCGGTTCGCTCAAGCGGACCGGCTCGATTGTGTCGGGACGTGGCTCAGCCTGGTAGAGCACTCGCTTGGGGTGCGAGGGGTCGGCAGTTCAAATCTGCCCGTCCCGACCATTATTAGAATCAACAGCTTAGAAGGATTGCCCTCCAAGGGGAAATTGTAAGGCGAGTAGTCAATTTACGCAAGGATTCTCGCCTCTTTTCCGCCCGCTTTGCCCATTCAGAATACGGATGACCCTCTGTTAAACCGAATCCATATTCTTCAACTCGCACTCCCAAATCGTGAGAACGTCCCAACCCGCAATTTTCAACTCTTGTAGGTGACGGGTGTCCCGCTCTTGATTGCGTTTCAGCTTAGGTGGCGTTGGCCGCGAATATGTGGTTATCAGAGGGCAACATTCATTAAAGATCCAGGATTAAACCAGCTCTCAATCATGCATCGTTGGCCGAACAGCCAAACTCAGAATGAATTGCCAAACTGAACTTGAATTTCAGTCTCCCAGTTACCAGCCCAATCGGAATAAAGCATAAAGTGGCGCCAAGCGCCAAGTTGTGCTTTGTTTTTCGCTCAGTCCGGGTGAACCGTGTCCTGATTATCGAACCGCGTGTACTTGTTGATGAAGTTCAGATAAACGGTATCCGTCGGGCCGTTGCGCTGCTTGGCGATGATGATCTCGGACTTGGCCTTGTCCGCCTCGGACATCTCCTCGGTGCGGTTGTAGTAGGCCTCGCGGTGGATGAACGCCACCACGTCGGCATCCTGCTCAATCGACCCTGACTCGCGCAAGTCGCTGAGCAGAGGACGCTTGTCGTCACCACGCCGTTCGCTTGCACGGGAGAGCTGCGACAACGCTACGACCGGCACGTGGAGCTCTTTTGCCAGGGCTTTTAAGCCGCGTGAGATAGCAGAAACCTCCTGCGTCCGGTTCTCGTAGTTCTTTTTCCCCGACGATGGCACAGTGGCCGACATCAGCTGCAGGTAGTCGACCACGATCAGATCGAGGCCGCCATGGGTCTGCTTCAGACGCCGCGCCTTGGCGCGCATTTCAGACAGGGAAATGCCGGCGGAATCGTCGATGAACATGCGGGACTCGACTAGCTGGCCCAATGCATTCTGCAGCTTGGCGTGGTCTTCCTTGCCCAGAAATCCAGTCTGGAGCTTGCGCTGGTCGACCCACGCCTGCGAGGCGAGCATGCGGCGCAGCAGCGACTCTTTGCTCATTTCCAGGCTGAAGACAGCCACAATTGCGTTGTGGTTCACGGCGGCGTTCTGGGCGATGTTGATGGCGAAGGCGGTTTTGCCCATCGACGGGCGCGCGGCGATGATGATCAGCTCGTCCTTCTGGAGGCCGCTGGTAAGTCGGTCGAGGTCAGTGAAGTCGGTGGCCAGGCCAGTGACTTCGCGGCTCTGCTTGTACAGGTTGTCGATGCTTCCAAAGGAGTTCTGGACGATCTGGTCAAGGGACTGAAAGCCGTAACTGATACCCTTTTCGCTGACTTCCATCAGCTGGGCCTCGGCTGCGCCCAGGACATCGAGGGCGGACTCGGACTGGTCCACAGCGCGGGCAATGGCCATGGAGCAGATGCCCATGAGCTTGCGAAGCAGGCTCTTGTCTTTGACGATGCGGATGTACTCGTCGATCACCGGCCGGCGCGGCAGGCCTTCCGTAAGAGACGCCAGATAAGCAACGCCGCCAACGGCCTCGATTTCCTTGAACTTAGCCAGTTCGTGCGACAGGGTGACGATGTCGACGGCACGCTGGTTATTCATCAACTCCGTCATGCGCATGAAGATACGGCGATGGGAGTCGAGTGAGAAATCTTCAGAATCGAGCTTTTCGGCAGCTTCGGAGTGGGATGAATTGTCCAGCAAAATGGCGCCGAGAATGGTCTTCTCAGCCTCGACATTCGCGGGCATTCCCTGTTCAAGAGTAAGGTCTGGGATGGTGGCCATAATGGGCGAATTCCATTTCGTAGATTTCGACTTTTGTCGAGAAACTTCTTGAACTTGAGTCTAGGCGAATTCCAATTATGGAAAACACATCTCTAATTAGAACAACGTCCCAAGTCATTGAATTAGTTAATAGATTCGCCCCGAAGGGCTGCGGAAAACAACCCGGTATTTCCCGCAGCAGTCGCCTCTGCGCCATCATGATGCACTTTCTGCGGGCTTAGACCTTATATGGCCACAAGTCATGTATATGATTCTGAATATGGAAGTGAGCATCGCAAAGGCGGAAAACCGGCTGCCCGCACTGATTCGGGCGGTCGAGAGCGGGGAGCAGGTTGTGATTACCAGCGATGGGCGTCCTGTTGCCCAGCTAGTAGCGCCTCCGCCCGAGCACCGGAAGGCACGTTTTGGAGGTATGAAGGGCCGCATCCGCCTGTTGCCCGGCTGGGACGAGCCTATCACTGAGGAGGAACTTCTGGGCGAGAAGAGTTGAACGAGCAAGGCCATGCACGCGGCTCTCTTCTCCAATGGCACAGCCGCGCTCACCTTCCGTAAGGGCGAATTGCGGCTCCGCAGCCCACTTCCCAGAGATGCCGCTCTATGCCGTCGGCAGGTTTTCCATAGCTCCAAACTCCGAAGACTTCGTGGGCGCGGACTCTGTGGGCTTCCAGCGGAGGATGGGCTTTCTTGCCGCTTGAACCTCGTCCAGCCTGGACACGCGGGTCGAATGCGGCGCGGACTTTACTAACTCCGGAGTTTCTTCCACTTCTTTGGCGATGGCGCGCATGGCGCTAATAAAAAGGTCCAATTCTTCCAATGATTCGCTCTCGGTGGGCTCGATCATCAGGGCTCCGTGGACAATGAGCGGGAAGCTGACCGTGTAGGGGTGAAAGCCGTAGTCGATGAGGCGCTTGGCGATGTCGCCTGTCTTCACTCCCTTGGCGGCCTGGCGCTTATCGCTGAAGACAACCTCGTGCATGGAAGCGGTTTTGTAGGGGAGCTCGTAGAGGTCTTCAATGCCGTGGCGAATGTAGTTCGCGTTGAGGACGGCGTCTTCGGTGGTCTGCCGCAAGCCGTCGGGACCGTTGGCGAGGATGTACGCCAGCGCGCGGATGAACATGCCGGTGTTGCCGTAGAAGGCGCGGACCCGGCCAACAGACTCAGGCCGATCATACTTCCAGGTGAGCTGGCCGTCTGAATTGCGCACCAGCACGGGAATGGGCAGGAACGGCTCAAGAAACTTCTTGCACGCGACCGGGCCCGAGCCGGGACCGCCGCCGCCATGGGGCGTGGAGAAAGTCTTGTGCAGGTTGAGGTGCATCACGTCGACGCCGAAGTCGCCGGGGCGAGCCTTGCCGACCAGCGCATTCATGTTGGCGCCATCCATGTAAAGCAGGGCGCCCTTGGCGTGGAGGATGTCTGCAATCTTGTGGATCTGGCTTTCGAAAACTCCAATTGTCGAGGGGTTGGTGAGCATCAGCGCAGCGGTTTCTTCGTCCACTTGGCGGGCCAAGGCTTCGAGGTCGATGCCGCCTTCCGCGTTGGACTTCAGGTTCTCAACCGAGTAGCCGCAGATGGCTGCCGTGGCTGGATTGGTGCCGTGGGCGGAGTCGGGGATGAGGATCTTCTTGCGCGGATTTCCCTGCGACTCATGCCACGCGCGGACGAGCAGGATGCCGGTAAATTCGCCGTGAGCGCCGGCCGCTGGCTGCAGGGTGATCGTGTCCATTCCGGTGATTTCGATGAGGCACTTCTGCAGCAGGGCGATCACTTCAAGGATGCCCTGGGCGCGGTCGTCGGGACGGTAGGGGTGCGCCTCGGCCAGGCCCTCGATGCGCGCGACCAGCTCATTGACGCGCGGGTTGTACTTCATGGTGCAGGAGCCGAGCGGGTACATGCCGAGATCGATGGCGTAATTCCAGGTAGAGAGCCGTGTGAAGTGGCGGATGATCTCGATCTCGCTCAGCTCGGGCAACAAGCCTGGAGTCTTGCGATGAGCGTCGCCGAGCAGTGCGGCTGGATCGACAGCTGGCACGTCGAGCGGCGGCATTTTGTAGGCGCGCTTGCCTGGCGAAGATTTCTCGAAGACCAGGGACTCGTTCTGCGTCTGGTGAGGACGTACCTTGCCGAGGGTGGTGCGGGGGGTGGTTGCAATCGTTGCCATTCGTATTCCTCGCTATCTCTTCATGCATCGCAACTTTCCTTGTATTGCGACTTCGTGCCTTGTAACAGAGGGGACAATCTTAGCCCTGTCTCGAATCTTCGTGCCTTGTACCAGAGGGATTAGTCTTTGCCCTGTCCCGAACCTTCTGCCTCGTAACAAGGGGATTAATCTTAGCCATGTCTCGAATCTTCTGCCTTGTAACAAGGGCACGGCTTCAGCCGGGCCGCCAACTACTTCAATAGAATTGATGGGGCTTTAGCCCCTGCCCCGAACTCATGCGAAAGCCGATGAGAGAACCGCCCCTTGACGAACTGCATGGCCTTTTCGATCGTCATGTCGCCGGCCACCTCAATCAGGAGGTGAACGTGATCCGGCATGACAACGAAATCAAGCAGCTTGAATTTGCGCTCCGCGACAAGCGAACGCAGCACATCGACGAGCAACTCCGCATTGCGCTCCGATTGTAGGAGCCGTTTCCTCATCGCCGTCTTCGTCGTAACGAAAAAAGTCCGAGAGGGGTTGAGGATGCTGGCTGCGGAAGCATTTCTGGCGGGATGCGCCATGGCAGGGGCTAAAGCCCGTCCTCCTCTCTGCTGCTGTTGCGGCCCGGCTAAAGCCGTGCCCTTGTTACAAAGCTGGCTCTTGAATACCATCAATATCTTCTCTGAAACGCAGTCGATCCAGCTCCTCCGGATCGACAAGTGCATTTATTCTGGTTGCGCGGCCGACGTTGATAGCCAATCGGGATTCACTCACACTCAACTGCCTATCTACAATTTCAAGTTCTTCGGCCAGCCTCCAAGCCTCCGCGCGGGTACCAAAGAGCTTTCGCCAGGTTCGCCCTTCTGATCGAATTCGAAGCACAAAGCCATTGCTCGGATATGCATCCAATGTGACCTCAATGATGGGAATAGTTCTCATAGCTAGGCTTCCTCCAGCGCGTGGTTGAGATGGGCTTCCTATGCCTCCACCGGGGCGGTTGCGACGATGTTTGCCGCGGTGTCGATTTGTTCTTTGCTGATGACTTCGGTGGTGCACCATAGCGTGGCGTTGGGCAGTTCGGGATACCAGCGGCTTAATGCAACACCACCTACGATCTTGCCGTCGATCAAACGCTGGCTCAACGATGCCGGTTCCTCCTGCGTTTCCAAAACGAATTCGTGGAACCTTGGCGCTCCACCAAATAGGATTTTTGATCCCGGAAGGGCAGCGAAGGTCTTTGCGGCGTAATCGGCTTTGGCCAGGTTGTGCTCGGCTAACTCGCGGATGCCTTCCTTCCCATAAATGGTCAAGAAGATGGTGGCCATCAGTGCTACCAATGCCTGATTGGTGCAGATGTTTGAGGTCGCTTTCTCGCGGCGGATATGCTGCTCGCGGGTAGAAAGCGTCAGGACAAAGCCGCGATATCCGTTGGAATCAACCGTCTGTCCGACCAGACGGCCGGGCATCTGGCGCAGGTACTGCTCCTTCGCCGCAATGACTCCACAGAAGGGACCACCATAGCTTAGGGCCACGCCAAACGACTGCGCTTCCATGCTGACGATGTCCGCTTCAACCGGCGGGCGGACAACGCCGAGGGAAATTGCCTCCGCGATGGACACGATGAGCAGTGCGCCCTTGGCATGAGCGATGGCAGCAATGGCCGGAATGTCCTCGATGACTCCGAAGAAATTGGGGCTCTGCACCAGAACGGCAGCGGTCTCACTCGTGACCTGCGCCTCAAGCGCGGCCAGATCCACGCGGCCCGTCTCCCGGTCGTAGCCAACCAGAGTCGACGGCAGGCCCTGGTGCTTGGCGTAGGTGGCCAACACTTCGCGATACTCCGGATGCACGGTCGACGCGACGACGGCCTTGTGGCGGCCGGTAACGCGGACGGCCATCATCACAGCCTCCGCCGCGCCGGTCGAGCCGTCATACATGCTGGCATTGGCCACGTCCATGCCGGTGAGTTCGGCAATCATGGTTTGGAACTCGAAGATAGCCTGCAGCGTGCCTTGCGTAATCTCAGCCTGATAGGGGGTATAGCTGGTGAGAAACTCGCCGCGCTGGACCAGCGAGTCGATGATCACGGGCCGGTAATGGCGATAGGCGCCGGCGCCGAGAAAGCTTGTGTAGCGCGTGGTGTTCTGCGATGCGGCAGCCTTGAAATAGTCGATAATCTCGCTTTCCGCGTGTTGGCGAGGGACGTCGAGGTCGCGTTCGAGGCGGTACTCGGCGGGGATCACGGAGAAGAGATCGTCAATGGAAGCTGCGCCGATGTCGGCGAGCATTTGTGTTCGTTCGGCGGGCGATTTTGGCAGGTAGCGCATGGATTCCTTTTCTAGAAGCAGGGACTAAGGGACCAAGGACTAGGGACTAGAGGTTTGGGCCGCAGCGACTTCATCATCGCTCCTAGCATTCGACCAACTTCATTGCATAAGTCCTCTGATGTTTGGAGCATTTCCTTCGAGCCAAAGCCCAACGCTTTTGAAATAACAATTTGTGTCTCTACTTCAGAATTGGAACCGCGCGCATGACCGAGGAATTGAACATACTCTCCCTTGGTTGCGCGGCCATATCCTTCTGCGATGTTGCTGGCTACGGATACGGAAGCTCTTCGTAATTGATTCGTGAGCCCAAACTTCTCGGATTCAGGGAAACGGGACGTGAGCTGATAAACAGCGAGGGTCATTTCAATAGATCGCTGCCAAACGGAGAGATTTCTGAACGATTCGCCCAAGGTCTACTCCTTGCACTCCAGCTGTCTAGTCCCTAGTCCCTCAGTACCTAGTCCCTCTAGGATCACTGTTCTTCCGCGATAAATGCTTCATAAGCCGCAGCGTCGAGGAGTTTCTCGAATTCCGCTGGATCGGAGAGCTCTACTTTAATGATCCAGGTTTCATGGGGGGCCTCATTGATCTTGTCGGGCGAGGACTTGAGCTCGTCATTCGTGGCTGTAACCTTGCCGCTGACAGGCGAATAGAGGTCGCTGACGGCCTTCACGCTCTCAACGGAGCCAAAGGTCTGGTTGGCGGTGACAGCGTCGCCGACCTTGGGCACGTCGACGTAGACAATGTCGCCCAGGGAGTTCTGGGCGTAGTCGGTAATGCCAATGGTGCCGATGGCGCCATCAAGCTGGATCCATTCATGCTCGCGGGTGTAGCGGTAGTTCGCAGGGTAGGCCATGGGCTACTTCTCCTTGAAGAAGTAGTGTACGGTGCCAGGGAGGGTTGGGAAAAGTCAGCAGCAAAAAGTAGCCACTGCCCTTAATCTCTATTCCCTATTCCCTCGTCCTTGTCTTATCCATCATCCCGGAACATCGCATGGGGAATCAGCCTTCGGTAATCCTCCTGGTGCGCCCCATCCAGGCAGGCCTCGATAATCTTTTTCCCCAGCGGATCGAGGTCCGGCACCAGGAACTGCTTGAGCTCCGCCGCAAAGAACTCCCGCCACTGCCGCGCACCTTCCTCGTACACGTCCATCCCGCCCTGAATCTGCTCTTCCACCGCCAGAAACACGCGTGGAATCATCGATCCTTCAATGCGGAGCTGGTGCGGAATATATCCCAGCAGCGGGCAGATCGCCTCGCCCACCTGCTCCCGTGCAAACTTGGCGCTGCCACGCCGGGCAAGATACTCGCGCGCAATCCACTCCGCCATGAAACCGACTTTCCAGGCTCCAATGTGCTGATTCGGCAGCAGTACATAGCGCGTCTCCGGCGTGTCGACAATCTGGTGCAGCAACAGGTTGGCCTGGTCGACGCGGCGCCCAGTTGCGAACGCCCAATACGACCCCACACCCTCCGACTGCATCCCCGCGCCTTTCTGCGTTTGAATGCTTGGATTGGCGTGCCCGCGCGGGGCTACCAGCCTCCAAAGCCATGCCAACGCTGGGCTTAGAACATGCAGCATGGCCAGAATTCCGTAGAGCTGGCTGTCGCGATGCGTTGCCGGACAGCGCACGCCAAAGCTCCTGACATCCACTCGCTGCGGGCCGTCCAGAATGTCCTCAAGCATACGTCTCGGCAAAATCACCCGCGGATTGGGGCACAGCTTACCCGGTGCGTCTTCCACATGCTCCCAGGTAAGGCAGGTGCCGCCCGGCACTATGTAGTGGTTCAAGAAAATCAACGGCTCTGGCGGATCGATGCATAGCCGCTCCAGGTTCGGCGCAGTTCCGTAGCTGTGAATGTGGTCGACACGCACGAACCATCCATTTTCCGCATCCGCTACCGTCAAGCGCCCACTGTTTCCCTGGTATTTCGGATGAGCGCAAGCCATATCGTCCGCAATCGGTCGCAAGTGGCAGGCCTCTGGTAGGTTCAGGGTCCGGGTTTCCTTCGTCACCACGTTGGTCCCGAGGAGCAGCCGCCCGTCTTCCATGCGGTGGATATGCTCCGTCATCTCGCTCTTACCGCCGCCGCTGGCGCCTTCGTGCATCAAGATCAACTGGTTCTCGTAGGGAGTCACCACGGCAACCGCGGCGCAATGGTTGGTCGTCCAGCCCTCGTGCTCGCCCTTGTCCAGCAGCATGGAGTAGACGCCCTTTTTCGCGCTCGGACCCGGATAGAGGTTGTACGCAAATATCTCCTGATGGGTGGCCTGACGGTCGTGAACCACCACCTGCCGCCCGCCAAAATGCGTGTGCCGGAACGGTGGCGCCACAAACAAAACTCCGCCCGTCACTTCGAAGTCTGCACGGACCTGGCTGCGCGGAATCATCCCCTGAAGATCCGCCAGTGCCGCCGCAAAAAATGCCGCCTGACGCGGCACAATCAGCAGGCTCCCATATCCCAGCGCGTCTGTTCCCGCATAAAACGGCATTGCGACGAGTTCCTGGGTCTTGAGCCAGTCGAGGGTCGCAGCCCGAGTCTTTTCAAATTCCTCGCCGAACCGCTCTTTATATGTAGGCTTATCTGTCGGCAGTTGGTCCCCAATCACCATTGCATCCGGATCGCGCCGGCGCATTGCCGGATCGGGAAAATTGATCGCCAGGCCATTCCGCGCCTTGGTAATGACCGCTTCCACAATCCGCCCTGCACCAGGCGCCTGAAACACAGCTTCGTACTGGCCATGGTCGTCCCGGTTGCCCAGCGTCCAGTCCGTATCTCCGGAAGACCGACCCAACGCCCAGTCCATCAGCTGCGCCCGCGTCTCAGGCGTCTGCACCAGCGGCGCTGCATTTAACACCTCGCGAACCGATTCGGGCAGTTTCAGTTCCGCCCACCCCGCTTGAAAATCGACAAACCCGCCTTCAACCGCTGCTGTAGCCATAACTTGCAACTCACTTTCAGGGAAGAACCGCATACGAGAACCCCGCAACCACCAAAAGGGGTTCAAGATTTTTATCTCATTCGCCTACAGACCTGGCAGTGCGCCACGTCACGTTGATGAACGGGCTGGAGATCGTGGTTTCCCACCCTTTCGACAGAAAAAAGTCGAAAGGATGGGGCACGGAGCATCGGAGGCGAACCGAAGACTCCGGATCACAAATAAAATCGCGACGATGGAGATGTCATTCGCCTGGGAGACAAGGCCCAGAAACGATGACTCTCCTTCGTCGCGAGGAAGGTCACAGAGACAAACTATGTTTTAACGAAATTAAACACTGAAGAATCGCGCAATAGCGGCCGGACTGCTGCGTCCTGACCGCTATCGTTACGACTGAAAACCCTCACCCACAAGCGCCAGGAGATTTACTGGCCGGAAACCGGTTCGCTCCCCAATACGAGGCTGACTTTGGCCAGATTGATTGTGACGAGAACGTTGGCTCCGCCCTGGGTATTCGTGGTTACGCCGTTGTTGTCGTGCTTCTGATCGACAACCTTCGCCGGTACCGTGACCAAGGTCTTTCCGTCCCGTAGCAGGCTGACCTGAGCATCTGCGCCCGTACCTGTCCAGGTCACTTTGCAATCGCCCGCTGGAATCTGCGTCGACCCAACTGTCACAGCTGCAGCGAGGTTCACGGTTTGAGAATTCTTGGCCGCGAAGGCCGGAACGGACAACAGTGCGAGTAACATGGCAAAACCAAAGAAACGCTTCATATGTATCTCCTCAAGTGCCTCGCGCTTTCGCTCTGTCGCATAAGGCAATACGAGTATTACACTACGATTGGCAAGTTTTGAACCTTAAGAATTCTTAAGACCTGTGTGCAGGCTCGATAAACAAAGGCGATTCGCATTATCGCGTAATCGTTGCGTTGAAAAGAGGAATCGAAATTTTAACGCGCAACCCAGGCGACGCGTTTTCCGCGCAGATGCTGCCGTGATGCACTTGCATGGCTCTTTTGGCGATAGATAATCCCAATCCCGATCCGCCGCCCGTTGCATCGCGCGCCTCTTCAACGCGGAAGAACGGATCGAATATGCGCGCAAGGGCGTCGTCAGGAACTCCTGGGCCGTAATCGCGAACTGTAATATGCGCGGCGCCAGAATCTTCACCGAGCAACACGTCGATTGTGGAATGTTTGGGCGCATAGCGAATTCCGTTGCGCAGCACGTTTTCTACGGCGCGCCGCAGCAATTCATGGCTACCCAGAACTTCGCCCCTCAGCTGGCCGTTCACTGCAACGCGACAGGAGCGAGCCTCGGCCTCAAGTGAGCAATCGTGAATCACTTCATCCAGGATGTCGGCGGTGCGCACCACCGTCGCGCCTTGAATAGCAGGATCGCCTTCAATGAAAGTGATCTCGACGATATCGGCCACAAGCGAGGTGATGCGGTCCACATCGCGCTCAATGCGATCGAGCGCCGCATTGCTGTCGCAAGATGTTCTGGCCAATCTGGTAGCAAATTTCAGCCGTGCGAGCGGCGACCTGAGTTCGTGCGATATATCTCCGAGCAGCCTTCGCTCGCTTACAATCAACCGCTCCAGCCGTTCCGCCATCTCGTTGAAGGAGCGTCCCAGTTGTCCAATCTCATCGTGCCGATTGGTATGCACGCGCACCGAAAGATCGCCTTGTCCGAATTGCGCGATCGAAGCCGCTATCCTGCGGATTGGTGACACGACGCCGGCCGAGGCCAGCCAGCACAGCGCTCCCGTGGCTCCAATGACCAGGAAATAATAGGGTAGAAACGTCCAGATATGCGGCCGGTTCTCCAGCCCCACTGCGGCAAACCAGTACTGCCCGTCCGCCGAGCGATGCGAAATGATCCAACGGCCATGTGTCTGGTTGCGCCACTTGGTGGATGGAGGAGGAGGTAGCAGCTCAGCTCTGTTCTCGCCTGAAACCAGATCGATACCGTGCGAGTCCAGCAGATAGTGTGTTGACCCTGCGAAGATGCGGTCCAAGTTTGCAAGATAGTCGACAAGCGCTTTTTGTCCACCGTGTTTCAACGCAGTCCGCGCGCTTTCCAGTTGCAATTCGTCGAATTGCTCAAAAAGAGGGTTGAACGCGTTCTGCTCCATTCGATTCGAGATCGCTCGAAACACCAGAAAGGAGAGCGAAAGGGTGGTCACCATCGCCACCAGCACGCCGTAATAAAGCGTCTTCATTGGCCAAGGTTTAAGTCGTTCCAGTAAATACATACCCAACTCCCCGAACCGTGCGTATCAGGCTTCGGCCGCTCTCAAGCTTCTTGCGTAAATGACTTATATGGACATCGAGAAAGCGATCGTACGGTGTTGCCTCTCGTTCGAACAGCGCTGCCGTGATCTCGTCTCGCGAAACAACCTTGCCGGCCGAGCGCATCAGCATTTCCAGCAGATCGAACTCCATTGCAGTCAGCTCGACCGGCAAACCCACGCTCCACACCTCGCGTGTCGCAGGGTTGACCTGAATTTCGCCGATCGTCAAAACCGCGCTGGCTTTCAACGTTGTAGCATCGGAGCGGCGCAGAACCGCCCTGATCCTGGCCAGCAGTTCGTCCGGATCGAAGGGCTTGGGAAGATAGTCGTCGGCCCCGCTATTCAGGCCAAGAATCCTGTCCTGCTGCTGAACGCGTGCGGTCAACATGATCGCCGGCAAGTCTCTCCGCCTGCGCAACTGTTGCAGCAACGTGAGGCCATCGAAAACGGGAAGCATGACATCGAGAATCGCGAGATCGTATGCGCCGTTGAGCGCAAGGGACAACCCGGTGCGGCCATCGTGGGCGCAGTCCAGGCGATGGCCGGCCTCGGCAAAGAACTCCTTCATCATCAAGCACAACTCTGCATCGTCATCGACAAGCAAGAGTGATAGCTGTTTTTCCGCAGTTTCCATCTTTGCGGCCTCAGGAACAGGCGGGCAATTACCAGCGCACGCCATTTTTCAGTCTCGCACAGATCCAGCCGCCAGCTAGCTACTTAACAATTCTTAAGGTTAGCCTCCAAGGACGCTTTTGCGTGGACATTCCTGCGCCAGCCCCCTTCACCCCCGGTCCGTGCCAAACGTCGCCTCCACCTCCACCCGAAGGACGACCTCGGTCTCATCCAACACGCCGTAGACAAACGTTGCACAGAGCGCTCAGAATTCCTGTCTAGGGTCAAATTCCCAGCCCGCGAGGTCGCAACTTGATTCGTCCCCCCCGGAGTGGAGCCTTTCCGCGCTCATCAGTCGCCATTTTTGTGCTTTCATTCGTTTCCATCGGTACCTTGGGGTACGCGCAAGCTCCTTCTCCTTCTCAGCCGCCCCTTTACGGCGGCAACGCCACTTCGGTACCCGCGCCGCAGCAGGGTGGGTCGGCCACGGGCGGGGTCTTTGCGCCTGTGCTCGATTCTGAAAACCGCCCTATCACCGCTGGCGGGTTCGTCAAGACAGGCCCCGTCATTTTTCAGGACATCTCCGAAAAAGCCGGACTCACCAAGTGGACACACAAGATGGGCACCCCGGAGAAGCCATACATTCTGGAGACGATCGGTTCCGGGGTCGCTTTGCTCGACTACGATCACGACGGCTGGCTGGACATCTACATCGTCAACGGGTCCACCTACGACGCCCTGGACGGCAAAGCCGAGCCGCCCCATGCCGCGCTGTTCCACAACAATCACGATGGCACCTTCACCGATGTGGCTGCGAAGGCCGGCGTCACCAACGATCGCTGGGGATTCGGGGTCGCTGTGGGCGACTTTGATAATGACGGATGGCCGGACCTCTACGTGGCCAATTACGGAAAGAATCGCCTTTATCACAATAATCACGATGGCACTTTTACCGATATCGGCGAGTCCGCCGGTGTCCAGTTGGGGAATTGGTCCACCGGCCCCAGTTTCGGCGACTACGACGGCGACGGCCGCCTCGATCTCTTCGTTCCAGGCTACGTTCACTGGGACATGAACAACCTGCCGTCCGCCGGTTCCAAAGCGGTAGCCTACCAGAATTGCTCGTTCCGCGGCGCGCAAACCATGTGCGGCCCCCGTGGATTGCCGGGTGAACCGGATCATCTATTCCACAACAACGGCGACGGAACCTTTACCGATGTCAGCGTAAAAGCGGGCGTGGAGGATAAACGCCACTACTACGGTTTTTCTTCCACCTTTGTGGACGTGGACAACGATGGTAAAGTCGACCTGATCGTCACCGACGACTCATCGCCGAATTATCTTTATATCAACAAGGGCGACGGTACATTCCAGGACGCCAGTTTCTACTCCGGCTTTGCCCTCAACCAGGACGCGAGAGAGACTGCTGCTATGGGCCTGGCAGTGGGCGACTACGCAAACAACGGCCGTCTCGACCTCTACACAACCACTTTCTCCGACGACTACAAAGCTCTCTACCGCAACGACGGGGAAGGCAACTTCGTCGACATAACTCCGCAGATGGGAATCGCCGAAGGCACTTATCCTTTCCTTAGCTGGGGTACCGAATTCTTTGATTACGACAACGACGGCTGGAAGGACCTGATGTTCGTCAGCGGGCATGTGTACCCCCAGGTTGACCAGCACGAATGGGGCACATCCTGGGCCGAGCGTCCGCTTCTCTTTCACAACCTCAATCACGGCAAGAAGTTTGAGATCATGCCGGCGGTCGAGGGCACTGGGCTGGCCGACGTAATCCCAGCCCGTGGCGCAGCTTTCGGCGACCTGTTCAATGACGGTAAGATCGATGTTGTTATAAACTGCATCGACCACACCCCGGTGCTGCTGCGCAACGTCAACGACGACCACAACCATTGGGTTGGGCTTCTTCTCGTTGGCGGCCCCAAGAGTCCGCGCGATGCAATTGGTTCAACCGTTTATCTCACCGCCGGCGGCATGCGGCAGCGCGGCGACGTGATGAGCGGCGGCAGCTTCGAATCGTCTAACGATTTTCGTGTTCATTTTGGCCTCGGAGAATCTACCGCGGTAGACAAGGTTGAGATTCGCTGGCCCGATGGATTGAGAGAGACCTTTAATCTTCCTGGCGTAGATCGCTACTTTGCCATTGAAGAAGGCAAGGGGCTGGTACCCAGCATCTATGACTCGATCGCAAAGGATCGCGGTCAAACCAAATCGGCGAGCACACAAAAAGGCAAGTGAACGCGAACTTGTGAAAGAACCGGAAGCGCTCTGACTTACTTGGGCGATTTCGGCGGGGGTTTCAATGAGAAAGCTAGTCTGCACATCGATTCTGATTGCAGGTACGGTGGTTGCCAGCCACTGGATTAGACCTGTCCGGGCACAACAGGAACAGACGCAGCAGGACAAATCTCAACCGACACCGGACGCAGCGGCATCGACGCCGCCGCCGGCCTACACGCCGCGGCCCAAGGGCGCTGCGCCTGTCGAAGACACACCCGCACAGCGAGAAGCTATTGCCCGCTGGAAGGCAAAGGCAGAGCAGGCCACTGCGACAGCGCGCGCCGAGCACAATGCTGTCGTAACTCCTGCCTATAACTTCCATTATGGAAAAAAGAACCCTTACACTCCCGGTAACATCACGGTTCAAGGAGCGGGATTTATTCAGCCGGGCGCATTCCCCTCGGCTGAGTACTGCGGCACCTGCCACCAGGAGGCTTACAAGCAATGGCGGCAGGCACTTCACTCGAATGCCTTCCGCACACCTTTCTATCGGACCAGCGTTAATTTGCTTATTCGCGACAAGACGCGCGGCATCTCCTTTGCACGCCACTGCGACAGTTGCCATAACCCGATTGGCGTGCTGGGCGGCGCACTGACTGAAGACTCGAAGTTAGATCGCGCCCGTTTCGACGCCGACGGACTTACCTGCACCACCTGCCACTCTGTGCTTAGTCTTGACTCCACGAATGGAAACGCCAGCGTGCAGATGGGCGTTCCGTCCGCGCTTGTCGACGAGAACGGAGACCGCATTCCGGGCGAGGTTCCGTTCGACATGATCCTCCGCCATCCCGAGCGGCACTCCAAGGCCGTGATGCACGACTTTCTGCACAAGCCGGAGTTTTGCGCCGCATGCCACAAAGCCAACCTTCCCGACCCGCTCAACGATTACAAATTCATTCGCGCTTTCACTGCTTTCGATGAGTGGCAGTTATCAAAATTTTCCCAGCGCAACCCGCTCACTTTCTACACAGCGGACTTCACGACTTGCCAGGGATGCCACATGAAGCGTGCTGCGATCACGCTGCCCGACTACGGAGCGAAGGATGGGACGCTTGTATCGCATCGCTGGCTGGCCGGTAACACCGCCGTTCCCTTCTATTACGGCTTCGACGAGCAATTGAAGAAGACCATCGAATTTCTCCGCACGGGTAACTATCTCAACGTCGACATCTTCGGAATCCAGAAGGTTGGCAGTGACAAACTGATAGCTCCATTGGGCCGCGTTGCTTATAACCTTGCACCCAGCGATGCGGTGCAGGCCTATGTTGTCATCCAGAACAAGAACATCGGTCATTCGCTTATTCCGGAAGTGCGCGATATCTACGAGGCCTGGGTCGAGTTCACTGTGAAGGACGCCAATGGCAAGGAAATCTACCATAGCGGCTTCCTCAAGCCTGACGGCATGTTAGACCCCCGCGCACACAGCTTTACCAACCGGCCCGTCACAAATGAGGGCGAGTTTGTGGATAACCACAAGGTCTGGACCATTCATTCCGTCGCCTATGACAACACGGTTCAGGCGGGGCGCTCGGTATTAGTGCGCTATGAATTCCGCATGCCCTCGGAAGTAAGCGGCGCGGTCACCGTAACAGCGAAAGTGAACTATCGTCATCTGCGCCAGAGTTATCTCAATAACATCTTCGGCAAGGATGACCACCCAGCTTATCCCATCATTGAGATTGCTTCGAAAACGCGCGTCCTCAAGGTAGGCGACAATCAGCCGGAAGATCCCGATCCGGCGGACAATGCCGACTGGATGCGCTGGAATAACCTCGGCATCTCGCTGCTCGATCAGTTCCAGTACATGGAAGCAGTTTCCGCTTTCAACGAGGTTGTAAAACTGCGTCCCACTTATGCCGAGGGTTATACCAACATCGGCCTCACTGAGATTGTGTGGGAAAAGTACGATTCGGCCCGCAGGGCCATTAACAGGGCGCTTGCTATCGATCCCAATAGCGCGCGCGCTACCTATTACGATGGGTTGCTGCAGCGGCGCGCGGGAAATACTGAAAGAGAGATTGCCGACTTCCAGAAGGTGGTCGAAATGTTCCCGCAGTCACGCGATGCCCGACGCGAGCTCGGCATCACCTATTATCAGAAGAACGAAAACAAGGCCGCGCTTGAGCAATTTGAGGCCTTGCAGCAAATCGACCCCGATGACCTTACCGCGCATTACAACCTGTCCATCCTCTACCGCCGCATGGGTAAGCCCAAGGAGGCTGCGGAGCAGCAGGCCATGTTTGTCGATAAAAAGGTCGATCCCGGCGCGCCTACTTACTCACTCAACTATCTCCGCATTCACCCCGAGATTTCCCTCGAAAGCATTCCGTGGCATATCCATTCCGATCTCGCTGACACTGCCGGAGCACCACAAAATGGAAAGTAACTCAAACGTAAAAATGAAAACACTTCGTCTCGCCTTGCTCTCCCTCGGCATCCTGAGCGTTGCCGCCAATTGCTATGCGAAAAACAATTGCCCATGGATCAACGAGGCAACCGCGTCGGGACTGCTGGGCGGCGATGCGGTGAATGAGTTCACCGAAGCTTCCGGGGGTCAGCCCGCTGTCTGCACCATTACTCAAACCGGGACCGGCTTCACGCGAACACTGCGCATTACAATGGAAGTTGTGCCGGATACCCATGCCCGCTGGCAAA
>Ga0182012_10003058_pt1 | contig 17891 bp, 20 predicted proteins | sample 612S2SmetaG_FD_120486 | JGI IMG/M metagenome (GOLD analysis project Ga0182012, IMG submission 120486) | Permafrost microbial communities from Stordalen Mire, Sweden - 612S2S metaG | ecosystem: Environmental > Terrestrial > Soil > Wetlands > Permafrost | place: Sweden: Stordalen | collected...
CTCACACCGACGAGAACCCACGCCGCGAAAAGCGACAACAGGGCATGCTCGACATGGTGGGCGCGAAACGCTGTAGCACTGGGCCAGACCGTAGCACGCCCGGGCGAAGGAGTCAACACAGAAACCGAATCGACCTACAAGCAAAGTTTTCCTTTCGTTCCAGGCAAAACGGAATCGAGCGATGGGGGCGGCCGGACTCGCGGCAGAGAGAGTTGGGCCGGTCCCGACCGCAACGGAGGCGATCCGCGACCAGCGCGTCGGGCTAGCGCCGCCAAGCCGGCCGCAGGACGGCGCGCCGCGATGCGGCAGGTCCAGACGAACCGTGAAGAAAGCGAGGAGCGGTGATCGAACTCGGGGTCGATAGTTTCGCGGCGGCATATCTCGGCGACGTGCCCGGCAGCGCGGCCGACGCTTCGCACCACTTGCGTGATCTCATCGAGGAGATGGAGCACGCCGACCGCGTCGGGCTCGATGCATTCGGCATCGGGGAACACCACCGTCGCGATTTCTTGGACTCCGCGCCGGCCGTTATTTTGGGCGCGGCGGCTGCTCGAACCAAGCGCATCCGCTTGCACAGCGCGGTGACCGTGCTCAGCGCAGCCGATCCGGTGCGGGTCTTCCAGAACTTCGCCACGCTGGATCTGCTCTCGGGCGGGCGTGCCGAACTCGTCGTCGGACGCGGCTCGTTTATCGAGTCGTTTCCGCTCTTCGGTCTGGACCTCAACGATTACGACGAACTCTTTGCGGAGAAACTCGGGCTGCTGCTCGAGCTTCGCGACCACGAGCACGTCACGTGGTCGGGCAAATTCCGCGCGCCGCTCACCGGGCAAGGCATCTATCCACGACCGCTGCAGAATCCGCTTCCGGTGTGGCTCGGCGTGGGCGGGACGCCCGCGTCGTTCGCGCGGGCCGGCGCGCTCGGGCTTCCGCTGATGGTCGCGATCATCGGCGGCCAGACGCATCGTTTTCGCCCGCTCGTCGATCACTATCGCGAGGCCGGCCGCCGTGCCGGGCACGCTCCGGGGACGCTTAAGGTCGGCCTGCACGCCTTGGGCTACGTGGCCGAGACCACCGAGCGAGCGATCGAGGATTTCTTCCCCGGTTACGCGCGCGCGTTCACCGCCGCAGGCAAGGAGCGCGGCTGGCCGCCCGTGACGCGCGCTTCTTTCGATGCCCTGCGCAATCCCGAAGGCGCGTTGATGGTCGGCAATCCGGAAGAGGTCGCCGCAAAGATTCTGCGGCACAGCGAGGCGCTCGGCGGCCTGACGCGCGTCAACCTCCAGATGAGCGTGTCCGGCCTGCCGCACGAGCGCTTGATGGAAGCGATCGGCCTGCTCGGCGCGCGGGTCGCACCGGTGCTACGCGGCCCGACACCTGCCTGAGCCTATCCCGGCCGCCGAGCTTGGGTGCCACACATCGGCCGTTCGCGAGAGACCTATCGCTCTCGAAACTCCGTCCCGGAAGTCGCCCCCGCGCTCAAGGCACCCCGCCGACCGAGGCCGCCAAAGGTCCAAAAAGTCTGCTGGCACTCTCTTGACGAGAGTGCCAGGTCTTTTTATAATCAGGGCGTGTTGTTTCGGTCCCGTACACGAAAGGAGTACATGACCTTGTCGAACCAGCTCGCCAAAGTTCACGGAACCGCCCTGCTCGATCGCGCCACGCCCTGGACGCCCCTGCGCGAACTCCTGGGCTTCGACCCCTTCCAAAACGTCCGCTCGTCCTACGGCTTCGACTACGAAGTCTCGCGCACCGAAGGCGGCTACGAAGTCGAGGTCCCGGTCCCCGGTTACAGCTCGTCGCAGATCGACATCACCTTCAAGGACGGTGTCATCTCCGTCGGCGGCAAGACCGAGCGCCGCTCGTTCACGCGCTCCTTCACCGTCCCCGACGACGTCAACCCCGACTCGATTCAGGCCCGCGTTCAGGACGGCATGCTGACGATCACCCTGTTGCGTCACCCCGAGGCGCAGCCCAAGAAGATCTCGGTAAACTAAGCCCATGCGCCGGCCTATCGTCGTAGTTGAAGAGCCCGCAGTGTTCGCTGCGTGGGTGAACGCCTACAAGCACGGACCGCGCACCAACTAACTTCGCGCGCAGCCAAATAACTTCGAGCCGACGGCTCAGCCCTCTGGGAAGCGCCGTCGGCTCCCGATTTTCTGATCCGAGGTGCGCGTCTCCGAGAGACGCTCTAGCAGTACGAGCAGTGACATATCGCCCCTTGAACCTACGTGTTGCTGATGCGCAGGACGATCTTGCCGAGCGCGTGATGCTGCGTTAATGCCTCGTGCGCGTGCGCGACTCGCTCGAGTGGAAACGTCGCCGCGATCGGGAGCGTAAAGTGATGGGCGGCGACTTGAGGGTCGAGTTGTTCCCAGAGCTGACGGTCCGGCACTCCGTCGAAGGCGGATGCGTCGACTCCCTTCGGCGGCTCGACGCCGTTGGGATACGCGATTTGCAATCCGCCAAGCGCGTCAACGAGGTCCGCCGGCCACGGCGCGAGCAGCAGCAGTTTGGTCGCACCGCGCGCGGCCTCGGCCAGCGCGGCGCGGCCGGCATCCTCGCGATCGTCGATGACGTCGGATGCGCCAAGGCTGCGCAACGTCTCCGAATCGTGCGAGGCGACCGCAATGACCCGCGCCTTCGTCCACGCGGCGAATTGCACCGCGCAGAGGCCAACGGTGCCGGCGGCGCCGTGAACGATGACGATGTCGCTGGACTCAACGTCGAGCACGCGCCGGATGCCCGTCCACGCCGTCACGGCGATCGTCGGCGCTCCGCCCAAAACGTCATCGTGCAGAAGCGGCGGCGCATGCGCGGCGCAGGCTGCCGGCACGCAAGCGTACTGCGCGTAAAAGCCGCCCTTTTTCCCGCCGTAATTGTAAGCCCAGACGCGCTCGCCGACGAGGAACGGCGAGGCCGGGCCGACGGAGTCAACGATGCCGTAGCCGTCGGTTCCAAGCACGAGCGGAAACGGACCTTGATCGCCCGCCTCGCCGGCGCGGGTCTCCGCATCCCAGACCCCAACGCCGGCCGTAATCAGCCGGATGAGAACCTCATCGCCCTCGGGCTGCGGAATCGGAACCTCCGCGATCTCGAATTCGGCCGGGCCGCCAAACCGTCGAATCACGGCGGCGCGCATCATACGCTCATTCATCCCACTGACTGCGTACCCCTGAAATTACGTTCCTATGTCGACACGGTAAGAACGGAATCTCGTTCGGGCCGGATACGCAACAAAGCGACGTTCGCTTAGCGTTCGAGCGGTGCGATGCGGCGCTCGAACTCGCCGCGAAACGAACCGAGCTCGCTTTCGAGGCCGCCGACGCGAGTTTCGAGGCGATCGAAGCGGCGATCGAGGCGCTCGAACCCCGAACGCATTTCGCTACGCAGCGACGCGTTGTCGAGTCGCAAAGCGGCAGTCTCGCCGCGCAGCCCGGAGGTGTCGGTTCGCAACGCGCCGACCTCGACGCTAAGCGCCGCGACCCCGACGCTCAACGCCGCGACCTCGACGCCCAATGCATCGAGAAGCCGGATGATCTTGCCCTGCGTTTCGTCAGCCACCGAAAACTCCGCGAACCGTCAGCGTGTCAGGATCTCGTCAGAAAGGAATCTCGTCGTCCATTCCGCCGTCGTCGAAGCCGGCGTCGCCCGCGGGTGCGGCGCTGCGGGGCGCGCCGGCGTACGAGCCGCCGCTTTCGCCGTTGGACATGCGTTTCGAATCCAGCATCTGCATGTCGGAGGCCACGACCTCGACCGCGGTGCGCTTTTCGCCTTCCTTCGTTTCGTATTTGCGGATGGCGAGGCGTCCCTCGATCAGGGTGGACATGCCCTTCTTGAGATATTGATTGCAGATTTCGCCCAAGCGGTCCCACGCGACGATGTCGATGAACATCGTGTCGTCGCCCTGCTTCGTCTTGCGATTGACCGCGAGCGCGAATTTGGTGACGGCCTTGCCGCCGCCGTCGACGTAACGAATCTCCGGATCCCGCGTCAGGTTACCGACGAGGACGATGCGATTGTAGCTCCCGGCCATATCAGCCTCCGATCGGCTAGTCGTTCAGGTTGATCAAAAGGGCGCGCATGACGTCTTCGTTGAGACGCATCTGGCGCTCCAGTTCCTTCGCCGCGGCGGGCTCGCTCTTGAACTTCATCACGACGTAAAAACCTTCGCGGACGTCGTCGATCTCATAGGCGAGGCGGCGCTTGCCCATCTTTTCGATTTCGCCGACGACTTCGCCGCCGTTGTTCTGGAGCAACTGCGAGAGTTGCTCGATTCGTGCCTCGACCTCGGCTTCTTCGAGGGTGGGACGGATGATGTAGGTGACTTCGTAATCAGTGGCGGGCATTCTGTTGGTTCCCTACTACGGACGCCGCCAAAGGGCGGCGGCCCCACGGCGGGGGCAGCTGGGGCGCGTCGGCTGAGCCGGCACGAGTCTCACGCGGCGGGAAAGCCCACCCGGAAAACTCATCTAAGGTATCACACCGTTCGCCTCAGCAGCAAGGGCGGCTCGGGTCGATGGGAACGACCAGGGCCGTGGGGCTGCGATCGGCTGGCGCGCGCAGTGAGAGGTGAACCCTCTTTTTTCGGCAAGCGAACCGGTAGGTCAGAGGCCGCTCGCCTCGGAAATTCACGGGGTTCCTCTTTAATACTACGAGGTTTCCATGAAACGCGTTCTGGTCTCCCTCAGCCTCCTTGCCTTCCTCAATGCCGCGCTCCCGGCGGAGGCCTCCGACTTGGGCCAGGCCTACGATCAGGTCACCAAGTTCCAGCCCAATACGGACATCGCGGCGCTCGAGCCGGGCGACTTCATCTCGGACTGGCAGACTGCCTCGACGCCGGCGCAGTCCGAGCCGCCTCACGGCGGCATGTTCGGCCGGATTCACGAGGCGATGAATCAGGCCTCGGGCGCGATGGCGATGATGCACAACGGCATGGCTGAAAGTCACTGGGTCGCGGGCCTCAAAGAGCGCACCGACTTTCCGGCCCAGCAGACCGGCACGATCACCGACTGCGGGGCGCGCACCATCACCCACCTCGACCTCAAGGCCAAGACGTACTACGTGGTCTCGATGGATCAACCGCAGGCTCCGCGCGCACACGAAGGCGGCCGTCCTGCGCCCGGACCCGCGCCGACCGACGACGGGACCAAGGTCTCGATGACGATCGTCAACACCGCGCTCGGGCCGAAGAAGGTCTTCGGCAACGACTCGAACGGCTTCAAGTCGGAAATCACGATGGTCACCACCAAAGCCGACGGCGAGAGCACCACCAACAAGATGAACCGCAAGGAATACGTCTCGGGCGCTTCGCGGCTTTGGTTGAACTGCTCCGCCGCACACGCCGAAGGCAACCCGGGGATGATGAGCGCGCTGAACCGCTACAACGAACTCGCGCGCATCATGGCCACCCGCAAGGATTCACGCTTCACGATGAGTTCCACCGGCCCGGCACTGCCCTCGACGCTCGCCTATTTCGAAGCGCTCCAGTTCGGCATGGGTGGCGGTGGCGATGGCGGCGACCAGGGCGGACGCCAAGGCCGCGGCGGCAACATCGCCTTCATGGTCGAACGCGACCACATTCGCTCCATCGCCGTCGACGATCCGATCTTCGCGCCGCCGCCCGACTTCAAGAAGGTCGACGCTCCGTGAAGCGCGCGTAGTTCAGTTCTGGCCGAGTTCGAGAACCGCAGCCGTGTTGGTGGGCAACGTCGCGCCGGAAAACGGCGAGGTGAATTCCAGCACGCCCTTTTTGCTCGGGTTGCCCGCAGCGATGGTCTCGATGGGCTGGCTGCTGTACGCGGGCACGTACACGTAGAGCGTGTACGAATCGGCCGGGATGAGCAGGCTGCCCTTGACCTTCGCCGTTTCGGTTCCCGAGTCGAAGGTGATCGCGAATTGGCTCGACTTCAAGGTGGCCTGCAAGAAGTAGACGATGTTCGCGCCGGAGGGCGTGGGTGCGTTGAAGGCGTTGGTCAGGCTCGCGCTCAGGTCGGCCTTGGCCCCCAGGTTCGCATTATTTTCGGGATAACCGATGGAGCCGGTGAGGCCGGTGACTTTCGGCAAGGTAAACTTTCCGCCGCTCGGCGAGATCTTCTGATCCTTCGTCGTCACGGTCTCGCCCGGTGGCCGCAGGGCGAAGCTCTGCGCGACGGGCCGCGACGGGAGAACCATCGCCGCAGCCTGCTGCTGCGCTCCGCTCGCTAGCGGAGCTTGGGGCGCGGCGGTGTTTCCGGCGCAGCCCGCAACGGCCAAAAGGAAACTCGCAGCGACCAGCGCGCGCGAAGAGCCGGACACGATATCGTCTCGCATGCCAGCAGAATAGCCCTTACCGGGGAATGCGCGCAAGTAGGGGACGTAGTCCATCCGACCAGACTCGATAGCCGGCGGCCGAGAGATGGATCAGATCGGGGTGGTAGAGTTCCGGCCCGACGGCGCCCGCCGAGTCGAGGAAGCCCGGCGTGAGGTCGAGGAAACGCACGCGTTTGCGATCGTCGAGTTTGGCCAGGCGCGCGTTGACGCCGGCGATCAGGCGGCGCATCGGCGTCGTTCCGTCGCCCATCCCACGTGGGAAAATGCCCATCACGACGACCGTCGCGCGGGGCACCTTGGCTTGGATCGCGCGAACGCAGGCCTCGACGCCGTCAGCCGTGGCTTCGGCGCCCGCGCCGACGGCCAAGTCGTTGGTCCCGACCTCGAGCACGACCGTCGCGGCGCCGGAACCCTCGACCTCGCCGTGCTCCACGCGCCACAGCACGTCACCGGTGCGGTCCCCGCCGATGCCGAACGTGACGCCGCCCAGCGGGACGAAGTCGGTTGCCCAAATCTCTCGACCGTCGAAATTCCAAGCGTAGGTCAGCGAGTCGCCCAGGAAGAGCAGGTCGATCCCGCCGCGCCGCGCGCGTTCGGCGTAGGCCTCGTGTTGCTCGAGCCAATGGGCCACAGCTCGGTCCGTCCCGTCAACGAAAACGTGCGGCTCGGCCGCGGCAGCGAGCAGACACAGCGCGCCTCCTGCGAGGAGCAGAGCCCGTGTCAACCGCTCGCGCGTGCCTCGCGCTTGGTCACGCGATAGACTTCACGCACGCCCTTGAGCGTGCGAAACTTCTCGATCACCTTGTGCAGATGGTCGAGATTGGAGATCTGCAGCGTGAGGCTGATCAAGGCCATGTTGTCGCGCTTAACGCGCGCCGTCACCGACGAAGCGGACGTCTTGTACTCGGAACACACGCCCATTACGTCCTGGAGCAAGCCGGAGCGGTCGAGCGCCTCGATCTCGACGTCGACCGCATGCGTCAATTCGGCCGAATCGGCCCAGGCGGCTTGCAGAATCCGCTCGGGCGAGGCGGCCATGTAGGCCACGTTCGGGCAATCCGCGCGGTGCACCGAAACGCCTTTGCCGATCGTAACGTAGCCCATGATCGGATCGCCGGGCACCGGGCTGCAGCACTTCGAAACCCGGACCAGCACGTCGTCGACGCCGGCGATCAGGATGCCGCTGGAATTGCGGCTGGGCCGTCGCGGCGGCGCGGGCATCCTCGCGAGCGTGGAGATGTCCACCAAATTCGAGGTCTTGAGTTCGTCGCGCACGCGCTGGGCAATCGAAACCGCGGACGCGTCGCCGAAGCCAACCGCCGCGAACAGATCCGCGGTGCTCGCGAAGTTCATGCGCTTCGCGATCTTCTCCAGCGCCTCGCCCCGCGCGAGATCGGGCCGCAGATGCTCGCGCGCTAGTTCGCGTTCGACGGACTCTTGACCGAGCACGACGTTCTCGTGTTTGCGATCCTTGCGGAACCACTGCTTGATCTTGTGCTTCGCACCCGAGGTACGGACCAGCGAGAGCCAATCGAGCGACGGCCGCGCGCTCTTATTGATCAGCACCTCGCAGATGTCGCCGTTCTTCAACTGGTAATCGAGCGGGACGATCTTGCCGTTGACCTTGGCGCCGACGCAGCGGTTGCCCACGTCGGTGTGGACTTGGTAGGCGAAGTCGAGCGGCACGGCCGCCGCCGGCAGCGAGTAGACGTCGCCCTTCGGTGAAAAGATGAACACCTGGTTGTCGAACAAGTCGAGCTTCAGGTTCTCCATGAACGCGCGCGAATCGCGCATGTCGTTTTGCCACTCGAGCAGCGAACGCAACCAGGTCAGCTTATTCTCGAACGCGTCGTTCTTTCGGCCTTCCTTGTAGCGCCAGTGCGCCGCGATGCCGTACTCGCTGGTGCGGTGCATCTCGAGCGTCCGGATCTGAATCTCGAGCGGGTCGCCGCCGGGGCCGACCACCGTCGTGTGCAGCGACTGATACATGTTCGGTTTTGGCATCGCGATGTAGTCTTTGAAGCGCCCGGGCAACGGCTTCCACAGCGAATGCACCGTGCCCAGCGAAGCATAACAGTCTTTGACGTTCTCCACGATGACCCGCACCGCGGTCAGGTCGTAGATCGTGGAAAAATCGCGACCCTTCTTCAACTTGGAGTAGATCGAATAGAAGTGCTTGGGCCGGCCCGTTACGTCCGCGTGAAGACCGAGCCGTTCGAACTGCTCGCGCAGCAGGGTGACGACGTTGGTGACCGCGGACTCGCGCTCGGCGCGTTTCTTGGCCACCCGCTCGGCGATGTCACGATACGATTCCGGATCGAGGTAGCGCAGGCACAGATCCTCGAGATCCCATTTGATCTTCCAGATGCCCAGCCGATGCGCGATCGGCGAGTAGATCTCGAGCGTCTCGCGAGCGATCGATAGTTGCTTCTCGGGCGGCAGGCTCGACAGGGTGCGCATATTGTGCAGACGGTCGGCCAGCTTGATGATGATGACCCGGATGTCCTTGGCCATCGCCATGAACATCTTGCGCAGGTTCTCGACCTGCGCGTCCTCTTTGGATTGATAAGGGATGCGCGTCAATTTGGTGACGCCTTCGACCAGTTGCGCGATCTCGGGACCGAACTTCTCGTTGACCTCCTCGCTCGTGACGACCGTGTCTTCAACCACGTCGTGCAGGAGGGCTGCGGCGATCGTCGCCCGGTCCATCTCCATGTCGGCGAGGATTCGAGCGACCGCCAAGGGGTGCTCGATGTAGGACTCGCCGGAGGCGCGCTGCTGGCCCTGGTGGGCGGCGTCAGCGAGTTCGTAGACACCACGAAGCCAGGCCGCGTCCAAGGTCGGGTCATACGACCGGACCTTCGCGATCAGATCCTCAGCGAGCGGAATGGTGGTGCTGGCCATAGGTGCAGTTAGCCTATCATGCCATAGACACGGCAGGGTGTCTATCGAGGGCCGGGCGGGTTCAATACTTGATGAACGCGGTGACCTCGTGGCCCAGTTCCTCGAGCGTCTTGCGGCCGTCGAGGAAACTCAACTCGATGAGGAACGCGAAGCCGACGATGTCAGCGCCGACCCGATCCAACAGCCGGGCCGTGGCCGAGGCAGTGCCGCCGGTCGCCAAGAGGTCGTCAACGATCAGGGTCTTGGCCCCGCGGCCGACCGCGTCGGCGTGGATCTCGAGGGAGTTGGTCCCGTATTCGAGCGCGTACTCTTCGCGATACGTTGCGGCCGGAAGCTTGCCGGGCTTGCGCACCGGAACGAAGCCGGCGCCCAAACGATAGGCCAGCGGCGCGCCGAGCATATAGCCGCGAGCCTCGATGGCCACCACGTGCTCGATTCCGGCATTCTGATAGCGGTCGACGAAGAGATCGACCGCCGCCTTGAAGCCGACCGGGTCGCCCAGCAGCGGCGTGATGTCCTTGAACATGATCCCGGGGATCGGAAAGTCCGGAATCGTCCGGATCAACGCCTCGAGTTCCAGCAGCCTACCCCTTTTCAAATCCGCCCGCAAACGCAGGCCTTACGGAGCGAAGTCGATTCGTCCCCACCCAAAAGGGGACCCGCCCGCACAATCCGTGGGGCCGTCCCGCCGAGTGCGGCGAAGTGATCGCCGAACCCGACGGCACATTCGATTTTGGTGTTTCCTGACTCGGAGACCGATCGGTCCCAGACTGAAACTCGGGATTTCGCATGTACCGCCGAGCGCTGCTGCACCAGAACAGGCACTTCCCGTCCTATCATTTCCCGACTCGGAGACCGTTCGGGGTTCGCTCAGACTGACACGCCCGAAGATAAAGCTCCGAAAAACAGGCACCGACCCCAGGAGCGTGGGCTCCCGAGCGGCGCCACTGGGAGCGGCGCCTTTCAAAGCGGCCTTTAACGGGACCGGGACCTTCGGCGCGCGAACGTTATTCTTAATTAGCTCAGCCAGAAAGGACGAGCTCATGTCCAAACGGACCGTCGTCGCGGTGCTAGCCGCCGCGCTGACAACCTGTTCGCTTGCGACCGGACCGGCGCGCGCGAACGTCGTGGTCGACGCACGCAACGCGGTCGTCGGCGGCGTCCACCACATCGGCACGGCCATCGGCAGCATCGGTCGCAAGAAGCCCAACCCCGCGCGCGAGGAATCGGCGCGCCGGCAAACCGCCTACAAGACGTGGTTCTACCGCAAATACGGCTACTATCCCACGCCCAGCCAGATCCACGACTGGTACCTGCGCAGCTACGGCATCGACCCGTAGGGCTCGCACGCTCCCGGCTAGTCACGCGGGATAGTCACAAAGGAAATGAGGCGTTGCCGCAAGGCCACGCCCCATTTCCTTTGCTATTGTGAAGCGGCTACTTGGCCTTGCGGCAGTAGGGCGCGACCATCTTGCCGGCCTTATTTTTGTAGCCCTTGACCAGCATTTGGCCCTTGGGGCAGGTGGGCGTTTTGGCCATCTTGGTCATCATCATGGCCTTGGGGGAGGCCATCATGGCCTTGGGCGTCGCCATTGAGTCCGCGGAAACCGCGGCACCGAGCGACAGGGCGAACGCGGCGGTTGCGAACGCGGAAAGCAGACGCTGCATAGGAGATATCCTCCGAAAGTAAAGCGTTATGAAACGGAAACGCGCGCGAGCCGAGGCTCTAGGGGCGCCGTTCCGCCAACGTCATGCGCCGGAGCGAAGTTCCGCTCCTAGCCGAGCAACGTGAAAAGCGCGCTGTGATCGGTCTCGGGATCGCGGTCGGCCAGCTCGCTCATGCGCTCGTAGACCAGTTTGGTCGCCGGCAACTCGAGCCCGGCCCGCTGCGCGGCCTCTTCGGCTATGCCTAAATCCTTACGATGGAGCTTGGCCTTGAAGCCCGGCTGGAAGCGGCGCTCCAAGATCCGCGCCCCATGGACGTCGAGAATTTTGCTCTGGGCGAGACCGCCGAGCAAGGCCTGCCTGACCTTGGCCGGGTCGGCGCCCAACCTTCCCGCGAGCGCCAGGGCTTCCGCTACGCCCTCGATCGTGATCGCCACGAGAATCTGATTGCAGGCCTTGGCCGTCTGACCCGCGCCGCTTTCGCCGATGCGCACGACGTTTTTGCCGAGCGCCGCAAAGACGGGCGCCATCTCGTCGAAGGTGGCCTGCGGTCCGCCCACCATGATCGAGAGCGTGGCGTCGATGGCGCCCTGCTCGCCCCCGCTGACCGGCGCGTCGAGCGAGCCGACGCGCCTGACCATCAACTCGGCGGCGACGCGTTGGGCCATCGCGGGCGCGATCGTGCTCATGTCGATATGCACGCTGCCCGGCGTCGCGCCGGCGCAGACGCCGCCGGGCCCGAGCACGACCGCCTCGACGTCGGGCGAGTCGGGCAGCATGGTGATGATCACGTCGACCTTGCCGGCCAACGTCGCGATATCGGTCTCGACCTGCGCCCCGAGCGCTTCGAGTTCGCGCGCCGCGGCGAGCGGTCGCGCGAAGACGCGCACCGGGAAGCCGGCCTTTAAGAGGTTCGCGGCCATCGGCTTGCCCATGATGCCAAGGCCGATGAACCCGATCGAGAGCTTCGCTTCGCTCATCAGCGGTTAGCCGGCTCGAGGCCCAGCGACTCGATCCAGGCGAAGCTCTTGAGCGTCGTCGTCGAGGGTTTGTACTCGAGGCCGACCCAGCCGTCGTAGCCGATCGCGTCGAAGAAGGGCAAGATGCGATCGTAGGCGAGTTCGCCCGTGCCGGGTTCGTGCCGGGCCGGACTGTCGGCGATCTGGATGTGCCCGATGGCGTCCAAGTTGGCCTGAACCGTCGCCATGATGTTGCCCTCGACGCGTTGCGCGTGATAGCAATCGTACTGCAGCCGGAAATTCGGGCGGCCCACCAAAGCTAACAACGCCAGCGCTTCCGATGACGTCCCGATAAAGAACCCGGGCGTCTCGATGCGGTTGAGCGGCTCCACGAGCAGGGTCACGCCGGCGGCGCGCAGTTCGTCGGCGGCAAAGCGCAGGTTCGCAACGAGCGTGCGCTGCTGGGTGTCGCGGTCGAGATCCGGCAGCGCCTTGCCCACCAGGCAATTCACGCGCGGGCAGCCGAGTTCGGCCGCGATGCGCACCGCGTCGGCGACGCCGCGCTTGAACTCCTCGACGCGGCTCGGATCGACCGCTATTCCGCGCTCGCCGTTCGAGAAATCGCCGGCCGGCAAGTTGAAGAGCACCTGTTCGACGCCCAGCGCGCGCAGTTGCGCCTGGCGCGCCGCGATCTCTTCGCCGTAGGGAAACATGTACTCGACGCCGCGGAAGCCGGCCTCGGCGGCGGCAGCCACGCGCTCCTCGATCGTGGCGAGTTCGCCGAAGAGGAACGACAGGTTGGCTGCGAGTTTAGGCATGCACGGTCTCCCGAACGGCCGGCACGCTTTCCGGCAGTGGATCGAATTCTTTGATCGCGGCAATGGACGCGCCCATCGCCGCATTTTCTTCATGCTGGGTCAAGATCTCGACGAGCACCGGAATCCGGCGCTCCTCGGAGGTTTGGCGCGCCCAGGCCAACGCTTCGGCGATCTTTCCGGGTTCGGTCACGCGAATGCCGGCCGCTCCCATCGCCTCCATCGCTTTGACGTGATTCATGCCGTACCCGTCTTCGCCGTAGCCGATGCCGACTTCGAAGTTCCGTTCGAAGCCGAACGCTCCGCGCTCGGCCTGGCGGATCAAGCCGAGATAGGCGTTGTTGAGCATGACCAGCGCGAACGGAATCCGGTACTGCACCGCCACCGCGATCTCTTCCATGAGGAACTGGAACGAATAGTCGCCGACGACGCCGACCACTTCGCGCTCGGGGCGCGCCAGCTTCGCGCCGGTGCACGCGCTGATTTCCCAGCCGAGCGGCCCGGCCTGACCGCAGACCATGTAGCGGCGCGGTTGCCGGGTGATCTGGAACTGGCCCGACCAAATCTGATACAGACCGATCGCGGTGACGAAGGTCGTGTCGCCGGTATAGAAGTCGTTGAGTTCCTTGAAGACGCGCGGCGCTTTGATCGGCACGTCGGCGAAGTCCGTGCGGCGCAACAGCGTCGTGCGCTTCTCGGCCACGCGCGACGTCCAGGCGGCGCGGCGAATGCCCTCGGGATAGGCCCGCCGCGCTTCGCGCAGCATCGCTTGCAGGGTCAATTTCGCGTCGCCGGCGATGCCCAGGTCGGGCTCGAAGATCCGGCCGAGTTGCGTCGCCTCGACGTCGACGTGGATGAACTTCCGCGCGCCGCGATAGGTCGCAAGATCGCCGGTATGCCGCGACGCGAAGCGCGCCCCGATCGCGCAGACGAGATCGGACTCGAGAAAGAGGGCGTTGGCAAAACGCTGCTGCGTTTGGATGCCGACGATGCCCATGTACAGCGGATGCAGTTCGTCGAAAGCACCTTTGCCCATCAGCGTCGGACTGACCGGCACGTCGAGGTGCTCGGCTAACTCACGCAGTTCGTCCCAGGCCTCGGCGAGGATGACGCCGCCGCCGGGCATGAGCACGGGGCGCTCGGCACTTGCCAGCCATTCGACCGCGCGCGCTATTTTCGCCGGCGTCGGCGCCGGTTTGAACGCCGGCAGCGGCTCGTCGAGACTCGGGTCGAAGGCGATCAACTGGGCCTGCACGTCCTGGGGCAAGTCGATGTGCACGGGACCGGGCCGGCCGTCGCGGGCGAGCCGGAACGCTTCACGAAAAACCCACGGAATCTGCGCGGCCTCGCGGCACAGAAAGGCCTTCTTCACCACGGGCCGGACGATCTCGCAGATGTCGACGGCCTGAAAGCCCTCGCGGTGCAGTTGGCTCGCCGGCACTTGGCCGCTTATCGTTATCATCGGAATCGAGTCGGCCTGCGCGGTGTAGAGGCCCGTGACGAAGTTCGTGCCGCCCGGTCCGGAGGTCGCGATGGCGATCCCCACCTTTCCGGTCATGCGCGCATACCCGTCGGCGGCGTGGGTCGCGCCTTCCTCGTGGCGGGTCACGATGTGCCGAATCGACGAGGCCTGGAGCGCGTGGTAGAGCGGTAAAATCGACGCCCCGGGGATGCCGAATACGACGTCGACCCCTTCGCTCTCCATCACTCGTACCGCCGCTTCAGCCGCAGTCATCATCGCCAAGCCTCCGTCTCTATCGCATCCCGTATCCCGTATCCAGAACCGGGCTCACGCAAGGTACCACCCTCGACCGGTGCCTGTCAATGGGATACGGGATACCAAAACCTTGACTTGGAGCGCTCTTCCGCCGTAGGCTCGTGGTCATGGACAACGTCGCCAGGCTCGATCGCCCCCGGCCGCTGCGGGATCAGGTTCACGAGCGGTTGCGGACCGCGATCCTTTCGGGGTCGCTCGCGCCGGGCACGCCGATCATCGAGGCGGAGATCGCGACCTCGCTCGGCGCTAGCCGGACGCCCGTCCGCGAAGCGCTGCGCCGCTTGGAGAGCGAGGGGCTGCTCGAGCCGCGCGGCTTGCGCGGCAGCGTCGTGCGCGAGATCAAGCCCGACGAAGTCCAGTGCATCTACGAGATCCGCGAAGCCCTGGAGTCCCTGGCCGCCCGGCGCGCGGCCCGCAAGATGGACGCGGTCGAGGGTGCCCGCTTCGAGGCTTTGCTCGTGCGTATGGAGGCGTCCATAGACGACGTCAGCGAGTTCGAGCGGCTGGGCGCCGAGTTCACCGACCGAATCCTCGCGCTGGCCGAGGGCGTGCGCCTGCAGCGCATGCTCAGCGACCTCCGCGCCGACATCGTGGCCTGGCGGATGCTCTCGCTCTCGCGGCCCGAACGGCGGCCCGAGATCGTCCGGGAGAATCGCGCCATCCTCGAGGCGATGCGCGCGGGCGACGAGTCCGCCGTCGTAGCCGCCACCACGCGACATATCGCCAACGCCCGCGACTCGGTCCTGATCCGGCTGGCCGATCAGGCCACGAGCGAACGAGGCACCGCCGAAAGCGCCTGAGGGTTACGGCTCAGTCATCGTCCCGCGCCGGCTCCGGGAGCGCACCGGGCGGCCGCCCCGCGAGCCGGAAGGGGACGTCGGTCTCGCTCGCCATTCCGGCCGCGTTGCGGACGAAGACGCGCAGTTTGTAACCGCGCACCAGGAACGGCGGCAGGTCGAGCACGCGATAGCGGAAGCGAAAGCGACCCGGAGCGATCGCGACGGGCCGCAGCGAGAAGAGGTTGGTCATCAACTCGACGCCGGCGGCATCGCTCGTCGTGACCAGTTCGCCGCTCCACTCGCTGCCCAGGGGCACGTCGAGCGTCGAGAAGTGCATGGCCAGCGGTTTGGGCGGCATTCCGGGAAGCCCGGGACCGGGCGAGGGCCAGCTCGCCGGCACGGGCCCGCCGACCGAAACGAAGTTCGGCGGGGGCAGGGCCGCCGTGCTGCAGCCGGCGAGAAGCGTCGCCAAACTATAGGAAAGGAAGCACAGGGGCAGGTAGGTCAGGCGAGTGCATCCCGAGCCGCCGCGCAACGCCACGCTCGATCTGGCGATCGGCTTCGTCGGCTTGTGGCTTTCGGGCGGCTTCATCTGGGACAGTTGGGCGCACCTCCACGTCGGCGTCGAAAGCTTCTTCACGCCGTATCACGCCGTGTTTTACTCGGCCATGCTGGCAGGCGGAATCATCCTGGGCATCAGCGCCGCGCGCAACCGCCGTCGAGGTCTTCGCGCGTTGGCCGAGCCGTACCGGCGCGCCATGTGGGGCGTGCCGGTCTTTTTTGCGGGCGGCGTCGGCGACCTGATCTGGCACTCGTACTTCGGCGTCGAGGATCGCATCGAAGCGGTGACCAGCCCGACGCACCTGATCATCGGGTTCGGCGTCATCCTCCTGCTGAGCGGCCCGATCGGCTCCGCACTGGCCTCGCGCACGTCGCTGCGCACGCTGCGCGACCAATTGCCGTTGATCTTCGCGCTGGCCACGGTCATGGAATTCGTCCACCTCGGCACCAGTTACGCCTACGACGTCGGTGCGGCGCGCGCGTACGGCCCGGCGCCTGCGCTCGGCGCATCGCCGGATTACTTCATCGCGACGGCCTTCTCGCTGTACAAGACCGGAACGGGCGTACTCATCGTGCTCTTGCAGTCGATCGTATTGGCCGGCTTCTCGATCTGGTTCGCGTGCCGATTCGTGCCCGCGTTCGGCGCCTTCACGCTGCTCTTTCTCTGCGGCGATCTGATGTTGGCCGGCGCGTTGACCAACGATACGCCGCTCCTCCCGATCCGATTCTTGATGGCGCTCGTCGCCGGACTGCTGGCCGACACGCTCGCGCTCCGCCTGCGGCCTCAGGCCGCGCGGCTCGGCGCGCTGCGCATTTTCGGCGCGGCCGTTCCCGCTGCGTATTTCGCGACCTACTTCGCCGCGACTATCGCGTTACAGGGCACGTGGTGGAACTGGAGTCTGATCGCGGGCTCCGTCACCTGGGCCGCCATCGCCGGGGCAGGCGTCGCACTCTTGATCGAGCCGCGAAGGAACTCTTCCTAAAAGCGGGACGTCGGCGGCGGCCGTGTGATTTACGCATTCGTAGATACTTCCAACTAATTACGAGACGGGCCGGAAACTAAAAGAGCTGTACCGCTGTGCGTACGAGCACTAGTCCTTCCGGACGCTGCTGTCGATACTGTATACAGTGCAGACGGTGAAGTCATTAAGCATTCGGCCCTTAGAAGGGCCCACGGTCGCGGCTTTTAGCCCGATCGCATTCTTATACGACGAGCGCGGCGAGGAAGTCTTCGAGCTCGCGCTGGCGCTCTGCGTCTTTACCCTGGTCGCCATGGTCGGCCTCGAGGTAATTCCCAAGGCTGCGGTAGCGCAGGTCACGACCGACGACACGAACTTCTCACAAGCCTTAGCGAACGGGTACTGAGCCGATGGAACCCCTGCCGATAGGGCCCGCGCCGGCCTTGCAGCGCGGTGCGGTATTGGTTGAAGCAGCGGTCGTGGCGGCTGCGATGCTGACCTTCGTGTTTGGAATCCTCGAAATCGGGATGGTCGGCTTGGAGCAAGTGACGATCGATGCCGCCGCCTTTCTCAACGCGCACCAAACCGTGATCGGAGTCAAAGACCCGGGCGGTCCCGACGACGCGACCTCGCAGGTATTTCCGAACGTCAAATCGTCGAGCTACCAAGGCGCGACCGTGGTCGTCGCGCCGACTCCCGCGGTTCCGGTCGACTACGGCTACAACGGCACCCCCGCCGAGCAGTTGAACGCCGCCGCGAATCACGTCGGTGGAGCGTCGATCGTTCAGCCCTACATTCTGCAGTCGAGCATCAGGCAGAAGGTATTCGAGTTCATGGGCATCGCGGTAAGTGCCTACGGCACCGCGAGCGAGCCCGAATATCTCGAAAGCAACGTCGACTACGGCGTCGACAACCTGAACTACGGGCTGAACAACACCGGTGCGCTGTATCGCAACAGTTTGCTCAGCTACGGTGAGAACGCGCCGCCGTACTTCGGCACGTGGGCCAACATCCAAGAATGCGACAACGCTCCGAATTGGACGACGCAGACCTGCGTCAATTCGTCGGCATATCAGGACCCGTTTTCCATGTTTGCGGTTTCATACGGGCCACGCGAAGACGCCATGGGAATGGCCGAATATCTCGATACGCAGAATTGGAAC
>Ga0182012_10003059_pt1 | contig 17885 bp, 15 predicted proteins | sample 612S2SmetaG_FD_120486 | JGI IMG/M metagenome (GOLD analysis project Ga0182012, IMG submission 120486) | Permafrost microbial communities from Stordalen Mire, Sweden - 612S2S metaG | ecosystem: Environmental > Terrestrial > Soil > Wetlands > Permafrost | place: Sweden: Stordalen | collected...
AGCTGTTACCGTCGCAATGACCGACGTCAAGAGAGCGGGCAACACAAGCCGCAGGGCCAGCATTCCGCGCAAGACCTCCAGTGCAAACAGGGCGCCGCCGAGAGGTACACCGTAGGCAGCAGCCATGCCCGCTCCCGCGCCGCAAGCGACCAGTAGCCGGCGTTGTTCGTCCGACAAACTGGCTTTGTCCGACAGCACATTCGCGATAACCGCGCCCGCCTGCTTAGGCGCACCTTCACGGCCGAGCGAAGCGCCCATTCCGACGACCACGACGGACAACACCGCGCTGCCCAATGTTCGCAACGCCGGCAACCGTCCAGCGGAAAACCAAATCGCTTCCGTGATATCAATGCTGTTGCTGCTGGTCAGACGAACCAGCACGACCTGGCCCGCTCCCGTCACCAGTCCCGCTCCCAGCAGCACTATAATGTGCCGCCAGGGCGCCGCGTGGGAGGCCGCGTCCAGCAAGGTCTCGGGGGGCCCTGGCCACATCCGATGTTGCACGGCTTGCAAGATAAGTGTCAGGGCTGCGGCGATCGCGCCAGTTCCAAGACCCGTGAGTCCGATCGTCAGCCAAAAGCGCCAACCGGCATTGGGGCCAAGTTTCAATGTTGTCGCGTCGGGAGACCCATTGCCCACGTGGTTTTCAGGACTCCTGTTGAATACGGCCGAATTCCGCAGCGGCCGGTTCGATGCAGCGCCCCAGCGGGAGCGCCGCCGCTTCGCAGTTTTGATCGCTTCGCAGACGGCGCCCGCGGCTCAGCCCTCGTATTGGAGCACGTGCAGACCGGCGTTCCAGTCGCTCGCATAGATCAACCCCTCCCGCGTCACGTAGATATCGGCTGTTTTGGCGGCGAGCGCGATGTTGGGTCTCGGATCGACCAACTTGGCCGGCGCCGGCGGCAGCCAGAAGGCCAGCTCCTTCGGCGCGAACTGATCCTTGAGATCGAACACCCGGACGCCGCCGGCATTGTAGGTGGCGAAAATCGTTTCCTCGCTTTGGAAGGAGCCGGGCCGGTTCTCATGCAGGTTGTGCGGACCGAAGGTGCCGGGGGCGGCACAATAGTCGCGATCGCGCGGCACCGGCATGGTCGCGATCGGCACCGGATTTTCCGGCACCCGCGCATCGACCACAAAGATCTGGAACAGCCCCTTCGCGCACTTCTCCGCGTTCGCCTCGTCGGACACGACCGCAAGGTGACGTCCCGGCAGGGGCAACGGCGTGTGAGTGCCACCCGGAAAAGGCGGCGACCAGTTGATGTGCGACAACAATTTCGGCTGGGCGGGGTCGGAGACATCATGGATGGTGAAACCGCCATCGCGCCAGGCGCCATAACCAAGCTTGCCGGCCACGATCATGTGATGCAGCGCGTAGCGCTTGCCCTTGGGCGTATTCGATACTTCGCCGGCCGCGCGATTCATGCCCGGCAGCCACCATTTTGAGACGATGACCGGCTTGGTGATCTCGTTCAGGTCGACGATACAAAGACAATGATCGGTGAAGCCGTCGAAGTGCGCCGAAACATAGGCATAACGGCCGCCCATCCAGGACAGACGGTTGATGCCAAGTCCGGGCATTTCGAGAAACGCGATCTCCTTCATCTCAGCGGGCTTGGAGATGTCGTGGATCGAGAGGCCGCTGCGGAAATTCTTGCGTTTGGTGATACTGTCGGCGAGACTATTCTCGAAATAGCCGCGCTGATCGCTGTAGGACTGCATCGCGACGATATTGGCGCCATTGGCGACCAGCAGCAGATCGTCCGATGCCTGAAGATGATGGGTCCGGGTATATTGCCCGGCGGTAAAAAAGCTCACCGGTTTCAGGCGGCTGGGATCGCTGGCGTCCAGAATGGTTACGCCGTCGCTGAACATGTGACCGACATAGAGGTGCCGGCGATTGGACATGATCTGGACGCTGTCCGGACGCCCGCCAATGTCGCTGTAGGAAACATGCTTGATACGATGACCAATGCCTTCGGGGGGTATTGGCGGGTCTGCGGCGCGCGCCGCGCGTGGCACCCCCGCCAACGCCGCCACGCCGAGAATTCCCTGCAGGTGCGCGCGGCGGCTCATCTTCGGCATGACTTCCCCCTCACTTTGAGTGTTTTCTCAATGTCGACGTGCTTCGGCCCTGGACAGGACCGGCCCGATCAGGGGCCATTCTTGGCATCAATCCCACGCCGGCGCAAAAGGGGGATTGACCAGCCGCCGGTCTTTGGGCAGCGCCGCGATCGCCTGGCGATCCTCGTCGTCAAGCCCAACATTTTGCGCGTCAAGGTTGGCCTGCTGGCTCTCCGCCCGCGACGCCTTTGGAATTGCAGCAACGCCGTCCTGGTCGAGCAGCCATTTCAGTGCCACCTGGGCGGCGCTGGCGCCATGCTTGCGGCCGATTGCCATCAGCGTCTGATCGGATGCCGCCCGGCCCTGTGCCAGCGGGCAATAGGCCACCAAAGGAATGGATTTCGCCTCCAGATATCGCCGTAGCGGGGTCTGATCGAGCAGGACGTGATATTCGACCTGGTTGCAGGCGATCGGCGCTTTGATCTCCTCCACCACGGTCTTCAACAGCGCGACGTTGAAATTAGCGACGCCGATGGCGCGAGTGCGGCCTTCCTGCTTCAGCCTCAGCAGCGTTTCGAACATCGCCGGCAGGTTCATGGTTCGCGAGGGCCAATGCACCAGATAGAGATCGACATGATCGAGTCGGAGCTTTTTCAGGCTCTGGTCGAACGCGCGGCGGATGGCATCGGGCGCCAGGTTTTCGTTCCAGACCTTGGTAGTGACGTGCAGAGCGCTGCGCTCGATGCGAGCTGCGGCGATGGCCGCGCCGATGGCGTCTTCGTTGCCATACATTTCCGCGGTGTCGATATGCCGGTAACCCAGCGCCAGCGCGCTCTCGACAGCCGCGCGGCAGACATCGCCCTGCATGCGATAGGTGCCGAGGCCAAGCCGTGGCAGGCTGATGCCCTGGGTGTGCAGATATTCCATGATCGCTCCTTTGGGGCACCCAAGGCTGGATTCAGCCGCCGGCGATGCCACGTCCAGCCTACTTCTGTGGCGAGCTGCTGGGCTTTTCAAGACCGCCGATGGTTCGAGCGGCAGGCGCAGTCCTGACCGAGCTGAAGTTCCCAGACCGAGCCCTCATGGGCCGGGCAAATAGTCGCCAGCCAGCCTAACGCTTCCAGTTGCAGATGCCGCCCGATTTGCACGGCCAGACCTGGATCCGCGTATCGAAGGCCTCGGCGTCGAGCGGATTGCCGTGACGGCGCGCCAGCTTGGCGCGAGCTGAGCCACGCGGACGCTCCGCGCGATGCTCTGCAATCCGGGTCTTGGGAACGACGATGGTGGCGGTGGTTCCCGGTTCCAGCCGCGCCTGCGCGCGGTCACGACCGGTCTTCGCGCCCACCGGAGCCGGCGCAAACGTGGTCGGAGGCCCAAGCGGATTCGGCGACAGCGCAGCCTTGTTGAGGTCCATGCCCAGGAACTGGTCGGGGCGATACGGGTCGGCCATCGAAAGGCCGCTCCAAAGCACAAGCACGAGCGAGGCGCAGACAATCCCGGTGCTGTACAAGACGCGTTTCAGGACCATTTCTTGGCCTCCGAACATACTTACAAATCGAACTACTCCAATATCTAGGGGAGCCCATCCCGCTATGCCAGTGGATGTTGCGGTAAAGGTTACCGAGCCGAGTAGGTCATACCGGACTCAACCATAGCGGGCCGGGGATGGTCCAGGCAGCCGGGGGTGGATGAAGGCTTTAGAATAGATGTCTTACATATCACTTATTGACACTCTAACATCATAAGTTAAGATGCAGCTATAAGGTTTGATATCGGCTGAGCTTTCAGGCGGGCCCATGATCACGGCGACTCAGTTGCGCGCGGCGAGAGTGCTTCTCGGCATTGATCAGCGTCGGCTCGCCGAATTATCGGGGCTTTCCGTTCCCACGATCCAGCGCATGGAAGCCAGTGAAACGATGATCCGCGGCAATGTCGATTCGTTGGTCAAGCTGATCGAAGCCCTCGACGCCGCCGGCATCGAGATGATCGACGAAGGAGCGGTCAGCCATTCGCAGGGGCGCGGCGTGCGGCTGAGAATCAGCACGGGTTCGGCTAAAAGGATTGCGAGCGCTCAATCCAACAAGGCGTCAGGCGGAGCCAGAACGCGCACATGATGCCCGCGGTCGATTTGCAAATGTCATGTGTCGCGGGCTGGCTCGTGAGCGCTGTTCTCGCCGTCATCCTCTGTGGTTGGAAACGCTCCACCACGGTGGTCTACGGTGCCACCTTGACCATTTGCGCGATCGCCCTGTTCGGATCCTTGGGTTGGCTGGTCGGCGGCAACACAAATGCATCAACCCTGACCTTGCCGCTGGGATTGCCCTGGGTCGGTGCCCATTTCCGCCTCGACGCGTTGGCTTCGTTCTTCCTGGTAGTGATCAATCTCGGAGGCGCGGCCGCGAGCCTCTACGGTCTCGGCTATGGTCACCACGAGGCATCGCCGCAGCGCGTGCTGCCGTTTTTTCCCGCTTTTCTGGCCGGCATGAATCTCGTGGTGCTGGCCGATGACGCTTTTTCCTATCTGCTGTGCTGGGAATTCATGTCGCTCGCTTCCTGGGCGCTGGTCATGGCGCACGATCGCGAAGCCGGCAACGCCAAGGCAGGCTACATCTACATTGTGATGGCGAGCTTCGGCACGCTGGCGTTACTGCTGGCTTTCGGTCTATTGGCGGGACCGGCGGGAGATTACGGATTTGCCGCCATGCGCGCGGCTTCGCATACGCCCTACCAAGCCATGCTGGTATTGATCCTGTTCCTGATCGGGGCAGGCTCCAAGGCCGGTCTGGTACCCTTGCACGTCTGGCTACCGCTCGCCCATCCCGCGGCGCCCAGCCACGTCTCCGCGCTGATGAGCGGGGTCATGACCAAGGTCGCCGTCTACGGCTTCATCCGCGTCGTATTCGATCTTCTGGGACAACCGACGTGGCCGGCAAGCGTGCTTGTGCTGTTCATGGGCGGAATGACCGCCGTCATGGGAATCCTTTACGCCATGATGGAAACAGACCTCAAGCGCCTCTTGGCCTACAGCACGATCGAGAACGTCGGCGTCATCTTCGCAGGTCTCGGCCTGGCCATGGCCTTTCAGGCCGAGGGCTTGAAACTGGCGGCTGCGCTCGCGCTCACCGCCGCGCTGTTTCATGTGCTCAACCACTCTTTCTTCAAGAGCCTGCTGTTTTTCGGGGCGGGCGCCGTCCTGGCCGCGACCGGCGCACGTGACATGGACCAAATGGGCGGCCTCATCCATCGAATGCCATTTACCAGCGTCGCCGTTCTGGCCGGCTGTGTCGCCATCTCGGCGTTGCCGCCGTTCAACGGCTTCGCGTCGGAGTGGCTGATGTTCCAGGCTGTGTTGCAGAGTCCCGAGTTACCGCAATGGGCGCTGAAAATAATGGTGCCCGCGGTCGGCGTGACGCTGGCGCTGGCGGCGGCATTGGCGGCAGCGTGCTTCGTCAAGGTCTTCGGCGTGGCCTTTCTCGGACGACCGCGCAGCGCCGCGGCGGAGAAAGCATCTGAAGTCGACCGCTACTCGGTAGCCGCGATGTTCATTGTTGCAGCGCTGTGCTTGCTGACCGGTATCCTGCCCGGCTGGGTGATCGACACGCTCTCGCCGATCACGACCGAGCTGCTCGGCGGCCGCATGCCGATCCAGGCCAACGAAGCCTGGTTTTCGATCGCGCCGATCGCCGACAGTCGCAGTTCATATAACGGATTGCTGGTGATGGTGTTCGTCACGATATCCGCCTCCCTCGCCGTCTTTTTCATCCATCGCTTCGCTTCGCACGCCCTGCGGCGGGCGCCAGCCTGGGGCTGCGGTTTTTCCGATCCCGCACCTGCTGCGCAGTATTCGGGGGAAAGCTTCGCCCAGCCGATCCGCAGGGTTTTCGGCACGCTGATGTTCCACGCCCGCGACCACGTCACGATGCCGGCCCCCGGAGATACCAGGCCGGCGCGGCTCAGAATCGAACTGCATGATCTGATCTGGGAGGGGATGTATCAACCGATCGCAGCCGCAGTGCAGCGGTCTACCAGGCGGCTGAATTACCTGCAGTTCCTGACCATCCGGCAATATCTCAGTCTGGTCTTTGCCACCCTCGTCACGCTGCTTCTGGTGCTCGCGATATGGTCGTGATCTCAGATATCCTGGTGCAGGGCGCGCAGATGCTGCTGGTGCTGCTGCTTGCCCCGCTGCTGACCGGCTTCGTGCGCAAGGTCAAGGCCCGGCTTACGCGGCGCAGGGGCGCTTCGGTGTTGCAGCCCTATCGCGATCTGTTGCGGCTGCTCCGCAAGGAAGTGGTGCTGGCCGACAACGCGTCTTGGCTGTTTCGCGTCACGCCCTACGTGACCTTTGCAACAATCTGGGTCGCCGCGGCGCTGGTGCCGACCTTCGCGACCGGCCTGTTGTTCAACTGGACTGCCGATCTGATCGCCATCGTTGCACTGCTGGGAAGTGCGCGGTTTTTCCTGGCGCTGGCCGGGATGGATGTCGGCACCAGCTTTGGCGGCATCGGCTCCAGCCGCGAAGTCATGATCGCAGCACTTGCGGAGCCGGCGATGCTGCTGATCGTTTTCTGCATGGCTTTGGTGGCGGGCTCGACCCAGCTTTCGACGGTCGCCAATTTCATGGCTTCGTCCTACGTCGGATTGCGGGTTTCGCTGGGAATGGCAGTGGTCGCGCTGGTCATGGTGGCGCTGGCGGAAAACGCGCGCATCCCGGTCGATAATCCCGCCACGCATCTGGAACTCACCATGGTCCATGAGGCGATGGTGCTGGAATATTCCGGGCGCCATCTGGCGATGATCGAATTCGGCGCCTTTCTCAAGCTGTTGCTTTATATCTCGCTGATCGCCTGCGTTTTCATTCCTTGGCGGATCGCGGTGTTCGGCACCGGCCCGCTGGCCTATGCCGTCGGCGCCGGCGCCTATGTTGCCAAGCTTGCGGTTGCCGGCTTCCTGCTGGCGCTGTTCGAGACCGCTACCGCGAAAATGCGGGTTTTCCGCGTTCCGCAATTTCTTGGCGCGGCGCTGATGCTCGGCCTCCTCGGCACGCTGCTGTTGTTCGTGTCGAGGAGTTTCTGATGCAGCTGCACAGCCTCTCCTTCGACATCTCGCACACCCTCGCCGGCGGGCTCGTCCTTATCAGCTTCCTGATGCTGTACCAGGACCGGCTTTATTCGCTGCTCAACATCTTTGCGCTGCATGCCCTGGTACTCGCCCTCTCCGTAGCCTGGCAGGCGCTGATCCAGAACGCGCCACATCTCTACGTCACCGCGGCCATCGCTCTGCTGTTCAAGGCGATTGTCATTCCCGTGGCACTGCACCGCATCATCAAGCAGCTCGGGATCCATCGCGACATCGAATCGGCCGTGGGCATCGGCCCGACCATGCTGGCCGGGATGGGGCTGGTCGCGCTTTCGATGGTGCTGATGCTGCAGGTCACCGCGGAAGCCGATCCGCTGGCGCGCGAGGACCTCGCCTTCGCGCTGTCGGTCGTGCTGCTCGGACTTCTGGTGATGGTAACGCGCCGCAATGCCGTAAGCCAGGTGGTCGGCTTCATGTCGCTCGAGAACGGGCTGGTGCTGGCGGCGACCGGCGCCAAGGGCATGCCGCTGGTGGTCGAGATCAGCGTCGCCTTTTCGATCCTGATCGCCTTCATCGTCATCGGCATTTTCCTGTTCCGGATCCGCGAGCGCTTCGATTCGGTCGACGTCTCCGCGCTCGACGATTTCCGGGGTGAGCGGCGATGAGCCTGCCCTCCTTCGATCCCGTCGCTGCCATCCTGCTGATCCCCATCGGCTCCGCCGCCCTGCTGGCGATCCTGCCAGGCTACCGTCTGAGCGCGCTATTGAACGTGGTTGCCAGTCTCGCGACCTTTGTCGCGGCGCTGTTGCTGTTGATGACGGTTCGTCCGCAGCCTGGGCCGTATATATTGGTCGACGACCTCAACATCGTCTTCATCGTGCTTAATACCTTCGTGGGGTTCACCACCAGCATTTTCAGCGCCAGCTACATCGCGCACGAACTCGAAACCGGCCGTCTGACGCCGGTTTATCTGCGTTTTTATCACGCCATGTACCAGACCATGATGTTCGGCATGAACCTCGCTTTCGTGTCGAACAATATCGGCCTGATCTGGGTCGCGGTCGAGATTGCCACCCTGACCACCGTCCTGATGGTCGGAATCTATCGCACCCATGCCGCCCTGGAGGCGGCCTGGAAGTATTTTATTCTCGGCAGCGTGGGCATAGCGCTCGCCCTGTTCGGCACGATCCTGGTCTACATGGCGGCGCGTCCGGTGATCGGCGAAGGCCAGGACGCCATGGTCTGGACGCTGCTGATCCAGCATGCGGCCGACTTCGACCCTGCTTTGCTCAATGTCGCCTTCATTTTCCTGTTTCTCGGCTACGGCACCAAGGTCGGTCTCGCCCCGCTGCATGCCTGGCTGCCCGACGCGCACGCCGAAGGGCCAACGCCGATATCAGCTGTGTTGTCGGGCCTGCTCCTGAATGTCGCGCTCTACGCGTTGCTGCGCTTCAAGATACTGCTGGCCGCCAATCCCCACGCCATCGCGCCGGGCCCGCTGATGGTGACGATCGGGCTGATCTCGCTCGTGTTCGCCGCATTCATGCTGTACCGCCGGTACGACATCAAGCGTTTGTTCGCCTACTCCTCGATCGAACACATGGGCATTATCGTGTTCGCGTTCGGGATGGGCGGCCCACTCGCCAATTTTGCCGGGCTGTTGCACATGGTCATGCACAGCCTGACAAAGTCGGCGATTTTCTACGCCGTCGGCAATATCGCGCAGATCAAGGGCACGCAGCGGATCTCAGGGATCCGGGGCCTGACGGCGAGCCATCCGGCACTTGGCTGGGGCCTGGTGATGGGCGTGGTCGCGATCGCCGGCCTGCCGCCGCTCGGTATCTTCATGAGCGAGTTCCTGGTGGTAAGCTCGACATTTGCGCGGCAGCCGCTGCTCGCCGTCGTGCTGGTGTTCGGACTATTGTTGGCCTTCGGCGCACTGCTGTTGCGCCTGACCAGCGTGGCCTTCGGCCGGCCGCGCGGCAGCACGGCGTCAGCGCAAGGTTCCTATGTGCCGATGTTCGCCCATCTCTCGCTGGTTCTGGTCGCAGGCATCTATCTTCCCGCCCCGATCGTGGTCTGGTTTCAGCACGTGGCTCACCTGCTCGGATAGTCCAGGGATCAACCGATATGACCTCGCCGATCGAGCTTGCAGTTTCCGACCGAAGGGTTCCGGGTCATTGGCCTTGGCCACGCGCCTCGGTCGATGCCTCGGCTTGGACGTTGGCGGCCCGCGAGCTGGCGCAGGGACAGTGGGGCCTGCTCGACCTATGGGCGGAACCCGCAACGGTCCACATGGCGGTCATCGATCAAGCAACGTCTGACATCGCGACCATCAGTTTCGATTGCCCCGATCACGGTTATCCATCGGTCGGCCTGCGTCACCCGCCGGCGATCCGACTGGAGCGCGCCATCGCCGATCTCTACGGATTGACCGCGCGGGGCTTGCCCGACGGCCGTCCCTGGCTCGACCACGGCCGCTGGGGAGTATGTGCCCCCCTGGGAGAGCCCCCCGGCACAGCCACGCCGAAGGCCGCGCCCTACCGCTTCCTGGCGGCGCAAGGCGAAGGCCTGCATCAGATTCCGGTCGGGCCGGTGCATGCGGGAATCATCGAGCCCGGGCATTTCCGCTTCACGGCGAGCGGCGAGACGGTGGTTCGGCTGGAAGCACGGCTTGGCTACACCCATAAGGGCGTCGAGGGGCTCATGATCGGCGCCAGTCTGGCGCGGGGCGCCGAACTCGCCGGACGCGTGTCGGGCGACAGCACGGTTGCCTATGCCTTTGCATTTGCGCGGGCGACCGAGGCGGCGATCGAACTCGCGGTGCCCGATCGCGCGGTCTGGCTGCGGGCCCTGCTGGCAGAACTCGAGCGCCTGGCCAACCATCTCGGCGACATCGGCGCCATCTGCAACGATGCCTCCTTTGCGCTGATGCATGCGCATTGCGGCGTGGTGCGGGAGAGCGTGCTGCGGGCATCCCACAGCGCATTCGGTCATCGACTGCTGCGGGATATCATCGTGCCCGGTGGGGTGACCCGCGACCTCGACGCTGAAGGGACTGCGGCGATCCGGGCGACGCTGCAGAATATCAAGCTGCGCTTTCCCGCCCTGGTGGAGTTATACGACAACACCGCCTCGCTGCAGGATCGCACGGTCAGTACCGGCGTGCTGAAGCCGGACTTGGCCCGGCAATATAGCGCCGGCGGCCCGATCGGCCGCGCCTCCGGTCGATCTTTCGACGCGCGCCGGACACTGGCCTATCCGCCCTATGGCCGCCTGCGCTTTGAGGTACCGACCCTGCACGAGGGCGATGTCAACGCGCGGGTCTGGATCCGGGTGCGCGAGGTCGAACAGTCATTGTCCCTGATCGAGCAGATCCTGGACGAGTTGCCGGGAGGCCCGCTGCGCGCGGATGCCGCCAGCCGGCAAGAAGTTCGCGAGGGCGCGGCCATCATCGAGGGATTCCGTGGCGACATTCTGGCCTGGGTCCGCCTCCGGGAGGGCCGGGTTGAACGTTGTCGGCTGCGCGATCCATCGTGGCTGCAATGGCCGCTGCTCGAGGCGGTGATCGAGGACAATATCGTCGCGGATTTTCCGCTCTGCAACAAGTCGTTCAACTGCTCCTATTCAGGCCACGATCTCTGAGCGGCCAACCAAAGACTGACATCGCATGCGCAGACATCTTCTCGAAAGCCTGTTTCGCCGGCCCTTTACCGAGCCGGCACCGCCGTCGCACGATGCTGCAATCATGGAACTCGCCGACGCCATAGGTCACGCGGCGCGGCGGCGGCTCGGACGAAGTCTTGCGATCCGCGAGGTCGATGCCGGTTCCTGCAATGGATGCGAGCTGGAAATTCACGCGCTCAATAACGCCTATTATGACGTCGACCGCTTCGGACTGAGGTTTGTCGCCTCGCCCCGCCATGCCGATGTCTTGATGGTGACGGGTCCGGTGACCAAGAACATGCGCGAAGCATTGGAGCAAACCTATCTCGCGGTTCCCAGCCCCAAATGGGTGGTCGCGATCGGAGATTGCGCGCGGGATGGCGGCTGTTTTGCCGGCAGCTACGCGGTCGTTGGAGGCGTCGCGGAAGTCGTTCCCGTCGACCTCCATATTCCCGGCTGTCCACCGACGCCGACGGCCATGCTGCAAGGGCTGCTGGCGCTGCTGCAACGGGTCGATGCATCAGCTGCGACGGATTGAAATCCTGGCGACTTGGCGGGGCTTGCCGAACGCGCCGTCGGAATGCGGCGCCTCACGTCACAACGAAGTCGCAAGCGCCTTGATGGGCGGTCCGCGACAGCCGCCAATTCATCGCGCGCGTTCCAGCGCCCGCGACGAAGAGACTTTGGGCTGCCGGTTCGGCTTGGCTTTTGGCTTTGCGATGTTCTCCCTCAGGCGCACGCCGCGGCCGCCGCTCGGGCTGGGAACACCGGGAGTGAGTAGTTCGATCCCCGCATGCTCGAGCGCGGCGACCAGCTTCATCAGGGAATCGACGTTGGCCCGGATCACCCCGTCGCTGGCTTCCATGCGCTGGATGGTCGGCACCGACAGGTCCGCCAGATCGGCCATCTGCCGCTGATCAATACTCAGGAGCGCACGCGCGGCCCTGAGTTGATTGGCGGTAATCATCGGATACGGCTCCGTTGGATACCAGATATGTTATCACCGCATCAACTTGTGCTTCAAGCATCAATTTACCTGCAAAATATATCAACGGGCGTTGCCCCAATTGACTTACTGCACGATCCCCTCGACCGGATGTTCCGGCCCCCGCGCTCTCAACGTAAGAACGCCGCGACCGGGCTGACCAACTTCTGCGGATATGGTCTGGGAGGCCTTGGCCTTGAGAAAATTCTGCAGCACCCATCGTGTCTCATCGGAAAGTCCGAATATCGAGCGCATCAACTCGAAAAAACCCGGCTCCTCGCCGATATACAACAGCTCGAGCAGTTCCGCGGTGGTGTATCGTCCCAACGCCGCCAAAAGCCTTTCCGTATCATCAGCCGGGCCGGCCTTCGCCGAACGATCAAAATTGTAGATGACCGCCGTCATGTCTCCTCCGTTGCGGTGGCCATTCCGAACGGCAAGAATGCCCTAATGATGGTGATTTCTGTGTGATCGCAGCAGCGTGCGTCTTCTGCTGAACCAATCATCTTGTAATTATCCGCCCTGATCCGTGCTGAATGTATCCTTGGTATCTTAACCGCGGCTTGCAGGAACTGCGACAGTTTGATGAAAGGCATTGGGAACGCGCGCGGTCAGCGGCCGCAACACTGGGCCGACTAAGAGCGCTGGATATCACTGAGTGCTTCGAGCATCACCACAGCGGAGAGCGTGGCAGCGCGAGCCATCCTGCTCCGTGACGGAGGTCCAAAGGCGGCGCGGGACGATGCGTGAGGTTCCTGCAGGACGCCTGTGGCCAACATCTTGCTGACCACCTGCACGGGGGTGGCCAAGGCAATCGGCAAAGGGTCGGTACGTTTCGGTGGCCGCTGGCCGACTTGACCGCGGACCGAAATCAGACGAAATACCTGATGAAATCTTGGTCGGAGTGGCAGGATTCGAACCTGCGACCCCTGCGTCCCGAACGCAAGTAGCAAATGAAAAGATCAACACAAAAACAATGAAGTTCGCTCGTGATTGACTACCGTTACCGCCGTTTGTTCACGGGGTTTCGGTGGTCAACCGGTGGTCGGCAGGAGCGTGGCTCCTCGACCAGTTGCCTTCGCCACCGAGCGCGTCGTTTCCACGTTGTGATTAACGCCGCGGCCGGTCGTTGTGTCGAGTTCATTGTAGCACCGACGTGTTGCCGTCCATATCGGTAGCCTATGGGGTTTTGGGCCAGGCCGTTGATTTTCCTAAAGTGGTTTTGCAATCGACCGCCATTTTGATCCGGCTGCTTCCGGGCACTTCCGGACGGTTTGCAAAACCGAGCCCGGCGGCCAGCTCTAGCCCGAGAAAGTTGGGCTAGCTTCACACATCCGTCGCGCCGGCCGCGCGCCGAGGCTCTGGCGACGCCTCGATCGGCGCAAAGGTCGTGTTATTGGACAGCGCCACCGTCGGTCAAGCTCGAGCCCATCGCCATTAGTGTGGGCGAATTCTCAGAAAAACAAACTTGCGCCGGCGCCGCTGTTTCTGGGCGGCGTTGCAATCACATCCCACTGTTTAGACCGAAGTTTATAACATCATATCGAGTCAACGGCCGCTCAAGACTGATCGCAGTTTTAACATCGAAATCGAATCCTATTGAGGTGTCATGTTTTTCCTGCGACTTAGCGACAGTGTAGGTCTGCATTACAGACGAATCAGTGGGGTGTAGCGTGGGCACAACAGACCCTAGGGCGTGACCTCACGTGACCGAAATGCTCCGAACGAGAGCCCCCGCGATCCTCAATCTCGGCCGCCTTTAATCTTATAAAATCGCGCACATGGCGCATAGCAAGCCTGTCCGTCGGCATCCAGGCCCCCCTTCGCAAAACCGAAAGGCGGGACCGTATCGGAGCTAGCAGAGGCCTCGTTACCCCCGGGCGGCATCACAACTTGAGGTAGATCTCGCTATTGCGGAGGCACCTCCGGGATTGTTACTGCTGCGGCGAAGGCTGTCTGGATTCGGCGATGCCGGATGCCTTTCCAATTCCAGTTGCCCGTCAACGATTTCTGAGACAATCTGAGGCCGCAATGGACGGATGGTGCTGGGGTCAATGTTGTATTCGTTCAAGGGTTGAGGTCGGGCTACCTCAATTTAACGTTCGCCCGGCGATCCATTCCTGTGACGGGTCGCTGCTTCAGAATGAAGTGGGTGATCATACCGATGCCAAAGGGCACCTTGTCGTGGTGGAAAAACTCACATCGCATTCATTGTCTGCGGCGCGATAACTAACCCGGAGCCGCGATCAACCGGTCCGGCACTCTCGGATAATCCGGTTGTTTGTGCTCCCGCCACCATCTTGGAAATCACCAGCGCAGCTGACGGTCTTACCGCACCCGATTTTCGCAAAGCTTCCCACCACAGAGCTGCCACGCCCGACACGTGCGGACACGCCATGCTTGTGCCGCTCATAGTTTGAAAGCCTCCGCCACTCTTCGCCGAAACGATATCAACTCCCGGCGCAGCGATTAACGGCATCGTGTTCGAGAAACTAGCGACCTCAAGCCTGCCTCCGCCCTGCGCCAATGCGGCGACCGAGATCACACCGTCCGCAGCGGCAGGAAGTGAAGCAGCAATCGTGTAGGCCGGACGCGCACTTTCGTTGCCCGCGGCAGCAACTACCACCGCGGTATCTTCGAAGGCGGCCTTGACTTTGACCAACTGCATCAATGCGTCAAAAAACCGAAGATTTGTTCTGTAGGCCTCAAGCGCGTTCGATACTGCAGCTGCTTCAGGAAGTCCGGCGGCATGCATGCGCTGAGATGCTCCTGGAAAATCGAAACCCAATGACATCGAAATGACATGCGCTCCTTGATCCAAAGCCCATTGGATGGCCTTGAAGACCATTTCAGACGATCCCTCGCCTGTGCTTGAGAGAACTTTGCCAATAAGGGCCTTCTTCACCCCACGGGCGATACCCACCCGCACTCCCCCAACGTCCCGACCGAAAATCGTTGCCGCAGTGTGAGTACCGTGCCCGTGTTGATCGCCGTTACTCGTACCGGTGAAGTCTTGTTCAACGATCTCAACGCCTGAAAAGGTTGGATGGCTCTTGTCGATTCCAGTATCGAGAACGGCAACAACGACCCCTTCGCCGGAAAAAGCCGATGTGTCTGCCTTCACCGCGGCGATTCCCCAATTGTCAGCGGCAGCAGCAGTCGCGCTGACATCCCGCGGCTCAATCAAGGCAATTGGCATCGGAATCGCAACAGCTGCTACCTGGGGATTCTCCGCTAAAACGCTGGCTTCATACCTCGTAATATCGTGCGTTTCGACTTGCGGTGCGGAGGCTGTCGAGGTCGCCCAGGTTGCGCTGGGTCCAAAATGTTCTAACGGGCTGGCTGTTCTAATACCGGACGAATTTCTAAGCACCACGAATTTTGCCATGCTCCGCTCCGCTGATGGAATGTTTCCAATAAAACAAAAATTGAAGCTCCTACTGAAGCGCTCGCTTTCGCGTAGCGTTCACGTATGTACTGAGAACGTCGGTAATAGCGCTGATTCCGGACGTGCCCCCTGTCAACACACCGGCCGTCAGAACGATGTCTACAGCGCGAAAAGAATGAAGCCACTCCGAACTGGTACCATTGCCGCTGTCTTGGATGTCCAAAAGTGTCTCGAGCGTACGCACGCCGAGCGCGCTTACCACTAGAGCGATCAAGAAACTAAGCGCCAACTGCCAATTTATCTCCGACTGCTGAACGGACGTAAGTTGGTCTTCGGATGACTTAACCTCAGCAACAAGTGCAGGAATATTTGCTGAGACGTCGAGAACTGTAGCGTTGGCCGAGACAATCGTACTGATATTCGGCGACTGAATGGCCGCCTGGGCGAGCGTGGCCTTCTTCTCAGCTGCTTGAACTTTCCGGTTCGCAAGTCGCACACCATCTTGGGCCTCAACTCGGCTCCTTCCAAACCAGATGTTATTTAGGACTGCTGTCGCTCGCTCCGTAATCGTTGCAACCGCAAGCAATCCAGCCAGCAGGGAAGGCATCTGCTGCGTCAGGATGTCCTTCTTAAATGAGACTGCCTCAGAAAAAATCGCACCCGATACGATCACCGCTAAAGCCACGATCGAGACTATAATAAGTTTCGCCATCGTTAGCCCCTTATGACACTGACTAGATTCGTCGATCGTTTCCCCGAAGACGACGTCGGCCGTCATGGCAGTGACAACCTTTTGCCCCAGCGGCCGGATGCCGCACGAGATGTGCTCCGCTCATGTTGTAACCCAGCGCCGCGGACAAGGTTGGAAGTAGCGCCCGAAAAGGTGTTCGCGTCAAGGTAGTTCAACGAAAAAATTTAAAAGCTGAGGGAGGCCCTCTGGTGGGTCAGACTAGGGCCTGTCTTCAGTTGAGCAGAAGCGAGCTGAACTCCGGCCAGGAATATTTTGGCGAGCTTGGTCGTAACGTGTCGCGATGGCTCGATAATGCTTGAGTTTATTGAAGAAGCGCTCGATGAGGTTTCGCTCGCAGTAGAGTGCGAAATCGCAGGCCCTCGGCACCTTACGATTTTTGGCGGAATCACCGTTGTGATACCTCGTTGGGCGAGAGTGGCGAGCAACGGGTCTGCGTCGTAAGCTTTGTCGCCAAGCAAGGCGTCCGGGTCGACGCCTTCAAGTAACGGCTCCGCACGAGCCAAGTGATGGCCTGTCCCGGTGTCAGTATCAGTTCGACTGGATTGCCCAAGGCATCAAAAAGGGCGTATGCTGATGAGCGCGGACAATGGTGGCATCAATCATCATGTACTCGTTGTCGTGGTCTTCCGCCAATATATTGAAAATGCGTTCAAAAACACTGCTTTTGGCCCACCGGTTGAAGCGCTGGTAGACGGCATCCAATCACCGAAGCGTTCAGGAAGAGCGCGCCATGGGACGCCCGCTCGATATCTGAAAAGAACGGCTTCAACGAACAGCCGATTATCCGCTGCAGTGCCACCAACATGGCCTTCACGACCGGGCAGAAAATCCTTGATCCGGTCCCATTGATCGTCGCGTAATGCATAACGGCGCATCGGTCGGCCCTCCCGTAGCCGACCGCCCATGAATCACTCAAAAACTGATTTGGGAACCCCCTAACTGAAGACAGGTGAGGAGACCCGAGTCAATTTCATGTTCTTAAATTGAGGCGCGAGATGGAGGCTGAACGCCTGGCGCCCCCCTACCCTCTGGACAGCAACGCTATCCGTTCTCGTCGCTTTTCCAGGCGGGGATACGAGGAGCGTAATATGTCTCCAAGGAGCTCCCTCTCTTGCGAACTACATACCCTTCTTTGTTAGAGTTGTTTTAGAATTTGGAGCGCTGCCCGAGCCGCGGGACTATCTTTAGCTTGCGAAATATAATGAGCCGCAACCTCGGCATATTCCCCAGCTCGATCTCGATTGCGGAAAAAGAGCCAGCCATCCGCGGCAGAAGCTGCGCAGAATGCCGCAAGATCAAATTCACCGAGTCTTTCAAAAATCGCAATTGCCGACTGGAAGTTCTCGTCCATGTCAGAGGCCATAGACTTACGCAGATAACAATCCGCCAAACGCTGATGAATAAGAGCGTGATTGCTACCTGCGGTTGGCGGAAGCAGGGACATTGCCCTGTTTAGCCACAAGATAGCTCGATCAAGCGCCTCGCCAAACTCGGGGCTTGATTGATCCTCGATTCCAATCAGACTCAAGGCGGCTATGTCCGATAACACCTCGCTTAGCAGAATTCCGTCGCCCTTCTGAATCAGACTGTAATTTGATACAAGCAAATCCCTTATTTCTCTCGCCTGTTCCGGGAGCGGTTGCGGGCCAAGCGCCATCGTAAGGGATCGCAGCGTCTTGAGGACACCCTCGCCGTATTCGGCTTTCTTCCATTCTGCTAGCAAATCTTTGCAGACCCTCCGATGAAGTTCCCACTGGCCGGTAATGCGCAAGATCATGGCCCAATTATGCTTCGCAACGAGCATGTTGAAATAGGTCGAGGGCAATCCCTCCCTAGCTAGTTTCTGTCGCGAAACGCATTAGAGCACTGCAAATAAAAGGTTTCTTGCGATTTTATCCGTGTGATTTTGCTTGACCTGTACGTGTGTATAATATCACATTATTGGTATGAGGCAT
>Ga0182012_10003065_pt1 | contig 17869 bp, 7 predicted proteins | sample 612S2SmetaG_FD_120486 | JGI IMG/M metagenome (GOLD analysis project Ga0182012, IMG submission 120486) | Permafrost microbial communities from Stordalen Mire, Sweden - 612S2S metaG | ecosystem: Environmental > Terrestrial > Soil > Wetlands > Permafrost | place: Sweden: Stordalen | collected...
ATGTTGGCGGCGTTTCTGACCTTGCCGACCTGCTCCTTGGGTATCCAAGCTTCGCTGCCCGGTCTTTGAATTACGAGGACGTAAACCAGGTGGGCTCCACATTTTGGAGTTTCTACACGCAGGACGACATCAAAATCAGTTCCAATCTTTCCGTTAATCTCGGCCTGCGCTATGAATTCCGAGGCAACCCGACCGACAAGAGAAACAACATCGTTTCATTCATGCCCTTGGGGGAGCCTTTCTCAGGCCCCGGGAACGCCGCTCTCCTCACGGCTTTTCCTGACGCCCAAAACGATGCGCTTTGCAGCGAACCGAGTCACGCCAACCTGATTTCCGCAACTGGCGAGTGCCTTGTCGTGAGCTCTGCCCAACGAGCCAAAATGGGCTTCACGGGCGGAACGAGTCGGACGCTGGTTTACCCCGACTGGCGCGACTGGGCGCCCCGCCTCGGCGTAACCTGGCGGCCCACCGCCTCTGACAAGCTGGTGATTCGCACCGGTTATGGAATTTTCTACGACTTGTCGAATCTCAACGTGAAAGAGTTCGTGAGCGGCAATCCCATTACAGCTCCCACACAGCTCTTCAACACGAGTTTTGGCGACCCGCCACCCACTTATGGTGGAAATCCGGTAACGGCTGCCAATGTATTTGCCACAGGTACGGTTCCCCTCCTCAACCAGCAGTACTCCGCTCTCTGGGTGGAACCCAACTTCGTAACCCCCCGCGTGCAGGAATGGAGCTTTGGAATCGAGTCCCAGTTAGGCCGGGACTACGGCCTTGAAATCGACTACGTGGGTACGGAGGCGAATCACCTTGATGCTCTCCACTACTTTGGCAATCAGCCCGAGCCTGGTAACGGGCCCTTGCAGTCCCGGCGGCCATACGTGGACTTTAACAGCCTGGCTTATTTCACTTCGGATGCAAACTCCAACTACAACTCCCTCCAGGCCAAACTGACCAAGCGCTTTTCCAAAGGGTTCCTCCTTCTGGTCGCCTACACTTACGCCAAAGGTCTCAGCGACAATGAAGGGAATGAGGGCTCATTCGGGGTGAGCGGGAACAACCCTCAGGATGCCAACAATTTCGAGGCCAACTATGGACGCGGCGTTGGCGACGTTCGTCAACGCTTTGTGCTCAGTTCCGTATGGCAATTGCCGGTCGGGAAGGGAAAGCACTTCATGGACCGCTCCGGTGCGGCCAACGTCATTCTGGGCAACTGGAACGTGTCGGGGATCCTCTCGCTCCAGTCCGGATTCCCAATCAGTGTGACTTCGTCCCAGGATTTTTCCAATACCAACTCCCAGAGCCCGCGCCCAGACCGGATTTGCCAGGGCAACGGCCCGCGAACCGTGGCCGATTGGTTTAACACCAACTGCTTCACCACCGACGCTCTCGAAGCAGCCTTGACTGCGGGCACGCCCCGCTTTGGCAACTCGGGCCGCAACATCATCGATGGGCCGGGGTTGACCAATCTCGACCTCGCTCTTTACAAGCAGTTCCACTTCGGTGATCGCGTCCACTTGGAGTTCCGCGCCGAGGCTTTTGATTCCCTCAACCATGCGAACTTCGGCTTGCCTGATTCTTCCTTTGGCACTGGCAATTTCGGCGCCCTTGGGTCCGCGAGCGATGGTCGCGATATTCAATTCAGCCTGAAGCTGGTTTATTGAAAAGTGATGATTTATTGTGCGCAGCGTTGGGGTCAAAAAATGCAGGTTGGGGAAGCTTGCATTTGTCTCCTGTCCGGTGATGTAAGGCCCGCGAATCGGAATGACTTTTGGTCCGCGTCTGGATGATTTGTCATGACGATTTCGCGGGTGAATTTCTCCTGACGCGGGCTGGACCTGGGGAAAATCCCGACCCTTCGTCCAGTCCCGCAAGTGGTGAGGCAATTCATGGGTACGAAAGCTGGGGCAACAAAAGCGATGAACAGCAATAGCACGTCTGACATGAAAGACATTTTTCGCGCCGAGTGTCTGGAGCAGCCCGCGCGCCTGGCCGAGGTTTTTCGCGCCTACTCGGCAGACGGCGAAATCTGCGATGAAATCAACCGCCTGAAAAAGCTCGTCGCGCCCGGTCGACCCCTGGTCTGGCTGGGGATGGGCGCATCCTACTGCTCGGCCATTGCGGGGGCGACCCGGTTTACCCTCTCCGGCCGCCCCTCGTTTTGCGTGGAGGCAAGCGAGTGGCTGCACTTCGCCTTTTCCACCTGGGACAGCATCGCGGGCCCGATTCTGCTGACCACTTCCGGCAAGAGCGCCGAACTGGTGGAGCTCTGCCGTCAGCGTGAAAAGGGTCCGCGCATCCTGATCTGCAACGATCCGCAGAGTGTTTGTTGGCAGGCAGCGGACATCCGTTTGCCGATTCTTTCCGGAATTGAAAAGGGTAATGCCACTCAATCCTACTCAAACGCCACGGCAATATGCGGCATTCTGGCCGCGGAGTTTCTGGGGCGGCCATGGCAGGCGGACGTGGCCCCCATCCTCGATGCCTTTGCCCACAGCCTCGACGTGGCATTCAGCCGCGCCCAGGAAATTGAAGAGTTCTGCCGCGGCAGTTTGACTCTGGAAATCATGGGCCGTGGTGCGGCGGTGGGCGGCGCCATCATGGGTGCGCTTTGCGTCCGCGAGATGACCACCTGGCGCGCCAACGGGCTCTCGGCCGGAGCTTTCCGTCATGGGCCGTCCCTGGATGTTGATTCCACGCACACCGCGATGATTCTGGCCCTGGGCGGGACGGCGGAACTCGGCCGCCGCATCGCCACGGACTGTGTCGCCAAGGGGGGCAAAGCGATCCTGGTGGTGGATCAGGATCCTGTGGAGAATTCCGATCATCTCCTCACCCTCAAAATTGATGCCGTTCCCGCAGGATGGGAGGGACTGACCTCCGTGCTGGTTCCCCAGGCCCTCACCCAGGCTCTGATTGCGCGCCTCGGCAGCGGTTACATCAGAAGTTCCACCACGATTGAGTAGCACGCTTATGTCTTTTGCACGAGGCAAGGTTATCGCAAATGTCGGCTCGACTTTCAGCTCCAGTCGAGATCCTGCGCGGCCCTCATCGCCCGAGTCATGGCGAGCTGCGCGACAAAGTCCAGAAAGGCAATATGCGGAAAAATATCCCTCCCCGCTGGCTGGCAGGCATTGACCTCGGCGTTACCCATTACCGCATCGGAATTGTGGAAGCATCATCCGGTAAGATTCAAAAACTGTCCAAATTAAAAACGAACGGATTCACCCTCCCACTATTTTGCGACGCGCTGTCCAAGGTGGCAGGCCCTTACAAGAAGCACCTGGCCGGAATCGGCGTTGCGGTTCCGGGATTTCCTGATCATCTTCAGCGCCGCGTTATCACCACCTGTGGAACTGTTCCGTTTCTTGAATCGTGCGACGTTGCCGACGCCGTGGAAGAGCGGTTAAAGGTGCCCACCTGGGTTGACAACGACGCGCGGGCGCATGCTGTGGGCGAATTTCAATACGGCGGCTGGGGCAAGCCGCGCTCGCTGGTGGTGATGACGCTGGGAACCGGTGTGGGACTGGCCTGGCACGTTGAGGGCCGGCTCTATCCGCCTCCTGACCATGGCGCGCAGGGCGGGCACATGGCCGTGCTCCCGAATACCGGCAACCCCTGTTACTGCGGCATCTCGGGATGCCTGGAATCACTTGCCGGGGGAACAGCGATTGCCGCGGCCGCCAATGAATGCCTGGCGCGTTTCTATCCTTCCAAACTCGTCGCTCCCGCGGATACCGAGCAGATTTGCCGCCTGGGCACGACCGACCAGCTGTCAAAGAAATGCATTGAGCGCGCCATTGAAGCGCTTCGGGGGGCACTGCACACCCTTCATCATCTCTACTTTCCCGATGTGCTTGTCTTGGGAGGAGGCGCCTCCGTCGGATTGTGGCCCTACCTTGGACCACTGCGCAAGTGGTTTGCCAAGGCGGAACGGTTTGATGGCCGGCACAACCGCCTGGTGCTCTCGCGTCTCGGCGATAAGGCCGGCGTACTTGGGGCCGCAGCGCTTGCCCTCAGTAAATTGCCATCGGCGAAGTAAACAGTCGCTGCCGTTTCTCCTTATGCTGAGGGCAATCCGTGATCCGCGTTGCGGGCGAAGCCCTTCACGCAGGTTCACAAAGCGCTTGGCGCGCTGGGTTGTAGCGTCGATCTCCGATCGACGGCGGCGGTCGGAGACCGCCGCTACAGCCAGATCTATGTTCTTGGGTATACAGGAGGACGATATGCAGCAACCAGGAATCAGGAAGAGTGAATTTCCTTTGCGTACACCGCGACTGCGACGGTCATTTCTGCGCAGCGTGGCCCTGACTCTGGGCGCACTCGCCTTCCTCCTGGGCGTGGCCTCGAATGGGTTGACCCCCATGCGGGCCGAATCGAAACCAGCCCTGGCCGCCAATCCTGCTGCCTTCACCACCACGGAAGCGCACGGCCTCTGGACGCACTTCAGCCCTCCCGCTGACGCCCCCAACCTGGCCCTGAGAAGCGCCGGCGCCTGGGCCACAGCCTCCACGACCGGCGACAAATTCGATCCCAATGGCGCCCTCGATGGCAATTGGACCGTGCGCGATTGGGGCAAAGGCCATGGCTGGCAGAACGCCAAACGCCACGAATATCCCTCCTGGCTGGACATTCACCTGCCGCGCGCCGAGGAGATCGATGCCGTTGTTGTTCAGACGTTTCCCGAAGTTTCGCATGGAGTGAACTGGGCGGGAATTCGCAATGCTGACATCCAGGTGAAGTACGAAGGGAAGTGGGCGACGCTGGGCGAGGCGGGAAGCATGCGCGCCAACGTGAAGGGAACCATTGTGCAGCGTTTTGCCCCCATGCACGTCGATGAGCTGCGGATCCTGGTTCTGGGCGTGAACACCGGCCAGCAGGAAGACGTCTTCTATGACGATGATGACTTTGCCCGTATTTTGCAGGTGGGCATTTACAGGGTTCATACACCCTATCCCTTTGTCGATGAGCAAGTGAGCGCGCAGGTGGAGCGCGGTCCCAGTGGCAGGGTGGCGATTTATCGTGACAACCTGCCGGTGAAACCGGCCAATTCTTCCTCGCCCGAAGCGCTTGCCGCTCTCTTTCGCAAGGCGGGTTATGGCGTGACGTTTCTCGACTCCAAAGAGCTCTGCGTGCCGGAAATCTTCAATCGCGAAAATTTTGACGTTTTTGTTCAGCCCTATGGCGCCCCTTTCCCGGTGGGAAGCGCGCTTTATCAATTCCTATCCGCCGGCGGGCACCTGATTACGCTCGGTGGGCATCCGTTCCGCCAGGCCTTGATGTTTGATTTTCAGGGAAAGCTGGTGGATGCCGGTTACGACGCGGGCATTACCACCAGCGTGGCGCGGCAATCCGATTACAAGCTGCCCTTCCGCGAGCAGTTGGGGATGTTCTACACCGGTTATGAGCGCCTGGAAAATGTTTCGTATGTCGCGCCCGCGCCGGACCAGGAGATTGTGAAGTCGTCCTTTAAATTGAATGCCCACCTCGAAGGCGCGGTGGCCGCGGGTTACGTGGGTGACAGGTTATCGATTGACGAAGGCGAGCGCCTGACCCGCGAAGGGACTTTTGCCGAATACGCGAATGCGGCGCGCCGGGGCGTTTCAAACTTTGTCTCCATCGTCAACGATTCCCCGGGCGGAGTGAGCTTCAACGATCAGGACGGTTACATTTTCAACTGGCCGCGTTCGCGCTGGATTCCCCTGGTGAATTCCTACGACCGCCTGGGCCATCTGCGCGGTTCAGTGGTCAGCGTGCTGGCCAACTACCGCGGAATCTACCGGGGGTCGGGCTGGATCTATTGCGGCGTTGAAAATATGGACCTCTTCTCCGCCGACCATCCGGAATTCGGCCAGGTTCTGCTGGATGCCGTGCGTTATCTTGAGTCCAGTGCGGGCCTGCATGACGTCCTGCCGGAGCTGGATTGCTACTACCAGGGTGAGACGGCCAAGGTGGCGGCGACGGTGGAGAACTATCAGCCCACCAAACGGCATCTGGCGGTGAATTTTGAGCTGATTGCCTCCGGCGCCAAGTCGCCCGTCTACTCGAAGCGCGTGGAACTGGACGTGCCGCCGAATTCGAATGCGCGCCCCTCCGCCTCCTGGAACCCGCCGCACTATGATTCCGATTACTACCTGATACGTGCCACGCTCTATGATGGCCAGCGGCAGCTCGACACTTCGGAAAGCGCCTTCGTGGTGTGGGATCCCCGCGTCATTGCCCAGGGCCCCACGGTGGATTTTCACGACAACTACTTTCACCGGAACGGCAAGCGCCAGCTCTTGATTGGCAGCCGCACCAATGGAATTGAGCCCAAGGGGCAGGTGGATGAAGATGTGCTCGGTTGGGAGCGGCAATATTCCCAGATGTATGACAACGGCATCCGGGTTTTCTCCTCGGTCTATTTCAGCATCTATATTTCCGGCCTTGCCTGGGGGCAGCCGCAGAATCCGATCATTCCCGTGCCCTTGCAGCGCCAGATGGACGCGCAGGTGTTCCTGGCGCAGAAGCATCACCTGATCTTTGCTCCCGATATCTTTTTCTTCGCCAAGAATGCGGCGATGCAGCGCATGGAGTTAAGCCGCCGCCTCTGCGCCGAAGTGGGAAAACGCTATGCCTCGGTGCCGGGAATGATGTTCTATATCTTCGACGATGGCACGCCCAAGACGCCGTTGCAACAATACCAGGACTGGTCAAAGAACTGCCTGGACGCGTTCTGGAGTTCGGGACGCAAGTACATTGTGCTGGGCGAAACCGAAGGCGTCGGCATGGAACGCTATGGCAGCCAGGCGCTGGCGATGCCCGCAAACGGCAACTATCACCCCGGGCAACCCGCAATTTTCCGCACGCTTGACATGCGTGCCGCGGGAAAGAGTTTTCACCTTTCCGAGTTCGGTGTGAATTCGCCGGGCGCGAAACCGGGTGACATTGATCTGCACACCTACCCGGGCAACAACGTTTCCGGCTCGGTGGCGGGCGACTATAGCGTCTATCTGACGCAGCCTCACTTTAATTTCGGGCTGGGCGGGGCGTACGTTCTCGACTGGGTTTGGAAGGATACCGCGCATCTGATCTTTCCCTGGGGAATCACCCATCCCAACGACTATCTTGCCACCCGGCCGCTGCTGGCCTTCCGCAACGATAGCTATTTTCTGCGGCACTTCCAGCCTGAGTTTCACTTTCCCAAAACGCTGGTGGTGCTTCCCAAGCAGCGCGTGATCAGGGATGAAGCCGCCTATCTGCCCGGCTTGCTGGACATGATGAGCACGCTCTTTGACCGTGGCGTGCAGTTTGCCACCATCGATGATACGGATCTTGACCGCATTCCCGCCGGGCCGCACGTGCTGATCTATCTCGACCCGGAATACGCGGTGCCTGAAGTCATCGAGAAGCTCCAGGCCCGCGCCGAGGCTGGCGACGAAGTCTTCATTACCGGCGATTTCAGCCAGCCGCTTGAGGCCGGCGGCACGCGCCAGACCGAACTCTTCGCGCGGCTTGCCGGACTGCGCTGGTTGGGCGATTATGAGCGCGGCAGTGAAATTCCCCTGGCGCCCGTGCTTGGCACGGGAGTCCTGAACCCTTACATCGGTCATCCGCGCAGCATGTTTGAAGCAAGTGGAGCGCAGGTTCTGGCCCGCGATCCCGAAGGTCACGCCGTGATCGCCCTGCGCGAGCTTGGTTCCGGGCACGTCTTCTTTACTTCGGATTCCGGCCTGGATGGCGTGCGGCGCGCCCTGGATGATTTTCTGCAACTTCGTGCGGTGCCGGCCACCGATCTCTCCCCCCGGCAGGCAAACCGCGATATTTTTGAAGTTGACCGCATGGGAGGCGGAAAGATCTATACTCTGGCTGCGACTCGTCCCGACGGGGATAAATACGCGCTCAATGGCCCGTGGATCGATCATCCGGAAAGCTTTGTGCTGAACACGGGAAATCAGAGGGTTGATGTGCCGCTTGGCGCTTTGGGGCTGTCGGTGCTTGCCACCCGTCAGGATGGCCATGTCGATGCGCTGGAGGGCCAGGGCAAATTCAATGTGGACGGCGCCACCCTGGCCGAAGCCGAACCGCATGTGATGATCATGTCGCTGGACGATGCGGAGTTGAGCAAGTCCCATGCGCTGGGCCTCTTCGCGCTGGGGGTGGGCAAGGTTGCACTGGCCGTTCCTGAGGACGTGGACGTGGTGGAAGTCGGAGACATCAACGATGGGCAGTTCCAGCCGGTGGAGGAAGTTAAAACCACGCGCGAAGACGGCCGGTTGACTTTCCAGCTTGATGACGTGCAGGTGCGCGGCGTGCTGCTGATCACCTCCAAGGCGGAACGCGACCACGCGCGGCAATTGATGACTGCGGCGCTGCAGTAAGACCCGGTAACCACCCCCGTCGCTTGCGCTCCGGCCCCTCCTTAAATAAGGAGGGGAGCGCCGGTGTGCCACGGCATCTTGCCAGTGCAGGGGGTCAGCGCCAGTGCAGGGTGCAGCGGCCGCTCGGCGGGGCGCAAATGGCTCAATAGTCCTGAGGAGGACGACGTGCAGCAACCCGGAATCATGACCTTTCTGCCGCAGCGCGGGCGGTGGGTCGAGCGCGCACTCGCAGTGACGCTGGGCACTCTTGCTATCCTGATCTGTTCGGCCAGTAGCGCGCTCACCCCCGCCCAGTCCCACCCCAATGCGTCTCTCACACACGGAGCAGCTTCCTTCACAACTTTTGATGTTCACGGGTTCTGGACACACTTGAAATTGCCCGCGGACGCGGTGAATCTTGCGTCACGCAGCGCCGGCGCCTCGGCTTCGGCATCCAGCACCGCGGCGAAATTCGATCCGGCTGGGGCCATCGATGGCAACTGGACCGTGCAGGGTTGGGGAAAGGGGCATGGTTGGCAAAACGCCAAACGGCATGAATATCCGTCGTGGCTGGAGGTTCGCCTGCCGCGCGAAGAGGAGATCGATTCGATTGTGGTCTCCACGTTTCCTGAGGTCGCCCGCGGCGTGAACTGGATGGGCATCCGCAACGCTGACATCGACGTGCGAATCAAGGGACAGTGGTTCAAAGTCGGCGGCCGGGCCACCACGCGCGCCAATCTGAAGGGGATCATCTTTCTTCAGACTCCGCCGCTGCGCATTGATGCCGTGCGCATCAACATTGTGGGCGCCAACACCGGCAGCCAGGAAGACATCTATTATGATGATGACGACTTTGCCCGCATCCTTCAGGTGGGCGTCTACCGGCTCCGAACGCCCTATCCCTTTTCTGACGAAGATGTGAGCGCGCACGTTGAACGCGGCCCGCGCGGCAGTGTGGCCATCTATCGCGACGACCTTCCGGTAAAACCCCACAATCCCTCTTCGCCGGAGTACCTTGCCAGCATGTTTCGCAAGGCGGGTTATGGCGTAACGTTTCTCGATTCCAAAGCGGTGATGGTTCCGGAAATCCTGAACCCGCGGAATTTTGACGTGTTTGTTCAGCCTTATGGCGCACCCTTCCCGGTGGAGAGCGCGTTGTATCAATTCCTCGCGGGCGGCGGACACCTGGTCACTCTGGGCGGACATCCCTTCAAGCAGGCGCTGATGTTCACGCCTGAAGGCAAGCTGGTGGACGCGGGCTACGATGCCGGAATCACTACCACCGCCACGCGCCAGTCCGATTACAAGCTGCCCTTCCGCCAGCAGCTTGGCATGTTCTACACGGGCTTTGAACGGTTTGAAGATGTGGCGTACGTGCAGCCTGCGCCCGGCCAGCAGATTGTGAAGAGCCAGTTCAAAACGAGCGCGCACCTGGAAGGCGAAGTTGCCGCGGGGTATGTGGGCGAGCGCTTGTCCATGGAAGACGCCGAACAACTGGTGCGCGAGGGCACGTTTCCCGAATACGCTCAGCGCGCGCGAAGAAGTTTGGCAAACCTGGTTTCCGTTCTCAACGCTTCACCCGACGAAGGCGGTATGGATTATCTTTCGGGCTACGTTTTCAATTGGCCGCGCGCCCGCTGGATTCCCCTGGTGAATGCCTACGACCGCGTGGGCCGCTTGCGCGGAGCCGTGATCAGCATGATCGCTAACTTTCGCGGACCCTATCGCGGGTCAAGCTGGATCTTCTGCGGCGTCGAAAATCAGGATCTGTTTACGGCGGAGCATCCGGAATTCATTGGGGCACTGCTGGATGTCGTTCGCTCGCTCAACCCGGGAATGGGTCTGCACGATGCCTTGCCGGAAATGGACTGCTACTACCAGGGTGAAACGGCGCGCGTTGCCGTGACCGTAGAGAATTATCTGACAAAGCCCCGCCAGGTGAGTGTTAATTTTCAGTTCGTCCCTACCGGAGGAAAAGCTCCGGCGTTTGAAAAGCGCATCGCTGTGGACGTTCCGGCGGGTGGAAAAGTGCGGCCGTCGCTCGATTGGAAGCCTGCGCACTTTGATTCCGATCTGTACACAATCCGAGTGACGCTGTGGGAGGGCGATCGCCAGATTGACGCCGCTGAGAGCGCCTTTGTAGTTTGGGATCCAAAGATTATCGCGCAGGGGCCAAAGGTTGATTTTCATGACAGCTACTTCCACGTGGGTGGGCGCCCGCAGCTTCTGATCGGAAATCGTACCATGGGATTCCAGCCGCATGGGCAGGTTGACGAAGATGTGCTAAGCATCGACCGGCAGTACGCGCAGATGCATGAATACGGGATGAAAGTCTTCTCGCCGGTCTTCTTCAGCTTCTACATTCCCGGGCTGGCGTGGGGTGATCCGCAGACGCCCGCGGTTCCGCCGCAGCTTCAGCGGCAGATCGACGCCCAGGCGCAACTGGCCCAGAAGCATCACCTGATTTTCGCCCCCTGCCTCTTCTTCATCGCCAAACGCATGGCGATGGCGCATCCGGAATTCAGCCGGCGCATCTGCGAGGAGATGGGAAAACGCTATGCGAACGTGCCGGGGATGATCTTCTACATTTTCGACGATGGCACGCTCACGACCCCGCTGAAGGATTTTGAGGATTGGACCAGGCAGTGTACGGAAGGCTTTGCCGCATCGGGACGCAAGTACGTGGTGATGGCGGAAACCGGGGGCATGAGGCAGGAGCGCTACGGCAGCCAGGCCCTTACGATGCCCGCCAATGGGAATTATCATCCCGGCCGCCCCGCCTTTTACCGCGGGATGGACATGCGCATGGCAGGGAAGAGTTTTCACCTCTCCGAGTTCGGCGTCAATTCCCCCGGCGCCCAGCCCAGCGATATTGACCTGCACACCTACCCCGGCTACAACGTTTCCGGATCTCCCGCGGGGGACTACAGCCTCTATCTGATGGAGCCGCACCTGCTCTTTGCCACAGGCGGTTCGTACCTGGTGAACTGGGTGTGGAAAGATACCGCGCACCTGCTTTTCCCCTGGGGTATTAACCACGCGAATGATTACACTCCTACGAAACCCATGATCAGTTACCGGAATGAAAGCTTCTTCCTGCGGCGCTTTCAGCCGGAGTTCATTCCGCCCAAAGTGCTGGTGGTGTTTCCCCAGGCGCGGCTGGAACGGGATGAGGAGACTTACGCCGCCTATCTGCACGGGGTGATGAACGTGCTGCTGGAAGCAGGCGTGCAGTTTGCCGCCATTGATGATGGCGATCTCGACCGGATTCCCGCCGGTCCTCACGTGCTGATCTACCCCGACCCACATTATGCCTCGCCGGAGGTGCTGGCAAAGCTGCGGACGCGCGTCGAGGCAGGTGACGATCTTTTTCTCAGCGGTGATTTCAGCCAGCCGCTGGAGACGGGCGGGCCGCGGGCGACAGATTTATTTAGTGACCTTGCCGGACTCAAATGGGTGGGCGATTACCCCGAGGGGAGTGAAATTCCCCTCGCTCCTTCGGACGCTTCCGGCTTGCTGAACCCTTACATCGGCCATCCGCTAAGTATGTTTCAGCCTGCCGGGGCGCGCGTGCTGGCGGTGGATTCCGCTGGGAATGCTGTGATCGCCGCGCAAAACGTGGGCTCTGGGCAGGTGTTCTTCACCTCTGACGCCGGCCTCGATGGCGCCGGGCGGGCGCTCAATGCCTTCTTCGCTTTGGGCCACGTGCCTTCAACGGAGATGTTTCCCAAGCGGGCGAACCGCGACATTCTTGAAATCGATCGCATAGGTGGCGGCAAGATCTACACCCTGGCGGCGACGCGGCCTGATATTCCCAGCGCGACGTTCAACGGCCCGTGGATCGAACATCCGGAAAGTTATGTGGTGAACACCGGCAACCAGCGAATTGACCTGCCACTGGGAGCTTACGGAATTTCGCTCTTTGCCGTGCGGGGTGATGGCGCCGTGGATGCGGTGGAAGGGCAGGGAATCTTCCGCGCCGGGGGGAAGGAACTGTTCAGCGCTGAACAGCATGCCATGGCGGTTTCACTGGATGATGCGGCGCTCGTGAATTCGCACACCGTGGGTCTGTTTGTGCTGGGCGGCGGCAAAATCTCAATTGCGCTTTCCGCCGATGTGGACACGGTGGAGACGGGCGAGACCATGGGCGGGCAATTCCATCCGCTGGAAGAAGTAAGAACCACCCGCGAAGATGGACGCCTGACTTTTGAATTGGATGACGTGCAAGCCCGCGGCGTAGTGCTGATCACCTCAAAGGCGGAGCGGGAACACGCGCGGCAATTGATGAGCGCGGCCATCGAATGAGCCGTTGATTTGAAGTGGAACTCTTCATTCAAGTTGTGATTCACCCTGACACGGTTGAAGGAGACCATCGGAATGCCTGACATCACTTCGCGCGAACGGCTTCAAAGGGCGCTCAGCCACGAAACTCCTGATTATGTGCCCTGCAGTTTTATGAGCTTCACCGCGCTGCGTCGGCGCTGCCATGAAGACCTGTTCGAACTGGCGAAGGCCGAGCAGGCGATGGGGCTGGATTCCTTCCTGTTTATCCCCACCCTGCCGCGCCCCCAGCGGCCTGAACACCCGGAGCTACGTGGCTTGCCGGTGAGGTTTGACCCTGCCGTGGAGACGCGGGAGCAGAGGGAGGACCTGCCGGGCGAGCACGGCGTCCTGCACAAGGAATACCTGACGCCGGCGGGCAAGCTTCGTACCAGCGTGCGGCTTTCCGACGATTGGCCGCATGGCGATCACATCCCCTTTGTGGATGATTTCCAAGTGCCGCGTGCCATCAAGCCGCTGCTCTCGGGCGACATGGCGGAGCTCGAGGCTTTGCAGTTCCTCCTCACGCCGCCAAATTCCGATGACGTGGCGCATTTCAAAGCGGAAGCGGAGCGCGCCCATGCTTTCACCTCCGCCCGAGGCGTGCTGCTGGCAGGGGGGTGGGGCGTTGGTTTGGATATGGCCGACTGGCTTTGCGGGTTCGAGAACCTCATGCTGCTCGCACACGACCGCCCGGCGTTTGTGGAAGCGCTGCTGGAGATGATCCACGTCTGGAATCAGCGGCGCATGGCCGTGGTGCTTGCGGGCATAGTTGACCTCTTTATTTACCGCGCATGGTATGAGGGTTGCGATTTTGTGAACCCGAAATTCTACCGGAAGGTCATCCTTCCGCGGCTCAAGAGTGACGCGGCCCTGGCGCACGAACACGGAGCGAAGTTTGGCTATATCTGCTCCACCGGAATCCTGCCGCTGCTCGACGATTTTCTTGAAGCTGGAATCGACGTGCTGATCGGCCTTGATCCCGTGCAGGGCACCAAGACGGACATGGCGGTGATCCGGCAGAAAACCGCGGGCCGAATCGCGCTGTGGGGCGGCGTTTCGGGAGCCGTCACCGTGGAAATGGGCGAAGAGCAGGAGATTCGCGCTGCTGTCAGGCACGCTATTGAGACCCTCGGACCCAGAGGCTTCATTCTTTCCCCCGTCGATAACATCACTGTGGACGCGCCCCGGACCTGGCAAAATCTTGAGGTCTTTATTGATGAATGGAAATTGCGGCGAAGTGTGAAATAATCCGGCAGAGGCGCTCTGAGTGCGGAATGGGTTGTCAACGCGAGGCGGGATGTTGCGGCGATGGGCCCAAATCGCGCTGATTGCCCTGTCTGGCACAGGGCCCGCCTGGGGCGCTGGCGCTCCGCCGCCCGAGGACGGGAAGCCTCCGTCCATCATCCTCATCTCAATCGATACATTGCGAGCCGACCGCCTGGGCTGCTACGGGTATAAGCGTATTCGCACTCCGCATATCGATGCCTTAACTGCGGGCGGCACTCAATTCCAGGCAATTGAATCACCCGTCCCCCTGACGTTCCCCGCGCATGTGTCGCTGTTCACGTCCACCTATCCGTTTTTCAACGGGATTGAAGACAACGGTGAGGCACTCAGCTCCAAATTCGTGACGCTCGCCGCCGTTTTGAAATCGCACGGATATCAAACGGCCGCCGTCGTGGGGGGCTTCGTCCTCGATCGCCGCTTCGGATTGAACAAGGGCTTTGACCACTACGACAGCACCTTCAACGTGCATCACGAACAGTCCTCGGACCCGGGCGACATCAAGCGCCTCGGGGCAGACGTGGTGGTCACCGCCACCAATTGGCTGAAGGGAAATTCCCACCAGCCGTTCTTTCTCTTCGTCCACCTCTATGACCTGCACACGCCATACAACCTTCCCGCCACATACCGCTCCCGATTCGGTTCCAGCTATGACGGGGAACTTCAGTACATCGATGAGCAGGTGGGCGTACTTTGCGATTACCTTCGCAAGTCTGGACTGTTTGACAAGAGCCTTGTTGTTTTGACCTCAGACCACGGCGAAAGCCTGGGCGAGCATGGGGAAAAGAACCACGGCTATTTCATTTATCAGAGCAGCATGTGGCTTCCGCTTATTATGCACTGGCCGGCAGGGAGCGGGGCGCAGCCGGCGCAGGTGGCCGAACCCGCCAGTCTGATGGACGTTGCTCCCACGATTCTGCAATTTGTGGGGATTCCCCCGCCACCGGAGTTTCAGGGGCGCAGTCTGTTGGAGCTGTTGCATGTTGCGTCGCCAAACCCGGAGCGCGAGATCTACAGTGAGAGCCTCTATGCGCACAACCATTTTGGATGCAGCTCCCTGCGCAGCCTGCGCGTGGGGCGCTATAAATATATCCAGGCCCCCAAACCGGAACTCTACGACCTTGCCGCTGACCCGCACGAGACCACCAATATTTATACGCAGCATCAATCCCTCGGCCTGGCTTCCGGGGAGCGGCTGGCGGGGCTTCGCTCGCGATTTCGCGCTGATCATCCGGGTGCGGCGAAGGCGCTCGATCCGGAAACTGTGGCGCGATTGGGATCGCTTGGTTACGTCGCCTTAAGCTCACAACATTCTGATTCCCCCGAAAGCGGGGCTGATCCCAAAGACCGCATCGCAGATTTTGAATCCTACGGGCAGGCCATTGGACTGGCCGCGACGGGCCAGGTGAGTGAATCGAATGCTCTGCTGAGCCACCTTTTGGAGTTGCACCCGGAGCTCTTCGACTTGCGAATGAATCTGGGGCTTAATGATCAGCGGCAGCAGATGCCAGACGCAGCCGCGCGCGAGTTCCAGCAAGTCCTGAAGGCCGATCCGCTGAATATTCAGGCGCATTTCAATCTGGGGCTGAGCTTCTTCGAACTTCACCAAATGGAAGGCGCCGAGAAAGAACTGCAAGCCGCGCTGGCCATCGCACCTTACTATACGCACGCGCAGCAACTATTGGGTACCATCATGCTCCAGCAGGGCGACTACATCCACGCGCGTGAGCAGTTTGCCCACATTTTGATTATCGACCCCAACGATTATGGCGCGCATTACAACCTGGGGGCGCTCGCTATGCTTGAAGGCGATTGGGCCGCGGGCGAGCAGCACCTTGAAGCCGCGCTGGGCATCGATCCGAATGACGCCGACGCGCACAACCTGCTTGGGAGCCTCTACCTGCGCAAGGGTGATTTGGACAAGGCGGCTCTGGAACTGAGGCAGGCGATCCGTCTGCGGCCCCAGTTTGCGGGCGCCCATTTCAACCTGGGTTTGGTGTTCGAGAAACAGCATCGCGATGAAGAGGCCGCGCGCGAGTACAGACAAGCACTGGCGGCCGATCCGCAGTTTGGCCCGGCGCGCGATGCTCTGCAAAAGGCGGAGAGGGCATCGGGTCATTGATCCATTTTCGGGAATCCAGAATGGCACCTCACAAAAATCTGACTGGGACCTTTCTGATCTTTGTTGGTTTGTCCATTGGAGCTTCGCCAGCGCTTGCCCAGGAAAACGGCAAGACCATTCTGGCGCTCGCTGCGCAAGCCCAGAGCCTTGAGGCACAAGGTCAATTCGAAGCGGCAGCCGCCGAATACCAGAAGATCCTGAAGATTGACCCTCGTTCCGTCCCCGCCCTCAACGCCCTGGGGGCACTCAGCGTGCGACAGGGAAAATCGGAGGAAGGTATTGCCTATTACCAGCAGGCGCTGAAGCTCAATCCGCAGGAGTTTGGAACGAACCTGAACCTGGGCATTGCCTATGTGAAGCTGCAGGACTACAAGGACGCAACCCCGCCACTGGAGAATGCGACGCAAATCGATCCCTCGCATTTTCAGGCGCAGGAACTGCTGGGCGTGGCATGGGTTGCCCAGAACGAATACTCCAGGGCCATCCCGCCGCTCGAAAAAGCCATCACCCTTGTGCCTCAGGACGCGGGTTCATCCTACCTTCTGATTCATTGCTACATCGAGACACGGCAGTTTGAGAAGGCCCTGAGCGGGTTTGAACACTTGGAAGCGCTCGATCCCGATTCGTCCTGGGTTCACATTCTCAAAGGGCAGGCGTACGACGGCACGGGATCCTACACTCAGGCTCTTGATGAATTTGAGGCAGCCAGGAAACAGCTCCCCGATGATGCCATCGTGCGATTCTCTTTGGGATTCATGCACTGGAAGCTCCACCATTATGACCAGGCCGCTAGTGAGTTGCAGGAAGCGCTGCGGCTTGAACCTCATTTTTCGCAGGGGAAATATTACCTCGCGGACACATATGTCCTGAACCAGAAGCCGGAGCTTGCCCTGCCGATCTTGCAGGAGCTTGTGCGTGAGGCACCCAAGGAGTATCGGGTTCGAGTGGATCTGGCCAAAGCGCTGGACGAATTGGGATGTTATGTGGAAGCTGTTCCGCAATTTCAGGAGGCGATTCGGTTAGGCCCCACTCACGCCGAACCGCATTACCTGCTGGCCCGCACCTATCAGAAGTTGAAACGTCCGGATGATTCCCGGCGTGAGCTCGAATTGTCGCAAAGACTGCAGGCTACCCAGCGCGAAGAGGTGGAAAGCTTGGTGGGAGCTAGTGGCGCTCGCGGCGATCCCGCGCGCGGAATGGGGTTCGTCTCCCCGAGTTCGGAAGGATCCTCCCGCCCCCAGCCTTGACAGATGTAGCTCGTCCTTCTTAGATCAACCGTGACTCATGCAAAGCCTGGCGGATGACGAGTTGTCAGCAAAGTTGAAGGAAAACGCCATCCTCTCGCCGCAATAGGGCTTAACCGGGCAGCAGTCCCAACGGCTGGCTAATTCGACTCTTAGTGCGCTGGATCGGGTTTCGTCTACCCTCATACGCAGTTGCCACGCGAAATTGCATAGTTACATGCTAACAACATATCCTGATATCATATTGACATGTGATTTACCTGCCGGTAAAATCCAAAACGTTTGAAGGTGCCAAAGACAATCCGAGAGTAGGCTGAGAGTGAGAACCCAAACCAGCCATTCAACCTTTGCGTGGATGGTCGGAACAACGCCCATTATCAGGGATCGCCATTTACCTTCCCGCCGCCTCCGAGTGAAAACGGCCGCGCCGTGCAAATGGAGTTCTCCAATGGGCCACCAGCTGTTTCTGCGTGCACGTCAGGAGGTCAAAGTGTTTAGTGTAAACAGTTCCGGCGTGGCGTTGGCGTTGTGCGTGGTAACGATGCTTGGATGGG
>Ga0182012_10003066_pt1 | contig 17859 bp, 14 predicted proteins | sample 612S2SmetaG_FD_120486 | JGI IMG/M metagenome (GOLD analysis project Ga0182012, IMG submission 120486) | Permafrost microbial communities from Stordalen Mire, Sweden - 612S2S metaG | ecosystem: Environmental > Terrestrial > Soil > Wetlands > Permafrost | place: Sweden: Stordalen | collected...
CGGCGCTCAGTCGGTGGTCTGCCCGGCCGTGACGATGTTGACGGTTTTGCGTCCGCCCTTGACGCCGAACTCGACGGCGCCGGTCTCCTTGGCGAACAACGTGTCATCGCCGCCGCGCCCGACGTTGACGCCAGGATGGAACTTGGTGCCACGCTGCCGGACCAGAATCTCGCCGGCCTTGACGACCTGGCCGCCGAACCGCTTGACCCCAAGGCGCTGAGCGTTCGAATCGCGACCGTTGCGCGAGCTGGAAGCGCCCTTCTTGTGTGCCATATTTTGTCGCCCCTACTACTTGATTCCGGTGACCTTGAGGACCGTCAGCGGCTGGCGGTGTCCCTGTCGCTTGTGGTATCCGGTCTTGTTCTTGAACTTGTGGATACGGATCTTGGGGCCCTTGGTGTGCTCGAGCACCTCGCCCGTCACCGCGACCTTGGCCAACGCCTGCGCGTCGCTGGTGACGGTGGCGCCGTCGACCACCAGCGCTACCGGCAGCGACACCTTGGCGCCGGGCTCGGTGTCGAGTTTCTCGACCTTGAGCACGTCACCGACGGCGACCTTGTACTGCTTGCCGCCGGTCTTGACGATTGCGTAGGTCGCCATCGTTGCTCCTGCCTTAACTCTGGTCAGCGCTCGCGCGCGTAACTGCGTGCGCTGGGTGGTCTGGGTGGTCTGGGGCGGCGGGGGCATCTGTCCCGCCTGTCGCCGGCCGAAGTATCCGCCTGGCGACAACCAATCCAGGGTACGTGACCAGCGGCTACAGGGTCAAACTGGCTCCCGGCGGCGCGGCATGCAACGCAGGTCAGTCTACGTGCAGTGGTGGTCCGGCCGGCCTGCCCGCCGCGCGGCGCCGCCGCGGCCGTTCAAAGACGTCGGTGGCTAAGGAGGTGCCGATAGAGGCGCTGTAGCCCACCTCGCCGTTGGACTCTGAGTCTGAATCGGAATCCTCGTCGTCGAGGTCCTCATCTTCGTCGTCCAGGTCTTCGTCGTCGTCCTCATCTTCAACCAGGTCAACGTCTTCGTCCTCGTCGACGAGGTCTTCGTCCTCATCGACAAGGTCCTCGTCGTCGAGCTCGTCGTCTTCGGAGTCCTCGTCGAGCTCGTCGGTGTCCTCCAGGCCAGCGGGACCCCGCCCTTCGGTCTGCTCGTCGCCCTCGCCGGTGAGTTCTTCACCGGATTCGTCGTCATCGTCATCGGATACCGATGTCCCGGCCGCCATCGCCTTGAACATCGGATGCTCGCCGGGAGCGTGCGCGGGCACTTTGGCCACGGGCTGTTCGTCTTCGGCCCGGTTCTTCTTCGAACGCCTGCCTCGCCGACCACCGGACTCGGACTTGCGCCCGCTGCTCGCCGAGGAGGAGTCGACCGGGTCGGCGTGCAGCAGAAGTCCGCGACCAGCACAGTTCGGGCATGACGTCGAGAACGCCTCGATCAGCCCGGTTCCCAATTTTTTGCGGGTCAGCTGCACCAACCCCAGCGACGTCACCTCGGACACCTGGTGGCGGGTGCGGTCGCGGGCCAGCGACTCGGTCAGCCGGCGCAGCACCAAGTCGCGGTTGGACTCCAGCACCATGTCGATGAAGTCGATGACCACGATGCCGCCGATGTCGCGCAGCCGTAATTGGCGCACGATCTCCTCGGCCGCCTCGAGGTTGTTCTTGGTGACGGTCTGTTCGAGGTTGCCCCCGGAACCGGTGAATTTGCCGGTGTTCACATCCACCACCGTCATCGCCTCAGTGCGGTCGATCACCAGCGTGCCGCCTGACGGCAACCACACTTTGCGGTCCATCGCCTTGGCCAGTTGCTCGTCGATGCGGTGAACGGCGAATACATCCGGCCCGGCCTGATCGTCCGGCCCAGCGGGGGGCTCGTACTTTGTCAGCTTCGAAACCAGGTCGGGGGCAACAGAATTCACATAGTCGTTGATGGTGGTCCAAGCCTCGTCGCCGGAGACGATGAGGTTTGCGAAGTCTTCGTTGAACAAGTCGCGAATGACCTTGACCAACACGTCTGGCTCTTCATAGAGCGCGACCGCCGCGCCAGCGGCCTTCGCCTTGGTCTGAGTTGCCTTCGCCTCGACTTGTTCCCAGCGCTCCTGCAGGCGGGTCACGTCTTTGCGGATGTCTTCCTCTTTGACACCCTCGGACGCGGTGCGAATGATCACGCCGGCGTCCGACGGCACCACCTCACGCAGGATCTCCTTGAGCCGCTGCCGTTCGGTGTCGGGCAGCTTGCGGCTGATTCCGGTCGACGACGCACCCGGCACATACACCAGGTACCGACCCGCCAGTGACACCTGCGTGGTCAACCGCGCGCCCTTGTGTCCTACCGGGTCCTTGCTGACCTGGACGACCACATAGTCGCCGGGTTTGAGGGCCTGTTCGATCCTGCGGTCGGCGCCGCCGAGTCCCGCGGCTTCCCAATCGACCTCTCCGGCGTAGAGCACGCCGTTGCGCCCGCGGCCGATGTCAACGAAGGCCGCCTCCATTGACGGCAACACGTTCTGCACGATTCCGAGATAGATGTTGCCCACCAGCGACGCAGATGCCGCCGACGTGACGAAATGTTCGACGACGATGCCGTCTTCGAGCACCGCGATCTGGGTATACCGCGCGCCCGGCTGCGGTTGCTCGGTGCGAACCCTGTCGCGCACCACCATGACCCGTTCGACGGCCTCGCGGCGCGCCAGGAACTCGGCTTCGGTCAGGACCGGCGGCCGGCGCCGTCCGGCGTCCCGCCCGTCTCGGCGCCTTTGCCGCTTGGCTTCCAACCGGGTCGACCCGTCGATGCCCCTGATTTCGGAGTTGCTCGAGCCTCCCGAACCGGAAGAGCCTGAGCCGCCACCGGACTTGCCGCGAGGCGCGCGCTCGTGCACGACGGTATTCGGCGGATCGTCAGGAGCCGGTGCTTCCCCGTTGTCGTCACTGCCACCCGATTTACGCCGGCGGCGCCTGCGGCGGCGGCGATTGCCCGCCTCCGAGGAACCGTTCTCGTCGTCGTCGGCGTCATCGGAATATTGGTCGCCGTCGTCGTCGGAGTCCTGGCCGTCGTCGTCGGATTCGGCGGCATCGCCCGCCTCGCCCTGACCGTCGGATCCGCCCTGCTCGCCGCGTCCGCGACCGCGACCCCGGCGGCCACGCCGACGGCGCCGGTTACCCGTACGGCCGGCCTGGTCCTGATCGTCGTCGTCGTCCTCGTCGGAATCGTCGGCATCATCGCCGTCATCCGCGGCGTCGTCGCTGCCCTCGTCCCGAACTTTAATGGTCTCGACCGGTTGCGGGGAAACGAACAGAGGCATGTATCGCGGCTCGTCCACGGCGTTGTCCGCGGAAAGCGACGGGGCCACCCGCACGGGTTGCGATCCCGGTTCCTGGGGTCTCTGGGCCACCCGGACGGGCGCGTGACTGAAGCCCGGGATGTTCTCCAGGGGCTTGGCGAACAGGATCTCGCGTACCCGGATCGCCTCATCACGGTCCACGCCGGAATGCACATTGCGGGGCTTCCCGTCGAGCTCAAAGAGCGTGTCCAGCACCTCTTTGTTGGTGTTGCCAAGCGCCCGCGCCAGCTGGTGGACCCTTATCCGGTCAGGCAGGTCCTCGTGCTGGGACGACTCTTCTGATGGGCCTGAAGTTGGGGCACCGTCTACCACGTAATCTCCTCAAGCCCCCGGGCGCGTACATTCGACGCGGCCACGCGAGGGCTTCGCTATTTGCCCGGGTCACTTCTCCCGGGCTTGTGATGGTCTCGCCCCGAGCGGCTCAGGATTCAAACGCACTCGGCGCCGTACTGAATGACGGCCTGACATGCGGCGCAACATCGCGGATAGCGGTGGTCTCGCGCTTGTCCAAGTCTTCATTCGGGTGTCTGACACCGGTCCGGCGACGTTCACCCGGCATCCAGTATCCCACATCACAGCGCGCGGCTGTCCAACCCGATCCGAACACCCGATCAGGACACCTCGCAAACCCGTTCAGGCCCGGCGCGCAGGGCCGCGGCGCCGCGTCATTCAGTTCGCCCTAAACGTCGGGAAACCAGAGCGCGATCTCGCGCTTTGCCGAATCGACCGAATCGGACCCGTGCACCACGTTGAACTGTGTTTCCAGCGCGAAATCGCCCCGGATTGTGCCGGGCGTGGCCTTCTCAACCGGGTCGGTCCCACCGGCAAGCTGGCGAAACGCCGCGACCGCTCGCGGTCCCTCCACGATCGCCGCCACCAGGGGCCCCGAAGTGATGAATTCCAGCAACGATCCCAGGAATGGCTTGCCTTCGTGTTCCGCGTAATGCTGAGTGGCCAACGCCTCGGTGACGTGCCGGAGCTGCAGCGCGGCGATGGTGAGGCCTTTTCGCTCGATGCGGCTGATGATCTCACCTATCAGCTTGCGCTCGACGCCATCGGGCTTGATCAGTACGAGGGTCCGTTCGGTCACGGCCGACAGCGTACAGAACCGATCACTGTCCGTGTTCTTGTCGGAGTCGGACCTCGTAGCGCAGGTATGCGATCACCGCCCACACCGCGGCGAACAGCACACCGATGAATCCCACACCCGAGTACACAGCGAAGCCGCCGAGCGGCAGCACTTGAACGCCCAGGTTCATCCAGATTGCCCACGGCCTGCCCTGCAGCCCGGCAAGCAGGATCAACAGCACGGCCAGCCCGATCAGATAACTCAGCGCCACCGGCGTCAGGCCGCCGCCAACCGCGCCCACCACTGGTATCGCGAGCAGCATCACGATCGCCTCCAGGAAGAGCGTCGCTGCCATCACCCCACGGAAGCTCTTCCATGGATCGGCCGGCGGTGTCGGGGCCTGGTCCCCGGCGCCCTCAGGCGCCTGCGGGTTGGTCATTCCGGATCACGACCGAACAGGGTGCGCGCGGCCCCGGCGGTGACGACCGAGCCGGTGATCACAATCCCGGTGCCGGAGAAGCCATCCCTGACAGCGTCGTCAAGCAGCGCGGTCGCCGTGTCGATGGCGTCGCTCAGATTGTCGGCGGTCAGCACTCGGTCCGGCCCGAATCGGGCCCCGGCCGCCAGCGCCAGCGACTCGACATCCAGCGCCCGCGGGGACCCGTTGTGAGTCACGACCACGGAATCGAAAACCGGCTCCAGTGCAGCGAGGATGCCGTCCACGTCCTTGTCAGCCATCACGCTGATCACCCCGATCAGGGTGCGGAAGTCGAATTCGCCCGCCAGCGTCTGCGCCAGCGCGGCCGCCCCGGCTGGATTGTGCGCCGCGTCGATGAACACCGTGGGAGTGCTGCGCATCCGTTCCAGCCGCCCCGGGCTGGTAACGGCGGCGAAACCGGCCCGGACGGCGTCGACATCGAGCTGGCGCTGTGCACCGGCGCCGAAGAACGCCTCGACCGCCGCAAGCGCCAGGACCGCGTTGTGCGCCTGGTGTTCGCCATGTAGCGGCAGGTAGACGTCGGAATACACGCCGCTGAGGCCCTGCAGCTGCAACACCTGGCCACCGATGGCGACCTGACGGCCCAACACCGCGAACTCGGAATCCTCGCGGGCCACCGCGGCCTCGGTCCGCACCGATTGCGCCAGTAGCACTTCCATGGCCTCCGGCACCTGTCGCGCGATGATGGCGACGGTGTCCGGTGCACCCTTGTCGTCCTCATCCGCGGTGCCCTGGGCGCGCTGGATGATGCCCGCCTTTTCGCCGGCGATCCCGGCGATGTCGGCACCGAGGTACTCGACGTGGTCAATGCCGATCGGGGTGATGACCGCCACCGGGGCGTTGACCACGTTGGTGGCGTCCCAGCGCCCACCCAGGCCGACCTCGATCACCGCGACGTCGACGGGCGCGTCGGCGAACGCGGCGAACGCCATCGCGGTGAGAACCTCGAACTTGCTCATTGCCGGTTCCCCGGCGGATTGCGATTGTTCGTCGATCATCTGCACGAACGGCTCGATCTCGCGATACGTCGCCACGTACTGAGCCGGGCTGATGGGCTTTCCGTCGATCGCGATGCGTTCGGTCGCCGACTGCAGGTGGGGGCTGATGGTCCGCCCCGTGCGCTGTTGTAGCGCGGTCACCAAAGCGTCGACCATCCGCGCCACCGAGGTCTTGCCGTTGGTGCCCGCGATGTGGATCGACGGGTAACCGAGTTGTGGCGAGCCGAGCAGGTCCATCAACGCGCTGATCCGGGTCAGGCTCGGCTCGATGCGGGTCTCCGGCCAGCGTTGGTCCAGCAGATGCTCGACCTGCAAAAGGGACGCGATCTCGTCCGGTGTGGGAGCCGCCGTGGCGACCCCATCATGACCATTGAGGTCGAGTTCGTCGGACCACTCGGGGGACCACTCAGGAGGGTTGTAGCTCATTGCAGCCCGGCCAGCCTGGCGCTGATCCGGTCAGATTCCTCCTGGGCCACCTGCTGGCGGTCGCGGATCTTGCCGACGACGTGTTCTGGGGCTTTGGCCAGAAAGTCCGCGTTGCCCAGCTTTGCGGCGGTCGATGCCAGTTCCTTTTGGGCTGCGGCCAAGTCTTTTTCCAGGCGACGGCGCTCAGCGGCCACGTCAATGGTGCTGGAAGTGTCCAGCTCGACGACGACGGCGCGGTTCATTTTGGCGCCCAGCCGAACTTCCAACGACGCCGACGGACGGAAGTCCGGGCCCGGCGCGGTGAGCCACGCCAGCGACGTCACGGCGCCCACCTGGCCGCTCAGGTCGGAGTCCGCGACGCCGGTCAATCGGGCCGGCACCTTCTGCCGGTCGGCCAGACCCTGGTCGCTGCGGAACCGGCGGACCTCGGTCACCAGTTTCTGCATATCGGTGATCCGCTGTGTGGCAACCGAATCCGCGCCGATTCCAAGCGCCGTTGGCCAGTCGGCGATCACCAGCGACTCCTCGCCGGTCAATGCCTGCCAAAGCGCCTCGGTGATAAATGGGATGACCGGGTGCAGCAGCCGTAGCAAGGTGTCCAGCACCGCGGCCAGCACGGCGGTGGTGTGCGGGGTTCCGTCGGCGAGCTGCGACTTGGCCAATTCGACGTACCAGTCACAGAATTCGTCCCAAGCGAAGTGGTAAAGCGCCTCGCACCCCCGACCGAACTCGTAACCGTCGAAGGCCGAATCAACCTCGGCGCGAACTTGTTCCAGCCGGCCCAAGATCCACCGGTCGGCGTCAGTCAGATCAGTGAGATGAGGCAGCGGCGCCAGGCTCGCACCGTTGAGGAGCGCGAACCGGGTCGCATTGAACAGCTTCGTAACGAAGTTGCGCGACGCGCGCACGGCATCCTCGCCGACCGCAAGGTCGCCGCCGGGACTGGCGCCGCGCGCGAGGGTGAACCGCAGCGCGTCGGCCCCGAACATCTCCACCCAGTCCAACGGGTCGATGACGTTGCCCTTGGACTTGCTCATTTTGCGGCCGGACTCGTCGCGGATCAGCCCGTGCAGGAACACATCCGTGAACGGCACCTGAGGCCCGCGTTGGCCGCCCAGCGTGATGGCGTCATCGCCGCCGACAAAGGTGCCGAACATCATCATCCGGGCGACCCAGAAGAACAGAATGTCGTAACCGGTCACCAGAACGCTTGTCGGATAGAACTTTTCCAGCTCCGGTGTGCGCGAGGGCCAGCCCATGGTGGAGAACGGCCACAGCGCCGATGAGAACCAGGTGTCCAGCACGTCGGGATCTTGTTCCCAGCCGTCGGGGGGGCTGTCGTCCGGGCCGACGCACACCTGCTCTCCGTTGGGCCCGTACCAGATCGGGATGCGGTGTCCCCACCATAGCTGTCGCGAGATGCACCAGTCGTGCATGTCGTCGACCCAGCCGAACCAGCGCGGTTCGAGGCTGGCGGGGTGAATCACGGTGTCCCCGTTGCGTACCGCGTCTCCGGCGGCCTTTGCCAGCGATTCCACCCTCACCCACCACTGCAGCGACAGCCGCGGCTCGATCGGTTCGCCGCTGCGCTCTGAATGTCCGACGCTGTGCTGGTAGGGCCGTTTCTCCGCGACGATCCGGCCCTGCGCCGCCAACGCTTCGCGCACCGCGACGCGAGCCTCGAAGCGGTCCATGCCGTCGAATTGCGTTCCGGTGTCGAAGATCCGGCCCTTGGTGTCCAGGATGGAGATCATCGGCAGCTTGTGTCGCATCCCGATCTCGAAGTCGTTGGGGTCGTGTGCGGGCGTGACCTTGACGGCCCCGGTGCCGAATTCGGGGTCAACGTGCTCGTCGGCGACGATGACCATCGACCTGTCTACGAATGGGTGCGGCAGGCTGGTACCCACCAGATGGCGGTAGCGCTCGTCGTCGGGATGGACCGCGATCGCGGTGTCGCCCAGCATCGTCTCGATCCGAGTGGTTGCCACCACGATGTGCGGCTGCGAATCGTCCGCCGAGCCGTACCGGAACGACACCAGTTCGCCGTCGACGTCCTGATAGTTGACCTCGAGGTCAGAGATCGCCGTCTCGAGCACCGGTGACCAGTTGACCAGCCGCTCAGCCTGGTAGATGAGGCCCGCGTCGTAGAGCCTCTTGAAGATTGTCCGCACCGCCCGCGAGAGGCCCTCGTCCATGGTGAACCGGTCGCGGCTCCAGTCCACGCCGTCCCCGAGCCGGCGCATCTGGCCGCCGATCGCACCGCCGGACTCCCGCTTCCAATCCCAGACCTTGTCGATGAACAGCTCGCGGCCGAAGTCCTCTTTAGTCTTGCCGTCCACCGCAAGCTGGCGTTCCACCAAGCTCTGGGTCGCGATGCCCGCGTGGTCCATGCCCGGCTGCCACAGCACTTCGTAGCCCTGCATACGCTTGCGGCGGGTCAAAGCGTCCATCATGGTGTGTTCCAGCGCGTGGCCCATGTGCAGGCTGCCGGTCACGTTCGGCGGTGGCAGCACCACCGAATACGCGGGTTTGTCGCTGGACGGGTCCGCGGTGAAGTAGCCCGCCTCCAGCCACTGCTGATAGATGTCGCCCTCCACCGCACCTGGATCCCACGACTTGGGGAGGTCGGCGGCGGAGTCGCGGGTGACGGTCACCGCTCAATTCTAGGAACCGCCGCCTGCGCGCCTGTAAGCGCCCGAGCGCACAGGCGGCGGTTCACTGGCTCCCTGGATCAGGGAATGGTGAGAATTTGACCCGGTTCGATGTGGTCGGGGTTGGCGATGCCGCTTGCAGTGGCGATCTCCTGGTACTTGTTGCCGTCACCGAGGAATTGCTCCGCGATGGCCCACAGCGTGTCGCCTGAGACCACGGTGTAGGTCCGCGCGCCGCCGGCTTCCTGCTGAATACCCTCTGGAGCCGCTTCTTCGGGCTCGACCAACGGCGGCGGCGGGGCGTCCGACTCCGTGTGCGTCGACCATGCCGCCCCGTTGGCGGCGTAGAGCACCAGGTTGCCGTCGTCCTGGACTACCAGCCTGACGTTCTTCCGTCCCTTGGTGTTGGTGTGCCACACCGGCCTGTCCGGGGTGTACAGCACGAAGTTACCGTCCTTCTGCACTTCGGCACGCACTACATTCTGGCCGTTGGTCTGGGTGGACCAGCGGGGCTCGCCGCGCGCGGCCAGCACCAGGTTGCCGTCCTCTTGCAGCGTCAGGGTGTAGGCGCCATTCACCGAGGTGAGCGACTCCCCCGGCGTAAGCTTCTGTCCTTCGTTAGCAGTGTCTGCCATTGCATTTCCCTCTCGTCATCATTTGGTTCGGGCGGCTGGCGCCCCACATCGTTTTCGGGCCCATCGCCAACTCGGGCGCGGGTGTCTACTGAATCTTGGTGCGGTCGGTGCATCCCTCCCTCGACGCAATCGAAACCATCCGAGAACTCACGATGAACACTCGGGAGAGGTGCCGCGCTAGCTACTTCTTGCCGCCGAGCAGGCCGCCGAGGATGTCGCCAAGTCCGCCACCCTTGCCGCCCAGCACGCTGCCAAGGATGCTGCCGAGAGCGTTGTTGTTGGAGCCGCCACCACCGAGGATGCTGCCCAGAACGTCACCCAGGCCGCCGCCGGAGGCCGCTTCCTTTTGCGCACCGCCGCCGCCGAGCTGTTTACCGACGTATGCCAGCACAATCGGGAGCAGGACCGGCAGCAACTGCTTGAGCAGTGCACTGTTGCCGGCGCCGCCACCGGCCAGCGCCGCGGCGACCTGGTCGGTGTCGTTCCCGCCGAACAGCGCCGAAATCGCCTGATGTCCTTCGTCCTCGTTCACGTGACCGATACCCGCGTCCAGCAGGCCGCTTGCGGCTTGATCAGTCGCGGCGGATTCGATCTTGCTGGCGTGCTCGGGATCTTGCGCGTTGTGCTGCAGCCCGCCAAGCAGCACCGGCACCAACGTGTGAATAGCGCTGTCGACCTCGTCGTGGTCGGCGCCAAGCTTGTCGGCAATGTCAGATGTAGAGATCAGGGCGTAGAGGTCATCGAGACCGGCCATCGGTGTGTCCACCTTCGTCGCTGGAATGTTTTCGTGGTGCTGATTACGTTGATGCTACGTATGGGCAAGCCAGAACGACATTAGTCTCATGCGATCCGGGCGGCAGCCTTAACCTCAGCAGGAGTCGGGCACTCGGGTCAGTTCAGCCGCTCCGTCCGCAACAACACCCCGGCAGCCGGGAACCGCGCCAGCAGTGCGTCACCCATCGCAGCGGCCGGGGTGAGCACGCCCCGCAGTTCGGAGAGCTTTTCACGGTCGGTGGCGAGTGCAAATCCGCACTCGCCCAGCAACACCGAAGTCGCCTTGTAACCAGGGTCGCCCCGCTGCTCCATCCGTGCCACATAGCGGGCACCTGTGGTTGTGCTGGTGTAAGTCTCGATGCGGTAGTAACCACGCTCGCGCGCGGCCGCGCTGGGGCCACTGCCGGGTTTGGGAGCGACCCGGTCCACCAGGCGGCGCGGGAGCATCCGGAAGTAGCGGCTGCCCAATCCATTCGTCGCGTTCCCGACCCCCGACACGACGGCCGACGCCAGGGGCGCCAGCGGTGAGGAACCCAGACTCATGTGTTCGGTGTACCGGAACCGGCGGCCATAGGCCCAGTCGAGTAACGCATTGCTGCGGCGCACGACTCGGGTGTTGATCGGTGCCATCAGGAAACCGCCCGTCCAGAGGCCGGCCAGTTCCGGCGCGATCTGGCTGCCGCGCCGCCAGGGCAGGTCGGGCTGCCGGCCCAGCTCGGGTTCGGCGCCGCGGTCGGTGCTGAGCGTGTACGGGTCGGCAAGGTCGCGGCGCAGGTCAGGATCGCTCGACGCGGCGTCCAACACACCGATCAGCGAAGCGACGGTGCCGCCGGATGCCCCGCCGGAGAACGAACGGACGACGAAGTCGGTGTCGGCCAGTTCGCCGGCGCCGTCGTCGCGCGTCGCCCGGTACAGCGCGTACACGCTCAGATCCGAAGGGATGGAATCGAATCCGCACGAATGCACAATCCGGGCGCCGGTGTCGGCGGCCTGCTTGTGATGGAGGTCGATGCTCTCGCGGATGAAGTTCGCCTCACCGGTGAGGTCCGCATAATCGGTCCCGGCCGCGGCGCATGCGGCCACCAGTGGCAACCCATAACGGGCGTAAGGCCCGACCGTGGTGACGACGACTTGTGTCCGCGCGGCCATGTCGTCCAGTGTCGACGGCGACGACGCGTCGGCGGCCAGCACCGGCCAGGACTGCGCGGATTCCCCGAGGGAATCGCGGACGGCGAGCAGTCGCTCGGTTGACCGCCCGGCCAGTGCGACCCGCACGTCTTTCCCGGCCTGGGCCAGGTACCCGGCGGTCAGCTTCCCCACGAATCCGGTCGCACCGTATAAGACAATGTCGAATTCACGCGGCGATGCGGTCACCAGCCCGACGCTACCCGCAGACAAGCGTTGACACCGAGACCGCGCTCAGGGCGTGGTCTGAGCGTGAGTGAACCGCATCTGTGCGTTTCGCCGCAACCATTTCAGCCTGCGCGGGGAGGGCGGCGTCACTTCCTCACGACAGATCAGACAGGGAATGCCGGGCCACCCGGCCCGGCATTCCCTATCGCTGGTAACAGGTGATCAGCCGCGTCGGCCGCAGACCGGCCACGCGCCGATGCCCTGCGAGTGCAGCACATTCTCGGCAACCCGGATCTGCTCCTCGCGGCTGGCGCCGTTCGGGGAGCCCGAACCTCCGTTGGCGCGCCAGGTGCTGGACGTGAACTGCAGGCCACCGGAGAAGCCGTTACCGGTGCTGATGCCCCAGTTGCCACCCGACTCGCACTGCGCGATCGCGTCCCAGTTCACGCTGTACGACCGGTGGACCGGGGGCGGCGCGTCGGCCGGCGGCGCAGCATCTGGTCCCGGGGCGCCGGGTGCTGGCGGCGCGTCGAAGCCGGCAAGAGCCGGCGCGGGCGGGTCTGCTGCTGGGGCGCCGGGTGCTGGCGGAACATTCGGGTCAAAGCCCACCGGTGCCGGCGCCGGAGCAACGTCTGCTGGGGCGCCGGGTGCTGGAGGCACGTCCGGGACGGACCCGGCGGAGGAAACGTTCGGGGCCACGTTCGGATCAAGGCCCATCGTTTCCGCGCTGGCGGTAGCGGTGGGCACAGTCACGAGCGCCCCTGTGATCGCGGCGAGCATGAGCGTCGTGCGGACGTTCTTCAACTATGTTCCTTTCGCGGTGCGCGCGCGCCAAAGCAACCCACAGCTGTGGGTGGACATACCTTGTTCGACCGGTCCGGATCGGATCGGGTTCGAAGTGGTGCTCTGGGGCGTGCCGTCTCGTTCGGGCACAACAGCGGGGGGCGTTCTGCCCGACGGGCTGGTGCCCGCCTGCGCGGCGGCTGTAGCCGTCCGCAGCCCCGCTCACACGCGGTTCCGTGGATTGAATTTTTCTCTACTGAGCGTTGCCCGTTTCGGGCTACATAGGGACCGTACGAGAGAAGAGCGTATTCGTCATATTCACAAACAACATATCTCGGTTCAATAACGAGCTAATAACGGCCCGCTCCACTAATTGTCTTTGCAGGTCAACTCGGCGTGTTCGGAAGACGTCGCGCCGTCACGATCACCAAACAAATGTGAGCCAGATCACGCTATTATTGTGGCCTGGGTCACCGATTTGCCACCGGCCGCGAGATCGCACCACCCGGGGCGGGCCCGCGTTGCGCTGCGCAAAATACAGCAAATTTTTCGAATCTGCATCTACCCGTCAAAGCCACCGTCGACCGGATCGGATATCCCGCGAATTATGCAGTCCAGCAGACTAATTGGGAATCATACCGAGGCGCCACGACGGATCGGGCCGATGCTTCGACGGAACTTCCGTGAAGCCGCAGGAGCACAATATCTTTCATCAAATACGGCTATGCGCAAACACTTTTCAGAGATGCTGTGGCAACAGGAATATTGGCGGTGCGACGACGCCCGTTATCCGACTCGCGATGCGCGAAGACAATTTGCCAGAAATCTCGTCGGACATCCCACCCGGCGAAGATCGTACTTCAGTGAGGCCGGCCGAAAGGCGCACTGGTTCCAAATTAACACCGGCCCAACGCATTACAATACTTTGTCGCTGTCGCAAACGGATACCAATATCGGGTCGACCCAATGTCCGCCAGACGCGCGGGGTCAGCATGAATTTAAAAGAATGGTGAAAGAGTGGCACATTAGAAGTTGAATTTCAGCGAAGAAATGGAGAGAATTGCGCGTTTTATCGTGCCAACCGGGACAGCGAATGCCCGGATTCGCTCAGACGCCGGGCCGCACCAGTGCGCGCAGATCGGCGTCCGTATTGACGTTGGTCACGGGCCGGGAATCCGCCAGCACGATCTGCTGAGAGTCGGACGCATCGATCAGGGCGCTCATTTTGTACTCGCCGGCAGCGACTAACGCGTCAACGCGGTCGGCCAGGTCGGTGCGGTACACCGCAGCCAGGTAGTGGCTGCGACCGTCCCACGGCAACACCACTTCGGCGTTGGTCTCGGTGGCGAGCCGGACGAGTTCGTCGATCAATTCGACGGCCAGCAGCGGCATGTCGACGGCACACACGAAGGCGTACTTGGCGCCGGCTTCGGCGGCCGCGCGCAGTCCGCGCCCGGTCGCCGACAGCGGTCCCAGCCCTCGCACCTGGTCGCGGATGACGCGCCCCTGTACCGCGGGGACCGGTTGCCCGGGGGCGGCCATCACGAAAACCGGCTCGCAGCGCTGTGCAACGACGCCGGCGACAAATTCCGCCAACGTGGTGGCACCGGATCCTCCGACGGACCCTGGAACCGGCAAGCTGGCCTTGTCGCGGCCCATCCGCCGGGATTCGCCCCCGACGAGGATTACTCCGGCCAGTGCCCCGGCCCGTCCCACTGCATCAGGCATACGCTCAACCACCTCAGTCGACGGTCCAGGTGTCGCGCCCGCGCAAAAGGGATTGCAGCGCGGCGTTATCGAACGGTTTCGACGACTGGGCGGCGACGACCTGAGAACGTGCCGCGTCGTCGTAGGTAGGCCGGCTGATGTTGCGGAAGATCCCCAGCACAGTGTGCTCGAGGTTCTGGTCCGACAACCGGGATAGCGCGAAGGCATACGCCGAATCGTCGGCGTGCGCGTCGTGCACGACGATCTCTTTGACAGCGACGTCGGCGGTCTTGGCCACCTCGAGGCTGAAGCCCGACTTGACCACGCAATATTCGCCGTTGGCCCCGAAGACAATGGGTTCGCCGTGCCGGACGTTGATCACCCGGTCTTCGGCGTCCTCCTTGCGCAGCGCGTCGAACGAGCCGTCGTTGAAGATCGGGCAGTCCTGCAGAATTTCGACCACGGAGGCGCCGCGATGTGCGGCGGCGGCGCGCAGCACCTCGGATAACCCGGCACGATCGGAGTCCAGTGCCCGACCGACGAACGTCGCCTCGGCGCCGAGCGCCAACGACACCGGGTTGAACGGGTGATCAAGCGATCCCATCGGCGTCGACTTGGTTACCTTGCCGACCTCTGAGGTCGGCGAATACTGGCCCTTGGTCAGCCCGTAGATCCGGTTGTTGAACAGCAGAATCGTGATGTTCACGTTGCGGCGCAGCGTGTGGATCAGGTGGTTGCCGCCGATCGACAAAGCGTCACCGTCGCCGGTGACCACCCACACCGACAGATCCTCGCGGGCCAGTGCCAGACCGGTCGCGACAGCCGGCGCCCGGCCGTGGATCGAGTGGAACCCATAGGTCTCCAGGTAGTACGGGAACCGGCTGGAGCAACCGATACCGCTGACGAAGACGATGTTCTCGCGGCGCAAGCCGAGCTCAGGCAAGAAGTTGCGGATCGTGTTCAGGATGACGTAGTCACCACAGCCGGGGCACCAGCGGACCTCTTGGTCGCTGGTGAAGTCCTTGGCCTTCTGCGGCTGGTCTTCAACAGACAACGTGGGCACACCGTCGTTCTTGCTCGGCGCGGACGTCAGGCCCAGATCGCTGCCCACCAAATTGCCAATCGCGCTTGTAGTCATGAGCGCCGCTCCTCTCCCCCGCGAGCGGGAGGTGCCCCCACATCGCTTCGCTCTGCATCGTCGCGCCGCGTCGTCATTCGTGCGCTCCCGCTCCAACTGTTGCCGCCGACATTCTCGCGACCGTCGTCTTGTCGTCCTCAATTTCCGCCAATGTGCCGCCCAGCGCTGCGCGGATAACGCGCCCCACCTCATCGGCCAAGAACGCGACACCTTGCACCTTTGTGACCGACTGTACGTCGACCAGAAACTTGCCGCGCAGTAGCAACGCCAGCTGGCCCAAGTTCATCTCGGGTGCCACGACCTGCGGGTAGCGCCGCAGCACATCGCCCAGGTTGGCCGGGAATGGGTTGAGGTGGCGCAGATGGGCATGCGCGACCTTGATGCCCTTACGCCTGGCCCGCCGGCAAGCCTCACCGATCGGACCGTACGAGCTGCCCCACCCGACAAGCAGCAGCTCGGCGTCTCCGGTCGGATCGTCGACTTCCAGATCGGGCACCTCGATACCGTCGATCTTGGCTTGGCGCAACCGGACCATCAGGTCATGGTTGACCGGCTCGTAGGAGATGGCCCCCGACCCGTTCGCGGATTCCAGGCCGCCGATGCGGTGCTCTAGACCGGGTGTGCCCGGGACGGCGAATTGGCGAGCCAGTGTCTCCGGGTCGCGAGCATAAGGCTGGAAGGGCTCGCCCGACTTGACGAAAGTGTGCGTAATGGGCGCCAGATCGCCGACGTTCGGGATTTGCCATGGCTCCGAGCCGTTGGCAATGGCGCCGTCGGACAACACGATCACCGGCGTGTGATACGACAACGCGATGCGCACCGCCTCGAGCGCGACGTCAAAGCAGTCGGACGGTGACCGGGGTGCCAGCACCGCAACCGGTGACTCCCCGTTGCGCCCATACAGTGCCTGCAGCAGGTCCGCTTGCTCGGTCTTGGTGGGCAGGCCGGTCGACGGGCCCCCCCGCTGGACGTCGATGACAAGCAACGGCAGTTCGGTCATCACGCCCAGTCCGATCGCTTCGGACTTCAGCGATATACCGGGCCCCGAGGTGCTGGTCACGCCCAGCGCACCACCGTAGGCGGCGCCCAGCGCGGCGCAGATGCCACTGATCTCGTCTTCCGCCTGGAAGGTGATCACATTGAAGTTCTTGTGCTTGGACAGCTCGTGCAAGATATCCGACGCGGGCGTGATCGGATAACTGCCGAGCACCACCTGGATGCCGGCGAGCTGGCCGGCCGCGATGATGCCGTAGGACAGCGCGGTATTGCCCGAGATCTGTCGGTATTCCCCGCGCGGCAGCGTCGCCCGAGATACCTCGTAGGTGGTGCCGAAAGCTTCGGTGGTTTCGCCGTAGTTCCAGCCCGCCTTGAGGGCCAGTACGTTGGCCTCGGCGATGTCGGGCTTGCGGGAGAACTTCTCCCTGATGAAGGTCTCACTGGTCTCGACCGGTCGCCCGTACATCCACGACAGCAGGCCCAGCGCGAACATGTTCTTGGCGCGCTGACCGTCTTTCTTCGACGCGCCGATGGATTCGACGGCCCCCAGCGTCAACGTGGTCATCGCGACGGAGTGCACCACGTAGTCGGCCAACTCGTCGGACTCCAGTGGGTTGGTTATGTAACCCACTTTCGTCAGGTTGCGTTTGGTGAATTCATCGGCATTCGCGATCACCATGCCGCCGCGCGGCAAGTCTCCGATGTTGGCCTTGAGCGCTGCCGGGTTCATGGCGACGAGTACGTCAGGCCGGTCGCCGGCGGTCAAGATGTCGTAATCGGCGATTTGAATCTGGAAGGACGAGACTCCGGGCAGCGTGCCCGCAGGGGCCCGGATCTCGGCGGGGTAGTTCGGCTGGGTCGCCAGGTCGTTACCGAAAAGCGCTGCCTCCGTGGTGAACCGGTCTCCGGTCAGCTGCATGCCGTCGCCAGAGTCCCCGGCGAATCGGATGACGACTTGTTCCAGGCGCTGGGGTTTCGACCCGTTACGGCTCGACCCGATATGAGAATCTGACCCGGCTCCGCCGCCGTTCAAATCCACGTCTCCGCCTTCCACTTCGCCCGGACGGGCCGCTCCGCTGGAACTCATCAAGTACGCACCACGGGAATCACTCCCGCGCTTTCACACTTTTGTGTCACTCTCAGTACCGATTATGGCACTGCTTTTCGCTGCGCATGGACGTATCGGACCCCTTACCCGCAGCAGGTTTATAGCTAAAAGCCCAAGTCAACAATGTGACGACTGCGTGAACACCAATAAACTGTGGTGTTGGTCACTCCCCTGCGGCCGCGCGTCTGCGTACGAAGTGCAAGTTCTGATTGTGGCGACCCGCTTCGCCCGGCTCCGCCGCGCTCGCGATCGTCACTAGGCGCTCTTGTCGCGGCGTTCACTTCGCGACGGCTTGCGCGGCACGATCGTCGGCAAGACGTTGTCCTGCACGGTCTCCTTGGTCACCACCACTTTGGCGACGTCGTCGCGGCTCGGGATGTCATACATC
>Ga0182012_10003068_pt1 | contig 17857 bp, 12 predicted proteins | sample 612S2SmetaG_FD_120486 | JGI IMG/M metagenome (GOLD analysis project Ga0182012, IMG submission 120486) | Permafrost microbial communities from Stordalen Mire, Sweden - 612S2S metaG | ecosystem: Environmental > Terrestrial > Soil > Wetlands > Permafrost | place: Sweden: Stordalen | collected...
TCGAGCCCATCACGCAATAAGCTCCACCGTACGCTTTGCGCGTGATGACGGTGATTTTGGGAACCGTCGCTTCGGCGTAAGCGTAGAGCAGCTTGGCGCCGTGCCGGATGATGCCGCCGAATTCCTGCGCCGTGCCGGGAAGGAAGCCGGGCACGTCTTCGAATGTGAGAATGGGGATCTGAAAAGCATCGCAGAAACGCACGAAGCGGGCGGCTTTGCTGGAGGAATTGATATCCAGGCAACCGGCCAAATGCGCTGGTTGATTGGCGACGATGCCGATGGTCTCGCCGGACATGCGCCCGAAACCGACGACGATATTCTGCGCAAAGTGCTCGGCAACTTCAAAAAAATAGCGGTCGTCCAAAACGCGCCGGATAACGTCTTTGATGTCATAAGGCTTGTTCGATTCGGCTGGGATGAGAGAATCGAGTTCTTTGTCGGCACGGTCGTCGCTGTCTTTGGTGGGCAGGCGCGGGACGCCGTCGAGATTGTTTTGCGGCAGAAAGGTGAGCAGCTCGCGGATGTGGCGCAGGCAAGCTTCATCATTCGTTGCCTGGAAATGCGCGACGCCGCTGACTGCGTTGTGCGTGATCGCGCCGCCCAGATCTTCTTTGCTGACGTCTTCGTGGGTGACGGTTTTGATCACTTCGGGACCAGTCACGAACATGTGGCTGGTGCCTTCGACCATGAAGACGAAATCGGTCAAGGCGGGCGAGTAGACTGCGCCGCCGGCGCATGGGCCCATGATGGCGGAGATCTGCGGAATGACGCCGCTCGCCAGCGTGTTGCGCAGGAAGATGTCGGCGTAGCCGGCGAGCGATGCAACGCCTTCCTGGATGCGCGCACCGCCGGAATCATTCAAGCCGATGATCGGCGCGCCGGTTTTCATGGCCAGATCCATCACTTTGACGATCTTTTGCGCATTCGATTCGGAAAGAGAGCCGCCAAAAACGGTGAAATCCTGAGCGAAGACGAAGACCGGGCGGCCGTGAATGAGACCGTGGCCGGTCACGAAGCCGTCGCCGTCGATGACGTTGTTTTGCATACCGAAATTCTGGCTGCGGTGGCGGACGAGCTTGTCTAGTTCTTCGAACGTGCCTTCGTCGAGCAACTGCTGAATGCGTTCGCGGGCGGAGAGTTTGCCTTCGGCGTGTTGCCGCGCTTGGCGTTCGGGGCCGCCGCCTTCTTCAGCGCGCGCGTGCCGGCGGCGGACTTCGTCAAAGCGGTCGGTGGACATGTAAGTACCATTAAACAATGTCGGCGGGACTTGTAATCGGCACAGCGGGGCACATCGATCACGGCAAGACGTCCTTGGTGGGTGCGCTGACGGGCATAGATACGGATCGCCTGGCGGAAGAGAAGCGGCGCGGGATTTCGATCGATCTGGGTTTCGCACACCTGACGCTCGCGAACGGGCAGCGCGTCAGCTTTGTGGATGTGCCAGGTCATGAACGGTTCATCCGGAATATGCTGGCCGGAGCGGCGGGGATTGAGGCGGTGCTGCTGGTGATTGCGGCGGATGAATCGGTGAAGCCGCAAACGCGCGAACATTTTGAGATTTGCCGGCTGCTGGATATACGGCATGGCTTGATCGTGCTGACGAAAGCGGATTTGGCGACGGCGGAGCAGCTGGCGAAGACAATGGCCGATGCGCGGCATTTGACGCAAGACTCATTTCTGGCTGCTGCGCCGCTGCTGGCGGTGAGTTCCGTAACCGGTGCAGGGCTGGCTGAATTAAAGGAGCATTTGGCAAGCTTGGCGGCGCAGAGTTCGCGGCGGGATGCGGGCGGACTGGCGCGGCTGCCCATCGACCGCAGTTTTGCGCTGAAGGGGTTTGGCACGGTGGTGACGGGCACGTTGTGGAGCGGGACGTTGCGGGTGGGCGAGACCGTGCGGCTTCAGCCAACGGGCCGCGAAGCGCGCATACGCGGTTTGCAGCGGCATGGAGAAGCGGTGGAAACAGCGGTGGCGGGAGACCGCACGGCAGTGAATCTGGCTGGTGTCGATCATGCGGAAATCAAGCGCGGATTCACGCTGACTTCGCTGAATACGCTTGAGACCACGGTCGCGCTGGATGTGCACGTAGACTGGTTGGACGAATCTCATGCGCTGGCGAAAGCCACGGAATATGTGCTCGATATCGGCACTGCTGAAATGCTGGTTACGCTGAAGCCGCTGCGCGAAGGGTTTGCGCGCTTGCAATTGGCCGAGCCGCTTCTGGCGGTGCCGGGAGATCGGTTTATTTTGCGCAGGCCCTCACCGGCCCGCACGCTCGCCGGAGGAACGGTCATTGAGGCGTTTCCCAATCGGCGGCTCAATCGAGCGAAGACGTTTGCCAGGTTGAGCCGGCTGGCGGGCGCGAATGCACTCGAGCGGGTGGAGATGCTGGTGGATGAGAGCGCTAACGGACTGAGCGTGCCACAAGTGGTGCGGCTGACTGGATTAACGCCGCAGGCAGTTCTGAAGACGCCTAACATTATTGCGGTGAACGGCCAGCAGCTGGTTTCGAAAGCCTGGGTGGAGCAGCGGCGACGGAAGCTGCTGGAGTGGTTGCAGGCGTTTCACGCGAAGAATCCCGCGGCTGCCGGCGCGCCTATGTCACAAGCGCGGCTGGGGATCGAGCCGGCGTTGTTAAGCGCGCTGTTGCACAACTGGGGCGCGGTGGAAGTGCGCGGTGATCTGGTGTCGCTTGCGGGGCATAAGCCCCAGATTTCGGACACACAGACGAAGGCGTTGGCCGAGCTTGAATTGACATTTCGCCAAGCCGCTTTTCAGCCGCCTGCGGCCGCGCCGTTTCTAACCGATAAGAACGCCCGCGGTCTTCTCGAGACTTTAGTAAAGAGCGGGCGCTTGATTCGCGTGTCAGCGGATTTGATTTTTCACGTGGATGTGATCGGGCATATCCGCACTTCTTTGGCGGCGCAGAAGGGACGGCGGTTTTCAGTGGCGGATTTCAAGTCTTGGACTAACATTTCGCGCAAGTATGCGATTCCCCTGCTGGAATATCTGGATCAGCAGCATGTGACCAAGCGCGATGGCGATGAGCGGGTTGTATTGTAAGGCATGCCAACGTCCACCGCGGTTCGCGTGAACCGCAAAGCAGCCCAACGCCTGGAAGACGGGCATTTGTGGATATTCGCTTCGGATGTGCTGGATCGCGGCGCGGCGCGGGCGGGAGATTTCGTCAAGGTCATCGATCAAAAAGGTAAAGCGCTGGGTACGGCTCATTACAGCGACTCTTCACAGATTGTGCTGCGTCTGCTGAGCCGCCATGTGGAACCCATTGACGAGGAATTTATCTTCAAACGCTGCCAGGCGGCGCTGCGTTTTCGCGAAAAGGTGGTGAAGAACACCGACGCCTACCGCTTGGTTCATGCCGAGGGCGATTTGCTGCCGGGCTTGATCGTGGATCGATACGGCGATTACCTTGCTTTGCAACTCCTCGATCAGGGTATGGATGGGCAAACGAGTGACGTGGTTGCGGCGCTAACCCGCCTGGTGGCTCCGCGCGGGATAGTGGCGCGAAATGATGTAGCAGTACGGGCTAAGGAAAACCTGCCACTCGAAACCAAAGTTCTAACCGGGGAGATACCATCGCGCACAGAAATTCACATGAACGGCCTGCGTTGGACGGTCGATTTGCTGAGTGGACAGAAGACTGGGGTGTTCCTGGATCAGCGTGAAAATTACCTGGCGGTGGTAGAGTATGCGGGTGGAAGAGCGCTCGATTGCTTTACGGGCACTGGTGGTTTTGCCATTCACCTGGCGGCGCATTGTTCGTCGGTAGAAGCGGTTGATAGCTCGAGTGGAGCGCTCGATATCGCGCGCGAAAACGCCGCTGCGAACCATCGAGCCAACATTGAATTCATAGAAGCGAATGCCCTGCAGTACCTGCCCAGCTTGGTGGCGGCTCACCGGACGTTCGATTTGGTGGTGGTTGATCCGCCGGCCTTTACCAAGTCGCGTGAGTCGCTCGATCAGGCCGCGCGCGGCTACAAAGAAATCAACTTGCGCGCGCTGCGTTTGCTGAACCCCGGGGGAATTTTAGTGAGTTGTTCCTGTTCGCATCATATGAGCGAAGCGCACTTACTGGAAGTGGTTGCGCAGGCTGCGCTCGACTGCGGCAAGACACTGCGCGTGTTAGACAAACGAACACAAGCGCGTGATCACCCGATACTCCTTACAGTACCGGAGACTTATTATCTGAAATGTATTATTTTTGAAGCATTTCGCTAGTACTTTTTTCCGCATTTTCCCCTTGTGTTTTACCTTGTTTACGTAGTATCACAGAAGTAACCCCTCGTCGAGTTGAAGACTCGCTACTAGTGTCTTCGTACTAGAGAGGGTTTTTTGTTCGAGTGGGGAGATTTGTCTTTCATATGCAGCTTATTACACATAGCGAAACCAGCAAGAAGCTGAATCTACAAGCGATCGATGTGCCAAACGCGGAATGTCAGCTCCCGTGGTTTGCGATCCGGACACGTTCCAATTTTGAGAAAATTGCCTCGGTCGCGTTGGAAAACAAAGGGATGACGCCGTACTTGCCAACCTATCGCGACCGCCGCCGCTGGTCGGACCGGGTTGTGGTGTCGGATACGCCCCTATTTCGTGGTTACGTTTTTTGCAAGTTTGACCCGTTGAATCGCTTGCCGGTTTTAACGACAGTCGGGGTCATCTCCATTGTCGGCTGTGGAACGGAGCCGGCCCCAATTGACGAACTTGAAATCGAGGCCATTCAAACCATCCTACGGTCAGGCTTAGCAACGGAGCCATGTCCCTTTCTGAAAGAAGGTCAAATGGTGCGCGTGACTCGCGGATCGTTAACCGGCGTGGAGGGAATTTTGACGAAGAAGAAGTCAGACTTCCGGCTGGTGATCTCGGTGACGATGTTACAGCGCTCGATTTCGGTAGAGATCGATCGGGAGTGGATCAAGCCGATATAGCTTCGCTCACGCCGCATTAGTCCCAATTCTTCATCGTCTTTAGGGCCCTCAGCGCTTTTGGGCAGGCTGGTTCAAGTTCAGCTCAATGACGGGGCGCCAAACGACGGTTTCTAACCAGGTGAGCGGCTTACCGCCCCTTGATAACGATGACCTGCTCATCGGCTTTAGCAGCGCGTAAAGGCAGTGTCCGCTTTTGAGAAAAACCTGCCCAAGTTTGAAACGGCCGGTCCTCTTTTTGAACAGCGATGTGTTTTGTCGGTCAATAACTTAGGCTTAGGCCACCCACATGCCACCGCTTAGCTTATGATCCTGCAGGACGTCCGCTTCGCGTTTCGTCAGATCTTGGTAAGCCCCGGTTTCTGCCTGGCCGTTGTCCTAACGCTCGCGCTCGGCATTGGCGTCAACACCGCCGTCTTCAGCTTGGTCGACGCCTTTCTGCTGCGCCAGCTGCCGTATCCCCAGCCGGAACGCGTAGCCGCGCTGGTAGTCCATCAGCAAGGGGTGAGTCCGCGAACCGGCAAAGCTTTCGTCGAGGAAGATGACAGCTTTGAAGGCTCCGAGTGGCAAGCCTTGCGCCAAAATGTGGATGCTGTCACTTTCGCATCGTGGGGCGGAACGAGCGGGGTCAACCTCAAAGCCGGCTTGAGCGCCGGCGGCGCCGTAAGGTATGTGCGCGACAGCCGGGTATCGGCGGGGTATTTCGCCGTGCTGGGCGTCCCGCTTCAACTGGGCCGCAGCTTTAGCGAAGAGGAAGATAGGCCGCATGGGCCGCCGGCGGTGATTTTGAGCGACAGCTTGTGGCGCTCCACCTTCCGCGCGGACGAACGGATTGTCGGTAAAGCGATCTCCTTGAAAGGCGAACCTTATTCGGTGGTGGGCGTCCTGCCGCCGAACGCTGCTACGCCCAGCCAAGCCGATCTGTACACGCCTTTGCAACCTTGGACCACGGGCGAATGCGGCGGGAATAATTGTGGGATCTTAGTTCGTCTAAAACCCGGCGCAACATGGCCGCAAGTTTCTTCGCAACTCAGCCATATCCGTCTGCCGCGTTTCGCTGATTTCGAAAAAGAAGTTCATGGCCGCGTTTGGGTATATGCGAAGCCGTTGCAACTGGAATTTGCCGGCGATCTGCACGATCAAGTGCTTGTTTTAATGGCTGCCGTTGGTCTTATTTTGCTGATAGCCTGCGCGAACTTGGCTGGTCTTTCGCTGGTTCGCATGGCGCGCCGAACGCCGGAGATTGCGACTCGCCTGGCGCTCGGCGCATCCAGTTGGGCGGTGCTGCGGCAGCTTTGGATTGAGACTCTTTTGCTATCTCTGTTGGGCGGAGCTGCGGGCGTGGCGCTGGCCTTCGGCATGGTGGATGGCCTAGCTCACTTCTTGCCGTTGGAAATGACTCCGGTGGGCGGCTTCGCCATTGATCTGCGTGCGCTTACCTTCACCTTCGCCATTGCGCTGTTGACCAGCATCTTATTTGGCGCGCTGCCTGCCTTGCAAGCCTGCCGGCTCGATTTGCGTTCGTCGATTGTGAGCGGCAGCCGGGGCATTCTGGGCGGCTCAGGCCGGCTCCGGCAATGGTTGATAGCGGCGGAAGTGGCACTGACGGTGGTTCTGCTCGCGGCTGCGGGATTGATGGTTCGCACGCTCATTCATCTCGAAACGCAGCCGCCCGGTTTTGATCCGCATAACGTGATGACCGCCAAAGCATCGCTCGATGACGCGCGCTATCACGAAGCCGGCCCTTTTCAGATGCTGCTGGCCAAGAGCGTTGACGCGATGCGGCAAGCGCCAGGAGTGGAGGACGCGGCGGTGGGCTTGAGCCTGCCTTACGAGCGTGGGTTGAACGACGGATTCAAAATTCTGGACGGCAAGCAAGCGGGCTTACAGAATGGGTCGAGCATGGCTTACGTTACGCCAGGCTACTTCCCGGCGCTGCGGATTCCGCTGCTGGCGGGGCGAGGCTTCGCGGAAAGCGATGCGGCCGCCTCGCAACCGGTAGCGATTGTTAACGAGGCATTTGCCAGGCGGTTTTTGGGAGATCCCGCGCCGGTTGGCCGTCACTTCAGTTCCGCCAGGACAAATTACAAGGTCGTCGGCGTGGTAGGAGATGTGGCGAAGCGTCCGGGCATGATGGAAGTTGCGCCTATCGCCACCGAGCCGGTTTTCTACATTCCGGCGACCCAGGTCAATCAAAGCGAGGCCAACGGCGCGCACATCTGGTTCCAACCCAGTTGGATCGTCCGTACTCACGATGGCAACCAAGCCGCCGCCATCCGGGTCATGCGCCAAGCGATGTCCAAGGTCGCGCCCGATTTGCCGTTCTCGGGCTTTTATTCGATGAATCAGATTCTTAGCGAGCAACTGCAGCAACAGAATATCGAAGTTCTGTTACTCAGCACTTTGGCTGGACTCGCTCTATTGCTCTCAGCGGTCGGTATCTATGCACTGGTATCGAATCTGGTTGTGCAGCGCCGCCGCGAGATTGGCATTCGGCTTGTTCTTGGTTCCACCACTCGCCAAGCCATGGTCGATATCGGTTCCTCGGGCGCAATCGCCATGTTCGCCGGACTGGCCGCCGGTATCGTTCTATCCTTCGCTGCGTTGCGCGTTTTAGCCAGCCAGATCTTCGGTGTGCAAGTTTACGATCCCCTCACCCTGGTCACCGTCCCGCTCTTACTTGCCCTTATCGGCGGCATCGCCATTACGTTGCCCACGCTGCGCATCAGCCGCTTGCAACCCGCCGAAACGCTGCGTTCCGAATAAAGCTACCGTCTGCTCGCCGGTGGAATCACGCCGTTCATGCGGGCGTACACGACCGCTTGCCCGTAGTGGTCGAAGCTGTGCCATGCAAAGATCGTGGCCAGCGTCGCGCGTGCCGCTTTACCTTGGCCGAAAGGCGATTGCACTTCGCCCATCACGTTCTTCTCCGTAATCGTGGCAAGCGCTTTGTGCGAGTATGTGAATGAGTCTTTGAGGAACTTGACAATTGCGTCTTTGCTCGCGAGTGAATCGGGGCCATTTTCATTCGTGCCCATCTCGACAGGATTCTTCTCACCCAACAACGCGGCGGCTACCTCATAATTGACAGCGGCAATGTGGCGCATTTGTTGTCCAAAGGTCCGCACCCCCGTGAATTCTCCGGCGCTGGGGGCGAAATTGTATTTGTCTTCCGGCATCGTCTCCGCCAGAGAGACAATTTCCTTCCCGGCCGAAGTCAGGTCGTTGTCATAGGCGCTGGCAAGGGTGGCTTGCGGCGGCTTCCCGGCGAAGGCAAGTGTGGCGGCAAGAACGAAGAACGCAATAATACGTTTCATGGGCAGCTCCAGTGCTTACTATACGGCAGCGCTGAAGTTTCCGCTCAGAAAACGTTCGCGTTCTGCCGGCTTGAAACGCTCAATCGCATAACGCAGCGTGGTTCGCGGAAGTCTTTCGTAATTCTCTTGCAGGAACTTTTGCAACTCGTCCCGCGAGTGCTTACCCGCTTCCCGCAAGGCCCAGCCAACCGCTTTATGAATGAGTTCATGCTGATCGTCCAGCAGCATTTTGGCAATGGCGAACGTATCGGCGGTTTGCCGCGCGCGGATAAACGCGAACGTCGCGACAATCGCGATGCGCCTTTCCCATACGTTGCTCGATTTAGCAAGCTTCCGCAGAACAGCGCGTGGGCGATTGAGCAAATATGCGCCGACGATGTATGGCGCGGAGGTATCAACCAGATCCCAGTTGTTGATACCCGCCGTGTTGCCAAGGTAGAAACGATAAACGGCGTTCTGTTCCGCAGGCGCTCCCGCTTCGAACCGGGCTACCAGAATTTCCAGCGCTACAAAACGGTGCTCGTGAATTTTGGAAGCCAGCAGTTTCTTGATCGCGGCTTCCGATAAATGGCGATGCCGCAAGGCTATTTTCCGCTGCAGCGGAACCTTGATGCCGATAAATTGGTCGCCTTCGCCATATTGGCCTTTGCCGGTTTTGAAAAACCATTCGGACGTTTTCGCACGGACGGGGTCGGCGGCGGCTTCGAGTTCGGCCAGCAGCGGCGCTAGTTCAGGTTTCGCCATCGACGTTTAAGATACTAAAGGTTCCATGGCAAAGCCGAATCTTCTCGTTCTTTCTCCGCCCGATCATTATGCGCTGCGAAACCTGGATGCGATCAAGGATGCGGCCAACATTTTCATTAACAACAGCGAGCAGGAGTCGAGAGAGCTGGCCCGCAATGCCGATATCATCCTGTATTCCGGGCTAACCGGTAAAACCGTCAACTTCCCCGATGTCTTCGCCGCCGCCACACAGTTAAAGTGGATTCATTCTTTATCCGCCGGCGTTGAAAAACTGATGTTCCCCGCGCTGATCGAAAGCACGGTGCCGCTCACCAACGCACGCGGCGTTTTCAAACGCTCCCTTGCCGAATTCGCCATTTTAGGCGTGCTCTTTTTCACCAAGCGGGTGCGCCGGCTGGTAGACAATCAACGCGAGAACAAATGGGACAACTTCAGCACCGAATTCATCAACAACAAAGTGATGGGCATAGTGGGTTACGGCGAAATTGGCCGCGAATGCGCGCTGCTGGGGAAGCCTTTGGGCGTTAAAATCTACGCCACCCGGCGCAATCCTGAACGTTCCGCCAACGACCCGCTGCTCGACCGAATCTATCCAGCGGACAAACTGCTCGAAATGCTGGGCGATATTGATGTTTTGCTGGCTGCCGCGCCGCTTACGCCGGAAACTCATCACCTGATTAGCGATGCCGCCTTCCGAGCCATGAATCCCTCTGCCATCGTCATGAACGTCGGCCGCGGTCCCGTCATTCATGAAGCGGCTCTGATTCGCGCTTTGCAAACGAAACAGATCGCCGGTGCGGCGTTGGACGTTTTCGAAGAAGAGCCGCTGCCCGCCGATAGCCCCTTATGGGCCATGGAAAACGTGTTGATCTCGCCGCATTGCACGGATAGAACCATCAACCCCGATTGGCTGGATCTCAGCATGCAATGCTTCGTGGAAAATTTCTGGCGATTCACGAAAGGCGAAGCGCTGGAGAACGTTGTCGATAAGAAGGCCGGCTACTAGTGAGCATCACTATCGACGACATTCACGCCGCCGCCGCGCGCATTCAACCGCTCGCGCAAAAAACGCCGGTTCTTCATTCGCGCCTGTTTGACGAAGCGGCCGGCATGGAATGCTATTTCAAGTGCGAGAACCTGCAGCGCGGCGGCGCGTTCAAAATTCGCGGCGCGGCCAATTTCCTGATGGCCTTGACGCCCGAAGAGCGCAATCGCGGCGTGGTCACCTTTTCTTCAGGCAATCACGCGCAGGCGGTCGCTATCGCGGCTGCGCATCTAAACGTCGCGGCCACCATCGTCATGCCTACCGATACGCCGAAGGCCAAGATGGAATCCACTAAGGCGTACCATCCGCGCATCATCCTCTTTGACCGCATGAAGGAGAATCGCGAAGAGATCGCGCGCAAAATTGCCGCGGAAACCAATGCCGTCGTTCTTCCTTCCTACGATCATCCCTGGGTGGTGGCGGGTCAAGGAACAGCAGCGCTCGAGCTAGTTGCCGAGCAGCCTGGTCTCGATGCCATTTTCACGCCCGTGGGCGGCGGCGGTCTGCTGGCCGGAACGTTAATCGCCGCCAAAGCCCACGACCAGCGCCTGCGCGTCTTCGGCGTCGAGCCGGAAATGGCGAACGACTGGGATCAATCGCTGAAAGCGGGCAAGCGCATCGGCATTCCACCGCCCAACACGATAGCCGATGGTCTGCGGACTCCTATACCTGGCGAAATCACGTTTCCCATTGTTAGCGCGCTCGCCGAAGGAATCATCCTCGTCTCGGAAGAAGAGATCAAGTCCGCCGTCCGCTTCTTGTTGACGCGTTTGAAAATACTAGCGGAACCAAGCGGCGCGGTGCCTGCCGCTGCGCTGTTGCACAAGAAAGTTCCCAGCGGCATTCGTTCGGCTGGCATCATAGTGTCAGGGGGCAATGTCGATTTCGACGTGCTCGCCGAAATCTGCCAAGCCGCGTAAAGAATACCGTGCAGCAAAATCCCTGGAAAACTTTATCGAGCCGTTCGGCTTATGAAAACGCCTGGCTGCGTGTTCGCGAAGACCAAGTGATCCGGCCTGATGGCAAGCCAGGCATTTATGGCGTGGTTGAAATCAAACCTTCGGTGGGCATTGTGGCGTTAAACGAGCGCGACGAAATTGTTTTAGTGGGTCAATGGCGCTACACCGTCAACCGGCATTCCTGGGAGATTCCGCGCGGGGGTTCACGCGTGGACGAGACCGATATACAAAGCGCCGCCGAACGTGAACTGGCCGAAGAAGCCGGCGTGATAGCCGCTCAGTGGCAAGCGTTAGGCAAAGTAGACGTCGGCAATGGCGTGCTCGACGATGTGCAGAGTCTCTACCTGGCAACCGGACTCTCGGCAACCAATACGAATTTCGATCCGGAAGAAGATATAACTATCGTCTGGAAGCCATTCGACGAAGCCGTAAAGATGGCCATGGACGGAAGAATTACCGAGGTCTGCAGCATTGCCGCTATTTTGCATGTGGCCATGCTGCGGCAATTGAAAGCGTAAATGGAACTCGCAAGCGACCAATCAAAGAGAAATTTCGCCTACTTTGCCTGGGCGGTCTTGGCATATAACTTGGCCGTCATTTTGTGGGGCGCTTACGTACGCGCTTCTTTTTCGGGCGACGGTTGCGGGGCACACTGGCCCACCTGCCAAGGCCAGTTTCTTCCCACGGAAATGGCGAAACCGAAGCTCATTGAATTCACGCATCGCATGATGACTTCGGTGGATACCATTGTCACCATCGCTTTGGCTGGGTGGGCCTTCCTGACATTTCCCAAGAAACATGCGGTGCGGCGCTATTCGGTTCTCGCCTTTGTCTTTCTTCTGATCGAAGCTTTGTTGGGCGCCGGCTTGGTCTTGTTCCGTTACGTGGCGCACGATCTATCGGCCGGCCGCGCTTGGTATTTGTCTTTGCACTTAACCAACACCATGCTTATGATGGGCGCTTACGCGATTACCGCCTGGCTCGCTACGCGCGAACAGAGTGCCATCAAGCTGTCGAACACTTCGTCCCAATTGCAACTGGCCGTGCTCACGACGTTCGCCGTCAGCATCACGGGCGCCATCGCCGCGCTGGGCGATACGTTGTTTCCGAGCACTTCGCTCGCCAACGGAGTTGCGCAGGATTTCGCGCTCGGCTCGAGCCTGCTTCTGCGCTTGCGCTTACTTCACCCGGCAGTTGCCATCCTCAGCGCCGTTTATCTTTTGTGGGTCGCCTTCAACACCATGAAAAATCGAGCTGACGGAGACCCTTTGCGCCGGGCCGGCATGCGCGTCGCCCTCATGGTGATGGTTCAAGGCTTGGCCGGCTTTGTCAACGTGTCTCTGCTAGCGCCCATTTGGATGCAGCTAGTACACTTGCTGATCGGCGACGTGGTATGGATCACCGTCGTGCTTCTGGTGTGTGAAGACATCCGCGCCACCGCTCAATCGCGCAGCAGTAGTCCCATTGAACTGCAATCCAGCAAACCTTTCCCTGCCAGCAGCTCGAGCGCCTTACCGGGATAAGTCAGGCTGTGCTCAAAGGTTTTACATGCCGCCTGCATCAATTTAAGGGCTTGCGGGACGTCGAAGTTGGTGCCGTGAAACGCCGCTAAACCGGCGAGCAAAGTATCGATCACCACAAAATTCACCACAAGGAACTGATATTGGTGCGTAATGGAATGGACAAATCCGTAATTCGCCATCTTCTCATTCACAGAATTCTCACCGAAGGGGAAAAGAGTGCGAAACACGTAACTAACCAAATAGTTTTCCAGCATATATCCATGCGCCGCACGGAACTGCGCGTAAGGGCCACGGTACGCCGCATCGAGCCGTTCCGCTAGACCTTCGATTGTGCTTTCCGCCGTCCAGTGCAGGCCGCCCATGAAGTCGCGGTAGCAATCCAGAAACCGGCGGCCCGTTGTATCCGACCCGATTCGCGCGAGAATCAATTCGACCGCCGTTTCAAAACGCGGCGCCGACGGCATGCAAGCGCTCGGACGAATGGGTCCGCAGTGAGCCGCAATTTCACGTAGCGGGCCGCAACCTTCTTTATCACCTTCCATCTCCAGGGTTTCGCATAGCTGGCCCAGAGCCTGAATGCGCTGCCGCAAAGGGTAGCGGCGATTTTCTAGAAGCTCAACAATCAGCCGGCGCACTTCGCTCACATGGCGGTATGGCCGATCAGGATGCCGGGAGTTTTTGGTATCGATCAGACCAACGGTGCCTAAGCGCGCCCCGTCGCCTTCCCCGCTGCATTCGACAAATCGCATAGGCTCCTTATTCGTAAGCGCCAATCTCGCCGCTTCAGGGCAAGACAAATCGAGCGACCGCTCCAATACCCCTTCGACAGCGCACATCACGCGCGGATAGGTAGCGCAATTCTTGCAGAGATACTCTTCTCCCAGCGTGGCCTGAATGGAACAAAGCCCGCCGGCGAGAAAAGCGCAATCCTCGCTCGTCATCTTAATCTCCGCGTGGCTATCGTTGCCATGGCGGGTGGGATTGATGTTTACCAACTGGTGAAGCTTCGGGCCCAGCACGGGGTCCGAACAAGCTTGATATTTTTCGTAGGTTTCTTTGTCTACCGGGATACGCCAGCCTCGACAGCAGGTATCCTCACATTCGGCACCCACACAACGGAAGGTTTCGTAGTAGCTCGGTTGCAGCCGTGGCAACGGCTTGAGCATGCGTTCAGCGTAGCACTCCGCCGCTAAAACGGACGCCGCCAAGGTTGTTGAATTGAAATTTTTATTTTAGCGTTCGAAGCCGTTTGAAGCCGCACACTTAACTTAATTGCTCAACGCGGCCTGTTGATTCGAATGGTGAAACGAACGCTTAGCAAACTGGTAGGTCCAATAATAGGGATTTTCGCGTTCCACGTGGTTGCGCGCTTGCAGTATCATACGTCGAGTCAGGCGGCTCACGGCATTGCCTGGCTTCGGCATGTCATCAGTCGAAGCTTCGACTGTTTGACAATCGTTCAGCGCGAGCACTTTCGCCGAGCCATCCGTAAAAATCCGCCGGTCTAAACCCTCCGCCGCGGCTGCGGGCCGTTCCACCTGCATCGCCGAATCGACACAACCGGCGAAGTGCAGATCCAGCGCGACCTTGTCTCGTTCCCGATCGATATTGGGGTCGATTTTATGGGTGAATTTGAAGCAATGAACGCTAAAATCAGCACCAGTGTCGTGCGTGGCCGCGCCTAACCACAATTCGCGCCCATCCACCACGCCGGCATACCAAATGCGGATGTGGTGGCGCTTGGTAATCGTGTTGAGCGACTTTTCAAAAACCATTTCCGGCAAGGTGCCCTTGTATAGCAGCGGCGAGACGGGGGCGGTGGCGTAGGCCCGCATGGCATTAAAAGCGTAGTAGGCCTTCTTCCTGGTCTGGCCGTTAGGCGGGTCGGCAGCGGCCCAGCCGGCCACCCTGAATGCCTGCGCCAATTGATCACGTGAACCAAGGAATGCCACATTCACAATATCCCCGACCGGGCGATTGTCGCGGCGGTCAATCCCAAAAGGCTCTTTACGAAGCCACTCGGCCACCGCATCCGGCGCCGCGAGCGGAATGGCGGCCGGTTCGTTTACACCCTCTTGTTCAGCCACGTTCACGGCCAGCAGCATGTCAGTACCCGGGGCGTATTGAATCTCAGGTTCGGGAAAACGCATCAGAGTCAGACGGAGCGCCAGCATCCCTCCGGCACCGGCGGGCCCTAAAGAGAAGGCTGAGGTAAGGATGTGGCTTACCCCCGTCAGCCCAATCAGCGTCCGCGAGAGCGTAGGCAGCGAAGGGGAACTCCACCAGCCGAAAATCAATTCATTGGGTTGATCGGCCGCTACGACCCCGCGCACTAGACCCTGTCCCGTTATTTGTTCACGCGCATTATCAATAGCAGACAATTTGGCGTGCAAAGGAAAGCTCTGGCCGCCCGCCGTAACGAAATCGTCAAAAAGCAACTCCAGCCTAGCGCGCTCGTGGCGCAGGCCCAAGCCGACGGCTTTAACGCCTCCGACATGGCCGTGCACAGTCGCACCTTCTGGAATGACTACCCGGTCGTTCGCCACCCAATCGGCCAGCACGACACACTCAAAAGGATCGTTTGCCTTGCTGCGGTAACTGGTGAGAACGGTTTTTAAACGCACCTGCAGTTCAGGGAAATCCGTATTTGCGGAAAAACCCGGCTCAGGAACCAAGATACCCACTAGCCCCAACATCGCAAGGAGCGAAGAGGATGCTAGCGATAACCGGCTCTTGACTGATTGGAGGTTAGTTGTTCTTCTTAAATATCGTTCAAGCCATTGAAACAAGTGCCCGCCCCTGTCCTGCCTCCATTGCTGAGGCAGAGGATTTTCGAATGTACCACGTCGGGCAAGGCTCATGCTACAAAAGGCGGCAAAGTTGCAAAAATTTCTCAGGAAATAATACCTGTATTTTGAACGGCCGCCCCCAAGAGCTGCTCTAAAGTCTCGGTAAACGCCTCCACTTTAATCGGCTTGGCGATAAACGCGTCCATTCCTGCCGCCATGCATTTTTCGCGGTCGCCCGCCATCGCGTTGGCGGTTAAGGCGGCTATGGGAATGTGCGTCCGCCCGCGCTCCAGCAGGCGAATTTCGCGAGTGGCGTCAAACCCATCGAGTTCCGGCATTTGGCAATCCATCAAAATAAGGTCGTAGGAAGCGGCGGACCATTTCTGCACCGTCTCGCGGCCATTGGCGGCAATTTCGACGTGGTGTCCCAATCTCTCCAACAACCGTCTGGCTACTTTCTGATTGATCAAATTGTCTTCCGCCAGCAGAATGTTTAACTTCCTGGCCGAGTGAGAGGCTTTCGTCCTAGCCGCTTCGCTGCCTGAGCCGGCGGGCAAGAGTTCAACCGATTGCCCGGCAGCGCTGGGCGCAAGATTGCTTTCGGCTAATTCGCCAACTGCCGTTTGATCGGATTCGCCAAGCGGCGAACGGCACACGGCTAGCCTGAGCGTTAAGCTGAAAGTAGAACCCTGGCCCACTCTACTTTGAAAGGCGATGGAACCCCCCATCAGTTCGACTAGGTTTTTCGTGATCGCCAAGCCCAGGCCCGTGCCGCCGAAGCGCCGTGCCGCCGAAGCGTCCACTTGCGAAAATTTCTGGAAGATCTTGGCTTGCGCCTCGTCCGGTATGCCAACGCCGGAGTCTTCCACGATAACTGCGATCAGACAGTCGCTATCACTCTTTTCCAGGCATTTCAGGCTGACGCGCACATGTCCCGTATCAGTAAATTTAATAGCGTTACCGATCAAATTGAGCAGTATTTGATTGAATCTGCCGGCATCGCCCAAGACCCAAGCGGGCACTTCGACGTCAGGACAGTGGTTGAATTTGAGTTTCTTGTCGGCGGCGGATGGAGCCAGCAGCGCCATGGTGTCGCTCACGCATTGGCGCAAAGAGAATGGCTGGCTGTCGAGGGTGAATTTGCCGGATTCGATCTTCGAGAAATCGAGGATGTCGTTGATCAGCGTTAACAACGCTTGTCCGGAAAGCTGAATGGCATGTACAAACTCGCTTTGCTCGGGATCGAGCTGGGTTTGACGAAGCAGAAAGTTCATGCCGAGAATGCCATTCATCGGCGTGCGGATCTCGTGGCTGATGACGGCCAGAAATTCGCTCTTGGCTTTGTTAGCGGCGTCGGCGGCGCATAGCGCGTCAGCCAATTCGTCGCGCGAGGCCAGCAACGCTTTCGTTCTTTCCGCGGCAATGGCAGTGGCCCGCCGGGTAATCGATTGCAGGCTGGTGACCAGGCACGCCAGCAGCAAAGAGAGCACGGCGGAACAGGCACTGGCCCAAACCGCCGCCGTGCTCTGCTGCGGCGTAAAGCCGTCGCCACGATTCCAAGCCAACGTAAACAGACTACCGGATAGGTTGAGTTGTGTGATCGCAGCGAACTGTTTCGCGGCTGAGCCACGGCTGCTCAGAACCCAAGCCGCGGGGTTTGTCGAAGCGCCTTCGAACACGTCCACGTCTATCTGGCGTCCCATACGATCCAGCACGCCCGTAAAGAAATTTTCCGTGACAAAAGGGGCAATGACAAAGCCGGTGAGAGCCGATTGCCGCTGCTCGGGGCTTTTGAGGAGCACCCCGTTCCGGTAAATCGGCACAAACAACAGAAATCCCTTGGTAGGCTTGTCGCGCACCACTCGAACGCGCCGGGTGATGGCCAGATTGCCGGAGCGGGCCGCTTCTTTAGCGGCGGCAAGGCGGCTTTTTTCGGAAGCAAGATCAAGCCCCTGCACTGTTTTGTCCCTGGGTAAGGGCGCAACCAAGCTAATGATGTAGTGGAACGGTTCCGCTGGCGGAGGGTCGGGGGTCGGCAGCTTTTTGAGTGCGAAATCGGGCGACACACGGCGGCGCGCTTCGGCCAGATATTTCGCCAGCTGGTTATCGTTGACTGCGTCCGCCACGGCCACACCGCGAATACCCGGATAGCGCTCCAAAAGACGCATCGAACCTACATAAAATTTCCATTGCTCGTTATTCATGGCGGGGGCGGTGGCCACGAAGCCGGCACAACCCGTCAAAGCTTCCTGGTAGGTGGCCATGCGTTGACGGATTTCATCTTCCGAGCTGGCAATGAGACGGTCGAATTGCGACTGATCGAAGGCCAGCCGTTGCCTGGTAAGGCTCGCAAAAAGCCAGCCGCTTAGCGCCCAACCCACCAATAAAACCAGGCCCGGCAAAAGCAGGCTGCCTTCTTCTCCCAGAACGGAGAGGAGCATGGCCGCGAGAGGCATGGAAATCGCGAATAGGTCCAATTGCAGGAGACTCTGATTCAACGTTCCGGTGGCGAATGGACCGTGCGCCATACAGGTGGACCA
>Ga0182012_10003070_pt1 | contig 17856 bp, 19 predicted proteins | sample 612S2SmetaG_FD_120486 | JGI IMG/M metagenome (GOLD analysis project Ga0182012, IMG submission 120486) | Permafrost microbial communities from Stordalen Mire, Sweden - 612S2S metaG | ecosystem: Environmental > Terrestrial > Soil > Wetlands > Permafrost | place: Sweden: Stordalen | collected...
CTTCCCGGGCACCAAAGGCTACGTGCATTTCCGGTTTTCGGATTATGCGAAGTTGACCGTGATCGGCGTGATCATCGCCAGCGTGGCGTGGCCGGTGGTGGCCCGCTTGAGCTCAGCGCCACGCTGGCTGTTCTTCCGCATGGCCATCCTGGTCACGCTGTTCCTGTGGCTCCCCGACCTGTACATCCTCCACCAGGGCCAGTCGGGCCAGGCGGTCGCCGTCCTGATGGTCATGCACCTGGCCATCGCCCTAGTGACGTACAACCTTCTCGTGCATGTTGCCCCAGTCCGACCGGCGAGCAGGGACCTCCCGGTCTCCTCGGCGCCACGACGGGCCGTACCCCGTTGACCCTACGCGCGTCACCGCCCTTTCGGCTTGACCAGACCTGCTTCGAACGCAAGCACCACGGCTTGTACCCGGTCGCGAAGACCGAGCTTGCTCAGAAGGTGGGAGACGTGGGTCTTCACGGTCGCCTCCGATATGTACAGCTCCGTCGCTATTTCGGCATTGCTCCAGCCCTTGGCCAAAAGCTTGAGCACCTCCAGCTCCCTGTCGGTGAGCTGGCTGAGCATCTCTCGGCTGGCTCCGCTCCTCGCGGACTCTCCGGCGGGTGCCTGGCCCAGAGTCGGCAGGACCTGGGCCAGCAAAGTGGTAGTCACCGCAGGGGCCAGCAAGCTTTCACCGTTGGCCACGACGCGCACGGCATGTACCAGTTCTTCGGGGGTAGCGTCTTTTAGCAGGAAACCGCTGGCGCCGGCCATTAGCGCCTCGACCACGTACTCGTCGTGGCCAAAGGTGGTGAGGATGAGCACGCGTGCCTCACGGATCTGCTTGGTGGCTTCGATCCCGTCCAGGCCCGGCATACGGATGTCCATGAGCACCACGTCCGGGCGTGTACGTTCCACACCGTCTAGGGCGGACAAGCCGTCTTCGGCCTCGCCCACGACTTCGATGCCGGGTTGGCTTGACAGGATCATCCTGAAGCCCTGGCGCATCAGGGGTTGGTCGTCGGCGATGAAAACACGGACGGGGCCAGGGGCCGCCTCGCTCACGGCCCGGCCACCGGCAGCCACGCCTCCACCGCGAAGCCTTCGCCTTCGGGCCCGGCCTTCACCCACCCGTGGCAATGGGCGGCGCGCTCGGCCATGCCCATCAACCCCTGGCCTTGGTGACCGGGCACGGCGGCCACCGGGACCAGCGGGCGCCCGTTGCACACCCGGACCGCGACCCCTTCGCTCCCGCAGTCGATGGCGACGACGGTCTGCGCCCCCGGGGCGTGCTTGACGACATTGGTCAGAGCTTCCTGGGTGACCCGGTAAGCGGCCAATGCTACGGCGGGAGGCAGGCCGGTGCTCTGCCCCCTGAGCTCGAGCGTCACCGGCAACCCGGCCAACCCGGCCCCTTCCACCAGGGCGCCCACGTCCTCGAGGGTGGGCTGTGGGGCCCGAGGCGCCCCTTCGATGGCACCGGCGCGGGCCAGCGCGGCTGCGGCCGCCGCCGCGCCCTTGGCCGGGGCGCCAGGGCCCGGGGGCAGGCTGCCACTGTCAGGCCCCGCCTCCCGCAGGGCGCCCAACATGGCGCGCAGCTCGGTCATGGCCTGGCGGCCTCCCTCGATCATGGAGTCGAGGACCTCACGGCTCTCGTGGCCCGCTGGCAATGTTTCGCGGACGGCGCCCGCCTGCACGACCAGGAGGCTGACGTGGTGGGCGACCACGTCGTGCAGCTCCCGGGCAATGCGCACCCGTTCTTCAGCCACGGCCCGAGCGGCGTGGTAGTTGCGCTCGCGCTCGGCCTGCTCGGCCCGTTCCTGGGCGGCGGCCAACAGGGCGCGCTGAGAGCCGATCACCAAGGCACTGGCTACGGCGGCCACCAGGAACACCAGGTAGGTTACCGGGGTCACCAACGCTCCTCCCGCTAGCAGCCCGGCGGCCGAGACCACGGCCCACGCCGCCGCCACCATGGCGAGGGCGCGGCGCGGGGGCCGGCGGACCACCAACGAGTACGTGGCCAGGGCGAGCAGGGTGAACTGAAGGTTGGTGCCGGGACCGCTGACGGCGTCCCAGGCCACCAGTGCACCCGTCACAAATATGACGGTGGCCTCGGGCCGCGTCGCTCGCCACAACAGGGCCAGCAACGCCGCCCCCTCGAGGGCGACGGTGACCGTGGCCGGTGCCCCCCAGCCGGCGACGCGGACGTGCAGCTGGTGGGCGGTACTTCCCAGCAGTACCAAGGCGTAGCAAGCGGCAACGGACCACTTGATGGCGCGCCACACGGAGGTGGGGAGCCGGACGGTGTCCGGCAGCCCCCCACCCCAGCCCGGCGCCGAGGGGCCCGGCCCGTTGGCGTCCCCAGCCGTGCCTATCTCACTTGCCTCCCGCGTCCCGGCGTTGGAGCAGGAAGTAGCCGAGGGCCAACAGCACGGCCACAAACAGCGCCAGTTCCCCGAACCCGAGCCAGGCGGGCAACGTGTTGGCGTCCCTGGTGACCATCAGGACCTGTTCGCCCGCTCCTGTGGGCCAGTACTTCTCCACCGGTAGCCGCCAAGAGTTGGGTAGGGCCTCGAGCACCCCGGGGAGCACGAACAGGACACCGATCACGGCGGTGATGGCCGCCGCCGTGTACCGCAAGATGGTGCCGGCGGCAACGGCCATAAGCCCTATGAGAGCGATGTACAGCCCGCCGCCGACCACAGCCCGGGCCACGTCGGGCTGGCCGAGAGAGGCCGTGGGCTGGTGCCCGCTGATCATGAGCTGACCGACGAAGAACGCCACCCAGCTCACCAGCTCGCCGGTCACCACCGCCACGGCGCCGAACACGGCGGCCTTGGCGGCCAACAACCGGCCCCGGCGGGGCACGGCCGCCAGACTGGTGCGGATCATGCCCGTGCTGTACTCGCTGGTTATGGCCAGCACCCCGAGCACGGCGATCGTGAGCTGGCCGATCACGAGCCCCGACAAGCTTGTAGAGGTCGGGTCCCACGTCCCATTACCGGGCCCAAAATGGACCGACGACTCGTAGGAGATGAGGGCCCCCAGCCCCACCACGAAGGCCACGGTCGCCGCCAGCGTGAAAAATGTAGAGCGCAGCGTCCTGATCTTGGTCCACTCCGACAGGAAAGCATTCGCGAAGGTGGCGGGCCGGTAGCCGGCCGCCGGTGGAGGACCGATGACGGTCGTCGGTACTTGCAAAATCGTCGAAGCCATCGCCCTACCTCCCCCCCACACCGGACGGCACCGGGTTGGTGGGACCGGCCCCAGCGTGGAACTCCACACTGTCCTGGGTCAGTTCCATGAAAGCCTCCTCCAGTGATACTTCCTGCGGGGTCAACTCGTACAGCACCGTCCCCCCTTCAGCGGCGAGCTTGCCGATGGCCGGCGCTTCCAGGCCCTGGACCATCATGGCCCCGTCGGGGCGTGCTTCTACCGAGGCGCCGGCGTTTTCCAACCGGGCCCTCAGAGCAACGGCGTCGGGAGTGCGGACGAGCACGGCCCGCCCCGAGCTCGCCCTGATGACGTCGTCCACGCTGGAGTCGGCGATGAGGCGCCCTCTCCCTATCACGATCAGGTGGTCGGCGGTGAGGGCCATCTCGCTCATCAAGTGGCTGGACACGAGCACGGTGCGGCCCTGAGCGGCGAGGGCGCGCATGAGGGTCCTGATCCAGCGGATCCCCTCGGGGTCGAGGCCGTTCACCGGCTCGTCGAACATGAGTACCGGCGGGTCGCCCAGCAAGGCCGCCGCTATGCCCAGTCGCTGGCTCATGCCGAGCGAGAACCCACCGGTGCGCTTGCGGGCCACGTCGGTGAGCCCCACCATGTCGAGGACCTCGTCGACGCGCCGGCCGGGGATGCCGTTACTTTGCGCCAGGCAGAGCAGGTGGAAATAGGCACGTCGGCCGCCATGGAGCGCTCCGGCGTCGAGCAGGGCCCCGACTTCGCGCAGTGGTGCCGGCAGGTCCACATAGGCCCGCCCGTGCACCGTTATATTTCCCGAGGTCGGCCGGTCGAGCCCGATGATCATGCGCATAGTGGTGCTCTTGCCGGCGCCGTTCGGCCCCAAAAACCCCGTGACCATCCCGGGGCTCACGTCGAACGACAGGTCGTCCACCGCCACGGTCGTGCCGAAGTGCTTTGTAAGGTTGCGCACTTCGATCATCCACGTACCTCCTCGTCTGTCAGCCGCGTTCGCGACCTCAAGGACATCGTCTCGCGTCAACCGCGTCTGCGCATCGGTACCAGGTCTGAAATTTCCCTCATCCTCGAGGATGAGGTGCGGTGGCAACCGTCGAGCCGTAGCCGTTGCGTACACCAAGTCTTCGCGCTCAGTTCACCTGGACGTTGTAAAGCGGCGGCTAAATTTTCGCAACACGACTATTCGCCGTCGCGACCAGGAGGCGGTTCGGGCAGGAGAGAGTGAGTTGGAAAAAATGCGCACGCGCCCAGTCAAAATCTCGGTCCCGTTGACCGTTCTCGTCGCCGCGTTCGGTGCCGCGATCAGCTCCTACGGGCCGGCGGCATCGGCTCAGGCGGCTACGACTACCACCTTCACGGCTCGCGTGTTCGCCTCCGGCGCTCAGCTTTCGCATGCGACGGCCAAAGGCGAGGAGCCGATCTCGGAGCCTGACGACATCACTTTCTTACGGGGGGACATCTTCGTCGGCTTCCAAAATGGCGTCGGCCCCCAAGGCCAGGCCAGCACGACGGGCGACGTTAACAGCACCATCGTCGAGTTCGACCTGGCCGGCCACGCCGTTGGCCAGTGGGACGTGGTCGGCAAGTGCGACGGTGTGACTGCAGACCCGTCGACAGGTCGGCTCATAGCCACCGTCAACGAGGACGCCCGTTCGAGCATCTACCTCATCGACCCGGCTACGGGCACCGTCGTGTACTACCGCTACAACGAGCCGTTGCCGAGCAAGGGAGGCACCGATGCCATCTCGGTCTACGACGGCATGGTCCTCATCAGTGCCTCCGCACCGGGCACTACGGGCAAAGCGGCGCCCCAGCCCTCTTATCCTGCCGTGTACCGGGCCGTCTTCGACCCCGCGACCCGGCTCGCCACCGTGTCCCCGCTCTTTTTCGACGAAGCCCAGGCGACCGTCGCCGGCAAAGACAGCCCGCTCTCGGGCCAGCTCAAACGGCTGGCTCTCACCGATCCCGACTCCAACGAGGACGTCCCCTCCTTCGCCCCGCGTTTCGCGGGCGACTTCATGCTCACCAGCCAGGGCGACAAAGAGCAGATCTTCGTCCACGACGCCGGCGGCCCGTCCCAGTCACTTTCGGTGCTGGGACTTTCGGGCTCGGTGGACGATACGGCGTGGGCTTCCGACCAGACCGGGGCCATTTACACCACGGACAACTCCAACAACACCATCTACAAGGTCACCGGGCCGTTCCGCCGCGGCGAGGTCTTCGTGGCGGCCACGCCGTGCGACGCCAACAACGCGCCGGCCACCTGCCCCGCGCCCGGGTTCCCTCCCAACTACCTGGGCGAGCTCAACCCCAGCACCGGAGCCATCGCCCGGGCCCCCCTAACCGGTCCGGCGGTCGCCGCCCAGGGCATGCTTTTCCTGCCTTGACGTTAATGGCCGGGGTCTAGCCGACCCGGAGCACACGAGCGAGATGGAGCTGGAGCTTCGGCATGGGACGTTCCGCCTCTATATCGAAGGGATCACCGGCAAGTTCCGGGCGCAAACGGCCCACGAGCCGGCTTATGGGACGACGTGCTCGGACTACTTCCACGTCACCGCCAGCGTGCCGATCGTGGCCGGGTCGGGCACCGGTGCCTACCGCGGGATCGGCGGCAGCTTCTCGTTGACCCTCACCGGTAACGAGGACCAGAAGACCCCGCCGTGCGAGCCTGGGTTCGCCAGCCAGATCTTCGTGCTGGTCGGCTCACGCGGCTCATCCTGAGGTCGGCTCACGCGGCTCATCCTGAGGTCGGCTCACGCGGCTCATCCTGAGGTCGGCTCACGCGCCAGGCGGCAGGTGAACCGCCCTCAGATGGCTGAGAAGACCTCGATCTCGGCCGCTCCCGTGTTCCCGCCGGTGGATCTGACGACCTCGAAGCGAAGGAACCGGCCCGTGAACGACACCGGCACTATGTGCGGGTCGACGGGGCTCCCCGCGGGGAAGGGCCCGTACCGTCTGCGGCCGTCGACGACGACGGCGTACGTCCGCGTGATCGCCGAGCCGTCCGACATCTCCCGGGTGATAAAGGAAATCCCGGTGATCTTGCGCTCTCGCCCGAGGTCGATGGTGATGAACGCTCGGTCGCCGTCGCCGTTCGAGGCCCACGCGGTCGACAGGTTGCCGTCGACCGCGTTAGCGGCGCTGTAGGCGCTGCTCCACTGCGAGCTGACGGCGACGATCTTCGCCCCGATGGCGACGTCCCGACCGAGGGCGGAAGTCCCGCGCGGCGTGGTGAAACTAGCCAGCGCCGGCGTCTGGAAGACGCGCCCTTCGGCGTCGGTGGCGGTGAGCAGGAAGTGGTAGGTCGTGCCCGGGGCCAGGCCGCCGAGGACGACGATATGGCGGGAGATCGCCGTACCGCCCATGTCGGGATCGTCCGCGATCGACCCCAGTGCTGACGTCCTGCCGTAGGCGATGGCGCAAACAGTCGGCGGGCTCGTCTGGACCTGCACCACCGCCGACCTGCCATCGGCCGCTATTTGGAGGTGGGCCCGGCCGACCTCGATAAGACTGAAATCACCGATGTTCGCGCTATGCCTCGCCCTGCCCGTTGCACCGCAAGCGGCGACGCCGAGACAAAGTGCCGCCGCTGCGGCCGCGGCGCGGACGCCCGACGGCCTCACCGCGCGCCTTCAGCCATTGGCCGGATCCTAGGGCGCAAGCCTCGTCGCGTTGCTGCCGATCGCCAGATAAGTCACCGATACGCGTGCTCGCCCCCACCCCGGCACGCACGCTCCGGCGGGCAGCGCACAGGGAGCGGGTGAAGCTCACCGGGTCTGGGCTCGGTGATCCTTCGGTTCGCGTAGCGGGTAGTCGAACTCGGCCAGGTAGCGTTATCGTCAGGACCGGTAGAAAGCGGCTCGCCTACCGAGCGACGCGCTCAGCTATCCGTCATCAAGGCTGATAAGGACATTTGGTTCATTTACCCAACGCACGGCGACCAGATCGACCATTTCGGTGCCATAGGTTCGCTGGTACCAGATTGCAACGGGGTTGCTTCCACCTATCTCTGCGTACCTCACCTCGGAGCGCGGTTGATCGGATGAATCGTAAGGTGTGCTCGGCCATGCGTAGGGCTTCTCGCCAAGTTCCTCAATGAAGGACTCAACCGGTCGGGCGTCTCGATAAGGCGGGTTATCCCTTGTGATCCAATCCAAGAACGGGACGATGTTGCCGAGCGGCACGCCCGGCGACTCTAATGCAGCTTGGCTACCTGTTCACGGATCATCTGGGCCGTTGCCGGGTCAGCCAGAGCCCGCCTAGCACCATCCACTGACCGCTGGTGAAGTGATACCACAAGTTGCCGCACCGCTTCTCGATCGCCTCTCAACCACGCCTGTGTCAGCGTTGCGTCCCCCAGCTGGGCGAACCGAGTGTGATTCCACCAACCGTTGATGTCCTCGGGTTGACGGCCCAACTGCACAAGGATGTCATTTATCCCATCAACAACGATCTGAGCTTGCTCTGGCGTCAGTTGCGTTTCGGGCAACAAGTTAGTAAAGGTCATCTTCGTCGCCTTCCTCATCTTCAGTGTCGAGCGACTTCGGCTTCACCTTGAGTAGTCCTACCAGGACTTCTTCAAAACTCGGACCGTGCAAGCTCACCCGTTCGTTACGCAGTTCTACGTCACCCGCGTCAGGACGTGCCTGGGTTGCCACCACCCGCTCACGCTTCGACATACGCTCTGACCTCGGGTTATGTTCCTTCTGCGCCGATCTGTACTAGTCCACGACTAGGCACACTTTAGCGAATCTTGACAAGGTTTCCTTGACTGTGGGGCATAACCAGACATAGGCCCACGGCAAAAACGACGTGCAGACTCGTCCGATGCGGAGCCCTACGATGGGCAGCTAACTGACCACTGACAGTAGTTAGTGCTGGATCAGTTTCATGGTATTTCATCTGATCCCTGGTAACCAGCTGGGGTCCACGATCGCTACCGCGGCACCGGAGTAGCGTGGAGCGGATGAAGCGGCCCAACGGCGGGCGCCGCGTCGCGGCTGTAGGCACATCGGTCCTGGTCCTACTGGCGGCGGCATGCGGCGGGCACGCCGCTCCCAGCGCCAGTGGACCGAGAAGTACCACGGCGCTCCCGTCCACCACGACCACAGTCCCGGCCACGAGCGTGACGACGGCGCACCCGCACCACCACAAAGCCAAGCGGGCCCAGCTGAAAAAACACCCGGCCCACAGGAAGGGCGCCGTGCACGCGAAGCGCGGGGCCCACAAGGCGCGGCACAAGGCCGCCCTGGTCGCCAAAGGCCCGGCTCTCTGCCCGCTGACGGGCACGCTGGCGCCGGGCGGGAAAGTACCCCGGCGGGCCGCGGTGGCCGTCAAAGTTGAGAACCTGCCCCAAGCCCGACCTCAGTGGGGCCTCGACAAGGCCGACATCGTCTTCGAAGAGCCCGTCGAGGGCGGCATCACCCGTTTCATCGCCGTCTACCAGTGCCAGGCAGCGGCGCGTATCGAGCCGGTGCGGTCGGGCCGCCTGGTCGACCCCCAGATCCTCGAACCACTGGGCCGGATCCTTTTCGGCTACTCGGGCGCCATCCAACCCGCCATCAACGAAATCGATTCGAAGACGTCGCTCCTCGAGGACGTCGGGGCGGACAAGTTCGGGAACGCGTATTGGCGGGACCCGGACCGTTATGCCCCCCACAACCTGGTGACCTCGACTGCGGCCCTGTACGCCGCCGCCGGGTCCGTCGGGTACAAGCAGAAGCCCCCGACGGCCATCTTCAGCTACGGGCGCCCCGCCCCGGGCGGCACACCGGCTGCCGTCATCAACATCGACGACCCCCTGGACGTCACGAGCTGGACCTGGCACCGCGACACGGGCGTTTATTACCGGTCCTACTCGGACACCGGCGCCGCCGTGCAGGGCGACAATGTCCAGATAACGGCGTCCAACGTGATCGTGATGCTCGTCCACGAGTGGCCCACCCCATGGCCCGAGGACGACACCGGGGCCCTGGAGAACGAGCTCACCCTGAAAGGGAAAGGACCGGCCTGGGTTTTCCGCGACGGCGCCCAGTTCTTCGGTCACTGGGAACGTCCTTTGCTCGACCACCCCACCGTTTTTTATGAGACCAACGGCACCAAGATCACCCTCACGCCCGGCAATACCTGGGTAGAGCTGGTGCCCGACGGCCTGCACATCTCCGTCAAACCCTGACCGGAAAACCACTTTTTACGCCGGAGGTGGGCGCAGGGCGCGGCTTTGGGCGAGCCCGACAGCGGTGGTGTGAACCGTACGCCTAAGCGGCTCTCACCCGGGCCCATATCTGGGGCAGCGCCGGTCCAAGGTTGACCACCTGTCCCGCCCACTCAGGCGCGGCGGAACAGGAGCGCGGTTGGCGACCAGGAGGCTACCCCCATGGCGGCCAGAACGGCGCGGACGACGCCAAAAGACAGCCCGGCGCCGGCCCACGCTCCACCGAGGCTCGTGCTCGCGGCCAAGAAGGTGACTTTCGGCCCTTCCCTCGCCGGTCACGAGCCTCCTAGCGTCGATATTGATGAGCACTGACGTGGTCATCGGGCTTGACGGCTTGGATGCTCTGGTAAAAGCCGTGTTGGCCCGGGGGTTCCGGGCGGTCGGCCCGGTTGTGCAAGATGGCGCCATCGCCCTGGGGGAAATAGCGGGCGTGGCCGACCTCCCCGCCGGCTGGCACGACAGCCAGGCACCCGGTAGCTACCACCTGGGCCACAGTGGCGACGGTCGCCTTTTTGACTGGGCAGTTGGCCCGCACTCTGTGAAGGCCGAAGTGTTCCCCTCCAGCGTGAGCATCTGGCGGGCTCAGGCCCCCGGGTACCAGGTAGAGGAGGTGCCGGACGACGCCGCCCCCGTAGCCGTAGTCGGAGCGCGGCCCTGCGACTTGGCGGCGCTGGACGTGCTCGGCCGTGCTTTGGACCGTAGCCCGGTAGTCGACCCCATCTACCACCGGCGGCGGGGCGCAGCCCTGCTCGTGGCCGTGGAGTGCACGCGCCCCGCCAGTACATGCTTCTGCGTGGCCATGGGCACCGGGCCGGGGATCGCCGAAGGTTTTGACATCGCCCTGACCGAGCTCGGTTCCCGTCCGGCGCCGGAGGCGGCCACCGACGGGGCCCCGGCTCGCTTCCTGGCCCGGGCCGGCTCGGAGCGGGGACGGGAGGTGCTGGTCGACCTACCTCAGCACCCAGCACGAGACGAGGACCGAAGCGAACGGGTGGCGCTGCTGGCCCGGGCCGGTTCCCGGATGGGCCGCGGCGTAGACGCCACCGGCCTTCCCGAACTTCTGGCCCGCAACCTGGCCAACCCGCGCTGGGACGAAGTGGCCAAGCGTTGCCTCGCCTGCGGTAATTGCACCGCCGTGTGCCCCACGTGCTTCTGCTCGAACCTGGAGGACACGACAGACCTTCATGGGACGGTCGAACGGCGCCGCAGCTGGGCCTCTTGCTCGGACCTGGCCCATTCCTACGTGCACGGCGGCCCGGTGCGTTCGAGCATCAAGTCGCGTTACCGCCAATGGGCGACGCACAAGTTTTCCTGGTGGTGGGACCAGTTCGGGGTTTCCGGTTGCGTAGGGTGCGGGCGTTGCATTACCTGGTGCCCCCCGGGGATCGACATAACCGAGGAAATTGCCGCCCTGCGCGCCAGTGACGGCGCCGCCCAGACAAAAGGGGGTACGTGAAATGGACCTGTCGGTATCGTCCCGATTGTCTCAGCACCCGCTTTTCGTCGACCTGTCGCCTTCAACGGTAGAGCTCATATCCGGGTACGGCGATGGCAATGTCAAGCGGTCTCGCTAAAGCCGCGCCCGCGCCGGGCGGGCCGGGGCCGTACACGCCCGTGGTTTTCGAGGTCGTGGGCCGGGACCAAGAGACGCCCGATGTGGTGACCCTGGCGCTGCAACCAGCGCGGGACGAGCCCTTTGCCTTCGGCCCCGGCCAGTTCAATATGCTTACCGCCTTCGGCGTGGGCGAGGTCCCCATATCCATAAGCAGCTCCCCTGGCCGAGGCCCCCTCCTGCACACTGTCCGCGAGGTCGGCCCGGTTACCCGTGCCCTATGCCAGGCTCCCCTCGGGTCGCCCATCGGGGTACGGGGGCCGTTCGGGACGGACTGGGGCATCGAGGATTTCCGGCAGGCCGACGCGGTGGTGGTGGCGGGAGGCATCGGGCTGGCCCCCTTGCGGGGGGCCGTGCAGGTCTTACTCGAGCGAATGGGGCTCCCGACAGGCCCTCGTAAGGTGACGGTGCTAGTAGGGGCGCGTGACCCCGGTCAGCTGATCTTCCGCCAGGACCTCGAGAAGTGGGCGTCCCTAGGGGCCGATGTGGCCGTGACGGTCGATATGGCCGCTGAGGGCTGGTTTGGGAGCGTCGGTGTGGTCACCCAGCTGGTGCAAGGGGCGGGCTTCGACGCCGGCCGGACCATGGCCCTGGTGTGCGGTCCCGAGATAATGATGCGTTTCGCTATCCAGGCGCTCATTGAGAGAGGCGTGCTGCCCACCTCGATCCGGCTGCGCATATCCCTCGAACGCAACATGCAGTGTGGCAGTGGCCTCTGCGGCCATTGTCAGCTGGGCCCCTACATCCTTTGCCGGAGCGGCCCCGTCGTCACTTACCCCGACGCCAGCAGGCTGCTCTCCGAGGTCGAGCTGTGACCGGGCCCGGCCGGCGCCCCAGTCTCGCCGTGTGGAAGTTCGCTTCCTGCGACGGTTGCCAGCTGAGCCTGCTCGACATGGAGGACGAACTACTGGCACTGGTCGAGGCGGTCAAGATTTCCTATTTCCTGGAAGTGACGCGGGCGGTGGCCCCTGGGCCCTACGACGTCTCCCTGGTCGAGGGGTCAGTGACAACCCAGGATGACGTGGAACGCCTGCAGAGGGTGCGCGCCCAGTCGCGGTTCCTGGTGACCATCGGGGCGTGCGCCACCTCTGGCGGGATCCAGAGCCTCCGCAACTACGCCGTCGTCGGTGACTACGTGGCGGCGGTGTACGCCAACCCCGCCTACATCCGCACTCTCAGCAGCTCGACTCCCATCTCCTGCCACGTGCCGGTGGATTTCGAGATCCGAGGCTGCCCGATCAACCCTCACCAGCTCCTTGAGGTGCTCACGGCCTACCTGGCCGGCCGCGCCCCCCGCATCCCGACCCACACGGTTTGCCAGGAGTGCAAAGCCGCCGCCAACGTGTGCGTGCTGGTGGCCGGGGCCACGGCCTGCCTGGGCCCGGTGACAAGGGCGGGTTGCGGCGCTATTTGCCCCCTGGTTGGGCGTGGTTGCTTTGGCTGCTTCGGGCCGGCGGCCACCGCCAATACCGCCTCGCTGGCGGCGCGGTTGTCGGCGGACGGGGCAAAACCCGCCGACGTGGTGCGGATGTTCCGGAGCTTTACCGCCGGCGCGCCCGAGTTCGCAAAAGAGAGCGCCGCCCATGACACATAACCGCAACCACTCGCTCGATGTCGGCGCCCTGGCCCGGCTGGAGGGCGAGAGTGGGCTCCGCGTCGTAGTGGAGGACGGTTCGGTGACAGAAGTGGCGCTCAACATTTTCGAGCCGCCACGGTTTTTCGAGGCCTTCCTGCCCGGGCGGCGCTACCAGGAGATCCCCGACATTACGGCCCGCATCTGCGGCATTTGCCCGGTTGCCTACCAGATGACGGCGTGCGCCGCCGTCGAGGACGCTTTCGGGGCCACTGTCAGCCCCCAGGTGCAACAATTGCGTCGTCTCCTGTACTGTGGCGAGTGGATCCAGAGCCACGCCCTGCACGTGTACTTCCTGCATGCCCCTGACTTTTTCGGCTGTGAGGACGCCATAGAGCTGGCTTCGCTCGACCGGCCGGCACTGCAAAGAGGCCTGGGGTTGAAAAAGACCGGCAACCTTGTAATGACCACAGTCGGGGGCCGAGCCGTGCACCCCGTCAATGTCCGCGTCGGGGGGTTTTACAAGGCGCCGTCCCGGGCCGCCATACGAGCCTTGGCCGGCCCCCTGAAGCTGGCGCTGGAAGCTTCGCTGGAAACCGTCAAATGGGTCTCGGGGTTCGATTTTCCCGACGTCGAAGGGGACTACCTCTTTGTCGCACTGCGGGCTGACGGCCATTACCCGATCGAGGAGGGCCGGGTAGCGTCCTCCAGCGGTCTGGACTGTACGGCGACCGAGTTCGCCGAAGTGGCCGTGGAGGAGCACGTTGCCCGCTCAACGGCATTGCACGCCCGGCTTTTCGGCCGCCTCCCCTACCTGACGGGCCCTCTGGCCCGTTACGCCCTCAATGCGGCCACGCTGAGCCCACTGGCCCGTAAGGCGGCCGCGGACGGAGGCCTTGGCCCCGTATGCCGCAACCCCTTCCGCAGCATCGTTGTGCGTTCGGTGGAGCTGGTCTACGCGTGCGAGGAAGCGCTGCGCATCGTGGACGCGTACGAGCCGCCAGATCCCCCGGCGTTGGCTCTGCCGGGTATGGGCGAGCCAGTCATGGACGAGCCAGTCGCCGGCGCGGCCGCCACCGAGGCCCCCCGCGGCCTGTTGATGCACCGCTACGAGATAGAGGCAAACGGGCTCGTACGCAAGGCCCGCATAATGCCACCCACTTCGCAAAACCAGTTGTCCATCGAGGCGGACCTGCGCCGGGTGGCCGAGAACGGGCTGGACCTCTCCCACGATGAGCTGACCCGGCGGGCCGAACTAGCCGTTCGGAACCATGATCCCTGTATCAGCTGCGCCACGCATTTCCTCGACGTGACCGTCGAAACCAAGCCGTGACCTACCCTTCGGGTGGTGCGAGCGCTGTCCCGCTGGGCAGAGCCGCCCACCTCCCCGTTGGCGGCGGGGTCGTGCTGGCCGGCATCGGCAACGAGATGCGCCACGATGACGGAGCCGGTCCTGTGGTCGTGGCGCGGGCGGCGCAACTGGCCCCCGGGCACGCCGGCGGTCTCTTCGCCGCCCTGGAGACCTCGCTGAGCGAGCCGCTCGACCTCCTGGGTTACTGGGACGGCGCCGATGTGGCCATCGTGGTGGACGCCGTGCGCTCGGGGGCGGTCCCGGGCACGGTGACCCTGACCTGGTTCGAGGAGGGCGCGGTCACCCTGCGCCGCGCTGGCCGCCGGCGGCCCAGCACCCACGGGCTGGGGGTGGCCGACGTGTACTGCCTGGCCCACGAATTGGGGCTGGCGCCGCGCCGGGTCGCTTTGGTCGGCGTCGAGGGCCAGGACTTCTCTCATGGCGAGGGTCTGAGCGAACCCGTGGACTGCGGAGCGGACAGAGCGGCAACCCTCGTGCTGGAGCTGGCCCGGGCGCTTTGACGAGCAGCCAGGCTCGACGAGCTCGAACACGGACAGGTCAGCCATGTCCTGGTCCCAGTCGGCCGCGTTGCGCCTCCCATAGCCGACCTCCAGGTCGCCGAGGCCGGCTCGGCCGAGCCGACCCGCCTGGGCGAGGGGCTCGACCACCGCTCGCACCTCGGCTCGGCCCAGGCGGCTGATGACGCTGATGTCCACCAAGTGGGTCAGCGCCAAGCTTCCCCGCGTTCGTAGCGCGGGCGCCAGGCCAAGCGGTCGAGAGACTCCTGGGCCCGGTGGCGACGCGGTGACGCCGCCCGCCGGAGAGCCTCGTTGACGGTGTCCTTCATGCTGGCCGTGCCAAGCTCCGCCCGGGCCGCAGCCAGGGCGGCCTCGATAGCCACATATTTGTATATCCGCCCATGGCGCCGCAGGCCCGCGGAGGGGCCCTTCACAAACCCCGCCCGAAGGGTAGCGCCCATGTCAGAGCCTCCTTCTGCTGACCGAAGAGGGGGCGAAGGCAGAGCTTGGCCGCCCCTGCCGCGCGCTCCAATTGGGCACAGGCCTCGTCCAGCCCGGGCTTGTCGTCGGCCGAGACGCTGACATAGCCGGCCAGCTCGAACGAGCCCCGCCCGTCGGCCAGCTCCGTCTCCCGGCCCTCCAGGGCCTCGGCCCGGCGGCGCTGCTGGGCCGTCTCCAGGAACCCTCCCTGGGCCCGCAACTGGGCATCGGCCACCTGCGCGGTACGGGAGGACTCGGCGTCGCGCACGGCCCGCTCGGGAGGGACCGGCGCCATGACCACCGAAAAGCAGCGGCGTCCCATTCCCACCAGCAACGGGCTTAGGAAATCGGGACCGACACGGCTGCGGGGCCATTCTGCCACCCAGTAGGTCCGGTGCCAGGACAGTTCGGCGTGCACGTCGGCCCAGTGCTCCTCGACGGCCAGTGGCCACGGATGGGCGCCGGGGTGGCGTACCAGGTCGGGCAGCAGGAAGCCACCCAGGGCCGCCGCCGCGCCGCGCTCGTCGAGGACGCCCTGGCACACCAGTCCCACATTGCGCATCTGGGTGCGTAGGGCCCGCACCTCGTTGCGCAGAGCGGCGCCTCCGTCTGGTCCGGGCCGACCGTGGCGGGAACGGGCCCGCACCACCACCACGAGGAGCGTCTCGTGGCGCAGCGACTGCGGGCCGGCCTTCTCGAGAAGCTCCATATGCCCGGCGTACCCGGGGCTCTCGGAGTTCCCCGCCCGGCGCAAGTGGGCAAGAAGGGCGTGGCCGTCGCCGGGCAGGGCGCGCTGGCACCACTGCAAGCGCACCAGCGCGCTGCGCTGGTTGGAGAGCGACTCCAGCACCCCGGCCCAGGCCGCCAATTTGCGCTCTTTGTCGGTGTCGTCGAGGAGGCAGAACGAAGTGCCCTGGGCCCGCACGATGGCCGCCACCGTGCCCGCCCGTTCGTCGACCAGAGCGCCTATGGCTCCCCCGCCGTCCTCGGCCGGCACCTCGCTCAGGTATAGCCCGGGTACGAACAACCGCGCCGGGAGCCGGCGGACCGGTGCCCGGGAAACATCGCGTCGCCCCCGGACATGGGCCGTAGGGGCTGTCCCCGGGACCGGGGCGACATTGGCTGACCCCGGGACCGCGGCGATATTGGCTGACCCCGGGACCGGGGCGGTGCTCGACCTCGACCGTGCCCCGAACGAACCGGCGATACGCGACCACTGCAGGGGCGTGCGGCCTGAGACCGGCCGGCACAACAGGCCCCCGGTACCGAGGGCGGCGAGCGCGCCGACGCCACCGGCCATACCGGGCCAGGTCTTGACCAGGAGGAGAGCGACGACGAGAGCACCCCCGAGGACGGCCAGCTGACCGACGCCCAGGCCGAGCAGGACGCCGCGGCGCTGGAGGGGCTCGAAACGGTAGTGGGCGCCCTCAGCCATCGGTGCCCCTGGCCCGGCTGGCGGCGTAGACGGCGGGGTTGGCCGCCGGCCCCAGCCGCGGGTCGTCCCCCGGGTCGGAGCCCGCCCCCGGCCCGCTGCCGCCCCCGGTGTGCCCGCTACCGGGGCTGTCGGGGCTGCTCACCTGGTTGAGGAGCTGGCCCGCGCCCCCGCCCACCGAGCCCGTCTGCTTGGCGCCCTCCATGATGATGCCGGCGCGGGTGGCGAGGTTCATGGCGGAATGGGCCGCCCGTTCGGCCGCCCGCAAGGGCTGGCGCGAGACGTCTTGGAGATGGCCGATGGCCGACACCTCGGCGATGGGGACCAGTTTCAGGAGCGCCACCGGGGCGAAGGCGGCCAACAGCAGGATGGCCGACCCGGTGACGACCGAACTGGCGCCGGCCTCCGCGCTCGTCAGGGCGTTAGCCCCCAGGCACAGCGCGCCCACTATCACCGGCTTGGCCAGCAGCAGGGCGCCGAGCACCTCGGCCAGGCGCTTGGCCCAGTGGGCGGTGGCCGGCCAGACGAGGCCGGACAGGGCCAGGGGCATGAAAAACACGGCGAGCTCGATGGCGGCCGAGCGCAGGGCCAGCTCGAGCCAGATCAAAAGGCCGCCGACGATGACGAGCAGGCTCAGCACGGCACCGAGGGGCCCGGCCCTTACCGCGCTGGTTATCCCCAGCGTTATGGCGTCCAGGAAGTTCTTCTGCAGGCTGGGTTCCACCTGGCTTTGGACAAGCTGGGATATGGCATCGGTCACCGCCAGGCCCCGTTGGGCGACCCAGACAATGGCATAACCGCACAGCAAGGACGCCGGGAGGCATACCCCCCAGGCCCGGGCCAAACGGCGCATGTCCTGGCGCAGCACGGCGCCGATGGTGGCAGCAAAAAGCAAAGGGGCCACCACCAGTTCCTCGATGGGGAAAAGAAGGTGCGAGACCGATGCGAACCAGTCGCCAGGGCCGAAACCGATGGTCGTGGTGGCGGGCACGACGGCCCCTATCACGTCGCCGATCAGCGACTTGGCGGCATCGGCCTCGAGATTTTCCAGGCCCGAGAAGAACAACGAGCTAAGGCTGCTGGCGCTGATCGAGATGGGGAACGGGAAAAGGCTCATTAGTGCAGGTTCACGCCCTGGGTGAAAAAGAAACCGATTATCTGTGACGAAGCCCCGATCAACAAAGCCGCCACCCCGGAGACGATGACGCCTCGCCGCCCGCTGTAAGACTGTTGGTAATTGTGGGAAAAGTGGCCAAAGGCCCACATGACCCCACCCACTATCACTCCGACTATGGAGGCCAGCAGGGCCCAGTGGCCCACGCCGCTGGCCAAGGCGACCAAGGTCTGGTCCCCGGGCAGGTTGCCGGCCTGGCCCGGCTGGATATTGATGTTTGTGCTGCTGCCGGCGGCTAACAGGCGGACGAGGACCGAGTGCATGGTGGCTCCTAGGGGGCAGGGACGACGAGGTGGGAGGGCTGCGAGGGCGC
>Ga0182012_10003071_pt1 | contig 17850 bp, 9 predicted proteins | sample 612S2SmetaG_FD_120486 | JGI IMG/M metagenome (GOLD analysis project Ga0182012, IMG submission 120486) | Permafrost microbial communities from Stordalen Mire, Sweden - 612S2S metaG | ecosystem: Environmental > Terrestrial > Soil > Wetlands > Permafrost | place: Sweden: Stordalen | collected...
TATAGCGCCGACACCCCGGCGATCAGCGGGGCCGCAAGCCATTCATGGGCGGGCGGTCCACCAGCGATACCGGAGAGGTGCGCTGGGTGTAGCCACAGCCTTCGGGGCCGTCGGCGAAAAACTGGGTCAACTCGACGCCGGAGTCGGAGATCCCGCACCGCGACAGCAAGGTGGCGATTACCTGGCGACTCATCGCGCCCAGCGCGGCCAGCGGCCGGTTGCGGTGCGCCCGTACACCCATGTTGACCTGCGCGATCGCATCCAGGCCCAACCGATCGAAGGTGTCGATCAGCACGCCGATCTCAACCCCGTACCCCGGAGCGAACGGCAGCGATGTCAACAATTCGCGAGTGGCCGCGTACTCGCCGCCGAGCGGCTGCAAAATGCAGCCCAGCTCCGGCCGCAGCGCCGCCAGCAACGGCCGGGCCACCAGCTCGGTGACCCTCCCGCCACCGGTAGAGGCCGCTGCCGCACCCGCCTCGCCCATGTCACTGACACCGTCGGCCTCGCGGACCATCAAAGGCCGTCGGTAGAAGCTCTTGACCAAGTGAATCCCGTCGCCGGTAAGCAGCGGGTCGACCAACCAAGGCACGAACATCGGGTGCGGGTCGATTAGGTCAGAGTCGACAAACACCACGATGTCGCCGCTGGTGACCGCAAGGGAGCGCCACAACACCTCACCCTTCCCGGGAAGGATTGGGACCTCGGGCAATGCCTGCTCCCGGCTGACGACGCGGGCACCGGCCGCGATGGCGCGGATCTCGGTGTCGTCCGTGGAGCCGGAATCCAGCACGATCAGCTCGTCGACCAAGCCTCCAGAGTCCCGGACCAGCGGCGAGATGCTCTCGATCACCGATTCGATGGTTTCTTCCTCGTCGAGGGCAGGAAGCACCACAGAGATAGTCCGACCGGCTTTGGCCGCCTCCAATTCTGCGATCGTCCGGCCGGGACGGTTCCAGCTGCGGTTGGACCACCAGATATCCCCAGGGCGGGTGCCGAGCGCGCCGCCGGCGACCAGCTCAGACGCCGTCATGCGAGCCCCCTCACGGTGCGCGTCGGCGGGCGCGTCCCCTGGATCGAGGCCACCATTTCCAGTACCCGCCGGGTCGCCGCGACCTCATGCACCCGAAACATCCGCGCGCCGGCGGCCGCCGCGAGCGCGGTTGCCGCGAGCGTGCCCTCAAGCCGTTCGGTCAATTCCACGCCCAGAGTCTCCCCGACGAAGTCCTTGTTACTCAAAGCCATCAGCACGGGCCACCCCGTCCTCACGAGATCGGCAACGTGGCGCAACAGGACCAGCCCGTGGAAGGTGTTCTTGCCGAAGTCGTGGGTGGGGTCGATCAGCACCCTGTCGGCGTCTACTCCGGCCGCAACCGCCCGCTCGGCGGCCCCGGTGACCTGGTGAATCACGTCGTCCACCACACCGCGGGTAGTCGTTCCATAACTCACCCGGAACGGACGGGTGCGCGGCTGGGCGCCGCCGGTGTGCGAACACACCAGGCCCGCGCCGAACTCGGCGGCCACCTCGGGCAGAGCGGGGTCAACGCCGGCCCAGGTGTCGTTGATCAAATCGGCGCCCGCAGCGCAGGCCACCGCGGCCACTCCCGAGCGCCAGGTGTCGACGCTGATCAGCTGATCCGGGTAGGCGCCGCGCAGCCACTCGACGAATGGCACCAGGCGGGCGATCTCGGTTTCCGGATCGACGACCTGGCCAGGGCCCGCTTTGACACCGCCCACGTCGATGACATCGGCGCCCTCGGCGACGGCCCGGTGTACGGCGGCTCTGGCAGCCTCGTCGCTGAAGGTCGCACCTTTGTCGTAGAACGAATCCGGGGTGCGGTTGATGATCGCCATGATCAGCGGGCGATCGCCAGCGACCGGTCGACCACACAGCGTTGACTGCACACATCCATGGTGCCTGGTCATCGGTGAGTGCGCCTTCGCGGGCATCGAGACTGCCCGGGCTACAGAACGTCGCCGGCGCAGACTCGACGCAGCCGGTGCCGTTCGTCCTGGGTCGCTCAGGCGGCGCGTTCATCGGACGACGGACTTGCCAGGCGGCCGAGGATGGTCGCAGCCAATGTTTCGATCGAAGGGCCGGCCGCCAGGTCCATCGCGGACAACCTCACCCCCAGCGTCTTCTCGATTCCCGCCACGATCTCCAGCGCCATGATCGAGTCCAGCCCGACTTCGTGCAGCGGCTGCGAGAACTCGAAGCGCGCCTCGTCCATTTGCAGCACGCCCTTAACGATCTTGGCGAGCAAGGACTGCACCCGTTCATGGCGGGCCTCCTCGCTGAGGCCCTCGAAGAGCTTGATCACCTCGCCGCCGGTCTCTTTGGCACTGTCTTCGGCATTGGCGAGCAATTCAATTCGGCGATCGCCGGCCATCGGCATGGCGAGCCCCGCGACGCGCGACCAGTCGGCCTCCACCAGCGTGAGGCGGTCCAACTTGGAGTGGATCACCTCACGCAGGCCCAGTAGTGCGTCGTCGATATTGACAGCACTGATCCCCATCTGCTCGAGATACCGGGCGAGGGTTGCATCCCTCGCCACGATTCCCGTCTCGCCGAGCACGCCCCACTGGATCACCGATGCCGGCAGGCCGCGGCGACGACGAAGCGCACCGAGGGTGTCCAGGAAATTGTTCGCGGCCACATAGTTAGCCTGGCTGCGAGTTCCCAACAGTGACGAGATCGATGAGTACAGCACGAAGAAGTCCAGGTCCTCGGTGAGCACATGCAGATTCCAGGCGCCCTGCGCCTTGGGGCGCAGCACCGTGTCGAGGGAAGCCCGGTCCATCTCGGACGTCGGACGGTCGTCGAGCACCGCGGCGCTGTGGATGAGTCCACGGAGCGGAGGCATCGTCGCGGCGATCTCGTAAAGAACCGCTGCGATCTCGGCCCGATTCCCCACGTCGGCCGCGAAGGTGCGCACAGTCACACCACGTCCCTCCAGCTGACGGACCGCATTGCGGGCCTCAGGTGTGGACGCGCCGCTACGGCTCACCAGGGCCAGATGGCGTGCCCCTTCGCCGGCGAGCCACTTCGCCGTCTCCAGCCCGAACCCGCCCAGACCACCCGTCACAAGGTACGTCGCGTCCGCCCGGACTGGTTGCGGCGTTTCCACCCGCAGTTGCAGTTCCGGATCCGGGATTGCCACGCAGACTTTCCCGATGTGCTTGGACCGAAGCATCAACCGGAAGGCGTCCTCGATGCGACTCGCCGGGTACACCGTCGCGGGAATCGACCCGAAGCTCCCGTCGCCCAATAAGGCGAGTACCTCAGCGATAACGCCGGCCGAGTATTCGTACCTGCGCGCCATCACCCGATCGATGTCCACCGACGCGAAGAGCAGGTTTTCGTTGAACGGGCGCAGATGCAACGCCGCGTCCTGATCGAAACTCGCCTTCCCGATCTCGACGAAGCGGCCGAACGGTGCCAGGCACGCCATGCTCTTGGTCAACAACTCCCCTGGCGAGAAGTTGAGCACGACGTCCACGCCCTGACCTTTGGTCCAGGCCATCACGTCATCGGCGAAATACACCTCGCGCGAGTGCGTCACCTTCGTGATGCCCAGCGAGCGAAGGTGGTCTCTCTTCTCGTCGGACCCGGCGGTCCCGATCACCTCGGCACCGATCCACTTCGCCACTTCGATGGCGGCGAGCCCGACACCGCCGGTCGCGCCGTGCACGAGCACCGTCTCGCCCGGCTGCAGCCGGGCGACCTTCACCAGGCTGTGGTATACGGTCACCCATGCGATGACCGCCCCTGCATCCTCCATCGAGACCGAATCGGGCAGGGGGAAAACCCATTTCGACGGGACGATCACATGCGTCCGGAAGCCGTCGCGGCAGGAGGCGTAGACACGCGTGCCGACCTGGATGCCGGTCACCGCGCTACCCACCCGGGAGACACGACCGGCGACCTCTATCCCGATCGTGGTGCCCGTGTGGGTGTCCCTCATGATCCGATCAGAGATGATGCCCATCGCCTTGAGGACGTCCTTGTAATTGAGCGGAACCAGTTCGGCCTCGATCTCGACTTCGTCGGGGCCCGGTTCGGGTCGCTCGCAGGACACGAAAGCCATGCCGTCCAGGGTTCCTATGCTCGCCAACTTCAGCGCGTATGAGCTTCCGGGCGTCACGGGAGCGAACGGCATCTCCACTTCCGGCTCAGGAACCACCGTGGACGCACGGTCGAGTCGGGCGCACAGCAGCTTGCCGTTGCGCAGCGCGATCTCCTGCTCGCCGCCCACCCGGCTGAGCACCTCCAGCAGCTCACCGGTATCCGCGAGCGGCTCGTCCATGTCGACCAGGGTGATCCCCAAATCAGGGCGCTCCGATATCAGCGTCCGGCACACCCCGAGGAGCGGCGCGTGTTCGATCGCCGGTTCGTGGGAGTCGCCGTCGACCAGCTCCGCGCGATGGGTGACGACGAAGTACCGGGCCGCCTTGCCGGCCGGCAGCGACCTCACCGTTTGCAACAGTAAATCCGCCGCCGCCCCCCCGGTATCAACGGGTGACGACGCATCATGCTGGTCCGAAGCCCACCGGAGATCGACAACCGAAACCGGTTCGGACCGTCCGGACAGCTCGTCGAGGGCCGGCTGGATGTCGTTGCCCTCGAAGACCAGCCACGAGGCCGACGCATCCGGTGTCTCCTCGAGGGGAGTCCACTTGCGGGTGTAGAGCCGGCGCTGATGGAGATCGTGCCGCGCAATCCTCGGCAGAAACCGGCATGTCAGCCCGGAGATCTGCGCGACCACCGTGCCGTCGCCGGCCAGCAGCGCGATGTCTCCGACGACACCATCCGCGCCGGCCCGGATAACCCGGCCGTGACTGTAGGCGACCTGCAGCGATCCGTCGACGAAGTGGATCCGATCGATGCCAACCGGAATCAGATCCCCTCGCGGCCCGCCCTCAACCGATGCGATCAGGCTGTGAAACGCGCCGTCGAGCAGCACCGGGTGCAGGTGATATCCCTGCGCGTCCACCCCGGCGGGCAGCGCCAGACTGGCGAGGACCTCACCGTCGGTCCGGCGCACCGACTGAACGGCCTGGAATTGCGGACCGTAGCGCAGGCCGCGCGTGGCAAGAGATTCGTACAGCACCTCGGATGCGCACTGATCGGTCAGCCGCTGCCGCAGCTCGTCCAGGTCGACGCGCTGCGGAGCACGCCCCGCCGAGAACACCTTCGCCCGCACGCACAGCACCGGTTCGGTATCTTCCCGCTGGCAGTGAATCGAGAGTACGGCCGAGTCGGGCGCGATTGTGACGGCCAACTCCGCGGGTGCCGCCGCGTCAAGCGGCACGGCCACGTTGAGCTCGAGCTCCTCGATGGAGCAGGACGGACTCTGAGTGAGTTCCGCGCGCGCCGCCAGCGCGAGTTCGACGTAGCCCGCCGCGGGGAACAGCACGGACCCCGCCACCTCGTGATCTTCGAGGAAGGGGAGCGCAGCGAACGACAGGTCCGAGATGAACCGACGGGGTAAGCCCGGTTGGACGTCGGCGATCATCGGATGCCGGTCGTGCTGCACGCGGTACCGGTAGGAGCGCTCACTCTCTTCCCACAGCATGGTCTGCTGCCATGGGTACTTGGGCAGCGGGGTGTACGCGCCGGCGCCGAACAGCGTTTCCCAGTCGATCGGGGCGCCGGCAGAGTACAGCGAGCGCAGTGCGGCGTGCATCGTCTCGGTCTCGTCCGCGCCGCGGGCGAGCGATGCGATCCGGACACCTTTCGCCCGGGTTTCGCCCAGTATGTCGCGGATGGCGGACCCGAGCACGGGGTGCGGCCCGACCTCGAGGAATATCCGGTGCCCGTCGGAGATCGCCGCCTTGAGCCCGTCGGCGAAAAGCACTGTACCGCGGACATTTTGCCACCAATACGCGGCATCGTAGCGTTCGTCGCCCATCTTGGCACCGGTCGCGGTCGAGTAGATGTCGAGCTCGGGACGAGCGGTCTCCAGCGACGCGAGTGAGGCGTGGAGCTCGTCGCGGATTTCGTTCATCACCGCACTGTGGTACGGGACCTCAACCTGCAGGAATTTATTGAACTTTCCGGCCACGGTGAGCTCAGCGGCGATGGCCTGCAGCGCGGCCTCGTCGCCGGCGAGCGTGACCCCGGCGCCGCTGTTGATTGCCGCGACGGAGACCAGGGGCTCGAAACGCTCTGTGCACGCCGCCGCTTCCTCCGGGTTCAGCCCGACAGCGAGCATCGCGCCGCGGCCGGCGAGCAGCGCCTGCAGCCTGCTGCGGTGGTAAGCGACCCGCATGGTTTCGGGGATACTCAGCGCATTCGCGGCGTTCGCCGCCCCGAGCTCGCCGACGCTGTGCCCCAGCACGCCGTCGGGGTGGACGCCCCACGAACGCCAGAGTCGGGTCAGCGCGATCTGCACGACCGCATTCGCCGGTTGGGCGACCTCGGTGCGGGCCATCCGTGACAGCCGCTCGTCTGCGAGCATCTCCGCGAGGATCGACTTGCCGCTGACCTCGCCGAAGGCTTGGTCACATTCCTCGGCGGCTTCGCGAAAGACCCTCTCGGACTGGAGGAGTTGACGGCCCATCGCCCACCACTGCGGGCCCATGCCGGTGTAGACGAACAACAGTTTGGGCGCGTCCAGCGCGGGTTCGACGTCGCCGGCCGCCTCGGACGAATAGCTTCTCAACGACTCGATCAGTGATGATCGGTCGGCCGCCGGGAACGACGTGCGGAGACGAAGGTGGCTGCGATGAAGCGCCGCGCTTCGGCAGTATGCGGCCACGTCCACGTCGGGAGCGGCCAGCGCCTCCGCGTGCTTCTGGGCGAGCTCGTGCAGCGCTTCGGGGCTGCGCGCACTGACGACGAGCAACGGTTCCGTGACCGGCTCGGCGGGCACGCCCGGTAGCTCCCCGGTCCGGGCGAGATCCGCTGGCGGCTCGGCCAGCACCACGTGGGCGTTGCTCCCGCCGTACCCGAACGAGTTCACGCCCGCGACCAATCGCCCGTGGCGGCGCGACAGGGGTTGAATCTGCGTCGGAATCTCCAGATTGAGCGTGTCGAGGTCGATCGCCGGATTGACATGCGCCAGGTGCAGGTGCGGCGGTACAGCGCCGTGTTTGAGGCACATCGCGGCTTTGAGCACACCCGCGACACCTGCCCCGGCCTCCATGTGCCCGATGTTGGTCTTGATCGAACCGATCGGGCACTTCTCGCCGGCACGCCCGGCGCCCACTACCGTCCCGATCGCGTTCGCCTCGACCGGATCGCCGACGGGAGTTCCCGTTCCGTGTGCCTCGACGTAAGCGACTTCCGAAGGCTCAACGCCGGCCTGCCGATACGCGGCACGCATCACTGCGATCTGGGCGTTGCCGTTAGGCACGGCGATTCCGTTGGTCCGGCCGTCCTGGTTGGTTGCCGTGCCCAGGATGAGAGCGTGCACGCTGTTCCCGTCGCGCCGGGCGGCGGAGAGAGGCTTGAGTAACAGCACCGCCGCACCCTCCGCGCGCACGTACCCGTCGGCGTCCTGACTGAAAGCCTGGCAGCGCCCCGTCCGCGAGAGAAAGCGGCCCTTGGCCATCGTGATCTGGGTTTCCGGTTTCAGCAGGACGTTCACGCCACCTGCCAGCGCGGCGTCGGACTCGCTCGACCAGATGCTTTGGCAGGCTTGGTGAATAGCGACCAGCGACGAAGAGCACGCGGTGTCCAGCGAGACGCTCGGCCCGCGCAGATCGAACGAATACGACAGGCGATTGGACAACATCGTCAGCGTGCCAGCAGTCGCACTGTGGGTCGAGATTCGGGTCCGGTTTTGCATGTCGAGACCGATGTTCAACCGGTCCAACATGAACCCACCGATGAAAACTCCGGTCTGCGCGCCGGCATGGTGGCCCGGGGGTTCCCCCGCGTCCTCGAACGCCTCCCAGGTGCACTGCAGCAGTAACCGCTGCTGCGGATCGAGGGCCGCCGCCTCACGGGGCGGGATCCCGAAGAATGCGGCGTCGAACGCCTTGGGATCCTCGGTGAGCATGCCCGCCTTCTGTACGTAACTGCGTCCCGGAGCCCGGCCGGTGGTGTCGAGGAACTTCTTTGGGTCCCAACGGCTTCCGGGGATGTCAACCACGCAGTCGCGGCCGTCGAGCAGCGCTCTCCACAAACCGTCGGCATCGCTGATGCCACCCGGCAACCGGCATCCGATGCCCACGATCGCGATGGGTTCGCGAGCCCACAGCTCGGTGACCACCGGCGCGGGCCGGCCGGCAAGTACCTCAGATGGAGGCGATGTTGGCTTCATGGGGTTTCCTTGTGGCTGAGAGATCCGCCTAGGCGGGTGATCTCTGCGATCATGTCAGCGGCCATGCCCGCTGACGCGGGTAGCGCGCTACCTGCTTTTCGGGCGGGTAGCCAACATCGAAATAGGTAGTTCGTCCTACGGTCGCCTCCCGGAGGCAACTTCGTCGGGGTATTCGTCGTAGTAGGGGACGTAGCCCGCGTCGCGCCCGGCCAGCACGTAGAGCGGGTCCTTCACGTCGGGGCCGTAGCCCTGGTCGCGCAACTCGACCTTGCGACTCTTGAACGTCATGGTTTGCGCTATCGAGTCCACCACCCGAACAAACAACGGCAGCGCGTAGCCGGGGAGCTGACCGTACACCGCCTGGGCCAGGGAATGGCCGTCGAACTCGGCGCCATCGCGCAGCTTGACCGCGGCCATGCCGGCGCGGCCCCCGGTGCGGGGAATCTCGACGCCGAACACCGTGCATTCGTCGACGGCCCGGTCGGACGCCACCGCCGCTTCGACCTGCGTGGTGGCGACGTTCTCGCCCTTCCAGCGGAACGTGTCGCCGAGCCGGTCCACGAATGCCGCATGGCCCATGCCCTGCGGGCTCATCACGTCGCCGGAGTTGAACCAGCAGTCGCCCTCGCGGAAAGCGTTGCGTACCAACTTGTTTTCGGTCGACGATTTATCGGTGTAGCCGTCGAAAGGCTGCAGTCGGTTGACTGGGCTGAGCAGCAGGCCGGGCTCACCGGCAGGCACCCGGTGCAATCGTCCGTTCTCGTCGCGAAGCGGTGCGCCGGTGTCCGGGTCGTATTCCACGTAGGCCAGCGGCAACGGCGAGATACCGGTGGTCCTGGGCACGTTGAAGATGTTGATGAAAGCGGTGTTGCCTTCGCTGGAGGCATAGAACTCGCAGACCCGCTTGATGCCGAATCGTTTGGTGAACTCGTTCCAGATCTCCGGCCGCAGCCCGTTGCCGGCGATCAAGCGCACCGTGTGCGCACGGTCGGTCGGCTTGGGCGGCTGGTTGAGCAGGTAGCGGCAGATCTCGCCGATGTAGATGAATGCGGTGGCCCGGCTGGCAATCACCTCGTCCCAGAACTTCGACGCCGAGAACGACGTGCCCAGCGCCAGCGTCGCCCCGGAATTGATCACCGACGACAACGCCACCGTCAGCGCGTTGTTGTGATAGAGCGGCAGACAGCTGTACAGGGTGTCGGAGCCCTTGAGCCGCAACCCCAGCCCGCCGAATGCGGTGAGCGCCTTGAGCCATCGCAGGTGCGTCATCACGCTGGCCTTGGGGAAACCGGTGGTGCCCGAGGTGAAGATGTAGAACGCGGTGTCTCGGGCTTGCACCGCTGACGCCGATGGCGGGTTGGTCGCCGGAGCGCTCGCCGCGAACCGCTCGAGATCTTCGACCGTCAGCGTCTCTGCGTCACCCGCGCCACCACATTCGCTGACAGCGCTGACCAGGTCGGTCTCCGCGACCAAGACCTTGGCGTCCAGCAACCGCAGGCTGTGCGCCAGCACGTCGCCGCGCTGGTGGTAGTTCAGCATCCCGGCGATGGCGCCGCACTTGACCGTGGCCAACATCGCCAACACGGCATTGGGCGAGTTGCGCAGCATGATGGCGACGACGTCTCCCTGGCCGACACCGCGAGCGGCCAGCACCGCGGCGTAGCGGTTGGCGGCCGCGTTGGCGTCCCGGTAGCTCAATTGCTGGTCGCCGAATCGCAGGAAGACCCGGTCACCGTAGCGAGCGGCCCGCTCCTGGAACACCGTGCCGATCGACTTCTTGGAGTTCGGCCGAGCCACCAGCCCGGTCAGCGCTGCGCGCACGATTACCGGCAGGTCGAGCAGGACGCCCGGCGCCCGGGATGCGATGTCGGTGAGACTGACCGCTGCGCGCGCTGCGGTTTGATCGGACACGTGACCCCTCGATTCCCCTCGCCCGCTCGCCCGCCGACCTCAGGCGGGGGCGCACGCCTCGACTGCGGCACCCACCTTATCGACCACCACCAGCCGATCCATCGCTACCTGAGAGATGTACCCGCTGTCGTGTAATCCGTTCAACCAAATCCGCAGGCCTTCGTAATGCCCCCAGGGGTCCAGCATCACGATGGGTTTGTCATGCATACCGAGATAGCCCGCGGTCCATGCATCGAACAACTCATCGAGGGTGCCGACACCGCCCGGCAGCACAATGAACGCGTCGGCGCGCTCTTCCATTATCTCCTTTCGGTCGCGCATCGCGTCGCTGACGATCAGCTCGTCGGCGTCGGTATCGGCAATCTCGCGGCGCATCAACTTTTTCGGGATCACCCCAACAGTCCGGCCACCGCGAGCCCGCGCCGCTCTTGCCACCGCGCCCATTGCCGAAACGCGACCGCCACCCCACACCAGCAGCCAGCCGCGCTCGGCGATCGCCTCCCCGAGTTCGGTGGCCAGCGCCAGCAATTCGGGATGCGTCGGCCCGGACGCGCAGTAGACACAGACGGCCCATTGGCGTGATGAATCGCGTTCCGGGCGCATATCCGCCAAAGGTAGACCAAGCCCGGCGGACCCGACCACATGTGGGGCAATCGCACCGCCGCGGGCACTGCACGCACTAAACTCCGGCGGTGCCGATTCGATGGAACGTCCCTCAACACGCGGCCGAGTTGGAGCAGCTGGACGTTGCCCTAAGTGGCCCAGCCCGGCCCGGCGCTGCGGTACTAGGACCCGACGGCTGCGGCAAATCCACGTTGGCCCGCTTGGCCGCCGAGCACTTCGGCCAACGGCACCCGAGCACAGTCATCCGCTGGGTCACCGGCACCCCGACCGAGCGCGTGGTCCCGTTCGGGGCATTCAGCCACCTGGTGGATATCGCCGATATCGGTAAGCCGGCCGCGCTATTGCGGGCAGCAAGGGCATCGCTGAGCGGTAGTGATCGAGAGGACGATCTGCTGCTCGTCGTCGACGACGCCCACCATCTCGACATCCTGTCGGCCACGCTGGTCTACCAGTTAGCCCTGGCCGGCGCCGCCCGGATGGTGGTCACCGCCCGGGCTGCGGCTGCACCCGAGGCCATCGCGGCGCTGTGGACGGACGGTTTGCTGGAGCGGATCGACATCGACGCGCCCGGCGGCGCATCCACACCAGCGGAGGTCGACGCATTCCTCGCCGAGTTGCCCGCGGCCGCTCGATCGGTGCTGGACTATCTGGCCATCGTCGAGCCGCTGTCGCTCGCCGATCTCACCCTGGTCGCCGGCGACGGCGCGGTAAGAGACGCGCAGGACTGCGGCGCGGCGGAGACCCGGCTGCGTGGCACCGGCGCGGACGACACCATGGTCTACACAGCGCACCCGCTCTTCGCGCAGCGAGCGCTTGCCGCGCTCGGCGACGACGGTGCGCGACGGCTGCGCACCGAGTTGGTGACGCTGCTGTCGCAGCATCCTTCGGACCACCTGAGCGACCGGCTGCGGCTGGCCTCGCTGGCGCTGGACAGCGACGCCCCCCAGCCGGTCGGCGAGGTGGTTGCCGCCGCACAGCAGGCGCTGCGGCTGGGTGACCTGATGCTCGGCGAACGACTGGCCCGCTCGGCGTTGCGGCGCTCCGGCGACTTGACGGCTCGGCTGCCGCTGGCCCATGCCCTGGCGTGGCAGGGTCGCGGCCGCGAGGCCGACGCGGTGCTGGCCGAGGTCGACTCCGCCGCGCTGTCCGAACCGGAGCTGATGGCCTGCACGCTGCTGCGGGCGGCAAATCAGTTCTGGATGCTCAGCGAGCCGGAGCGCGCCACCGCGTTGCTGCGGACTATCCGCAGTCGGATCCCGGATGCGGGTCCGCGCGTCACTCTCGACGCGCTGAGCGTCACCTTCGCGATGAACGCGGGCAATGTCGGGCACGCCGTCGATATGGCCCGCGAGGTGCTGGCGTCACCGTCAGCTGATGATCAGGCCGTGGCCTGGGCAGCCAGCGCAGCGGCACTGTGTTCGGCTCGGCAGGGCCGTTTCGATGATGTCGAGCCGCTGGCAAAACGCGCCGTGAGCGCCGAACATCCTGGGCTGTTGCGTTTCACGATCGGGCTGGCGCAGAGCACCGCGTTGTTGATGGCGGGCCGGCTCGATGCGGCGGCCGAACTCGCCCAGCAATTCACCGACTTCGCCGAACTGCAGCAGCCAGGCCGCGCCATCGGCGAGGTGCTCTTGGCCCATGTGCTGATCGCCCGCGGCGAATTCACCCGAGCGGTGGCACTTCTCGGCCCGGCGGCCGCGACCTTGGAACGTACCGGCTACTCGTGGGGGCCGCTGTCGTTGACGCTGTTGGCCACCGCGCTGGCCCAGCAGGGAGACACGGCCGCCGCGGGAAAGGCGTTGAACAGAGCCGAGTCTCGACACGGAACAAAGTCGGCGCTGTTCGCCCCGGAGCTCGGTGTGGCGCGCGCCTGGTGCAGGCTGACCGCCCGGGACACCACGGGCGCGATCACGGCGGCCCGTGAGGCCGCCCGCACCGCGGAGCGTGGCGGCCAGTCGGCCGTGGCACTGCGCGCCTGGCATGACGCCGTGCGGCTGGGCGATATCCGCGCAGTCGACCCGACGACCCGGCTGGCCGCTGAAATCGATTGCGCCGTCGGCAACATCGTCGTCAACCATGCTCGCGCATTGGCGGAGGCAGACGCCGCAGCACTGACGTCGGTGTCCGAGGAGTTGGCCGCGATCGGGATGCGCGCCGCGGCCGCCGATGCCGCCGCACAGGCGCAGCGCGCTCGCTAGCGACTCAAGTAACCGCGCAGCATCTCCACAGCGGCGGTGATCTGCTCGACCGGCACGCGTTCGTCGCGCCGATGCGCCAGGTTGGGGTCACCGGGCCCGTAATTGACCGCGGGTATGCCCAGGGCGGCGAACCGGGACACGTCCGTCCAGCCGTATTTCGCCCTGACCTGTCCGCCGGCAGCCTCGACCAGAGCCTTGGCGGCAGGTTGGGCCAGACCGGGCAGCGCGCCCGCCGCGGCGTCGGTCTGCTCGATCTGCACGTCGAGCCCATCGAAGACGTCGTGCACGTGTTGCAGCGCCGCGGCCACCGTCCGGTCGGGGGCAAAGCGGTAGTTGACCGTCACCGAGGCCGCGTCGGGAATCACATTGCCGGCCACACCACCGTCAACGCGCACGGCCGACAAGCCCTCCCGATAGGCACAACCGTCGATATCGACGGTGCGCGCCCGGTATCCGGCCAGCCGTTCCAGCACGGCGCCCAGTTTGTGGATTGCGTTGTCGCCCAGCCAAGAACGTGCCGAGTGCGCGCGGGTGCCGGCGGCGCTGACCATGACACGGAGCGTGCCCTGGCAGCCTGCCTCGATGTAGCCGGCGGTGGGCTCCCCAAGGATCGCCACGTCAGCAGACAGCCAGTCCGGCAGCTCACGCTGGATGCGGCCCAAACCGTTTGCCGCCGCTTCGATTTCCTCGCAGTCGTAGAAGACCAGCGTCAGGTCGTGCACCGGTTCGGCCACAGTGGCAGCCAGGTGCAGGAACACCGCGTCGCCGGATTTCATGTCCGCGGTACCGCATCCGTACAGTTCCCCGTCAGCCAACCGGCTGGGCAGGTTGTGGGCCACCGGGACGGTGTCCAGGTGGCCGGCCAGCAAAACCCGCGACGGCCGCTGCCGGTGGGTGCGAGCCAGCACGGCGTCGCCGTTGCGAATGATCTCGAAGCCCGACGTCTGCGCGCGCAGCGCGCCCTCCACCTCATCGGCGATGCGCGCTTCGTTCCTCGACTCGCTGGGGATGTCGACGAGCGCCGCGGTCAGCTCGATCGGATCCCCGCGCAAGTCCAGCACGCCTCCATTCTGCCCAGCAGACGCAAAAGCTCCATTTCCATCGGCGTGTCGGGGGCTTTTGTGTCTGCTCGGCCAGGGAAGTAACCTGACCGCCGTGACTGGAGCTGCAGGCGCGGTAGGTGTGGGCCTGGCAACCCTGGCCTCCGACGGATCGATCCTCGACACCTGGTTTCCCGCACCTGAACTGACCGGATCGGGCACCAGCGCCACCTCACGCTTGGCGGTGTCCGATGTTCCCGCGGAACTGGCCGCGCTGATCGGCCGCGACGACGACCGCGGCACCGAGACCATCGCGGTCCGCACCGTCATCGGCTCATTAGACGGTGCCGCCGCCGACGCTTACGACGCCTACCTGCGGCTACACCTGCTCTCGCACCGACTGGTGGCGCCGCACGGGCTGAACGCCGGCGGCTTGTTCGGGGTGTTGACCAATGTCGTGTGGACCAGTCGCGGGCCGTGCGCGGTCGACGGGTTCGAGGCGGTCCGGGCCCGGTTGCGCCGGCTTGGGCCGGTGACGGTTTACGGCGTCGACAAGTTCCCCCGGATGGTCGACTACGTCGTGCCCAGCGGGGTGCGCATCGCCGACGCAGATCGGGTGCGGCTGGGTGCCCACTTGGCGCCGGGCACCACCGTGATGCACGAGGGTTTCGTCAACTTCAACGCCGGCACCCTGGGCGCGTCGATGGTGGAAGGCCGCATCTCCGCCGGCGTGGTGGTGGGCGACGGGTCGGATGTCGGCGGCGGAGCATCGATCATGGGCACGCTGTCCGGCGGCGGCACCCAAGTCATCTCGATCGGCAAACGGTGCCTGCTGGGCGCCAACGCGGGGCTGGGTATCTCACTGGGCGACGATTGCGTCGTCGAAGCGGGGCTCTACGTCACCGCGGGCACCAAGGTCACCACGCCCGACGGCAGGTCGGTCAAGGCGCGTGAGCTTTCCGGTGGCAATAACCTGCTGTTCCGCCGCAATTCGGTGACGGGCGCGGTCGAGGTGGTGGCCCGCGACGGCCAGGGCATCGCCCTCAACGAGGACCTGCACGCCAACTGACACTGTCGGGCGCTGTCGGACGGCTACGCCTGCGCAGGCGAGTCGCGGATGTGCCCACCGTGGGTGGTTCGCAGCGCTGTTCCCATGGTTTCCGGTAGCAGGTAGGTGCACACCAGGCTGGTAAAGGTGAGAACGCCCAGCATGAGACCTATCGACCAGCTGCCGCATGTTGTCAGCAGCGTTGCTGCGACCAGCGGCGGCGCGGCGCCACCGAAGATTCCGGCCAGATTCACCGCCAGCGCCGCTCCGGTGTACCGGTAGCGGGTGGCGAACAGCTCGGGGATGAAGGCTCCCGTGGGACCGGAGCCGATGCCGTTGATGGCAAACATTCCGACGATAGCCACCGCGTACAGAAGGTGGTTGCGCGTATCCATCAGAGGGACCACCACAAACGACCACAGCACACACCCCGCCCACCCCAGCATCATCATGCGGCGGCGCCCCACTCGGTCGCACAGGCTGGCCGAGAGCATGACGAACGTGATGCTCGCCAGCCCTCCGAGCGCACCGACGGACCAAATGAAGGTGCGGGTGTAACCCAGGTGGTTGTGGGCGTAAGCGGTGAAGTACGTGTGACCCATGTAGGAGAAGGTCATGCCGCCCAGAATGCTGCCCGCAGCCAACAGGATCTCCCGGCGCTGCAGCCGAAGCACCTCGCTGAGGGGCGCTTGACGGAATGAATTCCGGGCTTTTTCCTCCACGAACACCGGGGTCTCGTCGATGTTGAGCCGCACGTACAGAGCGATGCCGATCAGCGCCGCGCTGAACAGGAACGGTAAGCGCCACCCCCACTGCATAAACGCGGGGCTGCGTTCACCGATGCTGACATTCACACCCAGGAACGTCAGGCTGCTGAGGACGGCTGCAGTACCGGCGCCGAGCATGGTGAACATGCCGTAGAGACCCCGCCGCCGGGTCGGCGCGTACTCGGCCGTTAGCAATGCCGATCCGGCCCACTCGCCGCCCACGGCGAAACCTTGCAGTAGCCGCAACAAGATGAGGATCAATGGAGCCGCCGCACCGATGGCAGCCGTGGTGGGAACCAGCCCCACGCCCACGGTCGACACGGCCATGATCAGCAGCGAGGCAACCAGGGTTTTTTTGCGGCCCAGCCGGTCCCCGTAGTACCCGAAGACGGCCGCGCCGACCGGCCGGGACAGAAACGCTGCGGAAAACGTCCCCATCGAGGCGATCGTGGCCATCCCAGAACCCAGATGCGGGAAGAACACGGTGGGAAACACCAGCGCCGCCGCGGTGGCATAGATCAGGAAGTCGTAGAACTCGATCGCCGAGCCAACCAGACAGGAGGCCGCCACCCGCCTCATCGGAGTGACGGCGGGCGCGTCCGGAATGGTCGCAGTGGAGCCGACCGGGCGATTCAACTCAGCCATCGCGGCCGGCCACCCTTGGGCTGCATCTACACACGATTACGAAGGTAGGTGAAGGTCGGCGGTACCGCTCGACATAAAAGCTGGCAACATCCTGCGTGTCGGGGCAGGTGTCGGGACAGTAGGTGTCGAGGCAGCGGGGCCTTCAGCCCTCAGAAAGCAGTTGTTTCTTGAGGACCTTGCCCATGGCGTTGCGCGGCAACGCGTCCACGATGCGCACCTCCCGCGGGCGCTTGTGCACCGACAGTTCCTGCGCGACATGGTTAATCAGCTCATCGGCGTGGAGTTCCGACGAGCCGACGACGAACGCGACGATACGCTGGCCCAGGTCTTGGTCGGGCAGCCCGACAACTGCTGCTTCCTGTACACCCGGATGCCCGAGCAACGCCGTTTCAATTTCGCCCGCGCCAATGCGGTATCCACCCGACTTGATCAGGTCGACGGACTCGCGTCCCACGATGCGGTGCATACCGGCGCTGTCGACGACCGCGACGTCGCCGGTGCGATACCAGCCGTCGTCACCGAAAGCCTCGGCGGTGGCGTCCGGTCGATTCAGGTACCCGTCGAACAGCGTCGGACCGCGAACCTGGAGCCGTCCAACGGTTTCCCCGTCGTGCGGCACCGACGCGCCGTCGTCGTGGACCAGCCTGGTCTGCACGCCGGCGACCGGCAGGCCCACCCAGCCCGCACGCCGCTCGCCGTCTGCCCGCGTCGAGAGGGTGATCAGCGATTCCGTCGCTCCGTACCGTTCGATGGGCTGGTGACCGGTGAGCTCGGCCAGCCGCTCGAACACCGGCACCGGCAGCGCCGCACTCCCGGACACCAGCAGCCGTGCCGGTCTTAACGCCTGGGCCGCCGCCCCGTCGGCCACCACCCGCGACCACACCGTGGGGACCCCGAAATACAGCGTGCCGCCCGCTTCAGAGCAGGCCTGGGCATAGCCGGCCGGGGTCGGTTTTCCGGTGTGCACGAAGCGATTTCCCACCCGCAGCGACCCGAGCAACCCGAGCACCAATCCATGCACATGAAAAAGCGGCAACCCATGCACCAGAACGTCGTCAGCCGTCCACTGCCAGGCTTCGGCCAGCGCGTCCAGGTCGGCGGCAATCGCTCGGCGGCTCAGGAGCACTCCCTTGGGCAGCCCGGTGGTGCCCGAGGTGTAGATCACCATCGCGGTGGCATCGGGCGACGGCTCGGGATAACGATGCCAGGAGCGGGCGTGCAATCGCACTGGGATGTGCGGCAACCCTTCTGGCTGGTCGGGCTCCGGGCCCAGCCAGGCCTGGACGCCGGAGTCGGTCAGCATGTGCCGACGTTCGGCCACGCCGATATCGGCGGGCACCGGAACGA
>Ga0182012_10003072_pt1 | contig 17846 bp, 24 predicted proteins | sample 612S2SmetaG_FD_120486 | JGI IMG/M metagenome (GOLD analysis project Ga0182012, IMG submission 120486) | Permafrost microbial communities from Stordalen Mire, Sweden - 612S2S metaG | ecosystem: Environmental > Terrestrial > Soil > Wetlands > Permafrost | place: Sweden: Stordalen | collected...
AGGTAGTCATCAGCCCCGGCCTGCAGGCCTTCGACTCGAGCTTCTTCACCGGCCCGAGCAGACAGCATCACAACGGGAATTGCCTGAGTGTGGCGATCGTTACGCAGTTCCTTTAATAAGCCGAATCCGTCCAGCTCCGGCATCATGACATCTGTGAGTACGAGATCCGGCGTTCGCTCCCTGGCCGCTGAGAGCGCCTGCATGCCATCGGCTACGGAGTCGACGTCGAATTCGGGAGCCAGGATCCTTTGCACGTATTGACGCATGTCCGCGTTGTCGTCGGCGAGCAGGACACGCCGGCGCCGATGCGTACCGCTACCTTGTCCGTCTATCGGGTGTTCAGCGATAGAAGCGCTTAGGTTACTAAAGGTATTGGGCAGCCAGTGTCCGGCTTCTTCCACAAACATGGCCGAGGCCGCAGTGCTCGCGGTTTCCGGCCTGGGAACCGTACTTATCTGGTCAGATGGAAGGTGGTGAAACCCTTTGGGAATTCTTACCAGGAACGCCGTACCCCTCCCAACTTTGCTTTCAACGACTACGTGCCCGCCATGAAGCTTGACCAGGCTTTCGACGAGGGCGAGACCAATTCCCGTGCCTTCATAGGTGCGTCCTGGGGCGCCTTGCACTCTATGAAAGCGTTTGAATATATTCGACAATTCGTGAGCGGGGATGCCCGTCCCGGTATCAGATACCGCGAGTTCCACTTCACTCCCACGATCGCGCAACGTCACCGCAATCGAACCTTCAAAGGTGAACTTAAATGCGTTGGATAGCAGATTCAGAACAATCTTTTCCCACATCCCTCGATCGACATAGATTGATTCGCCTAGCGAGTAGCAGTCCACAGTGAAACGCAGGCCAGCTTTTTCCACGACGGAGCGGAACGTGCTGGCGAGGTCGGCGGTAAGTGAATCTAAATCGACTGGCTCATAATGCGCTTGGACACGGTCTGCTTCGATACGCGAAAAATCGAGCAGTGTGTTCACCAAGCGCAGCAGACGCAGGCTATTGCGATGGATGAGCTCGATGGATTCCCGCTTGCTGAAAATTGGGTCGGCAGGACTCGCGAGAAGCTCCTCCAGTGGGCCAATCATCAGCGTAAGGGGAGTGCGAAACTCATGGCTTACATTGCTGAAGAAAGCAGTTTTCGCTGCATCGATCTCAGCTAGTTTTTCTGCGCGCTTGCGTTCCTGTTCGTAAGCGCGTGCATTCAGAAGTGCCGCGGTGAGAGTGGCAGCAGTGAGATCAATAAAACCCCGGTACTCGTCGTTGAACGGGAGCCGTGGACTGACGGCAACGACAAGAAACGCCGCCGGATGACTCACACCGGGAATAACGATCGGCAGTACGAAAGCGGCATTGGGAGTTTCAGGATACGGGCCACAAGCGAGCGGACCGAATTTGTCTTCGAGATCGGTAACTTTCACCGGCGTGCCAGACAACATGACTTCGCGAAAGGGCCACGCGTATGAAGATTTTCCTTCTTTGAGGTCAACCACCAGCGCCGAAGCGGCAGAACCCGGTTCCAGATGAGCAGACCCACAAAGGCGAGCAGTGGATGCCGTTTCATCCACAACATAGATGAGGGCGAATGGAAGGTCAAGTTGACTGTCGAAAAGCGCTTGCGCCGCGAGCTCACACGATTCGGTCAAACTCTTGGCTTCACTCGGACGCGAAGCCAGATCTTGGAGTGCACGCGTGCGGCGCTGGCTCAGCATTTGGGGTGTTGTCTCAATAACTGGGTGGAAAAGGCCGCCTACCTTCCCCGACTCATCGCGTATTGGGCTCAGCGAAAAGGTGAAGAAAGTTTCTTCAAGATAACCATTCCGATCCAGGAACGTCCGCTGGTTTTCAAGGAACGACGTCTCACCCGCAAGCGCGCCTTCGAATGCTTTATCAAGAATGCCCCAGGCTGATACCCACGTTTGCGTGAAATCTTCGCCTAGAGATTGCGGGTGTTTACCGGCGCAGATGAGGAGATATCCGTCGTTATAAATCTGTGTATGTTGAGGCCCCCAGATGACGTCAATGGGGAAGTTTGAGGCTAGGCAAAGGCTCACGGTAGTCCGTAAACTTTGGGGCCAAGTTTCAATAGCACCCAGAGGCGTAGTTGACCAATCCTTTAAGCGAATCAACTCGCCCATAATCCCGCCACCAACCAGGAAGTCCCGGGTTTGGCTGTCGGGAGCTGCGCCAACTTGTCTTAACGTCAATGCACTTATAACCTCCGGGGTGATTTTGGTAAAAGGAGCTGAAGGGGAGAGCTACCAAAGGCGTGAGTGAGCTGACGCCAGATCAGGCTTGGTAACGGCGAGGAATCGATGAACGCATTAACGCCGGATCCTCTCGATTTTAAGATATATTCCGGATCGTTGCAAGCCGGTTCTGCGTTCCAAGACCACCCAACCCTGACATGCCGCCCTTCGACAAAACAACAATCCAACGAATGAAAACTCAACCCCTGGACTCAATCAACTTCTCACCCTACGGCACCGTCCTCGGAATCACCCGCCCGTCCGACCCACCTCCCAAATCAACTTCTGGAGAGAGCAAGCCCTGATCGCCCTCGACGGACCCGTCATTCAAATCGTTGCCACGAGTCTGTCCGCCAAACGAACCTCCCCGACCTCGCAACTCTTCGTGCCTTCTATATCCCAACGGGCCAAGGCATTTGCACGGCGCCTCGCTGCTGCGCACACGACCCGCATCGCCGCTCCCGGCCAGGTCCAGTGCATCGTGCTCACCCGGGTGTCCACCACTTTAGACCTTCAGGCCCACCTTACCAGCGGCTCGCCACTCACCGAAACCACCATCGTCAATGTCACGCCCTCCATCACGCTCGAAATGGACGCTCGCTAGCAACCTTATTCCTGCCAGCCTTCGCGCGTTCGCAGACTTGTTATATGAGCCGTGTGGTGTAGGCAATGCCAGCCATACAGGCCAAGTGTCCAATCCAGCCGCTTCTCCCCCAACTCTGGATGCCGGAAAGTCTTGGCGAAATCTGCCTCAGACAATGACCGGAGTAGCGTCACGAATCGGAAATGCAGCCCCTCCAGCAACATTAATGAAGGCGCCACCGGAGCCGTTCGAGCATCTGGCAACTGAGCCCAAGCTGCTTCCTCATAAGGCTTAATCAGCGGCGAATCTTCGGTTAGGGCTAATCGGAACCGGGTGTAGCTGTTCATGTGGCTGTCGGGTACGTGGTGAATCACCTGACGGACCGTCCAGCCGCCGGGCCGATAAGGCGTATCGAGTTGCGCATCGCTGAGGCCAGAGACGGCTTTCTTAAGGTTTTCCGGCAACTGCGCCATTTGCTCAATCCATTTGGCACGGTCTGCCGCTAAAATTACGGGTGGGGGACTGTACCGCCCAACGGGGTAGCGGAGGTCTGTTTGGGAGTCCATTTTCTTATACAGGATACAAGAAAGGTCGGATGCTAGATTGTATCGATTAGACGGACGAAATGAAGAAAAATTCGGCCTATCCCGGAAAACCTACCCCCCATCCTGTTATACAGGCACCTAGCATGCGAGACGGCAGGTCACAGAAGGGTTCCACCCAACCCCAAGTGCAACTCCCCAAGGAGCCCTTTTGTGACCCTCGCGAACCGAATGCATGGGCCGGATATCCTAGACTAAGACCTATATAGATATGGACCAAGGAAATCTTCTGACGCTGCCAGCGGTTCCTTGGAGGGCGGAGTCAGTGGGGAATAATGGCCACAGTCAAGTTCTTTTGGAATATTATGACCGTGAACAGATTCCCCTAAAGAGATACTTGGCGATGCTGGGTGTCGACTCCGAAACCGCCCGAGACATCGTGCAAGATAGCTTTCTAAAGCTGCACGAACACCTTTTGGCGGGCGGCGACAGGACTAACTTGCGGGCTTGGCTTTACCGAGTTGTTCATAACAACGCGCGAAACAGACAGACCTCTTTTGGGGCCAGGAATACCGGTCGCATAGACGATTTAACGCCCGCGGCAAGTCCGATTGTGCAGGACTTGTCTGCTGAAGAGGAATTGTTAGAGAAGGAAAAGCATGAGCGTTTGCGGCACGCGATGTTGGAATTGAGCGACGCGCAACGCAATTGCGTAGTCCTACGTACCCAGGGCTTAAAATATCGGGAAATAGCGGAAGCGCTTGATCTTTCCGTTTCAACCGTAGGTGAAAACATTCAGCGCGGCCTGGAAAGGCTGAGGGAAATGATATGAAGTGCGATGTGTTGAATTGGGATCTTTTGGTTAGATCAGTCGACGAAGAACTCTCCGAAGAGGAGGACACCTTAGTGACTGCGCACATAGAGCAGTGCCGGGAGTGCCAGCGCGAAATCGCCGCAATTAAGGGCGTTTCTCGTCAGCTTGAGTCGGTAGTGAATAGTGCGCCGGTGTTGCAGCATGCTCATGATCGCGAACAATTCGTAGTGAAACCAATTCGTCAAGCGCCGGAGAAAGTAATGCGCCGGTTTGGTTGGGGTATGGCAATTGCCGCGTCTCTGGCGTTGGGGATTATCATCGCCCCTAAGCCGAAACCGCAAGTCAGCGAATCGACGTCTTTGGCTCGGGTCGTGCCGGGTGCATCGGGCGCCATTGAAGTGGATGGCGAATCGTTTATTACCCTGCCCTATTCAAATCCGGATCTTCCGTCCGTCGCGCCCCGTATTGTGCAGATGGAAGTGCCCATTTCTTCGCTGGCCGATATTGGGATCTCGCTAGAACCCATTTCGAGCCAGGCAAATCAAGACCGATCGGTGCTAGCCGACGTTCTGCTCGGTGCCGACGGCCAACCGTTAGGCGTTCATGTTGTGAGCTGGGAGTAAGTGAAATTGTGGAGTTGCCGCAAGGAGAGTGAAACAAATGAAACTTAATAAGTACATTTTGGCGGGTTTCTTAACATGCGCGGCGGTATTGGCGCAAGGCCCGCCCCCTGGTGGTCGTGGTATGGGTCGAGGTTTTGGGCCCGGCGGTGGTCCCGGCTTTGGGGCTGGTCATGGAAGGGTCGTGACAGGTGCACCCTACTCGGCCGAAGTCAATTTTACCCGCATCGTGACCATGTCAGACGGCAATACGATCCAGCAAACCGCGACAGGCAGAGTGGCTCGCGATTCCCAGGGTAGGACCTATTCCACAGAAACGATGACGGGTGGGCCGTTGGGCCAGAACGGTCCCGTAACGAGAATCTCGATCGTCGATCCAGTCGCTGGTTTCGCCTATGAGTTGAATCCTGTAACGAAGGTTGCTACGCGCCGCGCGATTCACCAGCGTCCTCAGGGCGCAGATAGCGGCCCCGCCCTCGGGGCGAATGAGCGCCCAGCATCACCGGATGTAGCCAAGGTCGATCTTGGCACTTCACCGGTAAACGGAGTAAACGCGAAGGGTAGCCGCACAACTCGCACTATTCCTGCTGGTGCAATCGGAAACGCGAACCCGATCATTGCAACCACCGAAACCTGGTATTCACCCGACCTACAGACTGTAGTGACATCAAAACACAGTGACCCGCGCGTCGGCCAAACCACGTTCGCTTTAAACAACATTGTGCGTAGCGAACCGAGCGCGTCACTGTTCCAAGTCCCTGCCGGTTACACAATTACCGACGCTCCGCGTGGTGGCCATGGCCAATTTGGCCCTCCCCCCGCCGCACCACAAGAATAAGTTTGTTGTTCCCTCCGGGCAGCCCTTCGGTTTCGGCCGAAGGGCTTTTTTATTGTGTGCGCGGAAATTACTGCCCGGTTTGCATGGGTGCGGCGCCTTCGAACACAATCTTAGTGGTCGTTCCTCCTAATAAAATCGCGTGCAAGTTGGAATTTTCTTCGTAGAGCAGTTCGGTGGAATAGGTCTTGCTCGCTTCCGTTTCCTCTCGCGCTGGCACTGCAATCACTTGCTTGCCCTGTTTGATAATGGCTGTCCCGCTTTCCATTGAGACTTTGTAGTCCCCGGCCTTTAGCGTCTTACCTTCCACCACCGAATCCTGGTACAGGGTCACATTAAATGTGTTTTTGGCGGCAAAAGCCAACATGCCAAAAGCCACCAAGCCCAATAGTAATCTTTTCTGCATAGGTAGTCTCCTTACAACTTGGGCGCCTTCTTCTGCGCCGCTGCCATAGAGACGCGGCGCACTACCAAGCCAGTTACCGCCAAGGATTTGAAGTTATGTAAAGCTTGTTCAACTTATAAACACATTAGTAAGTTACTTTAGTCGAGGAGTAAGATTTCGGAATCGGCTGGCCAGTGCGCACGCGTCTAATTGGATAGATATGAAAAAACGAACGCGCAATGCTGCAACGGGAATTCTGCTGTTCCTCGCTGCTGGAATCCCAGTATTTGCAGCACAAGCAGGATCGCAGCCGGGCACTCTGGTGAGCGTAGTGGTTACCGCCGAGCCTAAACGCGGTAAAGCTATACCGCCACTCGTGCCGGAAGACGTTTCGGTGAAGCAAGGCAAAGAAAGGCGGCAAGTGAACTCCATCGAATCAATTAGTAATTCGCCACTGCAAATACTCCTAATGATTGACGACTCAGCCGCCGGAAGCTTTGATACCGAAATAAAAACCTTAAAGAATTTTGTAATGGCGCTACCGGCCAATGCCGAAGCAGCCGTAGGTTATATGCGCAATGGCATGACGCAGATGACCTCGGGCTTCACCCTTGACCACGCGGCGGCGGCAGCCACCATTCGCTTGGCGAACGGTCCCGGCGGTTCGGACGTGAGCCCTTACGACTCTCTCACGGACGCCATTAAGAAGTTCCCCGCGAACAAAGCCGCGCGACGCGAAGTAGTGATGATCAGTAGCGGCATCGAAGGGCTAGGCGGCGGGTTAGAGCCCGATAACCAATATGTCAATGCCGGCATCCAATCGGCACAGAAGGCTGGCCTCGTTGTCTATTCGATTTACAGTCCAAGCGCGGGCCACGCCGGGCACAGCTTCTGGCGCACTACTTGGGGACAAAACTTTCTCTCCCAATTGTCCGATGAAACTGGTGGCGAGTGCTATCTGTTAGGTTTCGGCTCACCAGTGTCGTTCGAACCTTACTTGAATTCAATCCTGGCGGCGCTACAAAACCAATATCGCTTAACGTTTAACGCCCGCGCTGAAGGCAAAGCGGAATTGCAGCAGGTTCACATTTCCGTCATCGAGAAAGATGCGAGCTTGGCCGCACCGGACCGCGTTTTCGTACCAGCCGGCACTTAAGTTGGCAAAGGGCGCGGACTAGTTTGCTAGCTTCACCACCGCGCCCTTTGGCCCCACTGCCCAAACCCCGTTCCCATGGCTTGCAACAGCATTCAAATTCACATCTGAAAAGTGCGTCCAACTTTTGCCACCATCTTGGGAGACATCTGAACCGGTAGTCCCAACCGCGATCAGCAGCGCGTCGCCAATCGCCGCAACACCAGACCGGTAACCCAGCGCCTCCGCAGCCTGCCAAGTTTTCCCGCCGTCCGAAGTCAGAGCCGCGGTCTTCTCCTTTGCTTGCGCCGTCTGATAATCTCCGCCGACCGCTACTGCGTGCGTTTTGTCCACCAGCACAAGTGAAAAAATTCCCGCCGTCTTCGTACCGCCGAGCGGAGTCGCGGCAACCGTCCACGTTATCCCGCCGTCACTTGTCCGAAAAACCCGCCCGCCGCCGGGTCCACCTGTCACAAACCAAGCATCTTTCCTGCCGCGGACAACAACGCTAGTTCCGCTTGCCGCGAATGCCCCTTCATCGGCTAATGCTGGCGGCGTCTGCTGCCGTTGCCAAGTCTTGCCGCCATCCGCCGTAGTGAAAATCGCGAAGTGCCCATCCACTGGGTCACCCACCAAAATCGCGTGCTGCTTATCCCAAAAAGCCAGCGAATCGAAGAACCCTTTCGCATCTGGATTCGTGAATAACAACTGCCAATGCGCCCCCGCATCGCCTGTCCGGTAAATGCGCGACTTGCTGCCATCTCCGCTCGCCATTACGTAGGCTGTGTTTGCGTCGAAAGCTTCAACATCGCGAAAATCCAAATCCTCCGCACTCGGCACCGTCCCGGCACGCCAGTGTGAACCACCATCAGTCGTCGTCAGAAACGTGCCTTTGGTACCACTGGCCCATACGACTTTGGATGACACGACACATAAGCCGCGCAAACTCGCAGTCGTATTCGAAACTTGCGCGTTCCATGTCAAGGATGCGCCTAACCAAAACAGCAACATGTTCGTCATATCGTTTCTCGTGCAGTGTAACCCGTCGTTCGTCGGCAACCATCCGCCATTCGCCGATTTCGACGTGCCTCGCGCCGCAAATCACCTTACTATCAAGATCGAGGTTCAGTGATGACAAGCAAGAATTTTGAAACCGCACGACGTGAAATGTGGGAAACCCTCCTACTGCCTGTTGTTTTGATGCTCACCGGTGCGTTAGTGCTGGCCGGCGCACATTATGGTCTGGTTTCTCTCGACCGCCTCAAAGACCTTTGGCCGGCAGCCATTATCATGGTCGGCTTAACCGAGATCCTAACCGATACCAGCACCAAAGATGGAGGCGACTGTGAATAACGAAACCGAAGCGCGCCCATTCGCCGGAACCTCCGCAGGTTCACGTCTTTTCCTCGCAGGCTTCCTGATTGTCGCTGGCACTTTGCTCTTCCTGAGCAATCTTGGAATTCTACCGCTGCGCGATATCTGGTCATATTGGCCCTTGATCGTCATCGGCTTGGGCGTCTCCAGAATCGTGAGTGGTCCGGATATCATTGTCCGTTTGTTCGGTGGCTTGATTACCTTCCTAGGTGCGCTTTTCCTGCTCGTCAACTTGGACATTATCCATATTCGCCGGCACGACGGCACCTGGCCAATTTCCGTTTTGCTCATCGCCTTCGGCATCGCCATGCTCATCAAGGTTCTAGACAAGCGCGATCCAAGTCCCTCCCCCTGGGCAGCCCGCTTTCGCCGTAACATCATCAACAGTGGCCCGAATCAGCTGAGCGATCTCTCCGTCATGGGCTCCATCAAGCGCCGTGTTGACTCTCTCGATTTTCGCGGTGGCAACTCGCTCTGCATCCTCGGTAGCGTGGAACTTGATCTCCGCCACGCTAAAGTTTCAGATCCCAGCCAGACGGTCTACTTGGAAATTTCTGTCATTCTAGGGGCCACCAAAATCAGAGTACCTGAGCAGTGGAGAGTTCAGATTCATGGCGCAAGTATTCTAGGTAACTACGAAGATAAAACAATTCCGCCCAATTCCGTAGTTGAAGGCCCAACACTTGTCATTACTGGCTATGCGTTCATGAGTGCTGTTGAAATTGAGGATTGAGAACCTCAACCGATGCATCCGCTCTTTCAGAATCGTAATTCGTTGTTCGCCTACTTCTTCGCGTGGGTGCCACTCGGCGCGATGTTAGGAGTAGTAGTTTCGGCTGCGGCACATTTAAACTGGCGCGCCACCGCGGCCATCGTCGCGCCAGTGACCCTGCTTATGGCTTTCGTCTGCTTATCACCTTGGTACGTATGTCGGGCTCTGCCGTTGAAAGGAACGCCCACTTGGAAGCTTCTCAGCCATCATTGGGTTGCCGCCACGTTAGCCAGTGCCTTCGTGCCATCAATCGTTCCCCTGTTCTTGCTGACATTCGCTTCGCGCATTCAGGGCTCACCCATAAGTTTGGAACCCACCATGCGCGTGTTGGCCAGCATGTGCTTTCTCTTTTACCTACTCTCCATCGCCCTGCACTACGTCCTGCAAACACTCGAAAGCACTCGTCAGGCGGAAGTCCTCTCGCGCGAGGCCGAACTCAAAGCCCTCAAGGCTCAGGTCAATCCACACTTCTTGTTTAATAGCCTGAATTCCATCAGCGCACTCACTACCATCGATCCCGCTAAAGCCCGCGAAATGTGCATCCGCCTTTCCGATTTCCTCCGCAACAGTTTGCGCCTCGGCGAACGCATGTCGATTCCTTTTGGTGAAGAACTCGCCCTCGCCAGTACTTATTTGGATGTTGAGCAAGTGCGCTTCGGCAAGCGCCTGCGCGTGACTCAATCTTTCGATCCCGCTTGCGACGCCTGCGAGGTCCCACCCCTTCTTGTGCAACCACTGGTCGAAAATGCCATTAAGCACGGCATCGCCAGCCTCGCCGAAGGCGGCGAGATCTACCTGACCGCCCAATTATCCGATGGCCGCATGCTCTTCAGCGTTGAAAATCCCTTCGACCCCGATGCCCCAGCCCAGCGCAAGAGCGGCTTCGGCTTACTGAATGTGCGCAACCGCCTGCGGGCTCGCTACGGCACCGCCGCCCGCCTCGACATCGACCCCGGTCCCGGCAAATACCGCGTCAGTCTCACTGTGCCGTTTACTAAGGAGCCCGTTAAGTAATGAGCATTCGTGCCATCATCGCCGACGACGAAGAACTCGCGCGCCACTTACTTCGCGAGTATCTCGCCCAACAGCCCGACATCGAACTAGTCGGCGAATGCGAAAACGGCTTCGCCACCGTCAAGGCCGTCGCCGATCTCAAGCCCGACTTACTGTTTCTCGATGTGCAGATGCCGAAGCTCGATGGCTTCGAAGTATTGGAACTGTTAGACCACAATTTGGCAGTGGTTTTCGTGACCGCCTACGATCAATACGCCACCAAGGCTTTCGACGCCGCTGCCGTTGATTACTTATTGAAGCCCTTCGACTTGGCGCGTTTTCGGACCGCGCTCGACCGCGTCCGCCAGCGTGTCACGTCCCCGCCCGCAACCGTGGCCGCAGCCGAATTACGCAACGCCGCTCTTCCTCCAGGCCGCTTTGCCGAACGCATAGTGATCAAAGATGGCGCGCGCGTTCACATTCTGCCCGTTGGACAAATCGATTACGTCGAAGCGCAAGACGATTACCTCGCCTTCCACAGCGCTGGAAAGACATTCCTAAAGCAGCAAACCATTTCCAGCCTGGAAGAATCTCTCGACCCCAAACAGTTCGTCCGCGTTCATCGTTCCTTCATCGTCAACCTGGAGCGCATCACCAAGATCGAGGCTTACACCAAAGATGCCCGCCTCGCGATCTTGTCCGGTGGCGCGAAAATTCCCGTCAGCCGCGGCGGCTATTTAAAGTTAAAGGAAGTAATGAGCGTTTAATTGAGCGACTGGCACACCAGGCCTTTCGTCCCTAAAAACTTGCGCAAAGACATATCAGTGTCCTTCGATACCTTGATGGTCCAACGAACGCCTTCGTTCATTACATTCTTCCTGGGATCATAAAGGCGCTCTTACGGCTTCGCCGACACCGGTTGCCACAGCTCGATCTTATTCCCATCCGCGTCATAGATCCAGGCAAATAGGCCGTAGGATTCGTTCATTCGCTTGGCGTCAATCTTCACTCCCTCCTGTTTCAGGCGGTCGAGCAGAGCGTCCAAATCGTCCACAATGTAGTTGATCATGAACGGTTGCGTCGCCGGGAAATAATCCGTCTGGACCGGGAAAATCGTCCAAACTGTGACGTGCTCCTTTTGCGGGTCATCGCGCTCGCGCCACGGAAGCATCGCGCCCCCACCCTTGTCAGCTATTCCGAGATGTTGCGAGTACCATTCCCGCATCGGCTTAGGGTTAGCCGATTTGAAAAAGACACCGCCAATCCCAAGGATGCGGCCGCGCTGCTCCACTTTGATTGGCGCCTTCGCCTTTTCTTGCTGCTGAGAAGGTGCATCCTGCACCCCTTTTGAGCCAGCCGACATGAGCAACAACGATCCGAGCGCAATCACGCTCCGGGGTATTACTTGCATCCGGCGATTATACAAGTTTCAGTTTCGAATTCTCTTATTTTCCCGGACGAGTCTTCGCCGACCACATTTTGATTTCGCGCATCTTGACCGTCTGCCCCGGATACACTTTCACCAAAGAAACCGTATAATCCCGATACCCGCTCAGCTTGAACACAATCGCATAGCGTCCCGGTGGCACGTCAACAAACTGATAGTTACCATTTTTGTCACTAACCGTTGTCCGCCGGGGTGAGTCCGGCTCCACTCTGTCGATGTTAGTTGCCCTCAGATTCACAAACGCAATGGGCGATCCGCTTTGATCGCTCACTGTGCCCTCTATCATCCCGACGAGCGGCTGCTGGCCCTTGCCACATACTGCACAACCAATAAGCAAGAAAGCAATAACTAAGACATTCGTTCTCATGAGGGCCTCTCCTCTACCCCGACCTTAGCGCACTTATTGCTCCCGCTCGCGAATCAATGGGCACGAAAACTTACTGAGGGAATAATGCCAGCTGGAATGGGCTCAGTAAACTCCCACAACGGTTTCTAGGCGGACTTACCTCGACGATGCTTTGTAAAATCGCAGTATGGAAGCAGTCAAGTTCTATTCGGTGACCGAAAATGGCCGAGAGTTGCAATTGCTAAAGTCGCTGCTGGAGGCGGCCGCCCTGTGGGAAATCAGCACAACTCGTCGAAACGTCTACGAGGTGACGCCCAACCACGACGGCGAGAACCACATCGCATCCTGGACGCGCGTTGCCGAAATCCCCGCCGAAGAACTCGCGACCGTCATGCGGAAGTCGCGGCAGTAACCGTCAAGCTGGCGAACCGCCGCACTCTCCATTGCCGTCGAACGCCCCGTGATCACAACGTTCCATCGATCTCACGAACAATCTGCTCGCATCGCTTGAGCGCCCAGCCAGCGGCTTCGTCCCTCCGCTCCAAAGAGTTTGCCAGGACTTCAGACAGGCCAATCCGCAACTGATAACAAAGCACTCTCTCTTTCCAATTGGGCAGGCTTAAAGGATGAGATTCGAAAAATCGCGCCTGTTGCTCCATGCAGGGCAGCCATGTGCGCCAGAAAAAGATGTTCGCAACATCGTAGAGTGGATCACCAATCAGTCCCTCGGACCAATCCACCACACCTGTGATCTGTTCTCCATCAGCCAATACATTGTTCGAACCAAAATCGCCGTGCACCAGCCCGCGCTCTTCACCGCAAAATGCCGTCAGCCGGTACAACGTGTCTCCCCAATCCCCTACCGCTTCACCATTTGTGTAGGGTCGAACGCTGTGCCACAAATGCTGAGATGTGTCCAGTATCCCAACTAAAAAACCACGCCAGGTCGAGAAGGTAGTCGTTCCCTTGCTGTCGAAAAGACCGTAGCCGCTGATCCCGGAAATATCGAATTCGGCGATCGCATGCCAGACGTCGCGCGCCGGAGAGAGAAGTCGCGATATGTGCTCGGAATCAACATCTTCGAGTGTCTGTCCGGGCAGCCCCTCAGAAACGCAGTAGAAGTGATCCTCGAATTGACCAATCTGGAAAATCTCCGGGATTGGCAAACGCGGTTTCGCAAAACGTTCGAAGACGAATTTGTCCTTTTCAAAGCCTTCCAGCCTCGAATTAAGTCGAAAAACGAAATCTCGATCCTCGCTGCTAAATCGGTACGCTTGCGAATCCTTCCCACCGGATATAGCTGAGAAGGCAGAAACACCTGGAAAGAGTGCTTCGATTTTCTTGCGAATAACTTCAGGTCTAAAAGCGGGCTTTCCCATCACAGACAATTTCGACGCCACCCAATACGCCCCATCCGAAACTCGTACCGAAAATCAGAACAGCGCCCCCCACGGCACCTGGCAAAATCTCATCGCCGTCGGCGAGCGCCTCGCGACCTAAACTCGTCATGCGCGAAGGGAGGCTGGCAAAGCACTAGTCGAACAGAGTCGCAGGTACAGTTCGATGCCGGCCGGAACGCTGCCACGGCTATGCAAAGCCCGACTAGCGGCTGATGACAATTGATGGGGACCCTCTTCTCGACCTCGACCTTAGCACACTCATTGCGCCCGCACGCGAACCCATAAGCATGAAAACTTACTGATGGAATACTGCCAGTTTGGATTGGGCTCGGCAAACGTCCCACAACGCCTGTTTGGCCAATCTCAACATAACCGACAATAAGTCCGAGTGGACTTACGCCCACAAGCGCGTTTCCGGATAGTGACGCAGTTGGAATTGGCAGAAACTTGGGAAGCCACGAGTGCTCGCGCGGCAAGTCTAAGAGCAGATGAATGGTCCGCAACGCTAACAGAGTCATCAGAGCACAGAGCATGCTCTGGCGTAGGCACGATCTTCACCCCAGAGTCGTCAGAGCAAGCCGCGTACCGCACGAAGCCGATAACAACGGACAGCTAGAGGACGCTTCCTCTGTCAACGGCAACAGAATGAGATCAGATGCTCATCCGAGATCGTTTTCACCACTTGAGTCGGAGCGCCGCCTCCCAGATCATGAAAGTCCCTAACCAGGTGCATTTGGTCGTAGTAGCCAACTTTATGAGCGATGTCGAGCCAACTGCTGTGGCCTGACCGGTATTCCCGGATTGCTCGCTGAAAGCGAGAGACCCGAGCCAGGGCTTTGGGAGACATTCCGGTCCATTCAAGGGATCGTCGCTCAAACTGTCGCTCGCTGATCCCGGTCATATTTGCGGCGTCACCAACGTTGCATTGGCCTGACGCCATCAGACGCATGGCCCCCGCGGTCGGGGTAAGCGGATTGGATAGTCCTAGCCGATGCACGAAGAAGTCGTCGAGAAGGTTCACTCGCTCAGCAAAGTTCGTAGCGTTCCCGAGGCGTTCTTGGAGCGTGGCTATCTGCGGCCCAAAGACCGAATCTGCCGCGGCACCGCCTCCCGTGAACGGTGCTATCGGAACTCCGAACAGACGATACATCCCGAGGGGCCGAAACAGCACATCGAGCGAGTGCACATGGTCCCGCAGAATAAGCCGCTTTCTGCATCTATCTATAGGCCCTATAACCGTTTCCGCCCAGGAGCGGCGAAGTCGTTCCGTCCCGAACTCCTTTACCTCATAGATCGCCGCGAACTGAAAGATAAGCATCGTGCCCGCGCGTGGGAAAACCGGCTCAATGACCTCTCCCACCTTCGAAACGCGTTCCACGTAGTATTGGACAAATGGCCGCAGGACCGGATCCGGCGTCACGCTTTGGGTTGTCAGCATCGTGCCCTCGTGAAAGCCTAAGGTTTCTGCCCTGCGTTCGAGAAAGGAAGATCCATCTTCTCGACATTGTGCAGGTCCATCTGAGTTGCTAGCCAGTCACCGCTCTCTTTCAGCAGCGTGTATGACACAAGCATATCGTTATTTTTCGTCAGATCGAGCTTGCCGTCCGGATTCATGACCGGGCTGCTCCAGCTTGCCTGCAGAATGATCACGTTCGGCGCAATCTGTCGAGCGTCGATCAGATGCAGGGGCGGCGCGGTGACGTCATGATAGGGTCCGCCGGGGTTGTGCAGGAAACCAAGGGCCTTCTCGACCGCGGCGCGACCCTGGACCAACGTGCCGAAACGGTTGACGGTGTTGGCGTCGGAGGTTTGGAGGAGGCCGAGTTGGCGGGCGTCGTGATGGTTCCAGGCCTGCACCCATTTGCGCAGGAACTCGTTGGCCGCTACACGGGCAGCAGCCGACATGGTTGGTTTTTCACTCCTGAGGATGGGGGAGACCGCGACTGCGGTTCCCGTCACCAGGATATTGCGTCGGGAGATCGAAAAGGTTGTCATAGGGATACGATAATGTCCGAGGAAGAATCGAGCATAGTACAAACCCGACATTCAGAAAGAAAACTTGGTACGGCGAAGTCGGCTTGTAATCTCTCATCGGCGCTCCACCACTTTGCCGTAGAACGCGCTATCTGTCGAAGTGCTTTGCCGATTCTGGGTGGATGGTCGGCCTTCCTTCCACTACTTTCTGTTAACGGAAACTTCCGAATGCCCCGTCATCCGGAAGTTGACCGGAATGACCAAACCGGTCAATTCGACAATAGCCGACAAACCGCCAAGGTGATTCATGGGAGCCGGCGTGATCAGGCTGAGAACACGTGGAGCCAAAGACTTTTGGAACAATGCATACGTCAGCAGTTAATGCGGTCGGTTCGTTCTCGTCCATTTTTGGACTGAATCCTGCGACTTGGGAATCGTCGAAGCCGACCGGCGTTATGGAACTCGCGAATGGGCAAAGTGCCGCCTAAAGGTTCGCTCGGTCACCTCCTCGCTTAGTTTGTTAACCCGCCCAAAAAATAATCGAACCCGCCTCCTGCGAGATTGTCAACCAACTAGTTGGTTGACAATCTCGCTTGCTTAGCCTACTATTGAAAGGTACTTCCACAGAGGTGGAGCGAGAGAAGACAGGTGCACGGAGTTCTTGTTTGGGTTCATGTCAGCTTGATGATGGTGGCATTCGGCGCATCGCCGCTGGGCCGCTTTGGACTGCGTTATCTCCTTTCGGGGTTATCTGGTGCCCAGTCCGCGCAGGCGATATTGCACGGTTTCTCCCGCATTTTCCTGGTAGGCGGTATTGCCGTAACCGCGGGTTTCTGCGTCGGCATCGTGCTGGCACGGAACGCAGGCTTCACTCAAATGTGGATATCAGCATCGATAGCCTTGATCGCGATCGCGGGAATCGGCGGCGTCGTGATCGAAGGTCGCTGGGTAAAAAGGCTGCGCCGCGCGGAAGGCGATACCTTCGCGCGTATCCTTCACGAAAAAGTTCCATTCGCAGCGGCATTGGCGAGCCCTGCAATCTGGATTTGCGTCCTGTGGCGCATGATCGAAAACCCAGTTTGAGACCATGGCCGCGCCGAGACCAAGCATGGACAGAAAAGAGCAGATCATCTCAGCGGCGATCAATCGCCTGTTTGCGGTCGGATTCGAGGGATTCCGGGTGGGCGATGTGGCCAAGGATGTCGGGATCAACAATGCGACGCTGATCCATCACTACCCTTCCAAGGTGGCGCTGATAAAAGCGGTGGTTGAGAGATTCACAAAGAGGTTTGAAGCGGTTGCGGATGCGACAAATACCGATGGAGCGCCGCGCGAAAAGCTCGCCCGGCACATGCGATCTAGCGTGGAGTTGATGCGGACCTCCCCTGAAATGTTCGCCGTTCTGAACGAAATCATGATTCGAGCCCGCCGGGACGCCGAGATTGCACTCCTGGTATCAGTTCCGCTCAAGGCGTGGAGGCAACACATCGTCTCGCTGCTCTTAATGGCGGGTGACGAAAGCGACGAAGCGCGGAGCGGCGCCGAGGAGATCGCGACAGCCTGCATGGCCCAGCTTCTTGGCATGGGCCTGCTATTGACCTCGACCGATCGAGCCGATTCTCCGTTTGCACCAGTGCCGGACAGGACCCAGTCCCGGGCTATAGCCGCACTGACCAATCTCGTAGAGACGCAAATTGACTAAAGGAGGAAGATGAAGTGGCAGAATTTCTTTTACTGTATAGGGGCGGTGCCACGCCGGCCAGCGAGGTTGGCGGGGAACAACTTGCAAGCCGTTGGGGCGGATGGCTCAAGCGGGTTGCGGCGCAGGGCGCTTTAGTCGCGACGGGTGATCCGGTCGTCGATGGGCGCATCGTGGGGAACTCAGCCCATATCGAACCGGGCAAGGACTATGTTCGCGGCCTGGATCACATCGGCGGCTATTCCCGCATCCGTGCGGCAAACATGGACGAGGCCGAGGCGATGTGCGCCGATTGCCCAATCCTGGGAGAGGGCGGTTTCGTCGAATTGCGGGAAATCATGGCGATCGGCGGCCCACGCGGACGCGATTCCTCAAGCGCCGTTGCCAGGGGATAGCGATGCTCACTTCACTATTGGACCTGTTCTACGCCGCACTCGGCAACTGGTGGGCGTTCGGCGTATTATTCGTGCTGTCGGGCATCCTGTTCGGCTATCTGGTGCCTCGGGCGCAAAAGCCGATTTTCGCGCACGCGACGACTGATCTTCCGCCTAAGGTATTGGATGTTCATTTCATGACCTGGACACCTGCTGAGGCGCGGCGCTTATTTGCGGACATCGGACCGCAGGGACGCAAAGCTTATCAGAAGTTCTATCTCTATCTGGATTTCTGGTTTCC
>Ga0182012_10003074_pt1 | contig 17843 bp, 14 predicted proteins | sample 612S2SmetaG_FD_120486 | JGI IMG/M metagenome (GOLD analysis project Ga0182012, IMG submission 120486) | Permafrost microbial communities from Stordalen Mire, Sweden - 612S2S metaG | ecosystem: Environmental > Terrestrial > Soil > Wetlands > Permafrost | place: Sweden: Stordalen | collected...
AACGCCGCCGGTGATGTACATCTTGCGGGTCGTTAAGTCGGTCCAGAGCAGGTCGAGAGTTTTCTTGTAAGCGGGGTCGCCGGTCTCGGTGAAATAGTCGGTCGCGCCGGATGCGGCATAGAGCGCCCGCACGGCGTGTCCTTCAAACTCGGTATGCGCGCTAAAAGGTTTACCGCTGAACATGTAACGAATGTCGGAATCTTTGAGCTTGAGGCGCTCGTGTTCGACGCCGCTCAAGAGGTAGCGCGCGAAATCTAGATACTTGGTTTGGCGGGTGGTCCGATAAAGCTCCACCAGGGCCATTTCGAGCTCGGGATGGCCGGTAACGAAAGGCCGCTTGGATGGACCAAAATTCTCGACCACGTAATCGGCGAATTTAATACCGGCATCCAGCAGGCGGCGATTGCCGGTGGCGCGGTAAAAGGCGATACCGGCTTGCAAAAGATGACCCAGGCAGTAATCTTCGTGCGAACGTGTCAATTCGGTAAAGCGCAGGTGAGCTTTATCGCCGGTGTAATAGGTATTGAGGTAGCCCGAGGGTTCCTGGGCGGCGATGATATGGCCGGTTAAGGAATCGATATCGCCTTTGAGTTCGGCGCGGGAGGCATCGGACGTTTCATTCGACGCCAGCGCCCAGGCAGCGCCTTCCATCCATTTATATAGGTCGGAATCGGTGTAGAGGGGGCCGCGGCGAGGGAGTTCGGGACGCCCGGAGAGACGGCGGAAATTATCGACAACGCCGTGTTCCTCGAGAAGTTGCAACATGGTGGGCAAACTTCGTTCGGTAATTGCGCGACGGCGCGCCGACCAGAAGCCTTCGCCCATATGCACCGCTTCCAGCGGCACGGGATGCTGGCGGGCATTAGGCGATTCATCGAGGAAGATAACGCCTTGCTGATTCCAGGCGGGAACGGAGGTGTCTTTGCCGGCGAATAAAAGCGGCACCAGAAGACAAGCAAACCACCGGCGAATGGCAGGCGATGAATCGCTCATAGCGTTTTCAAGTGGGAATAAACGAGTGAAACGGGCAATCCGACGACGTTGTGATAGCAACCTTGTATCTGCGTTACGAAGCGCGACGCCAAACCTTGGATGGCATAGGCGCCAGCTTTGTCACGCGTCTCCCCGCTTCGAGTGTACTCCTCAATTTCCACGTCTGTCAGCATAGCGAAGGAAACTTTGGTGGTGGCGAGGTCGCGGATGGTGCGATTTTCGGCCAGGAGACAGATGCCGGTATGGACAAAATGGTCGCGGCCCGAGAGAAGACCGAGCATGCGGCGGGCGTCGTCGTCGTCGCGCGGTTTGCCAAACATCTGGTCGTCCAGACAGACGACGGTGTCGGCGGCGAGAACGATATCGGCTGGATCGTGGGGGACGGCGTCGGCCTTTTCCGCGGCGATGCGCTGAACGAAAGTAGTGGGGGGTTCGCCGGGCAGAGGTACTTCGGAAATAGCGCTGGCGCGCACGATGTGCGGCAGACCGGCGGCGAGCAGGAGTTCGTGCCGGCGAGGGGAGGCAGAGGCCAGGATGAGCATTCACCCATGAAGATAGCGCGCGCCATTTTCCGCTGCTAACGCTGCGCCGAATTCACCGAGTCAGACTATAAAATGCTGCGGATCGTTCATACTGCAATACGACGTCCGCCTGGTCGGTCCCGAGCAAGATGGGGCCATAGCTGCCCAACGATGGTGTGGGTAAAGGTCGCCACTTCGAGGTCGCGCGGTCCAGAAAGTATGTTGTAATACCGGCTGGTGTCCGATCTTCCATGGATAACAGCACGTCGCCCGCCTCGGTCAGGGCAAAGGCGTCAACCATTCGGTTAGAGGGGCTCCTCGGCAGTCCTGGAAATACATCCTGATTCATGTTGCGGGTATCTGCTTCCACGTACCGCCCTTCCCCGTGGGTGGAAAAAGAGTACCAGCCGATTCGATCCTTTGTAACGAAGAGGTAGCCCTTGGAGATGCTGTAAAGGCCGGCACCCGTTTCGAATCCAGATTGTGGCCAGGCTGAACCGATGAGCTTGCCAGACCTGTCAAAATGCCTTAATATTTTGGCATTGGGGTTAATCCCTGGGTCCAGGGCGTCGTGGTTAAGCGTCTCGTAGCCAAGGGTCCACGCTGTGCCGTCAGGCGCGACACTTAATGCGAACGGTATATACGGCTCCGTACTTATCACCGTCTCAGTTCTCCCTTCGGGCGAAAGCCATGCAAGAAACGGAGTTCGTTGTCCTTCTGACGACCAAGCCAGCCCAGCGAAAACGATGGAATTATCGCCCGCGCGGTCGGCCGCATGGCAGATCACCCGCGACGCTCCCGGAATCGTCAATTTGGTTGAAGAAAGTAACTTGCCGTCCCGGCCTAATGTAAAGAACGATGGCGCGATGCCCCCTCCCGGCGACGTATAGAGAAAGCCGCCGTTGCTCCACCTCAGCAGGCCTTGTCCCTGCTCTGCGATTCCATCTATCGCTTCCGTGACTGCCCGACGGGATAGCTGGAGCCCGGTCCCATCTGCGCCAATGGCGGACCCTCCGGAGATGACGCCGACTAATGTCAGATACGACAGAGTTAGTGGTTTGATAATCATAGTTTTGCCCTGCCTTTAAATCTTCAGCCGCCCGACACGCAATCGCAATCAACCGTGGGGATCTCGCCGGTGCAGCCTTTATTTTCGTTCACGCAGGTGGGTTCGCCTTGTCCGATCCCTCTATCTTTACTTTATTGTCTGTCTCGGTTACGTAGCCTTCGTAATAGTCTGCTGGGCAGGGGCTATAGCACCGCGAGGTATAATTGATTTGGTAGCCACAGCCGCCACAAGACTGCTGGGCGTGAACCACCGGGTCGTAATTGAGGCCTAGGAGCCTGCTAAGGCGAGTTATCTGTTGCCACATCCGGGCTGAGGCCCCGGAGTTCCTGCCACACTGGGTGTGGTGGGCGTCAAGGAGCTTTTTCAGCTCCGGGTACGCCGGATCCGTCGGAAGCCCATCGAAGAGGGAGCCCAACCGTCTGCCAGAGGCGTCCACAAGGACGAAGCTGGACGGCTCGATTTTCTGGCCGAGCCCACTCCAAAATAGTAAAGACAAAATAGCCACGCCGGAACAACACGAGATGAGCCAGAACGGCTTTATTTTCATGACACTTCCCCTCTCCACGATCCAAAATGCAAGGAACGTAAGTTGCTACTTTAGCGTCTTGCCGACCAACTTAATTTCCCGTTCGAGAGATTACCATGGTCGGGCCGTACAGTCAATACGTAAAATCGGCAAGCTTTGGCCTGCTTAAACCAGCCCAATTCCTTTTGCTGTGCTAAACAGGCATAGCATCGAATCGACGTTCGCCTCTCCCTCAAACGTACCTCAGCCGGCCAGTACCGGCGCGGCGTCGCTAACGTGAGGACGAGCGTTTTCTGGTTTAAGGTAACTCGCCGGAAAGCGGCAGGACAAGACTTACGGTCCAGATTAACAATCGTTGCCGCACACTTAAATGACCGAGAAGGTACCGAATCTCCGGCGTTGTAACGGCATTGTCGCATCCTTGTAACCCTCTACCCCCATGATGACTACTGGAGGAAATTTTGAGAATCCGAACTTTTAGAGACTTGTCCAGCATGACTCTGGCGATCGCAGGCCTCACGCTGCAGCCTGTTCTGGCCAGCGCGGCAACGGCGACCGTTGCCACGCCAGCTACCATCACCATTGCACCGTTCAACGCGCCTGTGCCGGCCTATGTTATTCAACCGACGGCTGAAGCGGCGCTGACGCACGCGCAAAAACTGGCTTTATTGCAGCAAAAAATCAAGTATGTTTTTGTGTTGTTCCAGGAAAACCGCTCTTTTGATTTTTATTTTGGTTCGTATCCCGGCGCCAACGGCTTGTATCAGAACGCCGACGGCACAGCCGCGAACCCGGCCGGTTACAACCAGCCGTTTGTGGATGCCAAAGGCAACGTTACCACCATTCACCCCTTCAAAATCCCGACTTCAGTCAAGGACGTAAATGGGAAGACCGTGCTGCTTTATCCGGAGGATCTCGTCTCCGTCGATCACTCGCACACGGGCATGAACAACGGGCTCGACTATAAGAACGGCGTTGCCCAGAACGATGGCTACGCGCTGGATAACGAAGGCGTCACGATAACGAACGGCGTCCCGTCCGCGACCCCATCGTTAGCGGCCGAGCAGAAGGGCGAAGCTGTCATGGGCCACATTGATTGCGACGTAGCCGGGTTCCTTTGGAACTATGCCGACCGCTTCACGTTATTCGATAGTTTCAACCAAACCATCATTGGCCCCTCAACGCCCAACGCGATTGCCATGATCGCCGGCCAATCGGGTGAAACGCAGTGGGTAGAACATCCGGCCGATGGCAGCAACGTGCTGGCCGGCAATATGTCGCTGCCGGTGGTTGCCGATCCCGATCCCTATTGGGGTTCTTCGCTCGCGCCGAATTCGCAGCCCGAGCCCGGCCACACGACCAGCCCATCCGCCAACCTGACTTTCGCTACTCTGCCGTTATCGTTCATGGGCAACCAGATCAAAGCGATTACCGCGCAGGATCTCAATCCAGCCTTCGACTTGCTTGATGTGCAAGGGGACATAGAAAAAATCGCCGCGCACCGGCAACCTTCGGTGAATTGGGGCTGGTATCAACAGGGTTACGACGTAGAACCCGGGCAGGCGCCTGGCGTTGGCCCGAATACGGCCGATGGCGCCGCAGGCGGCGACTATATTGCCCACCACAACGGTCCGCAATATTTTGGCTACGTTTCCAACAACCCGGCGGCGACCACCAATTTGCATGGTTTGGGCGATTTCTTCACGGCCATTAGCAGCAATTCGCTACCGGCAGGCGGCGGAGTTTTCTATCTCCGCGGCGGTTACAACAATATTTTCGGTCTGGTGCCGGTTGGCGTGAATGCGAACGAGCAAGTCGCCTTTGCGGGCGACGACGACCATCCTGGTTATTCCGATAGTCAGATCTCCGAGGCGCTTCTCGCCAAAGAAATCAATGCCATCGCGAATAGCCCGTATTGGTCGCAAAGCGCCATCATCATCACCTACGATGAAACCGACGGCGAGTACGATCACGTGCAGCCGGTGAACCGCGAGCTCGATCCGGAGGGCAATCCGCTAGCGCAAGGCCCGAGAATTCCGGCAATTGTCATTTCGCCTTACAGCGTAGTGCATGCTATCTCGCACGAGCCGGCCGAGCACAGCTCCATCATCAAGTTCCTTGATGAATTGCACAACCTGATTCCGCTGGCTGACCTGCCCAACGAATTGGCTGCCAGGCAACTGGGCAAAACCCTCTTCAACCAGTCAAACCTAGGTCCGGCGGACGACTTTGTCGACACGGTGGGCGATCTGTTTTCGGCCTTCGATAACAATCGTTTGAGCGGGGCGGCGGCGCCGCTGCCGGCCAACTACGCCATCATTCCGGAGGCAACGGTTACCACGCTGCCGCATTACAACAACGCCGGTTGCTCGGTCCTCGGAATCACGCCGACGGACGCAAATCTGCCGAATCCGATTCCAGCCGACTTCAACCCGCGGCCTTCCACTGCCCCGGGTATTCCTACTTCGGGAACCTGGGTTCCTTAAGCGGATTTTGAAGTCACAATGAACAACAGGGGATCGACGCGCCGTCGATCCCCTTCTTGACATCTCGCCGGGAGAAAATCATTCCTACAACACGTTTATTTATACTCGCCAGCGTATTAGCTAGCAACGGACTAATTTTGCAAGCGGGCCCGGTGCTTGATAAAGTGCGCGCCGCTAAGACCTTTTTTTGCGGGCTCAACCGCGACCTCATCGAGTATTCGACCGCTGACGGCCATGGCAACCGGGCGCAATTCGATGCCGACCTTTGCACCGCTGTTGCGGTTGCGGTGCTCGGACCCAAGGCCAAAGTCTCTCTCACGGCTTATCCGGACGAGCCCAAGAGCTTGGAAGCCCTACGCAAGGGTGAAGTTGACCTTGTTCCCACCGCCACTCCAGACTTCGGTAACACCGTGATGAGCGGTCTCAACTTTGGTTATCCGATTTTGTTCGACGCGCAGAGTTTTATCGTTCTGAAGAGCCTGCATATCAAATCAGCCAATGAGTTGAGCGGCCGGCGTATCTGTTACCTTGATTCGACCGGAGTGGCCGACAATCTGCACGATTTTGCCGCCCGCGGGACCTTCGATTTCAAGCCGTTTCCCTTCACTGAACAAGGCGAGATGGAAGCGGCTTTCATTACCAACAATTGTCAAGCGATGGCTAGCGACATCACCCAACTAGCCAACATGCGTTTGGCATTTCGGCGTTTGGCCGACAACTACGAAATCATACCGGACAACATAGCGCCAGATCCGCTAGCGCCGGTTTATGCCGCCAACGACCGGGATTGGTCTGCCATTATCCAATGGACGATGCAGGCGCTGATCATGGCCGAAGCAGAGGGCATCACGCGCGCCAACGTGGACTCCAAGCTCAAAAGTGAGGAGTATCGGGTGCAACGGCTGCTGGGCGTGACAACTGGCTACGGCAACAAGCTGAAGCTGGCCGACGACTGGGCGCTCAACGTGATCCGGGCCGTTGGCAACTACGGCGAAATCTACGATCGCGATTTAGGCATGAATTCACCTCTGAAGATTCCCAGGGGTCCCAACGAACTAATGATTCATGGCGGGCTGCTCTATCCTCTGCCGCTGCGAATCGACCACGATTGACCGGACATGCGAGGGTACCTTCTCAATGGGGAAGTGGTACCACGGTCCAGAAAGTTTACTCAGTTGTAATTTGAATCTCTTACTATTAAGGACAAAAGAAAATTAAATATGAGCAAAAACATTGCAATTCTCGCGGTAGTTCTCCCGGCTTTCTTCGGCGCTCAAAGCGTTCTGGCGGCTCAGCTCGTTGCCAACGGAGGGTTTGAAACAGGCGACTTCACAAGCTGGACATTAGCCGGACCGGTGACCAGTTCGGCCAATCCTTCGGCCTTTTACGGCGTCGATGCGCTGGATGCGGACACCGGAACATACGGTGCTTACCTCAGCACGAATTCGACTCAGTTGAGCCCGAACCAACTGACCTTAAGCCAAACCTTGACCGTTCAACCCAGCCATGAATATGTCGTAAGCTTCTCGCTGGCGCAAGACGCCGCGCCGGACCTGCCAAATTTTGGAAATTCCTTCGAATTGAGTCTGGGCAACACGGTTGTGGTCGACAAAACCAATCTGCCGGTATTCGGCTACACCGACTATTCGTATGCGTTCTTCACCCCCGCGGCTCTCACGACCGACACCCTTACGTTCACGATACAGAATGACCTTGGTTATTTCTCGCTCGACAATGTTAGTGTTACCGCGGCTCCGGAACCGGCCAGTTTTTTGTTGATCGTTCCGGCTTTCGGCTTGTGTGCGTTACTACGCCGCAGACGCGTGTAAGTGCGACTGTGCGCCACGGCGCTCAAAGGGGGGATCAGAATTAGTTCTGGTCCCCCCTTTGTCATTCCACTAACTTGTTGGCAATGTAACTCCTAAGTAATAGCCTCTTCGCTCCGCCGTAATAATAGGAGCCTACTATAGGGGCCATGGTGAAAACCTTTTTCCTATCAGTACTAACTCTCGCCGTTTGTGGCTTATGCAGTGCCAGTTCGCTTTATGTAACGGCGAGCGGCACTTTTAGCGCCACCGACACGGTCGACGCTTTTGTCATTCCGGGTGATACCTTCAGTTTGCAGTTCGCCGTTCCCAGTGCTCCAACGATCGGTGCCGCCAATTACACAACTGTCTCCTTCGATGCTCCCTTCTTCGGGTTTAGTTATGACTTGAATGGCGTTGCAGCCGCTATTGGGGAGCCGAGCGAGATCACCTTCTACACAGCCGCTGATGGCGGTGGTTTTGAAGTCGCTTTCGGCCCTAGCACCGAGTTCCTCTTCAGCAGTTCGCAGATCTTCGGCGGCACAACCGCCGCTCCCACATTCGCTACCGGGAAGTTCAGCAACCAGAGCTTCTTGTTTCTGGATGGCAATAACGTGGACACGAACGGAAGCACGGTAACGCTGGCCTATACACCCGAACCTTCCTCTCTTCCTCTCGTGCTTTGCGGAAGCATTGGTTTGTTCGCCTTTGCGAAAAAGCGGAAATTGGCTCTTGCCTTGCTCGCCGGCTTTGGCTGTTTCGCGCAGGCGCCGCAAGTGCCGATTACCCCAACGATCAATGTGCCGAATACCGGCGAGGTGATCACGCCGCAAGCCGCTCCCGGCTCGCGCTTTACTTACCTGAACCCCGGCCTTGCTAACTATCCTACCGATGCCGTCGAATTTGCCGTAAGCGCGGCAATTACGCCCGATAAGAAAACTCTCGCCTTGATCACCAGCGGCGATTACGGCATTTACACGCCAGCGGGTGCTAGAGATACAACGGCTTCAACTGAATGGATTTTCATTTTCGACATCAGCCATGCGATCCCGGTGCAGAAGCAAGCATTGCAGGTACCGAATACTTATTCGGGGCTGGTTTTCGATCCGAGCGGCAGCGCTCTTTATGTCAGCGGCGGACGCGATGACGAGATGCATATTTACACGCTGACCGCCGGTGTTTGGGCAGAGTCGGCGAGCTCGCCGGTGGCGCTGGGTCATGCCGCCAGTGTGAGCGGCGGTGGCGTTCCTCCTACAGCCGCCGGTATCGCGATCAGCAGTGACGGCACGAAGATCGTGATTGCGAATTACGAAAACGATTCGGTATCGGTTCTGCAAAAGACGGCGGGCACGTGGTCGCATGTCGGCGAGCTCGATTTGCGCCCTAACACGACTGGCACTTTGAACGCCAACGGCACGTTCGGCGGCGAGTATCCATTCTGGGTCAGCATTGCCAAGAACAACACTGCTTACGTTTCTTCCATGCGAGATCGCGAAATTGATGTGGTGAATATCTCGACTCCAGCAACTCCGACGGTCAGCAGCCGTATCCCGCTTACCGGCCAGCCCTTGAAATCGACTCTCGATGCCGGCCAGAACTATCTCTATGTGGCAGAGGATCAGGCTGACGAAGTGGCGGTCATCAGCACGAATAGCAATGTAAAAACCGCCGAACTGAAAGTGGTTGGCCCTACCGGCGTTTATCCAGCTTCACTCAACGGTCTTTCCGGGAACAATACCAACAGCGTGACGCTGAGCCCCGATGGCAACACGCTTTACGTGACGAATGGCACAACCAATGACGTGGCTGTGGTCGACGTTGCCGCGCTGCAATCGAACACCGGCAATCCGGTGAGTGGATTGATTCCGACCGGGCAATATCCCACACAAGTGATTGTGACCGGGAACGGCGCCGGTCAATACATGTATGTACTGAATGCCAAGAGCCCGTCCGGTCCGAATATCAACCACTGCCACGGCAGCGATATGTCGCTAGACGGCAAGACATCGGCAGCCTGCAATGCCTCAAATCAATACACACTACAAATGACCAAGGCTGGTTTACAGTTTCTGCTGGTTCCATCGGCCGGGGAGTTAAGCGCGCTGACCGCGCAAGTGGCCGCTAATGACAACTTCTCGTTTTCGGAAAGCGCCTCGACTGCCGCTACGATGAACTTCCTGGCGCAGAAGATCAAGCATGTTATCTATATCATTCGCGAAAATCGCACGTATGATCAGATTCTGGGCGATCTACCCATCGGCAACGGCGATCCATCGCTAGTCGAATTCGGTTCGGCGATCACGCCGAATGGCCATGCCATCGCCTCTCACTTTGTTGACCTCGACAATTTCTACGATACGTCCGAGGTCAGCTATGATGGCTGGTCATGGTCCACCAGCGCGCTGGCGCCCGACATCGTGATTCGCCAAACCGCAGTGAACTACTGTTTCCGCGCCGGAGTCGCCTATGAATCGGAAGGCGACCTGCGTAACGTCAACCTGAATTATCGTCCCGCTACTCTGGCGGCAAACGTTCTTCCCGGCGTGATCGACACCGACGCGCCGGACGGGCCGAACAACGCGCTCAACGCCGGCTACCTGTGGAGCACCGCATTACGCTCCGGCTTGAGCTTCCGCGAATATGGCGCTGACGGCGATACGGTCGGTAACGCGATTGCTTGGCCTGCCAGCATCGGCGTGCAGCAGACGAATCCTTCGTTCGCCGTTCTAAATAACTCGACTAACTACGACGTGGACTTCCGGGCGTATGACCTGAAAGAAAACGACACGTACCGTTATCAGGAATGGAACTACGATGTGTTCACCAGACTAGGCGGCAATCTTCCCGCTTTGAGCATCGTGCGCTTTCCGCATGATCATACAGGCAGCTACAGCACCAATCCGAATACCGTCAATTACACCCCCGAGGGCGAGGTGGCAGATAACGATTTCGCGGTAGGCAAGTTGATTCAGGACATCGCGAGCAGCCCCACACTCAAGAGCAATACGCTCGTCTTCGTCATTGAAGACGACGCACAAAACGGCGGCGATCACGTGGATGCGCACCGCAGCACGGCTTATGTCGTCGGCCCCTACGTCAAACAAGGCGGCGTGGTGGTTCACACGCAGTACAACACCATCAACTTCATTCGCACCATTGAACGGGTGCTCGGCTTGAGCCCGAATCACATCACCGACGCGTTGGCGCAACCGATGGCCGACGTTTTCGATACGACCTTGAACCCGAGCAACTGGTCGTTCACGGCAACCGCAGCGCCGATTCTCTATACAACGGAACTGGCGGACGAAAATCCGGCCATCCTGCCAGCGCCCGCGGCGAATATGGTGATCCCCAAGCCTGCGCACGGCGGCGAATATTGGGCCAAAGTTACCAAGGGCCTGAATTTCGAGCAGGCGGACCGGGTTGATCCAGTGCTCTACAATCGCATCCTCTGGCGCGGACTAAAAGGCGATGTCATTTATCCCGGCGACTCGAGCCTTGCAGAGACCCGCCGGCGATATAAGGAAGCTCTCAAGAATCGCACCGTCGCGGCGGTTGATTCAGACGAATAAGAGAGCTCGTTTCGTCCGAAAATTTAAGGCTGGCGTTGCAAGACGCCAGCCTTTTTTCTTTGAGTTAGGCTAAGTGCGGCTGTGGCGGCTTTCGAGGGGCTATTTCGGAGAATTGGGTCGACCTCAGCAATGTATTGCGCTTCGAAGCCATTGAAAAGCGGCTGGAACTCGGAAAGTGACCAAACCCTCGCGGTCGCGACTGGACCTATGGGTTGTCGAGTGGGGCAGCACGGGCGGCAGCTACGACGCACGCCGAAACTCCGAACAAGCGATAGGGAGCGTGCGCGGCAGCGGCGAATCCAATAGCCAGGCGAGGAATTGCGGGAAGCCAAGCCAATTTGCAAGACGAAATAAGATCGCTCTCAAATCGAGGATGACCGGGTCCCAGGAGGAAGCTTTGGTTGTTGGGGACGCGATGGAGGCCACTGCCGTGACGAAAACTAATGAACCGAGACGGCTTTGCCAAGAAGCGATTGAATCCGCAGCATCGACCATTTATCCCAGGGCAGGTCAAGCACCAGCAGGATCGGTATGAGTAGGGCAAACGCCGCCAGGCAAAATCGAGAGCAGGAGACGGAGCGCTTTGCGCGCGGAGAGCGTAGCCACTTGGCGTGTCATGAGACGGGTCCGAAAGCCAGCCCGGGCCGCTAGCGCTTCCGTTCAATCCGCCCTTATCTTACTAGAGTGGAAGAGCCACTATTTCCGCGTCACCGTGGAGCCGTTCGACCTCGTAGGTGAGTTGTGGGCCGGGAAGCAACACGACAGAATCTTTCCGTACGGTTTTGACCGCATATGTGGTGAAGGTCTGAGATTTACTGTCGCCCATGTCGACTGGGGGAAGGAATAGCGAAAAGGCGATGGAACCGGGGATGCCGGTGGAACCTTCGGGCCGCAGGACGACCGAGATGAGCGTGCCGAGCGGCGTTTCCTGCTGAGTGATCTGGGGACTACTGAAGTTGTGGTCGCCTTCCGGACCGGTATAGGCGAGGGAAGCACCGACCGTATGCCCTGCAATGATAGGTCCGGGAGCGAATGGGAAATAGGTGACCTTCGTGTTGCCGGAATGGCTGGCGAATTCAAATTTATTGCCGGTCGCCAGTTGACGAGGGGCGGGAGTTGCGGCTGTTGACATTTCTTAGATACCTCCGGCGAGTGGCCTTGCCGGTTAGCTCGCCACTTGAGTAGTGATGAACGGAGGATGGGCGTTTCAGTGCGCGGTTAATTTTATGAACGCGGCGATGGCGGCAAGTTGAGCTCGAGTGTAGCGCGCGGAGAGGCCGGCATGGACAGGCAGGCTGGGGCAATCACCCTGATGAACGATTTCCGGCGGGGTGAGGCTGCGAAGAACGGGGGGACCCTCGGAGGGTAGGTCGTAGAGTTGAAGCTGGGTGGCATCCTCTTTCACTTTGACGCCGCAAATCGTTTCGCCTGAGGCAGTGCGAACTTCCAAGCCGGAGTTGCCGGGAGCGGCCTGTTGCTGACGCAAGTAAGCAAGGATCTCCGGCTGCGACTTTTTCGCCAGATTGTCCAAGGCCGGACCCACAGTGGCGCCGCTCTCTTGCAGGCGATGGCAAACGCCGCAGTTGCGATCGTTGGTTGGGTCGAAGAATAGGTCTTTTCCGGCTTGGTTTATGGGTAAGGCTTTGGGCATATCCGAGGTCGGGAGTGGCGCGAACTCGGAGTGAGCCGGCGAGAGGCTCAGGATATAGCTCACGAGGGAGGAGATCTGTTGTTGCGTGAATTTGTCTTGCCAGCCGGGCATGGCTGTGCTGGGGATGCCATTGGCGATGGTTTTGTAGAGATAGCCTTTGTCCCATTCCCTTTCCTTAAGGCGCGGGCCTCGGCCGGCGCTGCCTCCGACGCCGTGGCAATAACCGATGGAACAACTGAGCGCGAAGAGGCGTTCGCCGGCTTTGATTTGGCTGCTGCTTTGGGCGGCGCCGTTAAGGGCAACGCTTTGCTCCTGGAGCGCAGCGCTGAAGGCCAGCAGGATGAAGACGGCGAGAATACGGAATAGAAGTGCGGAACGCATACTCATCACAATAAACCAGTAACTCGATAGAGATTGCGGAGACAGTCCAAAAGTTCTATAATTTTCTTGAGAAAGACCAAATCAACCATGGCAACTACCACCCTACCCGCGGACGTTAAAATTGCGAAGACGCCGAATCCGCCGACGTTTGAAACATTGGCGGAAGAGCGTTTGCATCGCAAGCAGCGGCTGGCATCGGCCTTCCGGCTATTCGCAAAATTTGGCTTTAGCGAAGGCGTAGCTGGGCATATCACGGCGCGAGATCCGGAATTGAAAGATCATTTCTGGGTGAATCCGTTCGGCATGCATTTCGCGCATATCCGCGCATCGGATCTGGTGCTGGTGAATGAAGAGGGCGGCGTTGTGGAAGGCGATCGGCCAATCAACGAGGCCGCCTTCGCGATTCATTCACGAGTGCATATGGCGCGGCCTGATGTGGTAGCGGCGGCGCATGCCCACTCGTTGTACGGCAAAACGTGGTCGTCCCTTGGGAGGTTGTTGGATCCACTGACACAGGACGCCTGCGCGTTTTATGAGGATCATAGTTTGTTTGCCGATTACACAGGGGTGGTTTATGACACCTCGGAAGGGGATCGGATTGCGGAGGCTTTAGGGAATAAGAAAGCGGTTATTCTGCAGAGCCATGGGCTGTTGACGGTGGGCAGCACGGTGGATGAGGCGGCTTGGTTCTTCATCTCGATGGACCGCTGTTGCCAGTCGCAATTGTTAGCGGAAGCGGCGGGAAAGCCGATCAATATTTCGCATGAGAGTGCGGTGATTGCTCAGAAGCAGGTGGGAAATGCACGGGTTGGGTGGTTTCAATATCAGCCGCTTTGGGATTTGATTACGCGGGAGCAGCCGGATCTTCTTGACTGATAGGCAGTGATATTCTCGCTTTCGCGAAACGCAGGAGAAACCGCCTGCGCCACCTTCGTCGCAATCTGATATCGTCTTATCTCGGATGATCTCGGATTAGGAGGCTTATGCCGGACACGTCGGCGGCAAGTCAGAAAGTGCTCAGCGTTTCGCCGGCCACGGCAGATGTGATGCAGAATGCCGTCTGCCACTTTACGGTGGACCCGCGGGGGACACAAGTTAAGTGGGAGATTAAGCCGCGGATCGGTGATATCGACGAGAATGGGATCTACTCGTCACCGAGTCCGACGATTATTACGATGGACCCGGACCAGGATGAAAAGTGCAAGTTCACGGCTATGGTGATGCTGGGTAGCACAAAGGAGGCGGCCACATGGGCTGTTGAAGGAGGGGGCGAGATTGACGCGGACGGGACGTTCCACTCGAAGACGGCCAGCATCCCGAGAAAACCGCGACCGTGACGGGCGACGGCTCAACGGAGGAGAGCAAGAAAATCGTGACCGTTACGGCGAAGAGCACAACGGACGAAAGCAAGAGAGCTACTGCCAGCGTTTATCTAGTCCCTGGCAAGCACTTCGAAATCGTGCCTGGGTCGGCGTCCGTGTTAACCGGTCAACAACTTCCTCTACGGACGCCGACCGCAGAAGCAAGCTGGAAGATCAATGCACCGGCGGCGCTTCCATCTCGGCGGATGGCGTCTTCACCCCTGACGTGGCTAGCCAGCGGCCGATGGTCGTACAGGTGACGGCGACGGAAAAGAAAACCAACGAACAAGCTGGTGTGGCGGTAGTTGTTACGCCGCCTTTGGGAACGCCTGACAGCCGAAGCGGCCCATCGTATTTTTTGTGATTTTGTGCGGGGCGCTGGGCAGCATGATCTATTTCGTCTCATCCTTTGTCAGCTACGTGGGAAATCGGACATTCCGGTCGAGCTGGTTCTGGTTCTATATCTCGCGCCCGTTTGTGGGAGGCCCACTCGCGCTGATTTTCTACTTCATTGTGGGGTCGGGCTTCTTCAGTGGAACGGCAGTCACCGATTTGATGAAAGTGGCCATGGTGTCCGCTCTGGTGGGACTTTTCTCCGATAAGGCAGTGAAGAATCTGAGCGATATCCCGGACGTGCTGCTGGCGACAAAGGACGACCGCAAGGACAAGGTCGAAGATAAGAGCAAGGATAAGGATGCCGCCACGGGGCAGAAGATGAAGGCGAATGGGGCTACGAGCGACACTTGGCCGAAGGTTACTTCCTCGGACCCACTTACTATTCCGCCGAACGCGGCGAGCACGGTTGTACTGCGTGGATCGAATCTCAAGAATTCGAAAGTAAAGGTAGGCGACGTGGATGCCGTGACGACGGATGTTGGGGATCAGAGTTTAAAAGTGAGGATTTCGGCGCAGCATGCGAAGACTCCCAGTGTGGCGATTAAAGTTGCTACAGATCAAGGGGAGACAACATTCGATTTGCCAATTAAGTAATTTACGACATCCATAAATAGAGGTTCCTGCCTTTTCCCGAGGAAAGCCACTTGCCGCCGAGACGGCGCAGATTGTGGAAGGCGACCGCGGGGACAACGAGCGGGATACTTCGTATGGTACGCAAGAGGTTCCGAAGCGCTTGCAGCGGACGAGATGGTTGATGCATTCTTCTCGTTTCCGGAGTGCGCCACGATATCAGACGACAGCGGCTCAGCACGCTTGGCTGATCAGGGAGCTGTTTTCTTGGACAGGGCGACCGGTGGCTAAGACATGTGCTGATGCGGTTCTGGAGTGTGGAGTAGACCTTCGCGAAGGCGTACCACTTAGGGGTTATTGATGAGCTAGGGCTGTGTTGTTAGCCTTAAGTGATGAGGCTAAGCTTAGAAATTCCCGATGCGATTGCGCGCACGCTGGGTGCGGAAAGTGAACTGGCGCGGCGGGCGATGGAGGCGTTTGTGCTGGAAGAGGTGCGTGCCGGCAGATTGGCGCGGCAGCGGGTGAGGCGGATGTTGGGGTTTGCGAGCCGAAAAGAAGCGGATGAATTTTTGAAGGTGCATGGGTTATATAAGGATTGTCCGGAAGGGGAGTTTGAGCAGGATTTGGAGGCGGTGAAGGAGTGGCTGGTGGTGAGTGGGTGAGGCTGATGGTCCTTTACCTTTGGGTTTCGTTACGAGTGTGCCGAGAAGCAGGCTAGCGTTTCGAGGAGTGAATGCCGGCTGTCTTCGAGAGCTTTGGCCCCTAGCGTTGAGGCCGTCGAGTTTTGCTCCGAGGACAGCTTCGACGCACGCGAACTCGGATCTTCGGAGGTCTCTCGTATTGTCCAGTCGCCGATTCATGGCCTCAAACCGGTGCCCGTGAGCGGTGGGAGGACGTCGATAGCAGGGAAGCGAGCAGTTGTTTCCAGTTCGATTGAGGTGGATGGTTTTGCTTTCAACGGCGGAGTTGTGGCCGTCTCGAATAAGGCCAATGCGGGAACGCGCTGGGATGGCATGGTTCGTGAGGGAATTATTCAGTCAGGAACCGATAGTGCCGACAGTTCACCGGAACGGTCGAGGGGAGAGGATCTTGGGGATGGCCGCGAGAGAATGCCGGTGTGAGGTTGTTGACTCCAGGGTTCGGTCCAATGATTTTGAAACGAGACCTGTTAGCGATGGTTTGGGCCTGGTGGATATCGCGTATAATCCTCTAAACGAGGACATGCGATGACGAATTTGCCAGCGGAAACAATAGAAACACCGGTACCTGAAAAAACCAACGAAGCAAAACCTGTCGTCGTGCAGCGCAATATCGCGGTGGATGCCTACCGCGGCTTTGTGATGCTACTCATGATGGGGGAAGTGCTGCAGCTTTCCAAAGTGGCGCAAGCCTTTCCAGGCAATTGGTTCTGGGCATTTCTGGGATACAACCAGACGCACGTGGAATGGGCCGGCTGTTCGTTGCACGACATGATCCAACCGTCTTTTTCATTTCTGGTGGGCGTAGCGTTGCCGTATTCGATCGCCAGCCGCCTGAAAAAAGGCACAACGTTCGACAAACTTTTCGGGCACGCTTTGTGGCGCTCGTTATTGCTGGTGGCGTTGGGCGTTTTTTTGCGCTCCATGAACCATACTCAGACGAATTACACGTTTGAAGACACGTTGAGCCAAATCGGCTTGGGCTATCCGATTTTGTTTTTGTTGGGCTTTCGTCCGGCGAAATGGCAATGGGGCGCACTGGGCGCACTGTTATTTGGATACTGGCTGGCGTGGGCCTGGTATCCGGCGCCGGGTCCAAACTTCGATTGGGCGGCGGTGGGTGTACCGCAAAATTGGGTGCATAATTTCAGCGGTTTTGCCGCGCACTGGAACAAGAACAGCAATCTGGGCACAGCGTTTGACCAATGGTTCCTCAATCTGTTCCCGCGCGAAAGGCCTTGGGTTGACAACGACGGCGGCTATCTGACGTTGAGTTTCATTCCCACGTTGGGCACCATGATCCTGGGCTTGATTGCGGGGCGCTGGCTGCGCGAATCGACGCCGTCGATTCCGCTGAAACGTTTTCTGACCACCGGCGTGATTTTGATCACCGCTGGCTTGCTCTTGCATTTCACCGGCATTTGCCCCATCGTGAAGCGCATTTGGACCCCCGCGTGGACGCTGTTCAGCGGCGGCATTTGCTTCCTTTTCCTAAGTGCGTTTAGCTGGGTGATTGAGATGAAAGGCTACCGGCGCTGGGCGTTTCCGCTGGTGGTGGTGGGAATGAACTCGATTGCCGCGTACCTGATTGCGCACCTTTGTGAAAATTTCGTCGAGAGTTCCTTGCGCATCAACCTGGGCGAGAAGCCGTTCGCCATTTTCGGTCAGGGGTTGCAACCACTGCTTTTTGGCGCCACCATGCTGTTGATTTATTGGCTGATGCTGCTGTGGATGTACCGCCGCAAGGTCTTCTTAAGGATCTGAATGGTTGGGGCTTGCCGGGTCGCGGCAACAGGGGACACCCCTAATGGATC